>Ga0208468_1000030_pt1 | contig 58592 bp, 59 predicted proteins | sample DeeseametaMP0960_FD_184198 | JGI IMG/M metagenome (GOLD analysis project Ga0208468, IMG submission 184198) | Marine microbial communities from the Deep Indian Ocean - MP0960 (SPAdes) | ecosystem: Environmental > Aquatic > Marine > Oceanic | place: East of Madagascar, South Indian Ocean... | reverse complement strand
AACCCCGCCCCCGCCCGCCGGGCGCCGGATATCGGACACCGGATTATGAAGCACAAAGACCTCCGCGATTTTCTCAACTACCTTGAGCAGCAAGGCGAGTTGAAGCGTATTAGCTATCCTGTAGACCCCAACCTGGAAATGACCGAAATCTGCGACCGCGTATTGCGAGCAGGTGGACCGGCATTGCTGTTTGAAAACCCCAAGGGTTACTCCGTGCCGGTGCTGGCAAATTTATTCGGCACTGAAAAGCGTGTGGCCATGGGGATGGGCCAAAAAGATATCGAGGCGCTGCAAGAGGTGGGTGAGTTGTTGGCATTTTTGCGCCAGCCTGATCCCCCGAAAGGTCTGCGCGATGCCTGGAGTAAGCTGCCGATCTTCAAGCAAGTGCTCAATATGGGCCCGAAGATGGTGTCCAAGGCGGTGTGCCAGCAAAAGGTGATTCAGGGCGACGCCGTCAACTTGCACCTGCTGCCTATTCAAACCTGCTGGCCGGAAGACGCCGCGCCGCTGATTACCTGGCCGTTGGTTATTACCCGCGGCCCCAATAAAGAGCGGCAAAATCTGGGCATTTATCGCATGCAGGTGATCGGCAAAAACAAGCTGATTATGCGTTGGTTATCTCACCGCGGCGGCGCGCTGGATTTTCAGGAGTTCAAACAGCAGCACCCGGGTGAGCGTTTTCCCGTTTCTGTTGCGCTGGGGGCCGACCCCGCGACGACCCTTGGCGCGGTGACGCCGGTGCCCGACACACTCAGCGAATACGCCTTTGCCGGTTTGCTGCGCGGTGAAAAAACCGAGTTGGTGAAGAGCCTCAGCAACGACCTGCAGGTGCCCGCCAATTGTGAGTTTATTCTCGAAGGTTACATCGACCCGGAAGAGATGGCCGACGAAGGCCCCTATGGCGATCACACCGGTTATTACAACGAAGTCGATCGCTTCCCCGTGTTCACCGTGACGCATATTAGCCACCGTGAAAACCCGATTTATCACAGCACCTACACCGGGCGTCCGCCTGATGAACCAGCTGTGCTGGGTGTCGCCTTGAACGAGGTGTTGGTGCCCTTGCTGCGCCGGCAGTTCCCGGAAATTGTCGATTTCTATCTGCCGCCGGAGGGCTGCTCGTATCGCATGGCGGTGGTCACGATTAAAAAGCAATACCCGGGACACGCCAAGCGCGTGATGTTCGGTGTTTGGTCGTTCCTGCGCCAGTTTATGTACACCAAGTTTGTCATCGTCTGCGACGACGACGTCAACGCCCGCGACTGGAACGATGTGATTTGGGCGATCACCACCCGCATGGATCCACAGCGCGATACGGTGATGGTTGAGCATACACCGATCGACTATCTGGACTTCGCCTCGCCGGTCTCTGGCCTCGGCTCGAAAATGGGCATGGACGCCACGAATAAATGGCAGGGCGAAACTGACAGGGAGTGGGGTCGACCGATTGTTAAAGACCCCGACGTGGTGAAGAAAGTCGACGATATTTGGTCGGAGCTGGGCCTGGAATGAGTAGCGTCGGGGCGCAGCTGCCGCCTCTGTCGCTGTATATTCATATTCCCTGGTGTGTGCGGAAGTGCCCCTACTGCGACTTTAACTCCCACGCCCAGCGCGGCGACCTGCCGGAGGCGGCATACATTGCCGCCATGCTCGAAGACCTCGACCAAGACCTCGACTACATTCAGGGCCGTGAGCTGGCCTCTGTCTTTATCGGCGGCGGTACGCCCAGCCTGTTCTCGGCCAGCGCGTATGCGCAACTCTTTGAGGGCCTGCGCCAGCGCCTGAGGTTCTCCCGCGATATTGAAATTACCCTTGAAGCGAACCCCGGCACGCTTGAGCAGGGTCGCTTTGCCGCCTATCGCGAGCTGGGTATCAACCGCTTGTCGATTGGGGTGCAAAGTTTTGATGCCGAGCAGCTGGAAAAGCTCGGCCGCATTCACAGCGCCGGCGACGCCTTGGCGGCCATTGCCAGCGCGCGCGAAGCGGGTTACGACAACTTCAATATTGATCTGATGCACGGGCTAAGTGGCCAGACTGAAGCCGATGCACTCAATGATCTGCGCATCGCGATCGACAGCGGTGCGCCACATATCAGCTGGTATCAGCTCACCATCGAGGCGAATACAGAATTCTACAAGCGCCCGCCCGAGCTACCCCAAGAGAGCGCGTTAATGGCCATGCAGCGAGCTGGCTTTGCGCTGCTGTCAGCCGCTGGCCTGACGCGCTATGAAGTGTCAGCCTTCGCCCACGACGGTCGCCGCGCTCGCCACAATCTAAACTATTGGCGCTTTGGCGATTATTTGGCGCTGGGCGCTGGTGCTCACGGCAAAGTGACCTTGGCTAGCGGCGTGCGACGCTACCAAAAAACCCGCAAGCCAGAGGACTATTTGAGCCGCTCTCCGTCGCGAACCAGTCAATCGCAAGGCGTTATCGATGCGGACTTGCCCTTCGAATTTATGATGAATGCACTACGCCTGCGCGGGGGTGTTGAGAGCGCGCTTTACTCACAGCGCACCGGCTTGCCTCTTGCCGCTATTGCGCCGACCCTCCAGCGCCTGCAGACTCGCGACCTGTTAATTGACGATCCTCAGCGTATCGCCTGTAGCGAGCGCGGCTTTGCCTTTATCGATAGTATCCTCAGTGAATTCCTTGAGGGCTAGTAAGTCATCTATACAGTCAATTTTCGTCGGAAATCGCTTTTCCTGGCACATAGCAATCCATGACGGCTTGGTGCGATGTTGCTGATTGTTCGCTGGGGGCGAGTGCCGGTTTTTGCTGACAGCGGGCGACGGCTGATGCAATATTAGCGTCGAGTGTTTTGTTTATGGGGTGTCAATACTCCGCGACTACGCCCTTTCAGAAGGAGACTTATGGCGAATACCAACGGTTCATTTATCGTTAATTTCTTTAAACAAGAGTCCTCCGGCGGATTGCTACTCATGTTTTCTGCCTTGTTGGCGATCATCTTTGCCAACACAGCCCTCTCCCCCTATTACGAATTACTCCTTACCACACCCGTAGAAGTCCGCGTCGGCGCGCTGGAAATAGCCAAGCCGCTATTATTGTGGATTAACGACGGCCTGATGGCTGTGTTCTTTTTCCTGGTGGGTTTGGAGTTAAAGCGCGAACTTGTTGAGGGCGAGTTGTCTGACCCCCGCAATATTATATTGCCGGGTATCGGGGCCGTCGGTGGTATGGCGGTACCGGCGCTGTTTTATACCTATTTTAATGCTGGAAACCCTGTTGCCATGCAGGGTTGGGCGATCCCCGCGGCAACGGACATTGCTTTCGCGCTGGGCGTCTTAAGCCTGCTGGGCTCACGGGTGCCGGTGAGCTTAAAGATCTTTCTAACCTCGCTGGCAATTTTTGATGATATCGGCGCGATTGTTATCATCGCGGTGTTTTATACCGCCAATATTTCCATTGCGGCGCTGGTGATTGCCGCTAGCTGTATTCCCGCATTAATTGTTCTCAATCGTCGCGGCGTGAGTGCCAACAGCCCATACATACTGCTTGGTACCATTATGTGGGTGGCTTTGTTGAAGTCGGGGGTGCACGCCACCCTGGCCGGGGTAGTGATGGCGATGTTCATTCCCCTGCGCAGTAACGACCCGGATAATCCATCACCATTAAAAAGTCTGGAGCACGACCTGCACTCGGTGGTGGCGTTTTTTGTGCTACCGGTGTTCGCCTTTGCCAATGCCGGTATCAATCTAAGCGGTGTGGGTGTTGAGCAATTGATGCACGGAGTGCCAATGGGTATTGCCGCAGGCTTATTCCTAGGTAAGCAGATAGGCATATTTGGATTGTGCTACCTGGCCATAAAACTGCGTTTGGCCGAGATGCCCTCAGGTATGAATACCATGAGCTTGTACGGTACCGCAGCACTGTGCGGTATCGGCTTTACCATGAGTTTATTTATCGGGTCGCTCGCCTTCGAGGAGACCGGGGTAAACCAACTGTTTGACGAACGCTTGGGGATTATTGTCGGCTCGTTGATGTCCGGTGTGTTGGGTTATTTCCTACTGCGCCGTGCGCTACCTAAATAGTCATCGTGGGGCGGAGTTTTCACTTCGCCCCATTGTTTAAGGGAAAACCATGAATTACTGCCCGCAGTGTGCCAGCCCTATGGGCGATGTTTTGGTGGATAACGAAATTCGCAGTGGCTGCCCGGACAGAGGGTGCGGCTACGTCCATTTCAACAACCCAGTGCCCGTTGTGGCGATGATTGTCGAAGTGGAAGGCGGCGTGGTCCTGGCACACAATGTTGCATGGCCCAAAGCCTTCTACTCAATTATTACGGGCTTTCTCGAGGCGGGCGAAGACCCCCTGGAGTGCGCTCGCCGCGAAACCATGGAAGAGCTTAATCTGCACGCCCTGGAAACTGATTTAGTGGGGGTGTACCCCTTTGCTCAGCAAAATCAGGTGATCATCGCCTACCATGTGAAAGCGGCCGGAGAGATTCGCCTGAATCACGAGCTGGACGACTATAAAATTATTCCTGTTGAGCAGCTTAAAGGTTGGGACATGGGGACGGGTCTGGCGATCAATGACTGGCTGGCGCAGCGGCGCCGAGAAGCCTGATTATTCCTCTTCGCTGGCAGTGCCGCGATCCTTCTCCGCTTCATTTTTTGCCAGCAGGCGAGCGGCTTCGAGCTCTTCTGTTAGCGCGCCAAGTTCGGCTTTCACCGCTTCTCGGGCCTCGCCTTCCAGGGGCTCTTCCTCGTTTTTCAGCTGGGTTTTCAGTGCGTTAATCTTATTTTCCAATGCGGTAACGGCGCTGCTCAATTCCGCTTTATTAAATAAGACCTCTTCGGCGTGGCCATCGTTGTGAGTCTCGCGGTAATAGCGCCGTTTAACCGGAATAATAGGCTCGTCGGCATTGAGTACGCGCTGGTTCATAAAGTTTGGCGATACGATTTCGATGCCGGCATCATGAAGTGCGTCGAGCATGCGCCCGCGTAGTTTGGAGCGCGTGCTTACCAGCAGAGAGGCTTCTTTCAGCCATCCGCTGGCGCGGTACAGCACGGAGAAATCGCCCAGTTCGCGAATTTGCACAAAGCCGTTTTCCAGCTCTGCTTTATTGAGAGCGCTTAATAGCGCGGCCTCAATATCGCGGCGGTCAACGTCGTAGCCCAGGGATACATCGGCCGATATCACGGTGCCTGACGAGCGCACCACATTGTAGGGTTCCTGCACCAGCAACAGGTTGGGTACGGTGACCAACTCGCTGGTCTCGTTTTGGATTTCCACATGCAGTAAGCCGAGTTGGCTCACCCTCCCCAATTCATTGCGAAACTCTATGTAGTCGCCAGCTTTGAAACTGTTGACGGTACGCAGCATAAAACCCGCCATCAGATTGCCCATTACCGAGGTTGAGGACAGCGCGATGGCCGCTGAGGCGAGCAGACCGACCAGCGAAAACAGCTGTCCGCGTAGTTCGCTGTCCATGGGTAAGGTGGCAATCAGCGCAACCAAACCAAGCAGTCGAAATACCAGGCGCATGCCCTGCTCGCGGTAGCGGATGTCGGCGCCGTGCTCTTTCTGAACGCTGAAAAGCTTGCGGGTGATTAGCCAGCCGACAACAACCAGTAGCAGAGCAACAAGCGCTGGCACCCAGAGCCCAAGCCAGGTAGGTAAAATGCCCTGTGCCGCGTCTATCGCCTGTTCCATACGTTTATGCCTTACCTTCGCCGAGTTTCCGAGCTTCGATGGTGCTCAGTGTAGTCTGCTCGCTGTGTCGCGGATAGTCCTGTGCAGGCATAGGGTGACTGCCCGGCGCTGTGTTAAACTGGAGGGCTCAAATGGAGAGTCGATTTAACAAAGAGGTCAGCATGCCTGCATACCGTTCCAAAACCTCCACCGCCGGCCGCAATATGGCAGGTGCCCGAGCGCTGTGGCGCGCCACGGGTATGAAAGACGATGATTTCAACAAGCCTATCATCGCTATCGCCAACTCCTTTACCCAGTTTGTACCGGGTCATGTCCACCTCAAGGACATGGGGCAGTTGGTCGCCCGCGAGATCGAAAAAGTGGGCGGTGTGGCAAAAGAGTTCAACACTATTGCTGTAGATGACGGCATTGCCATGGGGCACGACGGCATGCTTTACAGCCTGCCGAGCCGCGATATCATCGCCGACTCCGTTGAGTACATGGTCAACGCCCACTGCGCCGATGCCATTGTATGTATTTCCAACTGCGACAAAATCACTCCAGGAATGCTGATGGCCGCCATGCGCCTCAATATCCCGGTCATTTTTGTTTCCGGTGGTCCGATGGAAGCCGGTAAAACCAAGTTGTCTGAGCACAAGCTGGATTTGGTTGACGCGATGGTTATTGCTGTCGACGAGAACGCGGACGATGAAACCGTTGCCGAATACGAGCGCTCGGCGTGTCCAACCTGTGGCAGCTGTTCAGGGATGTTTACCGCGAACTCGATGAACTGCTTGACCGAAGCGCTGGGCTTGTCGCTGCCGGGTAACGGCTCGTTGCTGGCCACTCACGCCGACCGCGAAAAACTGTTTTTGGAAGCGGGCCGCCGAATTGTTGAGCTTGCCAAACGCTACTACGAAGAAGACGATGACAGCGTACTGCCGCGCAATATTGCCAGTCGTGAGGCATTCAATAATGCGATGGCGCTGGATATTGCCATGGGCGGCTCGACGAACACGATTCTTCACCTGCTTGCCGCCGCGCAGGAAGCGGAGCTGGACTTTGGCATGAAGGACATCGACGAATTGTCTCGCCGCGTGCCTCAGCTCTGTAAGGTTGCACCGAATACACCGCTCTACCATATGGAAGACGTGCACCGCGCTGGCGGTGTTATGGGTATTCTCGGTGAGTTGGCGCGCGCTGACCTGCTCAACACCGGCCTGCCTACCGTGCATGCCAGCAGTGTTGCCTCGGCCCTGCAAACCTGGGACATCATGGTGACCGACAACGACGCGGTGAAAACCTTTTACAAGGCTGGTCCTGCAGGTATTCCGACGCAAACCGCCTTTAGCCAGGATACGCGCTGGTCGTCACTGGATGCCGACCGTGAAAATGGTTGCATTCGCTCGCTGGATCACGCCTTCTCGGAAGAAGGTGGCTTGGCGGTTCTACATGGCAACATCGCCGAGGACGGCTGCGTTGTAAAAACCTCGGGCGTGGATGAAAGCATCCTGGTCTTTGAAGGCCCGGCGCATATCTGCGAGAGCCAAGAAGATGCGGTTGATGACATCCTCAATGACCGTGTAAAAGCCGGCGACGTGGTGATTGTGCGCTATGAAGGCCCCAAAGGTGGCCCGGGTATGCAAGAGATGTTGTATCCCACCAGCTACATCAAATCGAAAGGCCTGGGTAAGGCCTGTGCGCTGCTGACCGATGGCCGCTTCTCGGGCGGTACATCTGGCTTGTCGATCGGCCACGCCTCACCAGAGGCTGCAGCGGGCGGTGCCATTGGTTTGGTAGAGCAGGGCGATATCATTCGCATTGATATTCCCGCGCGCACCATCAATGTGCTGCTTGATGATGCTGAACTGGCTAAGCGCCGCAAGGCGATGGATGCCAAAGGGAGCGAAGCCTGGAAGCCGCTAAAAGAGCGTCCGCGCAAGGTTTCTGCAGCGCTCAAAGCCTATGCCAAAATGGCAACCAGTGCAGATAAAGGCGCTGTAAGGGACATCAGTCAGCTGTAATGCACGCTGCGCCGCTGGAGCATACAGTGTTTCCGCGGCGCGTTAGCTTGCATGGCCAGCGGTGACACCAAGGAATGAGTGTATGGCGCAAGATTGGCGCCGGCTGGGATATATCGCCGGTATTGTAATTCCTCTCTGGCTGCTAATTGGGGTGATGCTCGCCGCATCGTTCTACCCTGGCTATAGCCATCGCCACCAGGCGCTGAGTGAATTGGGCGCGACTGGGGCGCCGACCGATGTGCTGTCACCACTGATCAATAATTTCCCGTTGGGCGGGCTGTTTCTACTGTTCGCCTATGCGGTTTTCAAAACCTTCCCTCACTCCCGGTTGGCAAAGTTTAGCGCCGTGCTCATAGGCGTACATGGCGTGGCCAGTATCGGAGCTGGCCTGTTTTCCTGCGACTTGGGTTGTAATCCGCCGTCTCCTTCTGTTGATCAGCAGCTGCACAATCTTTTTGGGGCGGTGATGTTTTTGAGTTTACTGATAGCGAGCGCACTGTGGGGTAGCCTCAGCTGGCGCGTGCTGCAGTGTCGCTGGCTGGCTGTGCTATCAGCCGCTTGCTGCGCATTGGCAACTCTGACCTTGTGGCCCATGGCTGCGGCCATCGAGTCGGGGGAAAACTTTGGCGTATATCAACGCCTTAACTACGGCGTGTCAGTACTTTGGCTGAGCGCGCTGGCAAGTCAGCTTTATTGGCTGCAGGGCCGTCGATAAGGTCGGCGGTGAACAGTTAAAGGGATCATAGATTATGGAAGAATCCTTGTCGCTAGAGCAGGAGTCAGCGGCCAATCAAGGTGCAGAATTTTCCGGTTACTTTGCGGTATCAACGACAAAGTTCATTGTCATGTCGGCGTGCACGCTGGGGCTGTATGAGGTGTTTTGGTTTTATAAAAACTGGCTGCGCGTGAAAGAGAAAACCGGCGCACAGATGATGCCATTTTGGCGAGCCGTGTTCGCGCCGCTGTGGGCCTATGTATTGTTTGATCACTTGCGCGACCAGCTTAAAGAACTGCACATAACAAGCACGCTTGTCGCCGGCGCGTGGGCGCTACTCTATCTTGCCTTTCAGGTGCTGTCGCAATTTGAAGCGCCAGTGGGCCTGTTGGCGATATTGTCTTTTAGCGCCCTGCTGCCGGCAAATGCCGCGATGAGCCGTATCAACGCCGTTCAGCAACCCCCTGTGGAGCTGAATGACAAAATACAGGGTTGGAATTGGCTGGCAGTGGCGCTCGGTGGCGTGTTTTATTTGATGCTGGCGCTGGCTTTATTCGGGCCGGGTGACATGGCGCCGGCCCAGCGAATTTAACAGGGCAGAGTGCCGAGTTAGGGAGAATAATTATATGCAAAGACATAAGGGCGGTGTTGCGCTGGTTACTGGCGCGGCGTCGGGTATCGGGCGCGCTACGGCGATTCGGCTGGCTCAAGAGGGCGCAAGCGTTATGCTCTGCGATGTGAATATGAGCGGTCTGGAGGAAACGCTCAGCCTGATGGCGCCGTCTGCCAGAGTGCAGTGCAAGGAGCTGGACGTGACCGACATCGACAGCTGCCAGCAAGCAGTCGCCCAGTGCATGATCGATTTCGGGCGGCTGGATGTGCTGTGCAATATTGCCGGCATATCGCTGTGTCGCAACCTTGCTGACATTACCGCAGAGGAATGGCAGCGGATCGTTGCGATCAATCTAAACGGGGTGTTTTACATGTGCCAGGCGGCGATGCCCCACTTGGTGGAGACCCGGGGGAACATCGTTAATATGGCGTCGACGGCGGGCCTGGAGGGCTTGGCCTACAACGCGGGTTATTGCGCAACCAAGGGCGCGGTAGTGATGTTAAGCAAGTCGTTGGCAATGGAGTTCTCGGGCAAGGGCGTACGCGTGAATGCCGTCTGTCCCGGTGCGGTGGAAACGCCGCTGAGTGCTAAATTTGAAATGCCGGAAGGGGCCGACCCCGCGCTTATGGGGCGTATGTTTCCCCTGTTGGAAATGAGTCAGCCCGAGGAAATTGCCGCCGCCGTGGCCTATTTGGCGTCGCAGGAGGCGCGCTTTGTTACCGGTGTCGCGTTCGCCATTGATGGCGGCCAGACAGCTGGCTAATGTGCAGATATTGGAAATAGTGCAATACTGAAAGTCGCTAAGCATCGCATCAATAACTATAAAAGCGAGATCGACTATGCACAAAGCCTTGTCTGGCGCACTCACGGCGAGTGCGCTAATGGTTACCCCCCTGCCCAGTGCTGCCGAATCTGAGCCCGCCAAGCAACTCAAGCTGGAAGAAGTGATCGTGACCGCGCAGAAGCGCGCGGAGTCTTTGTCGGATGTGCCGGTTTCAGTAACCGCACTGGACGGTGACAAGCTTAAAAAAGCAGGTATTGAAAACCTGAGTGACCTTTCCGATTACACGCCGAATTTTAAATTGGTGGAAGGCGGCTTAATTCCCAATGTGTATATGCGCGGCGTGGGGTCCGGTTCAAACCAGGGCTTTGAGCTGTCGGTGGGCATATTCTCGGATGGCGTGCACTTGGGGCGCCCCCACCAAACTCGTGGCGCCTTCATGGATTTAGAGCGAGTGGAGGTGCTGCGCGGCCCGCAGTCTATCCTGTTCGGCAAAAATGCGATTGCCGGTGCACTGAGTTTGATTGCCGCCAAGCCCGGCGATGAGCTGGAGGCGAACTTTAGCGCGCTGCGTGGTGGCCCGGATGGCCAGCGGGAAATCTCTGCAATGTTGTCGATGCCGCTCAGCGATACCTTTGGCATTCGTGCGGCGGTGAGAACGCGAGACGAAGATGGTTATATGACCAATGAAAATCCCGCTGTCGATCGCGATGAACCGGGTGTCGAGGAATTCTCAGGCCGTATCACCTTTGGTTGGCTGCCCAGCGATGACATCTCGACCAGCCTGAAGCTTGAAAAAACCAATCGCAAGCAGGATGGTCGTCAGTTTGAAATTACGCACGAGAGCGCACTGACAGGTTGTAGCGGTGAAAATGTCACCTTGGACGGCATTAAAAATACCGACGCCGAAGAGTACGCCGAAATCGATAATTACAATGCCACACTCAACGTCGATATCGATTTTGAGAAGGGGACGTTTAGCTCGGTAACCGCGGCGACCGGCTTCGAGTCAGAAGACTTGTTTGATGGCGATTCCAGCAGTTTTGATACCGTGCCGCTGTTGGGTATTGAAGAGTACGACCAACGCAGCCAGGAGTTCCGTTTTACCTCTCCAGGTGGAGAGTTTATCGACTACATTGTCGGTGCCTTCTATCAGGAGGGCGAGATGACCTTCTATGAGTCTACGCCCTTGAAGGTGCGCAATGGCGCACTGGCAGATGCGGGCCGCAATCCGGTGGGCTGCCTGATCAATACACAGACTAATGTGGCTGCGGACCTTGAGAAAGACTTCTACATGGACAGCGAGGCGTGGTCGACCTTTGCCCAGGTAACCTTCAACTGGACGGACTCTTTGAGAACAACACTGGGCCTGCGGTACGTGAACGAGAAAAAAACCGGCTTCCGTGAATTATTTCTCTATCAGTCGGGGACGAAAACCCCCGTTGATCCGGTTACCGCGACCGTACTAGGTGCGCTGAACATTGAGGAGCATGAGATCGAGGGTGACCGCGAGGTGGGTGTCACCCTGCCGTCGGTCAATGTTCAGTGGGATCTCAATGAAGACATTATGACCTACGCCACCGTTACCCGCGGAGCGAAGTCAGGCAGTTTTGACGCGCGCAACAACAATGCCAAAGATGGGCCGGGCGGTGGTGGCGAGAATTTTGAGTTTGAAGATGAAGTGGCCGATGCCATTGAAGTGGGCAGTAAAATGCAGCTGGTTGATGGCGCGGCGGAACTGAATATTGCCGTGTATCACGTTGAGTATGAAGACATGCAGGTCAGTGTTTTTGATGGTGTGGCGGGCTTTGTGGTGTCCAATGCAGGTAGTGCATTGACGAAAGGTGTAGAGCTGGATGGGCGCTGGCTAATGAGTGAGTGGTTTATGCTCAGTGGCTCGCTTGCCTACTTGGATTTTGAGTGGCTGGAATACAAAGAGGGGCCTTGTGTGGCCACTGCCGACGAGGATATTTGCGACCTCAGCGGCAAAGAAAATCAACAGACACCAGAGTGGACGGCCACGTTATCGGGTACGGTGAGTATTCCCATGCCAGCCGATTTAATGCTCGACTTCACGGCTGATGCCTCGTTCAAAGATACCCATTTTACCTCGGGTGACCTCGACCCTCGCGGCATTCAGGGTGCCTACACCAAGTTCAATGCGCGCTTGGCGCTCGGCGACAGCAATGGCGACTGGTCCCTGGCCTTGGTGGGTAAGAATATTACCGACGAGATGACGATTGGCATTGGCTCGCCAACCGTGTTGGATGTTGGCGGTTTTCGCGGCACTCTGGAGCCCCGCCGGTCTTATTACCTAGAGGGCCGCGTGCAGTTCTAGGGGCTGTTACGCCTCTATACCGCAGAGATTTGCGCTTCCTCCATTTGCGCCGGTGCCTTACCGAGGTTCACGGCGCTTTTTTTTCTGTGCTACCTTAAGTTACTCAACAGCTTGTTTATCAGGGATTTTTTATGGATATCATCCGCATCATCTTTGCCATTTTGCTGCCGCCCCTCGGTGTATTCCTGCAGGTGGGCATTGGCAAACACTTTTGGATTAACATCATCCTTACGCTGTTCGGCTACCTTCCCGGCATTATCCACGCGGTTTATATCATTGCCAAAAAATGACGGATGACAACATCGCACTGCGGGTGCGTCGCAGCCGTCAGTGGGCGACGTTACTCGACGGCGCTTGGGGAATTCCGTTTACCCGTTGGCGTATCGGTATTGACCCTTTGCTGGGCCTACTTCCTGTGGCCGGTGATGTGGTCGGGGCGCTGCTCGGCTTGGGTATTGTCTGGCAGGCCCATCAAGCATCGGCGCCGCGGGCACTGAAGGTAAAAATGCTTGGCAATATTGCTTTGGACTTTGCCCTGGGCGCGGTACCGATCGTCGGTGACATTGCCGACATAGCCTTTCGTAAAAATGATCGCAATGCCACGTTGCTTGAAGACTGGGCAAATCAGTTAGAGCACAGAGCCGAGGCGCGTACGACGTCGCGCCACTAAAAAAGCCCCGAAACCGGGGCAGCATGGGCTGTCGCACAGGGTGGGAGAATCAGGCAGCTTGGTGTTGGTCGCCGTCGGTTTGCGCATCGCTTACCGATTGGCGAATCAAGTAGTCGAATGCGCCGAGAGCGGCGTTGGCACCGTCCCCCATGGCAATAACAATCTGCTTGTAGGGGGTGGTGGTTGCGTCGCCAGCCGCGAACACCCCGGGCATTGAGGTCTCACCACGGTCACCAGTGATCACTTCGCCGTGTTCGCTGAGCGCCACGCTGCCCTGCAGGAATTCCGTGTTGGGCACTAAACCGATCTGGACAAAAATGCCCGACAGCGCAAGGTCGTGCGATGCGCCGGAATTGCGGTCGGTATATCGCAGGCCGGTTACACGCTCGCCATCGCCGAGTACCTCGGTGGTTTGCGCGTTCAGGATAAATTCGATATTCGCCATGGAGTTGGCTTTGCGCTGCAGCACCTCGTCGGAGCGCAGGGTATTGTCAAACTCCAACACCGTGACATGCTCGACAATGCCAGCCAGGTCAATGGCTGCTTCAACGCCGGAGTTGCCACCACCGATTACGGCTACCGACTTACCCTTGAATAAGGGGCCATCACAGTGTGGGCAGTAGGCCACACCTTTGCCTCGGTACTGTTGTTCGCCGGGAACATTTATTTCACGCCAGCGGGCACCCGTGGCGAGCATCACCGATTTGCTGCGCAGCGCCATGCCGTCGCCGATATCAACGCGGATAAGGCCTTGCTGGTCGGTGCTGAGGCCATGGGCACGCTGCCCCTCCATAATATCGACGTCGTAACTACTGACGTGCGCTTCCAGGTTCGCCGCCAATTTTGGCCCCTCGGTTTTTGACACTGAGACAAAGTTCTCAATACCGACGGTATCCATCAGCTGGCCGCCAAATCGCTCGGCCAGAATTCCCGTGCGGATGCCTTTGCGCGCCGCATAGATGGCTGCCGATGCACCGGCGGGGCCACCGCCGATAACCAGCATGTCGAAGGCGTCTTTATCGGCCAGCTGGGCGCGGCGACGTTCTCCGGCATTGCTGTCGACCTTCTGCAAAATATCTTGAAGGCTGATCCTGCCCTGTGAAAACGGCGCGCCATTTAACAACACCGAGGGTACGGCCATGATGTTGCGCTCGCTGACCTCATCTTGAAAAAGTGCGCCGTCGATCATCTCGTGGCGGATGTTGGGGTTGATGGCCGCCATCATGTTCAGCGCTTGAACGACATCGGGGCAGTTTTGGCAGCTCAGCGAAATATAGGTTTCGAAGTGCAGCTCGCCGTCCAGGTCGCGGATTTGCTCGATCAGTGCCGGGTCAATTTTCATTGGGTGGCCGCCGCTGTGAAGAATGGCCAGCACAAGCGAGGTGAACTCGTGCCCCAGAGGCAAACCGGCAAAGCGAATTTCGGTGTCGCCTGCTGCTGGGCGCACGCCCATGGCAGGGCGGCGGACGTCGGCATGGGTATCGCGACGAACACGAATATTGCTGGAAAGACTATCTATATCTTGAATCAGTGCCTCCAGTTGCAGGGAGGCCTCGCCCTGGCCGGGGTAGGCGACCAGCTCTACCGGCGTTTTCAGGTTTTCCAAGTAGCTTGCCAGTTGCTGTTTCATTTTCAGGTCTAACATAGTGGCTCCCTGTAGATTGAGTCGGTAAGAGCGGCCCCGTTTGGGGCCGGTGTGGCCTTAAATTTTGCCGACAAGGTCCAGCGACGGTGACAGCGTATCTTCGCCAGGCTGCCAAGCTGCTGGGCAGACTTCGCCGTCGTGTTCGGCGACGTACTGTGCTGCCTGCACCTTGCGAACCAGCTCTTTGGCTGACCGCCCGATACCCAGGTCATGCAGTTCGGCGACCTTGATTTCTCCCTCAGGGTTAATTACGAAGGTGCCGCGCAGGGCCAGGCCGTCCTCTTCGATCATTACGCCGAAGTTGCGCGAGATCTTGCCAGTGGGGTCGCCGATCATCGGGAATTGGATTTTGCCGATGGTGTCGGAGCTGTCGTGCCACGCTTTGTGGGTGAAGTGTGTGTCTGTGGACACGGAGTAAACCTCAACACCCATCTCTTGCAGCTGCGCGTAGTGGTCAGCCATATCGCCCAGTTCGGTGGGGCAGACAAAGGTGAAGTCGGCCGGGTAGAACATCACGACCGACCATTTGCCTTTCAGGTCGGCATCGCTAACGTCGATGAAGTCACCCTGGTGGAAGGCGGTTGCCGTGAAGGGCTGTACTTTGCTGTTGATAATCGTTGGGAACATAGTGCTCTCCTGTATTGTTTGGCGTCGAAAATGTGAAGACAGGAGTGAGTCTACGCAGGGATTTAAATGCGATCTAATCGATCGTAATAATTATTTCAATAGATAAATCCTATGGTATGCTGCGCTAAAGCAAGGAGGAGCCATGGTTAAACTTCGCGATTTGCAATACCTCGATGCAGTGGCGCGCCACCAGCACTTTGGCCGTGCGGCCGAGGCGTGTTTTGTCAGTCAGCCGACGCTGAGCGGGCAAATTATGAAACTGGAAGAGCAGATCGGTTTGGTGCTGATTGAACGCCACCGCAAGCGAGTGATGCTGACGCCCGCGGGCGAGGCCTTGATTGGGCGCGCGAGGGCTGTTCTGCGCGCTGCTGAAGACTTTGAGGACAGTGCGCGGGCACTGTCGGCACCGCTGTCGGGTGACTTCCACCTGGGCCTGATCCCCACCGTGGCGCCCTACTTACTGCCCCATATTATGGGGCCACTGGGGCGGGACTTGCCGGAGGTGAATTTTTATCTCCACGAAGACCAGACGCATGTTCTGTTGCAGCAATTGGATGACGGCAAACTCGATGTGGTGATCTTGTCGTGGCTGGACAGCATCGAAAATGTGGAGCGCTACAACCTCTACCGTGAGCCCTTGGTGTTGGCGGCGCCAAACCATACGCCGCTGGCAAAACTGGATCGCGCTGCGCTCTCTGATCTGGATGGTCAGTTAGTGCTTACTTTGGAAGATGGTCACTGCCTGCGTGATGAAACCTTAGACTATTGCTTTTCAGCAGGGGCGAAAGAGGACCAACGCTTTCAGGCTACCAGCCTGGAAACCCTGCGCTATATGGTCGCCAGTGGCCTGGGTATTACCTTGATGCCACAGCTCGCTGTGCGCCCCGCCGACGAAGATCAGGGGCTGCATTACGTACCTTTTGGTACGCCGCCGCCGAGTAGGGAAATCTGTCTGTTGGTCAGGCCGAACTATTCGCGTATGGAGGCGGTGCGGGCGATGGTCGCCAGTATCCGCGGGGCAATGGCGGGGGCGTTGTCAGAGGCTGAGGGGGTTTAGCAGGCAAAAAAAGGGGCGCCGCTTGGGGCGCCCTAATCATACCTAGAGTAGGAGACTTCGTAATCTTAGTCAGACGCCAAATCAGAAAGTTCCGCCGCCGACGGTGCAAACCAGTAACTGCCGCTTAGCGGCGTCGAAAAATCATTCAAGCGATCCACAATGCCATCGTCGGCTTTGCCAAACATGCTCGCTAAAATGTGGTCATATCGCTCGATCTCGCAGCTAAAAGACAGGAAGTAAAGACCGTGCTGAGAGACTCCGCCATAGGGAACGCTGCGTCGATATAATTTTTGTGCCACGCCATCGATCTTCACATCGCTGCGACTCACGTGTGAGTCGTCCGGCATGGCATCTCCTTTCAGCTCGACACTGTCGGGCTTGGTGCGACCGATCACTTTTTCCTGCTCGTGTTGTGACATTGCGCGAAAGTGCTTCAAATTGTGCTGCCACTGCTGCGAGAGCACAAAGCTACCGCCGGCGCCGGGCTGGCCCTCGGGAATCAGTGCGACTTTGCGCTGGCCCTCTCCTTTCGGGTTTTCGGTACCATCGATAAAGCCACTGAGATCGCGGGAGTCTTTGTACAGAAAGCCGTTTATCTCAAGGGAAATGGCGGCCACGTCCGCCAGTAGTTCGCTGGCTTTCATGGCGGCGTCAAACAATGCGCTGTATTCGTCGCCATTGAGCCACAGTAAAATACTGCGCTGTGTGGCGGGGGCGGCGACGGCGCCATTGCCGACCGCGCTGAAGGGTTTTAGCCCGGCGGGTTGAGAGCGACCCAGCCGCTGCCAGCAGCCTGCACCGAAGGCCCAAACGACGTTGAGCTGGCGGCCGTCGAGGTCTTGAAGGGCGCCTATGGCGTTTGCCAACGATGCCTGTAACGCCGCGTCACTGGTGGCGTCTAACAATTCAAATTCGAGAAAGATATGACGATGACTGCCTTCGACAAAAATGCCGGCTTGGGGAAGACTCATGCGGTGTTCTCTTTTGGTGTGCGAAAAGTCATTTTTTAACAGGCCGCTGCGGGGCTGGCAATCCCGTTTGCGGCAAAGCTTGTTCACAATAGGTGGCGGAATTACACTGTTTGGCCTTTTCGCGCCCCGCCGAGGATAGAGTATTGGCTACACGTTTTGAGCAAAGGCTGGCTTTTCTCGCCGAGCCTGCGCAGCACAGTCTATTGAGAGCGATCCGTCGCGGTATCGAAAAGGAAAGCCTGAGAATGGATGGCGACGGCCTGTTATCGCGCAGCGCTCATCCCGAGGCCTTTGGTTCACCGCTCTGCCATCCGTCAATTACGACGGACTTTTCTGAAGCACTGCTGGAATTCATTACGCCGGTGAGCGAGAGCATAGAGGAAACACTGGCTGAGTTAGACAGCATTCATCGCTTTGCCAGCGGTAGTCTTGGCGACGAGATGTTGTGGAATGCCAGCATGCCCTGCCGTCTGCCAGCCAGCGACGACATTCCCGTTGCACAATATGGCAGCAGCCATTCCGCTACTATGAAAACCCGCTACCGCCTTGGTTTGGGTCATCGCTACGGCCGGAAAATGCAAACCATCGCGGGTATCCACTACAACTTCTCGCTGCCGCCGGCGCTGTGGGATGCGCTCTTTCAGCTTCAGGGCGGTGAGGGAAAAGCCGACAAGGACTTTATTACCGACAGCTATTTTGCGCTGATTCGAAATTTTCGCCGCTACTCCTGGTTGTTGATCTATTTGTTTGGCGCCGCCCCGGCGGTGTCTAAGTGTTTTGTGAATGGCCAGAGCCATAATCTCCAGGAGTGGGGGGAGCACACGCTGTATGCGCCGTATGCGACCTCGCTGCGAATGGGAGATCTGGGTTACCAGAGTAATGCCCAGAAGAACCTCGATATCTGCTACAACCACCTCGATTTTTATATCGACACACTGCGCAACGCCATTACCACCTCGCACGCAGATTACGAACGCATTCCCGCCAGTGAGCAGCTGAGCAGTGGTCTGCTGCAAATCGAAAACGAGTTTTACAGTCCCATTCGGCCCAAGCGGGTGACCGACAGCGGCGAGATTCCGCTGGGTGCATTGCGTCGCGGTGGCGTGGAATACATAGAGGTTCGCTGCTTGGATGTGAACCCGCTACTGCCTCTGGGTATCGATGCGCAGCAGGTGCGCTTTATCGATGCTTTCCTGCTGTTTTGCCTGTGCCAAAACAGCGACCTGTGTGACGATGATGCCAATGCGGCGATCACCGATAACCTGTTAAAAGTGGTTAACGAGGGGCGTAAGCCTGGCCTGACTTTGACCGGCGAGGCGGGTGAACAACGTTTATTGGTCGAGTGGGGAGAATCCCTGCTCGATGATATTGACGCGCTCGCCGCGCAGCTTGACCGGGCGCACGGTGAAACACACTACCGGGAAAGCTGTGCCGCGCAGCGAGCCAAGCTGCGCAACCCTGCGCTAACGCCTTCAGCGCGCATTCTCGATGAAATCCAGCAGCGCGATGGCAGCTTCTTCCACTTTGCTTTACGCCAGTCCCAGGAGCACGCTGAGCGCTTTAAGCAGTCACCGCTGCTGCCCTCTGATGTCAGCCGTTTCGCTGGCCTTAAAGTGGAGTCGCAGGCCCAGCAGGCTGAGATTGAGGCGGAGAATAGTGGCAGTTTCGAGGATTATCTGGCGCGTTTCTACCAGCAATATAAAGCCCTGTGAACTTCCTTGCCCACTTCCATATTGCCGACGTCATCCGTCGTCGCCGTGGAGAGGCCGATCACGGCCTGCTAGTGGGTGCACTGTTAGGGGATCATGTTAAAGGGCCGCTGAAGGGCGAATATCCCAGCCACTGGGAACAGGGGATTCGCCTGCATCGGCGCATTGATGCGCTCACCGATAGCGACCCAGCCACGCGTCAGTGCCTGCGCGCTTTCCCTGCCCACTTTCGACGCTACGGCGGCATTGCCCTGGACGTGTGCTACGACCACTTCTTGAGTCGCCATTGGCAGGCCGACTGGCTGGATACAGCGCCCCAGGCGCTGGCGGCGTTCAGCGAGCAGTGTTACCAACAATTGCAGGCAGACAGTCGGCACTTCCCTCAGGCCGCGCGACGCCAGAGCCGTTTTCTGGCCGAATACAATGTTCTGTGCTCGCTGCAAGACTGGCATAATATTGAGCGTACGCTAGCGCGCATTGCCCGCCGTTTGCAGCGGGACAATCCGCTCAGTGACTGCGGGGCGATCCTGACGCCTATGCAGGGTGAGATCGAAGCCAGTTTTCTGGCCTTGTACCCGCGCCTGCTCGCTCAGCTCAGCGACGAATTTGCCAACGGAGCTACCGCCTGACTTGCCGAGCGGAGCCGGCGGCAGCTAACCACAACAAGGGAATTATCATGGCCATCAGCTCACGCTGGATTTACTTTTTTATCTTTGCTTGTTGCACCGGTTTACTGGCCTACGCGCTGTACACCCAGTACGTTGATGGCTTGCACCCCTGCCCTCTGTGCATTACCCAGCGGGCCTTCTTTGTATTCACCGGCGTTGTTGCGGTGATGGCGCTGATTTTCCACCCACAACAACTGGGTCGTTATATTGCCGGCGGCCTTATGTTTGCCAGCTGTGCCGCGGGCGGCGGTTTTGCCTATCGGCAAATCTGGCTGCAAGGGTTGCCACCGGAGCAAGTACCGGCGTGTGGTCCGAGTTTGGAATACATGTTTGAGAATCTGCCAATGAGCGAGGCGTTCAGCACACTGCTGATGGGTGATGGCAATTGCGCAGAAGTGGTCTGGACCATGTTCGGCATGAGCATGCCAACCTGGTCGTTGATCGCCTTTGTCGGTTTAGCCTTGGCCGCCGTGGCGAGCGCCCTGCCCTGGGTACGCCGTTAATGCTGGCGGGATTTCTCACCTTATTTGCCTGCCAATTAGCCGGTGAATGGCTGCAGCGGGTATTGGGCTTGCCCTTGCCAGGGCAGGTGCTGGGCATGTTCTTGCTGTTTATCCTGCTGTGTGTGCGCGGTGCGCTGCGCGATGACGCGGTGCCCGAGGGCTTGAGTCAAGGTAGTCAGCGGTTGATTGAGTTGCTGCCGATGCTGTTGATGGCACCGGCGGCCGGCGTGTTCTTCCTTGGCGCTGGCTTTGCGGATCAATGGCCGGGTTTTATTGCCGCGGTAAGTGTTGGCACCGTGCTGACGATGATTGCCTGCGGCCTGTTATTGAAAATGTTAACGCGCGGCCGGAAGCAAGGCCATGACTGAGCTGATGCACACCCCGCTGTTTGGGCTGACATTAACCCTGCTGGCCTATCAATGCGCAATGTGGGCCTACACCCGCAGTGGCAAAATGGCGATGTTGCACCCGACGATTAGCGGGGCCGTATTGATTGCTGTCGCCTTAAAAGCCCTGCAGCTTGATTACTTTGCCTACTACCAGGATATTAACTGGCTCAACTTTTTGCTGGGGCCGGCCACGGTTGCATTGGCAGTGCCGCTGTATCGGCAATTACCCCTGCTCCGCGAGCTTGCTGGCCCCTTATTGGTCACGCTGTTTTTTGGCGCGACGTTTGCGTGCGCCTCGGCGTTGTTGTTAGCGTGGTGGCTCGGGGCGACACAGGAAACGCTGCTGTCGCTGATGACCAAGTCGATCACCACGCCGATCGCGATTACAGTGACTGAAGAGATTGGCGGTATTACGTCGGTTGCCGTTGGATCAGTGATTCTCACCGGGGTGGCGGGCATCACCACAATCAGCTGGTTGTTTGAGCGGCTAAATATCCGTGATGACCGTTTGTGGGGCTTCTGCCTGGGGCTGGCGGCCCATGCCATTGGTACCTCGCGCGCCTTTGAGCGCAGTCCGGTGGCCGGTGCCTTTGCCAGTTTGGCGCTGTGCCTGACGGGCGCGTTCACAGCCCTGTTTGTGCCGTTGGCGGTGAGTTGGTTCGCCTGAGTTTTGACCGCGGTGAAACTTAGCTGCGCCAGAAGGCCGGGGTGAACAGCACCAACACGGTAATAAATTCCAAGCGTCCGAGCAGCATTCCCACGCTTAAAATCCACTTGCTGGTATCACTCAGGCTGGCGAAGTTGCCGGCCGGTCCGATCAATTCCCCCAGCCCCGGGCCGACATTCATCAGTGCGGTGCTGGCGCCCGTGAGCGCCGTATCGAAGTCGACGCCACTGAAGCTGAGCAACAAGGTAATCAGCATCAGGCTGATCAGCATGACAAATAAATAGGCAACGGATGACAGAAGAATCGCGTCGTCTACCTTGTGGCCATTGTAGCGTCTCGGTACGACCGCGCGGGGGTGCAGGGCCCGCGAAAGCGATTCCTTCAGGCTAATGGCGAGCAGCTGGAAGCGAAACATTTTCACCCCGCCGCTGGTCGAGCCCGAGCAGCCACCCATAAACGTCGCGAAGAAAAACAGTGCGGCGGCAAATGGCCCCCAGTGACTGTAGTCACCGCTGGCGAAGCCGGTCGTACTGATTACCGAGATAAGGTTAAAGCTGGACAGTGTCAGGGCCCGCAGCGGCGCCTGATGATTCACCAGTATTTGGTAGAGGCTGAGGATTAAACAGGCAGCGATGACGATCAATACGAAGCCGCGCAGCTGCTGATCTTTCCACAATAGCCAGCGCCGTTGTGACAGCGATTGCACATAAAGGGTGAACGGCAGCGCACCGATCATCATAAACACAATCGCCACCCAGTGGCTTCCCAGGTCGTCGAACTGAGCGAAGGAATTGTCCGAGGTGGAAAAGCCGCCCGTCGATAGCGTGGTCATCGCATGGTTAATGGCGTGGAAGCTGTCCATTCCGGCCAACATATAAGCGCCGGTACACAGCGCGGTGAGTGCCAGGTAAAAATAGATGATCCGGCTGATCATCGTCTTGGCGCGCGGCAGCGCTTTGTCTGACCAGTCAGAGGACTCTGTTTGAAAAAGGCGCATCCCGCCAACGCGTAAGAACGGCAGTATCGCCACGGCCATGGCAATAACGCCGAGGCCGCCTATCCATTGCAACATGGAGCGCCACAGCAGGATGTCGGCGGGCAGATTGTCCAGGCCGGTAAGCACCGTCGAACCGGTTGTCGTCAGCCCTGATGTCGACTCGAAAACGGCATCGCTAAGGCTGAACACCGTGTCGGTTAATAGCAGCGGCAAGGCACCAAGCAGGGACATCAGCAGCCAGCTCACGCTGGTAATTAAGAACATATGGCGCGGCGTGAGCGCGTGAATCTGGTAATTCCAGGTGGCTATGGCGCCAGCCAGTGCCAGGCTTTCGCAGACGAGCAGCACCAGTGTGTAGGCCGCGGCGTTGTCACTGCTGTAAATCCATGCGGTGGCCAGTGGCAGCATCAGGCTCAGGCCGAAGACGGCGATGGTAAAGCTGCAGACCTTGACGACGGGCATCATCAGGCGCTGGGGGCTCATGCTGGGTCCTACTCTGCGCTGAGTGGTGAGTCGTTATTGCGGCACACGCCCAATTCAGCGGAACCGGCGCCACAGGCAATAATGGATTTAAATGCTGCGTCGAGTTTTATATCCGGCCGCAAGGTAACGCAATCACTGGGCAGGTGGTATACAAAGCCCGAGGTGGGGTTGGGGCCAGTGGGAACGAATACGCTGAACCAGCCATTGTCGTGGCGACTGGTGACGATGGCGGTGGCCTGGGTGGGAACGTCGCGGCCGTAGAGCTGAACGATGGCGACCTCGCCGCGGGTAAAGGGAGAGTTGCTGTCGTTGCCAAACATTTGCTGAAGGATGTCGCGGATCAGCCGGTAGCCGGGGGCGAAACGTGACAGGTGGCGGTCGATAAAGCCCTGAGCGAAGCGACCGGCACTGGTGGCGACCAAGGTGCCCACCACGAAGCAGGCGAATAAAATCAGTGCAATAACAACAACATCGATCAACGCAGGGGGTGCACCGCTAATTTTTACAAGTGGCTCGGTGAGCGGCGCGATCAAACTTTGCACGGCATTTACCGCCCAGCGCAATGCCAGTAGCAGGATAACAATCGGGGCGATAACAAGGATGCCGCCAATAAATGACTGGCCGATAAAGTGCTTGAACTTATTCATGATGACTTGCGGATTCCTGCTTGTCGGCGGAGCTAATAGTAAACAGTTTGTTCGCGCTCGGCACGACCGCTTGCGAAACTAATGGCAATATTTGCCGTTTTTTACCGAATCAGTGTCAGCAGCTCGTCCAGCAAGCGCTCGAGCTTGCGCAGTGAGCCGCATTCCGTCACGTAGTGACACGCCGTCTGGTAGCGGCGTATTTCCGAGTCACCCGTATTCCAGCGGCTCTGGGATTCTGGGTTGAACCACAGCACCAGGCGGGCGCGGTGGTAGAGTTCACGCAGTGCGGCAATGCCGGTGTCGCCGCCGTTGCCCCGGCCGTCGCCGAGAATAATGATGGTACTGCGACGATTGACGCGCTCTTCAACCAACTGGCGAAAGCTGTTCAGCGCGCGGCCGTAGTCGCTGCTGCCCATGCCGTGGCGCTGCTGAATAATCGCGAGGGCCTCATCGGCATCGTGCTGGCGGAATAGCTCGCTGACTTCAACGCTTTCGCCACAGAAAACAAAGCTGCGTGTGTTGGGGAGCACGTCGGCCAGGGCCTGCATAAACAGCATTAGCACTTGCGACCAGCTGCTAACCGAGCCACTGAGATCGCACAGCACAAAAATTTCGCTTTTTTCGCGGCGGGTACTTTTCCAGTAGCGGTGGAAGGGAACCCCCCCGAGTGCGATGTTGCGGCGCAAGGTCTTGCCGAGGTCTAAGCGGCCGCGCTTAGCGCGCCGATAACGCTGTCGGTGCTTGGCGGCGAGTTTTTTGGCCAGCTTGCGTATCAGCGGCGGCAGGCGGTCGCGGTAGTAGGTGTCCAGTGCCGACAGCTGGCTATCGCGCATTAAGGTTTCTTGAAACTCGCGGGTAGCGGCATTGTTGTTGAGCAATAACTGCCGGTCTAGCAGTTCGCCGAGTTGTGCCAGTTGCGTTTCCCGCTCGCGTTCCAGCCATCGTGCCTGTTGTTGCTCTGTTGGGCTGCCACTGGCCAATTGGGCGATACGCTCGCGGCGGCCGCTGTCATTGAGGGCATCGAGGATGCGGCGGCGGTATATGCCGCGTTGGGTGGGGTATTGCATTGCGGCCAGGTCGACTGCGCCCGCGGCGCGCATCAGCTCTGCGCGCAGTGCATCGCTGCCCATGCCGCCACCGCCACCCTGCCCTTGGCCCTCGCCCTCGCCGGCGGTTTCGCCGTCGTCGGCACTGCTGTCTTGTGGGGTCTCTGGGTCGACGGTGTGTGTGGTGTCGTTGGGTGTTTCTGCCAGGTCAAAGAACTGGGCGAAGCATCGGCTGAACAACTGACGTTGTTCCTCTGACTTCGCCAGGCAGCTCGCCAAACCGTCGTGTAAAAGCTGGCGATCACCATAGCCAAGGCTGACAGCGACTTGCATGGCGTCTAGCGTTTCTGTGGTGGAAATACCGACCCCGGCATGACGTAGGTGGCGAATAAACCGCAGTAAGGTGGCTTCCACGTTGTTTCAGTAACGCTGGCTGAGCAGACGGGTGATTTCAGGCCGCACGATGTTGATATCTTCCTCGTATTTCAGCAGCACATTCAGGCTGTCATCAACCAGTGCGGCGGACAGGTTGTCGGCATGCAGCAGTAGTAGGCTGCGCGCCCAGTCGATCGTTTCGCTGATGGCCGGTTGTTTTTTTAGGTCGAGCTGACGAACCCCGTGCACAAAAGTGACCAGCTGTTGGCGCAGGCTGTCGGCGACGTCTGGCACCCGGCTTTGCACGATGCGGCTCTCTAGCTCTGCTTCGGGAAAGGGTATGTACAGGTGCAGGCAGCGTCGCTTGAGTGCATCGCTGAGGTCGCGGGTATTGTTGCTGGTCAATAGCACCAGCGGCTTGTGTTTGGCACGCAGGGTGCCAATTTCCGGCAGGGTGACCGCGAAGTCGGCGAGGATCTCCAGCAGCAGTGATTCAAATTCGTAGTCGGCTTTGTCGATTTCATCGATCAAGAGTACGGCGCCGTCATCGCTTTGCAGGGCGCTGAGCAGAGGGCGAGGTTCCAGAAACCGCTCTGAGTAGAAAATGTCGTCGAAGTTGTGCAGGCGTTCCACGGCCGTGGACAGGTCGTTGGCGCCGCCAAGAATGCCTTGTAGCTGCTCTTTTAGCACTTGCACATAGAGCAGTTGCTTGCTGTATTTCCAGTCGTACAGTGCCTTGCTTTCGTCTAAACCTTCGTAGCACTGCAGTCGAAATAGCGGCAACTTGAGCATCGCCGCACTGGCGTTGGCGAGCTCAGTCTTGCCAACGCCGGGCGGCCCCTCAATCAGAATAGGGCGCTGAAGCGCGCGGGCAAGGTGCAGAGTGGTCGCGATTTGCTCGCTGGCGATGTAGCCCTGCTCGGCCAGCTGTGAAATCAGTTCATCGATGGCTTGTCTCGCCGTATTCATACAGAGTCCTGTGTTCGCTGCCTAGGGCCGCACTAGTTGCTGCAGAGATTGCCAGTGCCGTGGATAGCCTGCCTGAATGTCGCCGGCGTTGGCAAATTCATGGTCGCGGTAGTCGAAGCCCGGGCTAACCGCTTCGGAGATCAAGCCGTAGTCGCCTTCTTTGAGCTGGGAGGCTTTCCACCATCCGCCGGGCACATAGAGCTGCAGATGCTGTCCCTTTTCGAGATCTGGCCCCATGACAAGGTGCTCAACATCACCGTTTTCTTTCAAGAGCGTGTAGTGAAGGGGGGAGCCGCCCTGCCAAAAATGCAGGATGCCGCTGCGATTGCGGTGCAGGTAGCCGGTGGCGCTGTCGGCGGTGAGCAAATAATAGATGCTGCTCATCAGCGGGCGCTGCGCACTGCCGTCGCCAGTGGTTTGTGGGTGGGTAAAGCTGCGCCTGAAATAGCCGCCCTCGGGGTGGGCTTCCAGTTTAAGCTGTTCGATAATTTGCTGCGCTTGCATGGCGCTTAGCCGCCAGTGGTATTCATAAAGCGCACGATCTGAGGCTCATCATTCAGGTCGAAGTGGTGGCGCTCAGGTTTGATGTCCATGGCGTCGATAATACGTTGCTGAAGCTGCTCTGGCTGGTTTTCCAGAACGCTTTTGAGGTCGACGGAGTATTCATTGCCCAGGCAAAGCAATAAACGCCCCTCAACAGTCAGCCTCACGCGATTGCAGAGATGGCAGAAGTTGTGGCTATGGGGCGAGATCAAACCAACCCGACTTGCGCTGTCAGCCATACGGTAGTAGCGCGACGGACCGCCGCTGGTTTCTGCGCTGGCGGTAAGTGGGTAGCGCGCGTTTATTCGCTGATGAATTTCGTCGCTGCTACAGAAGCTGAGGGCCCGGTCGTGCTCGCTGATATGGCCGAGGGGCATTTCTTCAATAAAGCTGATATCGACGTGGCGGTCGCGGGCGAAATCCACCAAGTCCAGGATCTCGTCGTCGTTGCGGCCGTTCATAATGACCGCATTCAATTTAATCCGCTCAAAACCGGCGGCTTTGGCGGCGTCGATGCCGGCCAATACCTTGCTCAGTTCGCCAACGCGCGTCAGCTCTTTAAAGCGATCTTCGCGGAGGCTGTCCAGGCTGATATTGATGCCGGTTAAGCCCGCGCGATACAGGGGCTCAGCATAGCGATCCAGCTGGGCGCCATTGCTGGTCATATTTAATTGTTCGAGGCCGTCCAGCGACGCTAAGCGCTCCACCAGAGACAGCACATTGCGGCGCACCAGCGGTTCGCCGCCGGTCAAACGAATTTTTGTGACACCCAATTGCACAAATGCGGCGCCAATGTCGTAGAGTTGTTCCAGACTAAGGATGTCGCGCCGGGGTAGAAAGGTCATGTCCTCGGCCATGCAGTAGACGCAGCGAAAATCGCAGCGGTCGGTAACGGAGAGGCGCAGGTAGTCTACCTGGCGACCAAATCGATCTTGCAGTGGCGGAGTGGCTGTAGTCATCCGTCGATATTATCACAGCCTGCGGGCGGGTAGCCTGTAAGCAATAACATGTTGAGAGAGTGTTTATGAAATACAGCCTGGCGATTGTAATGCTGCTTGCCTGCGCAAGCCTTGTGCAAGCTGAACCCGGAAATGGCAATGCTTACGGCAAGGCCCATGCGCCCGGCCAGAATAAAGCACCGGGAGAGCCCGCACAGGGGCATGCTCACGGTAAAAACAAGCAAAAAACTGGCGATACCTACGCCGCCAAGGGCAACGCAGGTGGTGCCCAGGCGCGTGCCGATTGGCGGGTCTACGACCGCTTTGGTCAGGCGATATCGGCCAGCGCATTAGCAGATGCCGTCGCTGTAGAGGCGGCGGTCAAAAAAGCGGGTGTCGACCCCTATTCGCAAGAGGCGGCGATGATTCGCATAAGCATGGGGCAATCGCCAGAAATTGCGGATAAGCCCAACGACGGTGCTTATAATGCGCAGGGTGAAGCGATATCACACCGCCAGGCCAGTGAGCGTTTTGCTGCCATAGCGGTGATGGAGCGTGCGGGGATAGATCCAGACAGTGAGCAGGCGGCGCAGATCCGTGCGGCGGCCGAGGGGCGTATTGAAACGGCTGACGGCGAAGAGGTGGACCAGCAAACACTGGAAGATGTCGCCAAGGAAATCGCTGTGCAAGAAGCCATTATTTACACCGGTGCCAAGCCCGGTTCTGCTGATGAGTCGCTAATTCGCATGGGCGCCGATGTGTTCATGGAGAAGCTGCGCAGCTGGCGCCAGTAGCGAAGAGACCGTTTTTTATTGGCCTTAGAATCCCCCACTGTCGTATTTTGCCAGTGGGATGTCTCATTTTGTCATTGTCTGGCAGCTGGCAACGTTTACTCTGGAGGTCGTGAATAGGCCTTCTTTTTATAGGGTTTTTAGCCGCCTTGCGGCGATCTTTCTGCGTTAGAGCTGAGGACAAGTCAATGACTACCACAACAACTACTGTGAAACGCTACCCCATGCCCATGCCGTATGGGTGGTTTGCGGTTTCTTTTTCTGACGAACTGGCTCCCAGCGAGTCCCGCGCTGTGCATTACTTCGGCCAAGAGCTGGTGTTGTTTCGTACAGAAGCCGGTCGCGCGGTATTGATGGAAGCGTACTGTCCCCACCTCGGTGCTCACCTGGGCCACGGTATTCACGAGCGTTCGGGCACCGGTGGTGGTCGTATAGAAGGTAACAATATTGTCTGCCCTTTCCACTCGTGGAAGTTTAGCCCGGAAGGTGAATGTGTTGAGGTTCCTTACGCGAAGAATATGCCGCCTAAAGTGAAGGGCCAGAAGTGTTTGAAGTCTTTCCCGGTGCGTGAAATTAACCAAGTTATTTGGGCGTGGTACCACCCAGAAGGCGAAGCGCCGAAGTGGGAAGTTATTGAGCACGACGAGGCAAACTCTGACGATTGGTCACCGCTGGATCGCTACGAATGGATTCTGAATACTCACGCTCAGGAAATGGCAGAAAATGCGGCTGACCCTGCTCACTTTAAATATGTCCACGGTACGGCGTCGTTCCCCGAGTGGGAAACCACCTACGACGGCCCTATGGTGCGCGGTTTGCAGCAGGCCAACATGCCGACGCCACGCGGTGAGGTACGCGGCTCAATCCGTACTGGTAGCGCTGGCCCCGGCCAGGGTTTCACTAAGTTTGAAGGTATCGCCGATACCTTCTTGATGGGGCTAACTACGCCGATTGACGATGACACGGTGCATGTCCGCTTTGCCTTCACCCAGCCCAAGGTTAACGGTGAAGTACAGAAAGGTGGTGTGAACGCGGCGATTATCGCCAATATCGTTGGCCAGCTTGAGGAAGATAAGCCCATCTGGGAAAACAAGATCTATCGCCCACTGCCAATTTTGTGTGACGGCGACGGCCCTATCGCGAAATTCCGCAAATGGTATTCTCAGTTCTATGCCGGTGGCTTCGACCCACGCTCGCTGTAAGGGCAAGTGTGAATCTGGTCAGATAAATGAAAAGGGCGTCCAACTGGGCGCCCTTTTTTGTATGGCTAGCGGCTATACTAGTGCGCAACCTACTCTTTCTGGAGATGCAATGAAGCGCGCAGTCATCCTGCTTTGGATCGTTTGCCTGATGCCCCTATCCAGCTGGGCGGCCTGCAAACTGCCTGCGCCGCCCAAGCAGTTCCCCGATGGCGAGGCGGCAAGCCGCGACGAGATGCAACAGCTGCGCCAGCAACTCGAGCGTTATGTCGACGAGCAAGGCCGTTACCTAAAGTGCCTGGACGCCATGGAAAAAACCGCCAAGGGAACCGGTTATGACACGGCGCAACGCCGGTTAGAGCGCATCGCTCGTTACAATACTGCGATGGCGGAGATGTCGGCGGCGGTGGAGCGTTATAACCGCGAGGCTGAGCGCTTTAATCTGCGATGAGTTCAATGCCGCGGGTGGCGAGCTTATCGCCCAGAGTCTGGCTGGCCGCTTCTGCCCCGAGAATACACGCGCGTTGGCGCCCCTTGCCTCCGCGAATGTAGCGATTATTTTCAAGCAAATCTTTCACTCGCCGGGCAATGGCTTCACCAGAATCTATCCAACTGATTCCCGGGAGGTGTTTGGCTAGTTGTGGTTTAACCAGTGGGAAGTGGGTGCAGGCCAATACAATTGTGTCCAGCGCTTTTGCGCTGGGGTATTGGTGAAATGCGGCTGCCACGCTCTGCCAAACGTCAGGGGAATCCTCGTCCTGCCAGAATAACATTTCCACCGCCGGTGCCAGCGCTTCTGCTCCTACCGATAGCACGGTGCAGTCGCTGGCAAAGGTGTCGATTAGCTCGGCAGTGTAGCGACGTTTTATGGTGCCGGGCGTGGCGAGCAGGCCAATAACACGGCTTTTACTTTGCAGGGCGGCAGGCTTAATGGCGGGCACGACACCCACAACAGGAAGGGAGACTTGCTGTCGTAAACTCGGTAGCACGGCAGTGCTGGCGCTGTTGCATGCGACCACCACGATATCGATGCGATGGCGCTGTAGCAAGGTGTGAATACGCTGGAGAATATGTTCTACCAGTGCATCCTCCTGCCACATGCCGTAGGGGAAGCCGCCGCGATCCATCGCGTAGAGCAGGTCAATATCAGGAAGCAAATGGTGGATTTCGGCGCCGATGCTCAGGCTACCGACACCGCTGTCGAACACCAGCACCTGGGGGCGGTGCTCAACACTATTCATTCCCGGATCACAGCTGTTCAATAATCTTTTCAGCGGCGCTGACATCGACGCCACCGGCTGGCTCGACGGCAATAAAGCTTACGACACCATCTTCTGCAATCAACGCAAAGCGCTGGCTGCGTTTGCCCATGCCGTAGCCACTGGCATCCATTTCCAGGCCCAGTGCGGCGGTGAGTTCTGCGTTGCCGTCGGCGAGCATGAGCAGCTGTTCAGCGTTTTGGCTCTTACCCCAGGCATCCATCACAAAAGCGTCGTTGACCGACATGCACACGATGCTGTCGACACCCTTGGCTTTGATCGTGTCGGCGTGCACGACATAGCCAGGTAGGTGGGTGAGGCTACAGCCGGGGGTGAAGGCACCGGGCACGGCAAACAGCACAACTTTCTTACCGCTAAATATGTCGCCAGTGGTGATGTCCTGGGGGCCCTTTTCGCCCATAACTTTGAGCGTAATGTCGGGGATTTTATCGCCAGCTTGGATGCTCATATAGTTGTCCTTTAACCAGAAAAAAGAGGAGTTTGTGCTGCGCGACAAGTGTAGCAGAGCTAATAGCGTGTCGACATGCACTTGAAATATGCGACGCCAATACCCAGATAATGTTCAACAGCGAAAGCTGAAATTGTGTCGAAGTGTTATTGGAGGTGGTTTTATGAATAGCTATCTGCCCTTCACATTATTTGGAGACCTAAGCCGCAATTTTGATAGCCGCGGTGAGCCGGCTGAAAAGGCGCGTCGTGCGTGGGCGCCTGCTGTGGATATCAGTGAGGCGGGCGACGCCTACCTGCTAAGTATGGATGTTCCCGGTATCAGCCGAGAGGCGATTGAGGTCAGCGTAGACGGAGGCGTGCTAACGGTTAAGGGCGAGCGCACTATCGACTATGCCGACGCAAAGTTGGCGGTAAACGAGCGCTGGCAAGGAGAATTTGTTCGCCGCTTCTCGCTGCCCGATACGGTGGATCAGGAGAAGATTGCTGCCAAGGTAGAAAACGGCGTCCTGGCGCTGCACATACCCAAACTTGCGGCGGCGGAACCGCGTCGAATCACCGTTCAATAGGCCCCCTGTTAAGCCCTGCCCTTGCAGGGCTTAATTGCCTGTGCTGGAATCGCAGGGTTTTTAATCACTGAGCCCTCTCCTATGCCCCCCTTTGATAAAGCGTCACTGCGTCGCGAGTGGCAAATATTCCTGCTGGCGCTGGGCTTTTTGAGTCGTATTCCTGTTCCTCAAGACCCTGACTTCAGCCCCGAAAAGCTTGATGGTGCAGCGCGCTACTTTCCTCTCGTGGGGCTGCTGATTGGTGGCGTAACGGCGATTGCCTTGCTGGTTTTTTTCGCGCTGTTTAATAACCCGCTGTTGGCGGTGCTGTTGAGTATGGCAGTGGGCTTGTTGCTGACAGGCGCCTTTCATGAGGATGGTTTGGCCGACAGCGCCGATGGCTTTGGCGGCGGATGGCGCCGCGATGACGTGCTGCGCATCATGAAAGACTCGCGCATCGGCAGCTATGGCACCGCCGCGTTATTCATGGTGCTGGCCATTAAGGCGGCGAGCTTGTCGGCGATGCCGATCGCCCAAGCGGTTGGCGGAATCCTTATCGCGCAAGTGATGAGCCGTTGGCTGGCCATCTCCTTTCTGATCGATATGCCCTATGTGAGCGGTGAAGGAAAGTCGAAGCCTCTGGCGACCGCGCTATCACTGCGTGACTGGCTATTGGCAGGGCTGCCTGTTCTGCTGTTATTAGGCTTTGCACAGGCCTCGCAGTGGCTGCTCTTGTTGCTGATTTTGGGGGGCTTTCGGCTGGGTTTTGGGCGGTATTTGTCGCGTCGTATACAAGGGTATACCGGAGATGCGCTGGGGGCGGCGCAGCAACTGAGTGAAATACTCATCTACTTAGTGATCCTACTGTAGTTGTCAGCGGGTAGGGATGTCGCTGAACCACAGCTGAACGGCGACTGTAAATTGTTGTTCCTTTTAGCGGCGCACTTTGTCGGCGCTCGCTGGTCAGAGAGGTATCAGTAAGAGGAGATAACAATGTCTAAGTTCGCAGTTGTTGCCGCTGGTGTTGGTGCGGTTGCGCTGGCCACGGCGGGTGGCTATGGCCGTTACCACTACCTGGAGTCGCAGCCGCGCTATGCGCAGGTATTGTCTGTTGAGCCAATTACCGAAACCTATTTTGTCCCCCGTGAAGAGTGTTACGACGAGGTGGTGCAGGAGCAGGCACCGAGCCGCGACGGCAATCAAATAGCCGGCACGGTAGTCGGCGCTGTACTCGGCGCGGTTATCGGTAAGCAAGTGGGTGGCGGGAACGGTAAAAAGCTCGCGACAGTGGCGGGGGCGGCTGCAGGTGGCTACGCGGGCAAGCGTATTCAGGAAGATATGCAGAGCAAGAATGTGCAAACCCGCACAGAGCGCCGCTGCCAAACCCTGCAAGATCCTAAACAGCGCGTCACTGGCTATGAAGTCAGCTATAGTCTTGATGGTGAGCCGGGCACCGTTACCTTAGCGCAGCGCCCGGGCGAGCAGATTCCTGTTGTTAATGGCGAGCTGGAGCTGGAAAACCCGGAGGGCTAGCTAGCACGTAACGCTGGACGATATGGCGGAGCGTTTCACGGTCAGCTCTGCAGGTAATCTTTTTCGAAAAAAATGGGAGAGAGTATGAAATTTAATAAATCACGTAAGTTAGCCGCGATCTTTATGAGTGTATTGCTCTCGTGGATGGGCCTGGCCGCGACGACGGCCTCTGCGGCCATGGTCGATACGTCGGTGACGATCAGTGAGTACAGCCTTGCAGAGGACAAGGCGGCGTTGAAGTCGGCGCTCGACCGCGACGATGTTCGCGAGCGCTTGCTTGACCTCGGTATCTCTATCGACGATGTCGATGCCCGCATCGATGCGCTGACGGCAGATGAGCTGGCCAGCCTAAAAGCGAACATGGACGATATGCCCGCCGGTGCTGGTGCGGTGGGTTTACTCGCCTTTGTTGTGCTGGTGTTTTTCATTACCGATGTACTCGGGATTACCGACATCTTTCCCTTTGTGAACGCGGCCAACTAAAGACCGTTGCGTTCTTTACTTGTTATATGGGCGCTGCTGCTGGTTGCCTGCAGCAGTGTTCCCACACTTCCCCCTGCCACCCTGAATGACTTGGCAGATAGTCGTAAGCTCGATGTTCCCTTCGTTGCTCAGCAGGCCTATTACTGCGGTCCCGCGGCGTTAAGCTCTGTGGCGAATTATCGCGATATTCACATTGATCAGCAGTCTGTCGCTGACATGAGTTTTATGCCCGAGCGCAAGGGTAGTTTAACGGTTGATATGCAAGCCGCGGGAAGACGCATCGGCTTGTTGCCCTATCCTCTCGCACCAAAATTCGAAGACTTATTAAGAGAGCTCAATGCGGGTAACCCGGTTTTGGTGCTACAAAACCTCGGTTTGAGCTGGTGGCCGCAGTGGCATTATGCGCTGGCAGTGGGCTATGACCTCAGTTCCAGTACCCTGCTCCTGCACTCTGGCGAGAAGGCATATTATCGGCTGGGTTTCGCAACGTTTGCTGCAACGTGGGCGCGGGCAAAACACTGGGCGAGAGTGCTGGTTCCGGCATCGGTGATGCCGGTCACGGCAATGCCTGTTTCCTATTTGAAGAGTGCCCACGCCTTTGAGGAAACCGGTGATACTAAGCGTGCGATGGACTTTTATCAGCGCGCGGTAAATGAATGGCCAGGCAGCGTGTTGGCATGGCTGGCCCTGGCCAATGCCGCCTATACTCAGGGTGATTTCGCTGGTGCGATAAATAGCTATGAGCGTGCACTTACGATTGCGTCAGAACGCGCGTCAGTCTGGAATAACTATGCCTACGCCCTGCATGCGCAGGGTTGTTCGCAGCTCGCCCTTGATGCCCTGGAACGTGCATTGGCCTTGGCGCCGCAGGACGAAAATATTGCGGATAGTCGCAATGATTTACTGCAGCGGCCAGGGGGCAGTGCCCTGCGCGGGAGCTGCCCGGAGCGGCTCCCGCAATAGCCGCTACAGGCGTTTGCCTTTGCCCTGTTTCGCTTGAGCAAAGAGCGCTGCCATCGTGCCGCTGGGGGCGTTTTGCTGTTTTTTCTGCTGCTGTTTGACGTCGCGATTACTGCGTTCAGGTCGGCGGCCGCCCCTGCCCTCGGCTTGGTGGTCGCTGGCCTGATCGCTCAGGCGCATGGACAGGGCAATACGCTTACGCGCGGCGTCAACATCCATGACCTTCACTTTCACGATATCGCCGGCCTTCACAACGCTGTGAGGGTCTTTTACAAAACTCTCTGAAAGCGCAGAAATATGGACCAAGCCATCTTGATGAACGCCAATATCCACAAAGGCGCCAAAGTTGGTCACATTGGTTACTACGCCTTCCAGCACCATATCGGCTTCAAGATCAGAGATCTTTTCAATGCCATCTTTGAATTCGGCGGTTTTGAATTCCGGCCGCGGGTCGCGGCCCGGTTTATCCAGCTCGTTAATAATATCGCTGACGGTGGGGATACCGAAGCTGTCGTCGGCGTAGTCGGCGGCGTTGAGGCTTTTCAGGAAGCGACTATCACCGATCAGGTTACTGACCTCTCGACCGCAGCGCTGCACAATTTTTTCCACTACGGAGTAAGACTCTGGGTGAACCGCAGAGCTGTCCAGCGGGTTTTCACCGCCCATTACACGTAAAAAGCCGGCGGCTTGCTCAAAGGTTTTGGCCCCAAAGCGAGAGACTTCCATCAGCTGCGCGCGGTTGCGGAAGGCACCATGCTGGTTGCGGTAGTCGACAATATTCGCCGATATCGATTGATTGAGACCCGACACCCGCGACAACAGCGCAGGTGATGCGGTGTTCACGTCCACGCCGACGGCGTTAACACAGTCCTCAACGACGGCTTCCAGGCTGCGAGACAGCGCCGTTTGCGAGACATCGTGCTGATACTGGCCAACACCAATGGACTTGGGGTCTATCTTCACCAGTTCGGCCAGCGGATCCTGCAATCGTCGGGCGATAGAAATGGCCCCGCGGATGGTTACGTCCAGGTCGGGGAATTCCCGCGCCGCGTACTCCGATGCGGAATAGATCGACGCCCCTGACTCGTTGACCATGATACTGGTACAGCCCAGTTCGGGGTGGGCGGAAAGCAGGTCTTTAACAAAGCGCTCGGTCTCGCGACTGGCGGTGCCGTTACCGATGGCGATCAATTCTATATTGTGAGTTTTAATCATCGCGAGCAGGCTGGCAGCGGCCTCTGCTTGTCGATTTTGCGGTGGATTCGGGAAAATCGCGCCGTGATCCAATACCTTGCCGGTGGCGTCAACCGCTGCGACTTTAACACCGGTGCGCAGGCCGGGGTCGAGCCCGATGGTCGCACGGGGCCCCGCTGGGGCGGCGAGTAGAAGGTCTTTTAAGTTTCTGGCGAATACCTCGATAGCGCCGGCGTCGGCTTGCTCTCGAAGCCGGCCGAGCAGGTCGGTTTCAAGGTGGGTGTAGAGTTTGATTCGCCAGGTCCAGCGCAGTACTTCCCGTAGCCAACTGTCGGCGGGGCGACCTTGATCCTGTAGAGATAGGTGTTCTGCCAGCATCAGTTCACAGGGGTGAATTTTGGCGTCTGGCTCACCCGCGACCAAACTCAGCGCCAGAATGCCCTCATTGCGGCCGCGGAACATGGCCAAAGCGCGATGAGAAGGGGCACTCTTTAGCGGCTCGCTGTGCGCGAAATAGTCGCGAAATTTTGCGCCCTCTTCTTCTTTGCCAGCCATTACCGTGCTACTCAGCTGCGCGTTTTCCCAAAGGTAGCTACGCAGCTTGGCGATCAAGTTGGCGTCTTCGCTGAAGCGCTCCATAAGAATATATTTGGCGCCGTCAAGCACGGCTTTGCTGTCGGCAAGACCCTGCTCGGCGTCGATGTAAGCGACTGCCTCAGTGTTCGGGTCGAGGTTTGGGTTGTCGAACAGGGCATTGGCCAGCGGTTCCAGGCCAGCCTCTATGGCAATTTGGCCCTTGGTGCGGCGTTTGGGTTTGTAGGGGAGATAGAGGTCTTCGAGTCGATTCTTGCTATCTGCCGCCAGAATGTCTGCCTCAAGTTCGGCGCTGAGTTTGCCCTGCTCGCGTATACTGTTAAGAATACTGTCGCGGCGTTCTTGCATTTCGCGAAGGTAGCCTAAGCGGCTCTCCAGCTCGCGCATTTGGCTATCGTCGAGCCCGCCGGTGACTTCTTTTCGGTAACGAGAAATAAAGGGGACCGTGGCGCCGTCATCAAGCAGGTTAACAGCGGCGCTAACCTGTGATTCTTTTACGCCCAATTCCTGGGCAATACGACTCGAAATTGCTTGCATAATGTGTGGCCTGATACCGCGTAAAAACGCCACATTATGCAGAAACTTCGCGCTCGCGGCGAGGTTTTAGGCGTCTTTGGTTAATACGTCGAAAAGGGTGCAGCACTCGTCGTAGAAGTAGCGGAAGTCCGCCGTGAGATAGGGGGCAACCAGCGACATAAGATGAAAGACGCCTCGGTGGATGGTGATCTCGTCGGCGCAATTTTTCTCTCTCAGGCTGTTGTAGTTTAGCCAGAATGTGAGATTGAGTACGACGTTGTCGCAGAGGCGCGAAAGTGGCGTACCGGTGGTGTCCAGAATTCCTGCGGCGACCAGCTCTTCGGCAACGGCTTCGGCAGCTTGTAATTTTAGATTGAGTAGTTTGCGGAAGCGACGGTCGATATCGGGGTAGCGCTGTAAAATATCGTTGAGGTTGCGATATAAATAACGGTGCTTAAACAGTTGCTCAAAAACAATATACAGATAAAACCAAGCGTCTTGGGGGCTTAGGCTTTTTTGCAGCGGGGCTTGCAGAATATCGCTGAGCTCTAGCTCAAAGGCAGAGAACAGCTCTTCGATAATTTCTTCTTTGCCGTGGAAGTGGTAGTAGAGATTGCCGGGGCTGATGTCCAGCTCATTGGCGATATCGACGGTGGTGACGTTGGCTTCGCCCTCGTCATTGAACAGGGCCAAGCTTGCCAGCAGGATTTTTTCGCGGGTTTTCATCCCTGAGTTAACCACCCATATTCATCGACAGGGCGTTAAAGTGACACGCCTGTGGGCGCTTGTCCAGAGAGGACGCGACCCGCTAAAAAGCGGGTCGCAAAGGGCTTACTCGGCAGCTTTCTTTGCAGCGGCCTTTTTCGCGGGCGCTTTTTTGGCTGCAGTTTTCTTCGCGGCAGCTTTCTTAGCGGGGGCCGCCTTTGCTGGCGCTTTGCTGGCCTTGCTCAGTGCATCGACTTTCTTGCTCAGCGCATCCAGTTTTTTCTCGAGACGCTCGAGGTCGTCGGCGCTGGCAGTGTGACCAAAGCCCAGGCTTGCGCGCATTTTGCTGATGCGCTCTTCAATGGAAATAGTCTTGCCAATATTGCTGGCTTCGCCCAGTTTTTCGCGAGCTTGCACTTCCAGTTTGTTGCCCTTGTCGACCAACTCTTTGAACAGGCGTGGGCTGTCTTTGCTTGCTTTTTCGTAGACTTCTTGTGCTTCGTCGTAGGCGCGGCCGTATGCACCAAGGCCAGCCAGCCAAATGCTTTTTGCCAGTTCACCGGCTTGAGAAGAAACGTCTTTCAGGCTTTTCTTGCTGTCGTTGCTCATAAGATTCTCCAATGTGCGAAACGTTTTTGCGCAGCAGTGAGAGTGGAGCTCCGCACTGATGCAAAAAAGCACGATGACCAAGTTGGCGCATCGTGCAAAGCATAGTTAGGGTAAGGACCTAGGGGGGTAGGCAGTCAAAGTGACCGCCAAAATGCTCAATTACGATGCAGCAGCTTCTGTTGCTACAGCATCTTCGCTCTTGCGAGAAACCAAGCCTTTTACCTTTTCGAGGTTGCTTTCCAGGCTTTCACGCAGCTCTTTAATACGCACGTCTACAGCTTCGCTTTTTACTGACTCAAGCTTGGCAGTCGCTTCAGTTTTTGTTTCGTTGATCTTGGCAACAACTTGCTCTTTGCTTTCTTCAAACTTGGCAATGGCGCTGCTTTGTACCTGCTCGCCACGGCTTACCAGGCCTTCAAAAATTTCGTTGCGCTTTGCGTACAGATCTTTGTACTTAGCTTCAGTTGCCTTGATTTTTTCTTCGGTCAATTTAGCCAGCTCTTGGCTTTGCTCAAACGCTTTACCAGCCAAGCCCAGTTGAGCCAAAAATACATCTTTGGCAACAGTGTTTGCTTTCTCAACGAAGTTAGTTTTTGCGTCGCTCATAGTACGTTCCTCTCTTGGGGGGTGCCCCGTAATGTGTGTTATCAGCGACGGCGCAAACTGCTGGCCGCCGGTCTCGCTGTATGGGGTGAACGTTACGCATAAAAATTAGAAAGGGCATACTAAAGTGCACGTTTCCAAACATTGTGTCGCAGAGGGTCGAATTATCTCACGGCTGGTAGGAGGTGACGGAAAGGATTGCCAGTGCCGCCGAATATTGTTTAGATAATATGACAGGGTCGCTGTTACGAACCCGAATAATAAGAGAGAAAAAGATGGAAACTAGCACTAATGCTGCGGCCTCACGCAGTACCGCGAAAGAGTTGCGTTCTCTTGCAGAGATTTTTTCGGCAGTCTCCATGCGCGGTTTTCACCGTCATTTATCTTCAGGCGACGGTCACCCAGTGGTGATTGCGCCGTCATTTATGACCAGCGATGTCGCAACCTCGGTAATGCGACGAGCTTTGCGTCAAGCTGGGTTCGATGCCTATGGTTGGGAGCAGGGTCTGAATACAGGGCTGCGTGAGCAGGTTTACCTGAATTTCGAGCGCCATGTAAAGGATTTGGCGAGCCGCTATGGGCGTAAAGTCAGTCTGGTGGGTTGGAGCCTGGGCGGCATATATGCTCGCAGCCTTGCCCAGCGGAATCCCGACTTTATTCGCCAGGTGGTGACACTGGGCTCGCCGGTAAATATTCCGGAAATGCGCGGTGTATCCGGCCCTGTGTTGAAGTTATACGAAATGCTTAACCCTGGGGCGATGGATGACCCCATGCTGAATTGGCGGGAGGAGTGGTGCAGTGCGCCGCCAGTGCCTTCTACGGCGATGTATAGCGCCAGTGACGGTATTGTGGATTGGAAGTACTGCGTTCATCAGGAACCGGGCGAACAGAGCGAAAATTTACGGGTACCAGCGAGCCATATGGGGATGACCCATAATTTGGCAGTGCTGTATGCCTTGGCCGACCGTCTCTCTCAACGAGAGGGTCAGTGGCGGCCCTTTGAATTGACGGGCCTGCGCCGTCGGTTATTCCACGTGAGTGAGCACTTGGCCGTCGCGTAGTACGCTAACAGAGAAGTGCCGCAGTGACGGGCGGTTTCAGTGCGAAACCGTCGCGCATAAAAAAGGGCAGCCCTTGGGCTGCCCTTTTTGCTATCCGGCTATTATTCGCTTAGCTTTTCGGGCCAGCGGCTACGATAGCGTCAGAGACGTCAAACTTGGTGATGTTCTCTTGGAACAGTTTCGCCAATTTGCTGGCTTCCTGGTCGTAGGCAGCTTCATCGCCCCACGCCTTGCGTGGGTTGATGTATTTGTCGTCTACGCCCGGAATTGCCTTGGGGATAGTCAGGTTCAGAATATCCAGTTGCTCGGTTTCTGCGCCGATCAACGCGCCACTTTGTGCAGCGGCAACCACAGCGCGAGTCACTGGGATGGGGAAGCGCGAACCGGTGCCGCCAGCTGCGCCCGAGCCGCCAGTCCAGCCGGTGTTGATCAGGTAAACCTGAGAGTCGAAGTCTTCGATACGCTTCATCAACAGCTCGGCGTATTCGCCTGCGGGACGCGGCATGAAGGGCGCACCAAAGCACGTGGAGAAAGTGGGGTGGATACCTGCTTCTGCGCCCAGCTCAGTTGAGCCAACGCGGGCGGTGTAGCCGCTCAGGAAGTGGAAAGCCGCCGCTTCTTTGGACAGGATAGAGATCGGAGGCAAAACGCCTGACACGTCACAAGTCAGGAAGATAACGGTTTTCGGTTCGCCGGCGGCATTCTCGATAACGCGTTTTTCAACGTTTTCCAGTGGGTAACAGCAGCGGCCGTTTTCCGTCAGACTTGTGTCGTCGTAGTCTGCGGTGCGGCTGTTTTGGTCGATTACTACGTTTTCAACGATGGCACCGAAGCGGATGGCGTCCCAGATGATGGGCTCGTTCTTCTGGCTCAGGTTGATGGTTTTAGCGTAGCAGCCGCCTTCAATATTGAATACCGAGCCCTTCGCCCAGCCGTGCTCGTCGTCGCCGATCAGGTAGCAGCTAGGGTCGGCAGACAGGGTGGTTTTACCCGTGCCAGACAGGCCAAAGAATAAGGTGGTGTTGCCTTGCTCATCGACGTTCGCTGAGCAGTGCATTGGCATAACGTCTTTCTCTGGCAGCAGGAAGTTTTGCACAGAGAACATGGCTTTCTTCATTTCACCGGCGTAACGCATGCCTGCCAGCAGTACTTTGCGCTGGGCGAAATTGATGATGACGCAGCCGTCAGAGTTAGTGCCGTCGCGCTCGGGATCGCATACAAAGCCCGCGCAGTTCAGAATTGTCCACTCTTCCTTGGCTTTTGGGTTGTACTTCTCAGGGCGTACAAACATGTTGCGACCAAACAGGCCTTGCCAAGCGGTTTGCGTGTTAACGACAACGGGAATGTAGTGATCTTCGTGAGCGCCAACGTGCAAGTTAGAAACGAAGCGATCGTGGTCGGCGAGGTAGTCTTCTACACGGCTCCACAGCGCATCAAATTTGGCGGCGTCGAAGGGGCGGTTAACGCTGCCCCAATCGATGCTGTCAGCCGTTGATGGCTCTTGAACAACAAAGCGGTCACCGGGAGAACGGCCGGTACGCTTGCCAGTGGTTACCACCAGCGCGCCTGTGTCGGCCAGTTGGCCTTCGCCGCGGGCCAGCGCTTGCTCGATTAATTGGGCGGGGGTTAAATCTTTATAAACAGTTGTTTCAGCACTCATTCTCGGTATTCCTGTCACGTCGTCCCTGGGGACATTAGGAGGTCACAGTTGATCGGGGTAAACCCCCCGCGCGGGTGGCCAGATTTTGAAGGCGGCTATTATTGCAAAAATCGCCAAGCGGCGCTAACCCTGATCGCCGCCGATCTGCGGCGATTTTGGTTTTTTTTCACTCAATGTCGAGTGTTGGGCGCTGGGTCACCAAAGAGATTGGCAATATCCCCGGCGTCAAAGTGGAATTGGCGGTGGCAGAACTCGCAGTGGCTATCTATTTTTCCCTGCTCGCTGAGAATGCTCTCCAGCTCTTCTCGACCCAGAGAAACCAGTGCAGATTCCATGCGTTGCTGGCTGCAGCTACAGACGAATTTTAGCGACTTGGGCTCGAATACCCGCACCGTTTCTTGGTGGTACAGGCGGTACAGCAAGCGGTCTGCGCTGAGTGTCAGTAGCTCTTCTTGTTGAACGGTATCGGCCAGGGTGGTGAGGTGCTGCCAAACGGCGGCATCACTTTGTTGCTCCGGCAGCTCTTGTAGCAGGATGCCCGCGGCGGTTTCGCCATCGGCGGATAGCCACAAGCGGGTGGCCAATTGCTCGCTCTGGCGGAAGTAGGCCTCTATACACGCGCCGAGATTCGCGCCATCTAAGCTGACAATTCCTTGATAACGTTGCCCTTTTTCAGGGTCGATAGTGATGGCTAGCTGACCGTTGCCCAGCAGGCTATGAAAGTCCTCGCCGATCGCCTGGCCGGCGTCGCGAGCAATGCCGCGAATATCGCCGTTGGAATTTGCCTCGGCCATAATGAGTGGGACCTGACCGTCCCCGCGAACCTGCAGAATCAGGCTGCCGCGAAATTTAATGGTGACACTCAGCAGGGCTGCGGCAACCAAAAATTCCCCCAGCAAAGCCGCGACGGCTGGCGGGTAGTGGTGGTTTTCCAGCATCTCGCGATAGCTTTGCTGGATCTGGATATGCACGCCTCGCACATCCCTGCCGTCGAAAATGAAGCGGTGAACTTGATCACTCATAAGGGGCTGTTTAGTCCTGTTGTTCGCGGAATCGGTGAATTTGGCGGCGCTGTTTCTTATTGGGGCGCTCGCTGCGCAGTACCCCCGCTGCAGCCCCCAGCGCTTTCCGGTCGGCTGCATTCTGCTGGCGCGTGGCAATACTGGCGTCGGTTTCGCGGTAGAGTAAGGCGGCTTCGGGCGCGCCACGCCGCTGGTCGGAGATAGCGATAATCTCGACTTCGCGCTCGTCCCAGCCGGTGCGCAGCGTTAGCATGCCGCCCACTTCTACTTCCTTGCTTACCTTGCAGCGGGCGCCATTATAATGCACTTTGCCGCCCTCTATGGCCTGTTTTGCGATGCTGCGGGTTTTGTAGAAACGGGCGGCCCACAGCCACTTATCCAGGCGAAGGCGTTGTATGTCTTTGCTCAATCTCGGTCTCGCGGTGGTATTGGCAGAATTTCGTCAAAATGCTCGATAGCGGGGTAGCTTAACCCCTGGCGCAGGGGCGCGCGACTGTCGGGGCGCTTCATGGTAATTAAGTGGCGTATACCGTGGCGAGCGGCAGAGTCTAACACGGTGGCGGTATCGTCAATCAGCAGGCTGCGAGCGGGCTCGTAATGCCAGTGTTGGGCGAGCTTTTGCCAGAAGGTGTCGTCCTCCTTGGGCAGGGCGAGTTCGTGAGAGGTAATGATGCGCTGAACCCACTGACCAAGGCCGGTTTTTTCCAGCTTGATATCGAGGCCGCCCTGGTGGGCATTGGTGACCAGCCAAACATCCCGGCCGCTGCGTTGCAGGGCATTCAAAAATCGTTCTGTGCTGGGGTGCATGCGAATCAGGTGGCTAATTTCGCGTTTGAGCGCGGTGATGTCGAGTTGAAGCTCTTCAGACCAGTAGTCGAGGCAGTACCAGTTCAGTGAGCCGCGCTCAGCCATGATGCGGGCGATCAGTTCTTCACTAACGGTTTGGAGGTCGCCGCCATGAATCTCGGTGTACCGGCGGGGGAGGTGCTGGGTCCAGAAAAAATTGTCGTAGTGCAGGTCGAGTAGTGTGCCGTCCATGTCTAACAGAACGGTGTCGACGTCTTGCCAGTTAATCATAGTGCCGCGCCCTAATTGCGCGGCGAAAACTAGCGCGCCGCGTTGACTCGCATTGCCTGGTGGCTAATGGCATCTTTCATATCAATGGTTTCAGCGTAGTTCACATTGAGCCACCACTCATCGCGGTTGCTACGGAATTGATCGATAGGGCGGCCGCGATGCTTATTTTCGCTGAAGATAGAGTTTGTGCTGTTCGCTGCTGTTGCCATCACTGTGTCCTCTGCTGTGCGCTTAAGTGGTTGCGCTGTTCGAGTGTTAACCATAGTGATAGCGGCTCGGCAGCAGTATAGGGAAAAGCCCGTAATCAGTGAAGTGCTGCAGAAAAATGTGCGCTGTGCACGGTGTTAGCACACGTTGCCTTGGTTGATGTGTCACCGCTTATCGGTGTTGATAATCACGTGAATTGCTGAGCTTAAGCGCGAGCGGTGTTGGCGCTGGCGTCGATGAATTCCGCGTAGTCCACGCTCAGCCACCATTCGCTGTGGTTGAGGCCTAGGCGAGAAAGACGGCGGGCGGCGGCCCGAGGTCGGAAAATGCTGTCGGTGTCTTTTTTTGCCGATAATTGCGCGTTGGAGCGGCGCTTTAAAAATTGCGTTGCCATGGTAGCCCCCAGTGATTCGGTATTTTTAATACTGGAGTGACTGTAGCAATGTCATATCTTCCTGCGTATACGCAATAGTCGGTAGCGGCATTTACCTAGGGCCTGTTAACAGGCCTGGCCGCTACCGACTATCACTTCCGTACATGCTGGCTAAGCAGATTGGTCGCCGGATGGGATGTCTTTGAATGCCATGCCCTTATCCGCTCTGGGCTCCTGAGGCATGCCTAATACCTGTTCGGCAATGATATTGCGCATGACTTCATCGGTACCACCCGCCAGGCGAATACCGGGAGAGAACAGGGCGGTTTTCTGGAAGTGGGCCTGCTGCGGCGCGAAGTCGGGGTTCATCACCGGGCCGCTTTCACCGAGCAATTGCAGGGCATAGTTGGCAATGTCTTGATTCATCACGGCACCGACCAATTTTCCGAGCGCGGCTTCGGCGCCGGGCATTCCCCCTTTGGCCACAGCGGTGAGCATGCGGTTGGTGGAGGCCTTGATCCCGGCGTGCTGGCAGTACCAATCGGCCAAGTGCTCGCGCACAGAGGGGTTGTCGGATACTGGCTTGCCGTCTATCTGCAGCGTTTTGACTAATTGCAGGAGCTCTGGGAAGCCGTCCGGCTGGACACCGGAGATCGCCAGGCGTTCGTTCATGAGCACTAACAGCGCAGCGCCCCAGCCGCCGCCAATCTCGCCGAGCCGCTGGCTGTCTGGAATCTCAGCGTCATTGAAAAATACTTCATTAAAATGCGCGTCGCCATCCATTTGCTTGATGGGTTTAACGTCCACACCGGGCTGGCGCATATCGATGTAAAACATTGTCATGCCACGGTATTTAGACACCTCGGTATCGGTGCGGCACAAAATAACACCGTAGTCCGAGTGCTGGGCGCCAGAGGTCCAGATTTTCTGGCCGTTTACTACCCATTTGTTACCTTGCTTGACTGCGCTGGTGCGCAGCCCGGCGACGTCGGAGCCGGCACTCGGTTCTGAAAACATTTGGCACCAAACATCTTCAGCGCTGGCCATTCTTGGTAGCAAGTGCTGTTTTTGCTGCTCGCTGGCGAAGTGCATAATCGCCGGGCCACAGTTGCCTATGCCAATAACAAAGTAGCCATCGGGCTCGGCATAATTGGCCACTTCTTGAGACCAAATCACTTTGTGGATCTGGCTCAAGCCGGCGCCGCCATACTCTTTAGGCCAGTCGAGACAGGCAAATCCCGCGTCGGCCACTTTTTTGTACCAGCGTTTGGCATCGTCATAGCGTTCGGCCTGTGAGGGGCGACCCGCGCCGCTTTGTTTTGGGCGCGCATTGGCAGTGAGCCATTGGCGTACTTCTGCGCGAAATGCTGCTTGTTCGGGGGTATCTTTGAAGTCCATTGTCAGCTCCGGTGCTTAAGCAGTTAGCAGTTGTTCGGTGAGGCGGTTTTTCCAGACGGGGGCGCTGCCGATAACGCTTGAGAGTAGCTGGGCGCGTCGGTAGTAAAGGTGGCAGTCAAACTCCCAGGTAAACCCCATGCCGCCGTGGGCCTGAATGTTCTCTTTGCTGCACAAATAGTAGGCGTTTATCGCGCTGACGCGAGCGGTGGCGGCGGCCAGAGGCAATTCACGTTCGCCATCGGTCATGGCCCAGGCCCCATAGTAGGCGTTGGATTTCGCCAGCTCCTTTGCCACAAACATATCAGCGAGCTTGTGTTTAATCGCCTGAAAGGAGGCAACTTGGCGACCAAATGCGTAGCGGCCTTCGGTATAGGTTTTTGCCATATCAATTACGGCTTCACAGCCGCCTACTTGCTCAAAGCTGAGCAGTACGGCGGCGCGATCAAGTAGCTGTTGATAGCAATGGGAGAAATCTTCGCCATTGCCCAACGGCTCAGAGGGGGCGTCGGTAAATTGAAGTGTGGCCATTGCCTGACTGGGGTCGATTGTCTGCTGGACTTGGCGTTGTATGGCACTGTTGTTGAGGTCTGCCTTATAAAAGGCCATGCGGCCGACGTCATCGCGCGCAGCAACAATGGCGAAATCAGCGGCGTGGCCGTGCAAAACAGCCTGAGCCGTGCCGTTCAAGATGGCGTCGCTAGCCGTAACGGTATTTATCGCGCCGTGGTTGATACTGCGCGTTTCGGGCAGGGCAACACAGGCTATGGCGTCGCCGCTGGCCAACTGAGGAAGCCATTCAGCCTTCTGGGTGTCGCTGGCGCAGAGTTTTACCGCTTCGGTGGCAAGGTAGACTGAGGCGGTAAAGGGCAGTGGTGCCACTGCGCGACCCAGCTCCTGGGCGATGACGCACAGCTCCAGGTAGCCCATGCCGAGCCCCCCGAATTCTTCGTCGATCGCGATGGCGGACCAGCCAAGCTCGGCCACCTGTTTCCACAGTGTTTCGTCATAGGCTCTCGCGTGCTCAAGGGCCTGTCGCGCGCGGTCTGGCGGGCATTCTCGGCTCAATACGAGACGAGCTTGGTCCTGAATGGTTTTCTGGTCGTCGGAAAAATCAAAATTCATAGATCGGCTCCTACTATTTTTATCTAATACGGCCGTATTAGTTTGTTGGATTCGCGTGCGCAATGCAGCAGTGATATGAGCCAACTAACTATAGAAGAGCGAGAAATAAAAAACGGCCACTAGAAGCTAGCGGCCGTTTAGATAAAGCGGGGGGAGCTGAGATTAGAAGCGCAGTGCGCGCATGCTGGCGTGGAATTCAGCTTTGCTAACAGGGTGCTGACGGTAAATCAGTGCCAAGCGTCCAGTTAGCGGCACGAGGTCATCAATGCTCAGGCTCTTGCCGGTTTGCGCATTGTAGTTGCGCAGCGGCTCGATGAGCAGTTCGCGCCACAGGCGGTCGGACTCATCGTTGTCGATGTGCGGCATGATCTCTGCGGAATTGCGGCCGCTGGTGATTTCCAGGCGGTTGTCCTCGGCGGGGCGGTAGTTGGCAGTAAACCAAATACACTCTTCCAGCATACGAGGGAAATCCTCTTTATATTCTGCAACGACATCCTTGAGCTGTTCGAACATGCGATTGCGCTCAATATCGACAAGCGAAGAGATGATGTCGGATTTGCCGGTGAAGTAGCGATAAACTGTCCGTCGCGTCACGTTGGCGACATTGGCAATGTCTTCGATGGTTGTAGACTTAACGCCTTTCGCTGCAAAGCAGCTTACGGCCGCCTCAAGCAGGAGTTTCTTGCCGGTTACCAGATCATCTACTCGGGCGCCATTGCCCCAACGTTTGTTCGTTTTCATACTTACCACGCTCTGAATTTACAACACGGTTCTTACAGCTTGTTTGTGTGTCACTATGCTAGCACGCTGTAATCTTGCAGATGATCAGAAAAAGGCCCAATCGACTAAGGGATTATACGTATAGCCTGTGAAGTAGTGATCATTTTGGTGCAAAACGGCCCTGCTTGCCTCTCTATATCCCGTTGGATGCGCGGCGTGACAGCAACGATCTGGCTCGGCATAATGCCGCTCATCACTGAAGAGGATACCTGTGCATGCCATACGCGACGATAACTGGATGGGGTAAATGCGTTCCCCCCGCTGTGCTGAGTAATGAAGACCTGACAACCTTCCTCGATACGTCTGATGAGTGGATCTCGACGCGTACCGGAATCAAAGAGCGCAGAATCTCTCATGTGTCCACCGCGACTCTGGCAAGCATGGCGGCAAAGCGTGCCCTGGCCGCCGCCGACCTCGACCCTGCCGAGCTGGACATGATCATTATGGGAACCGCTTGCCCGGATACGCTGATTCCGAATTCGGGGTCGTTCGTGCAGGACAGTATCGGCGCGACCAATGCGGCGGTTTTTGACCTCAATGCGGCCTGCACGGGTTTTGTTTATGGTCTAAGTGTGGGCACGGCCATGATCCGTTCTGGTGCAATGAAGAAAGTACTGGTAATCGGCGCGGATCGAATCCCCTATTTCCTCGACTACAGCATGCGCGATGTAGCGGTGCTGTTTGGCGACGGTGCGGGCGCAGTCATCCTTGAAGCAGGTGAAGAAGAAAGCGGCATGCTTGCGGAGCGTTTGGGTTGTGATGGCGACGCGCGCGATATTCTGTCGGCGCGTGATTCCGGTACCGTTCGTGAGCGCTTTGCCGGTATCGATGGTTATTACGATATCAATTTCGAGGGGCCGGAAATATTTAAACGCGCGGTGCGCGGCATGGGCCAAGCGGTAACGGACGTGCTTGATAAGTGCGGGCTGGCTGCTGAAGACGTGGATGTGCTGGTCCCGCATCAGGCGAATATTCGTATTATCGAAACGCTGATGAAGCGTTTGAAGGCGCCGGAAGAAAAGGTCATCGTTAATATTGAAAAATATGGCAATACCTCTGCCGCGACGGTGCCGATCGCGTTGTGTGAAGCGCTTGAGCAGGGCCGTATTAAGCCCGGCGACCATATTTTGACAGCTGCCTTTGGCGCAGGTCTAACCTGGGGAGCGGCACTCATTAAATGGGGTGATCGCGTGACGCCGCTGCGTGAATGCGAAGAAGATCTGCCACCCTGCGATAAAACAGCGTTGGAGCTGCTGAAACCCTGGATTGACGGCAGCAATGCTGCGGCAGCCAAAAAAGCGGCCGAGGCAGATAGCTAACAGGCGCTGGCCAACCACTGTTTTACCCGCTGTACCGCGAAGGTGGCGCTGCGTAGCGCCCCTTCGGCGTTGCCTCCGGCGCAGTAATCCCCCGCCAATGCAATTTTCAAGCTGTCGTCAGCACGCTGTGAGTCGCTGATAACTGCTGTTTCCGGTCTGGCGAAACGCCAGCGCTGTATGTCGCTGTGTAGCAGTGGTGGCGTGGGCGCTATCGATGCCAGCTCGGTCATCACCCTATCGATAATTTCGTTATCGCTGCGTTGTTCAAAGTGATGGCTGGCATCGTCGGTCAGCTCGATGGAATAGCAGTGCTGATGGTCCCGCCCTGGCGCGGACGACAAGCAAACGATTCGGCGCAGTATCGCGTGCGATTCAATATCGATTATTTCGCTCGGCGCCCACGCACCGTCAAACTGAACAATCACCGTCCAGCCCGCTTGCCAGGGTGATTCGGCAATGGTGAGAGAGCTGGTTGTGGGTAACAGGTCTCGCGCCTGGGGGGCGGGGGTGGCGAGAATCACCGCCGAAAAATCACCGAGATCCTCCCCTTTGCCATCGCGCAATGACAGCGTTGTTGATGTTGGGTGAATGGCGGTTACCCGTTGGCCCCGGCGAACCTCAATGCCGTCAGCCAGAGCATGGCATAGTCGGTTGTTGCTGCCCGCCGCCGTGTAGTGTGTTTGGGTTGCTTGAGGCAGTAATTTACCGTCGCGCCACTGCGCGGTGGTATATGGTTGGGCGCTGATTGCGTCCCTGGGGAAGTATTGCAACTGCTCTGGCGTCAGGGCAAGTAAGGGGGCGCCGATATCAACGTTACCCCAGGGGTGCCTGCGCCGGGCGAGTCGCCCGCCCAGGCCGCGCGACTTTTCAAAGACGGCGACGGGTAGGCCGCACTCATTGAGCATTTTTGCGCAAAGCAGGCCGCTCAATCCGGCGCCGATGATGGCTACGGGGCGCAATGGGGCTTCTCAAGCACGAATTGATAAACATCTATCGAGCCCGCGCGAAAGCCGCCTTCGCAATAGCCAAGATAGTATTGCCACATGCGTTTAAAGCGTTGGTCAAACCCCAGCGGGACGATGTCTTCCCAGCGTGCATTAAACGCCGTTGCCCAGTGCGCCAGCGTTTTGGCATATGACAGGCCAAAGGGCAGCTCGCTTTTTACGTCGAAGCCCGCCTTGCTGGCATGGGAGCGGAAGAGATCTGGGCTGGGCAGCATTCCACCGGGGAAGATGTAGCGCTGGATAAAGTCCGGGTTGTCGCGGTAGCCTTCAAAACGTTTTTCTTCGATGGTGATCACCTGTATTGCCGCTCTGCCGCCTGGCTTGAGGCGGGCATACAGGGTGTCGAAATAGGTTGGCCAGTACTGTTCACCGACAGCCTCAAGCATTTCTATGGAAACAATGTGGTCGTATTGGTCGCGGGTGTCGCGGTAATCGGTGAGGCTAAATTTGGCTCGGTCGCTAAGGCCGGCGTCCGCGATGCGTTGCCGGGCGTAGCTCAGCTGCTCTTTGGACAGGGTGATGCCGTGGAGGGAGGCATCTTTCTGCTGGCAGAGCTGTTCGGCAAAGCCGCCCCAGCCGCAGCCCACTTCCAAAACGCGGTCGCCACTTTGCACCGCCAGTTCGTCAATTAAGCGCTGATATTTGCGGTGCTGGGCGCTGCGCAAATCATCAATGCCCTCGTCGAATAGTGCTGACGAGTAGGTCATGCTGTCGTCCAGCCAGTGGCGATAAAAGTGATTGCCCAGGTCATAGTGGTAGGCAATATTGCGCTTGCTGCCGCGCTTATTGTTGGCGTTACGCCGGTGTTGCAGGCGTTGCAGCCACTGCTTGGTTTTGCCGCTCGCCAGCATATCGCCGAAGTGTTCCTCGTTGACCACGATCCACTCCACTAGCTCAGCCAAGTTGGGGCAATCCCAATCGCCATCCATATAGGCTTCGCTCCATCCGACAGAGCCGCCGCTAAAGGCTTTACGCAATCCTTTCCAGTTATTAAGAATCACACTGGGTGCCAGCCGCTTGTCATGTTGGTCGCCAAAGCTGAGCTGACTTTTGTTGGGTAAAGTGACTGTGAGTGAACCGATTTTGGCATTGGCGAGCGGTGCAAGCACCTTTGCCAGCAAGTTCCGTTGGCGTTTTCCCCACCAGCTGGTGCCAAGCTGGTGCTGTAATTCTATGGCGGCTGTCTTCATCGCGTATCCCGTTAACGATTACGTTTATGGTTTACGAGTCATTACGAGAGACAGGGTATTTTGGTTCAGCGGGGCGGGGAAGTATTCGCATACCCTTGATATAGAGCTTAAGCGCCTGCCAGTGAATGGCAACCATCACGCTGGCGGTCATGAACGGCAGGCGGAAGAAACTGCCCAATAAATTCCAGTCGTTTAGTGTATGGCGAACACCCCGAAATACAGCGTGCAACAGCGCTTTGCCGTCCTCGGTCTCACGTATTGCAACAGCCAATCGGGGGCCTGGTTTGCGCAGCCGGAAGTGGTAAGTCGCCTCCATAGGGATAAAGGGTGAAACGTAAAACGCTTTATCGCAACGCTGACGAATAATCTCTTTCTGGCCTTCACCTGTGGCAGTAATTAAGTAGCTATGACGCTGCCCGAAGGTGTTGCTGACCTCGTACAGCACCGCGAAGATGTCATTACTGGCGTTGTAGCAGTAGTAAACACTGAGGGGGTTAAAGGTGTAGCCAAGGATGCGCGGGTAGCACAATAATTCTGCACGATAGAGTGGCTCCTCAATACCGTACTCGCGAAGCGTTTGATGGAGGTAGTCTTTCGGCGCCCGGCCATCGCCAGCGCCGAAGTCGCGGTAGTGAAAGCTAAACAGGTTAAACCGGTTCACCGACAGCAGGCGACAGCGCGCGGCGTCTTGCTCGAGTTTATCCAGGTCAAACAGAAAGCTGTCGATACGGTAGCGAAAGCGGTGCTTTACTGGCCGAAAGCGATGGTGGAGCACTTCGCCTCGATACAGGGCGCTGCTTGCGTCACTCATGCTGCTGAACTGCTAACCTCGGCAGGCAGCGGCAGATTGATACGATCGTCCTCCGGTTTTACCTGCCAGGGGCGCAGGCCACCACCGAGGCGCTCTGCCACTGCGAGCCCCGATTGGATGCCATCCTCATGGAAGCCGTAGCCAAAATAACTGCCGCAGAACCAGCTGCGTTGCTGACCTTGCAATGCCCAGAGGTCTGTTTGCGCTGCCAGTGCCTTGCCATCGAATACCGGGTGCTGATAGCTGAACTCGCGAAAAACGTGGCGAGCGCGGGGCTCGGTCAACGGGTTCAACGAGACGACGATGGGCTCTGCGCATGGTAAATGCTGCAGGGCGTTCATCCAGTAACTTACCGAGACCTTGGTTTCACCTTGCTGGCGGTCTCCCATGTAATTCCAGCTGGACCAAACAGTCGGCCGCTTGGGGAGCAAACGAGGATCGCAATGCAACACTGCGCGATTCTCCTCGTAACGGAAGGCGCCAAGCGTCTTGCGCTCGGCCTCGCTGCTCTGGCTGAGCATCGCGAGCGCCTGATCGGCATGGCAGGCAAAGACCACCTGGTCAAAGCGATGAGCCTCTCCAGAGTCATCGACAACAATCACGTGGTCCTCGAAACGGTCAACGCGGGAAACGCCGCAGTTGAGCTTGATGTGCTGCTCGAACGGCGCAGACAGCCGTTTCACATACTCGATTGAACCGCCAACCACGGTTCGCCACGTCGGCCGATTTTTTACCTGCAGCAATCCGTGGTTTTCACAGAAGCGCAGGAATGTTTTGGCCGGATAGGCGAGCATTTGGTTTACCGGCGTTGACCAGATGGCGGCACCCATTGGCAGTAAGTGGTCGTCGCAGAAACCCGCACCGAAGCGCTCGCGTTTCAGTAGTTCTCCCAGCGACATACTGTCAGGCAAGGTTTCCATCCAATTTTCGCTTTCTCGGTAGAAACGCAGCAAGTCCGAGAGCATTTTCCAAAAGCGAGGGCGCAGTAGGTTGCGCTTTTGCGCGAACATAGTGGCCAGTGAGTTCGAGCCGCTGTATTCGAGTCTGCCGTCGTCAAGCGACACGCCGAATGACATGTCTGTGGCGAGGCTGTCGACGCCGAGCTGCTTGAAAAGGTTAACAAGGTTGGGGTAGCACTTGTCGTTGAACACGATGAAGCCGGTGTCCACCGCCGTGGTGCCCGCGGTTGTGGAGATTTCCACGGTGTTACTGTGACCGCCCAGGCGATCGTCTTTTTCAAATACGGTGATGGCGTGGCCACTGCGTTGCAGAAGCCAGGCACAGCTCAGCCCCGAAATACCTGAGCCGATAATGGCGATGCTTTGTTTGATTGTCATAGTGCGGGCAATTCTGATCTTATGAGTTATTAGTTACGTATTCCCTCACTGTTGCGATCACTTTTCCTTGTTCTTATGTCACTTTATACGGACTTCGGGAAATGATTAACAGGGTGTTGGCTGTGCCGGTCCGTGCTCAGCGATCCAAGGAGATACTACCATGTCCCAATCCCGAAGGCTGTTTCGCTATGCCTTGCCCGGTTTGCCCCTGTCCGCCCTTGGGCTGCCCTTTTACATTTACGTGCCATTGTGGCTGGCTGAGCAGGGCAATTATGGTTATGCCTTAGTCGGAGCGGTCTTCTTTTTAGCGCGACTTGCCGATGTTGTCACAGATTTGCCCGTTGGCGCGCTGGTAGACCGGCTCGGTGCGCGAAGAATATTGTGGCTCGCTGGCTGGGTGCTGATGACACTGAGTGCGGCCTCGCTGTTATTCCTGCCTCATCCCTGGCCGACGGTTAGCCTGCTGCTGGCATTAGTAGTGTTGATGCTGGGGTGGACGCTGATTACGGTGCCCTGGCTTGCGCTACCAGTGACGCTTAGCCGGGATGACGACCAGCGTTTAGCGTTTAATAGCGCGCGAGAGGCCATGTTGCTGTTTGGCACGCTACTGGCCATGTTGGCGCCCGCGGTGTTTGCACCGGAGTACCTGATTACGGTGGCGGCTTTCATGCTTCTCCTGCTTTTGGTGGCAGTTTTATATCAGGGCAGTCATCGCCCGCCGCCGGGCACCGAAGCGGCACCTTTTCGCCATCTGTTGGCCGAGCCGCGCGTGTCGGCATTGGCGGTACCCTGGTTTTTAAACATGTTGGCGAATGCGATTCCCGGTACCGTGCTGGTGTTGTTTATGCGCGAGGTGTTGGAGGCCGAGGCAATGATTCCGGCAGCGCTACTGAGCTATTTCCTCGCGGGTCTGCTTGCCGTGCCGCTGTGGTACGGTCTCGCGCGGCGGTGGGGTAGCTTGTTCTGTTGGCGCCTCGGGTTGGTTCTGTCGGCGGTTTTATTTAGCTTTGCCATACTGCTTGGGGCAGGCGATGCGTACTGGTTTATAGCGATTAGTGTGGGCACCGGTTTGATGCTCGGTGCGGATCAGGCAATTCCCTCAGCGATGCAGACAGGTCTGGCAAAGAAGCTGATGGCAGAAAAACCGAATACCGCCATCGCGGCCAGTCTATTTGCACTGTGGAGCATGCTGGGTAAGGCGGCGATGGGGCTGGCTGTTGGTGTGGGCTATTTATGGCTGGGTAGCCAGCTTGAACCAGAATTAGCGTCGGTGCCGCCTGATTGGGCGATCACGGCGGCTTATGTTGCGGCGCCGGTGGTATTGAAGCTGGCAGTGTTTTTCTTACTCGGACGCAAACAGCTGCGTTACTTAAGCGAAGAGGTGCACGATGCGTAAATTAGCAGGCGGTTGGCGATTTGTAGTGGTAATGATCCTGCTTGCCGGGGTGGCGGGGACTGCCCAGGCCATGAACTGGCAAACAGTGGCCGCTGACACCTATAAATTGCTCTGGAAGGAAATTACCTACACTGAGTTACAGGTGGACGGTGAGCAAGCGATGCCCGCAGAGGGAGACATTCTTACGCCCAGCTATGCCAAGCAAATTATTATTCGCTACGGCTTGTCGGTGTCTGCCGAGCGTTTTCGCAAATTGACTGATGACAGCTTGGCGGACGGCTACAGCGAGGAGGAGTTAGCACCTCATCGTCGCGCCATTGATACCTTTAATAGTTGGTATCTCGGTGTTGAAAAGGGAGACAAGTACCGGCTCAGCTGGCAGCCCGGTGTTGGCTTGAGTTTGCATCACAACGAGGCTCACCTTGGCACCCTGGCTGACGCACAGGCTGCGCAGGTGATCTTGAGCGTGTGGCTGGGACGAGCGGCGGTTAGTGAGGATCAGCGAGATTCCTTTCTGCGGCAATGGCGCAGTGCCACGAATCGCCTAGCCGAGAATTAGTTATATGGATATAACGCTTCGATCTATATAAAAAATCCAGCTTTACGACACATTTTGCTAGCATTCGCGTCATTTTATGCCGCGCTACCGTTGCGGTGTTAGCAAAAGGTGATCTTTGTGGCTCGTCAAACGCCCTCTCTGCTTCCTAAGTTTTTATTCCTTGTCGCATTTGGTCTGAGCGAACAGGCCCAGGCCGTGACGCCCAGTCGGGGCTTGGACATTGAAGAAATTATCGTCACCGCCCAGAAGAAAGAGGAAGGGGCCAACAGTATCCCACTGGCGATTGCCACCTACACCGGCGAAGATTTGACTGCCCTCGGTGTGGCCGACACGCGCGACCTGGGTCGCTTGTTGCCGGGGTTTTCCTACGCGGATGGCGGATTTAACGTTCCTATTTATACCCTGCGTGGGGTCGGCTTTAACGAAAACAGCCAGACTGCCAGCGCCACAGTGGGTGTGTACGTTGACGAGTTCAATCTGCCGTTCCCGGTTATGAGCAAAGGCAGCAACCTCGATCTGGCGCGCGTTGAGGTATTGAAAGGCCCGCAGGGCACGCTCTACGGCCGCAATACCACTGGTGGCGCGATCAATTATATTGCCAATAAGCCCAGTGAAGAATTCGAATACGGCGGCGACCTCAGTTACAGCCGTTTCGATACGCTGGCTGCCGAGGGTTTTGTGTCGGGCCCGGTCACAGATACCGTATTCGCGCGACTGGCTTATACCACCACGCAATCGGGAGAGGGTTGGCAGCGCAGCCGCACGCGCTATGCGGGCAGTGATGCCTACAATGGCAAAACGGGGCGCGACCCCGGCAATGAATACGACCGCTTCGGCTACGACCGTTTAGGAGAGGTTGATCGCGATGCCGCGCGGTTGTCGCTGCGCTGGGAAGGCGGCGAGCAATGGAGCGTGAATACCCACCTGTCGGGCTGGCGCGATCGCTCAGAACCGCAAGCGCTTCAGGTCATTGCCATTGAGTCGCAAAACGCCATCCTCGGCGATTTTGGCCTGCACCCTGACGTGGCTAATTACCCCGTTAATGATCCGGATACTGACGATGCTCAGGCAGCCGACTGGCCGAACAATGGGCTGAACTTTCGCCTGAACGATAGCTTTGTCTCGGGTGGGCTGCGCCTGGATTATCAGTTGGACGAGCGCCACGATATGGTGCTGTTGCTATCGGCGGGTCGGTTCGAGTCTGACGGTAGCTTTATTCCCCAGTCGGGTCTGGATACCGTTAATACAGAACGAAATGTGTTCGCAACAAGCGACTTTTACAACGCGGAACTCCGTTTTTCCGGCGAATTGGGTGACGACCTGTTTTGGCAGTTAGGCGTGAACTACAGTGAGGACGAAGTCGATGAATTCCAGCGTCTTCACCACGAAAACGTCAGTATCGTCTTCCCGGTTGGCCCGCTGGGCGGCCTTCTCGGTGACGGCTTTGCACTGCTGGACAATCGCTCCGGCTTTGGTGGGAATCAAACGGCAGAAGTGGCGGCGATTTTTGCCAACACCGAGTGGCAATTCGCTGAGGACTGGAAGCTGACTCTTGGTGCGCGCTATACCGACGAGCTGCGTGAGTTTAACGGTTGCTCCCGCGATGTTGATGTGGAGGACAACCCCGGTGCAGATCAGGAAGCACCGGGAGCCCAGAACAGAGGGATAGGCTTGGCCAATGCGATAACGCTGATCAGCCTGGCGCAGGCGCCGATGGCCGGTTATGCACCGGGCAGAGCAGAGCGCGGTGGGTGTTTTACCCTCGACAGTGAAACACGTCGCCCCGGCCGGTTTTTTGGTGAGCTGCACGAGGATAACGTGTCCGGACGCATCGCCGTGGACTGGGAGTTTGCGCCGGAGAAGCTGGTGTTTTTGGGCTTGAGTCGGGGCTACAAGTCGGGAAGCTTCCCGCTGATCAATATTTCGGACTCGGTGCAGTATGCGCCCGCGACGCAGGAACGCCTGGATGCTATAGAGATGGGAACGAAGTTGCGCTTATTTGAGCGTATGCAATTGAATGCCTCGGTATTCGACTACCGCTACCGAGACAAGCAGCTGGTAACGAACTTTCGCGACCCCATATTCGGGGCGTTGCCAGCGCTTCGCAATGCGCCCAAGTCCTCCGTGCGCGGCGCTGAGCTGGACTTGAAAATGACGCCCTTTGCGGGCCTGTTCCTCGCCCTTCAGGCCTCCTATCTGGACACTGAAGTAGAAGAGTTCATCAGTGGCGATCGCAACGGTGAAGAGTTTGACTTCAGCGGCAAGCCCTTTAATTACAGCCCGCAATGGGAATACTCCGTTGTTGCTGAATACACCTTGCCGCTGTTCGACGACTATGAGCTCTCCGTAGGCGGCGACCTGAGCTATCGGGGTGAGACCAATGCCTCCTTGGAGAAAGACCCACGCTTTTTCATGGAAGATTATACGGTGATCAATGCGCGCTTAGGCTTTGCGCCGCTGGCGGGGCCTTGGAAGGTACAACTGTGGGGGCGCAACATTACTGATGAGTACTACTACAATAACGTGACCAACCAGCTCGATACCATCGGTCGTTATACCGCTATGCCGGTGGTGTGGGGGGCAACAATTAGCTGGCGCCGCTAGCGTCAATCGCTGGTAGAATTCGCCAACTGCGCTATATATCTAACAAGGTGCCGTGGCGGTACTTGCTGGTGAGGAACACGTTATTAGCCCTGAAGCCTTTCTACTGAACGTCCAGAGTAGTTTGAACTACCCGCTTATCACGCTGGGTGAGCGGCCCATTACACTGGGGACATTGCTCGCCGGGGCAGTGATTGTCGTTGCTGCGCTGGTGATTTCCAAAACACTGCGTCGAAGCCTCAGGGGCATTGCCTCGCGGCGCAGTGGTTTGAGTCCCAGCTCCCTCTACACCATGGAGCGCCTCACCCACTATGTTGTGTTGGTGCTGGGCAGTTTTTTCGCACTCTCTGTTGTCGGTATCGACTTTTCTAAGCTGGCCCTGGTTGCCTCGGCGCTATCTGTGGGTATTGGCTTTGGGCTTCAGGCGATATTCAGTAATTTTGTTTCCGGTTTGATTATTTTGGTCGAGCGTTCACTCAAGGTCGGTGACTACGTTCAGCTGGAGAGCGGTGTGATTGGCGTGGTCAGCGAAATCCGCGTTCGGGCAACCTTAATTACGACACTCGAAAACGCAGAAGTGGTGGTGCCGAACTCGGAGTTTGTGAACGGGAAGGTGACCAACTTTACATTGAGCAATAACTTCTGTCGCCTGCGTATTCCCTTTGGCGTTGCCTACGGAACCGATAAAGAACGCCTGCGAGAGGTTGTGTTGGCAGCGGTAGCGGCGCAGCATCAGACCCTGTTGGATTCGCCGTCGCATCAACCCACCCTTCAAATGAAAGGTTTTGGCGATTCAAGCTTGGATTTTGAGCTGTTAGTTTGGGTTAAGCCTGAATTTGCTGCGCAGCAAAGCTCAACGCGCTCTGCCTACCTATGGGCCTTGGATACCGCGCTGAATGAGGCGGGTATTACGGTGCCATTCCCGCAGCGAGACCTTCATCTTGTGTCGGGCCTGCACCCTCAGGTTGCAGAGGACAGCGGCTGAAAAATCGGAGTGCTGTGGGTAATTTTCCACTAAACGTCGCCGTTATTTGCGGAATTTGAGGGTAATTTCTTTGCGTTGACTGAAAAAAATTAAAAAAAAGTAATTCATGCCAATGGTATGCACATGAAGATTGTGCATACTTCACGCTGCGGGATGCTATAGAGGTTCGGTTTGCAGAGAGCGAGAGCATAATTCGCCGAG
>Ga0208468_1000029_pt1 | contig 59795 bp, 52 predicted proteins | sample DeeseametaMP0960_FD_184198 | JGI IMG/M metagenome (GOLD analysis project Ga0208468, IMG submission 184198) | Marine microbial communities from the Deep Indian Ocean - MP0960 (SPAdes) | ecosystem: Environmental > Aquatic > Marine > Oceanic | place: East of Madagascar, South Indian Ocean... | reverse complement strand
TGAAGTCATTTCAGGGGTTAAAGAAGGCGACGAAGTCGCCAGTACTGGGTTGTTAAAGCTGCGCAGTGGTCAGCCGGTTACGATTGATAACACGCTTCGTCCTGAGCCTAGCTTGTCGCCTGCCCCCCCGCAGGGGTGATCGGCGATAAATAGCTTGATGGCCATAAAATAGGTTGATGGCCTCTAAAGAAGTTGATGACTCTCCCACGCCACTAACAAGGACAGGCGTCATGCATTTCACAGATATCTTTGTTAAACGCCCCGTGTTGGCCATTGTGGTCAGCTTGGTGATCTTTCTACTGGGCTTGCGCGCAGCACAGGATTTGACCGTGCGTGAATACCCTGAAATTCAAAATGCGCGGATCAGTATCTCGGTGGTTTATCCGGGGGCAGACCCAGAGCTTGTCGAAGGTTTCATCACCACGCCGCTGGAGCGAGAGATAGCGTCAGCAGATGGTATTGATTTTCTTACCTCCAATTCTGCTCAGGGATTGTCCAGCATCTCGGCGAACCTGAAAATTGACAAGGACCCCAATGAGGCGCTGACCGAAATATCCGCAAAAGTGAACAAGCTGCGCAGCCAGCTACCGGAAGGCAGTGAGGACCCTGTTATTCAGTTAGCGGGTGCCGGTGACAACGCCGCGATGTACCTGTCGTTTTATTCCAAGACGCTGAGCAAAGCGCAAATTACTGATTATGTGGCGCGGGTTGTTGAACCGGAGCTATCTGCTCTTAGCGGTGTAGAGCGCGCGGTGATACTCGGCGGCAGGAATTACGCCATGCGGATCTGGTTTGACCCGGAACGTCTCGCGGCGCACAACATGACGCCGGGCGAGGCCTTTTCAGCAGTTAAGCGGCAAAACGTTCTATCAGCCGTAGGAGAAACGAAAGGGCAGTACGTTAAAGTCGGCATTTCTGCAGATACAGATCTGAGCACAGTGGAGGCATTCAGGGACCTTGTGCTGCGCAGTGAAGGAACGCAGCTAGTGCGCTTGCGCGATGTCGCCGATGTGGTGTTCGGCGATGAGAGCTACGACTATGTGGCGCACTGGGATGCCGAGCCAGGCCTGTTTATCGGTATTGAAGTGCGCCCGGATGCGAACTTGCTGGACGTGACTGCGGAGATACGCGAAATGTGGCCGCGTATTCACCGCGCTTTGCCGGAGAGTATTGAGGCGAATATCTCCTACGACAGCACGGTTTATGTCAACGCGGCAATCAGCGATGTACAGGCAACACTGATCGAAGCGGTCATTATCGTTATTCTGGTCATCTTCTTGTTCCTGGGTTCACTGCGCAGCTCAATGATCCCGGCGGTGACTGTACCGCTGTCGTTGGTAGGCGCTCTATTTTTGATGTACTCGATGGGTTTCTCGATCAATCTGCTAACGCTATTGGCAATGGTCTTGGCCATCGGCATGGTGGTCGATGATGCGATTATCGTGCTGGAAAATATCCATCGTCATATTGAAGAGGGCATGGAGCCATCTAAGGCTGCTTTGGTGGGCGCGCGCGAGCTTCTGGGGCCGGTGATTGCGATGACAATTACCCTGGTGGCAGTGTATGCACCGATTGGTTTCTTAACCGGAATGACGGGCAAGCTGTTTACCGAGTTCGCCTTTACACTGGCGGGCGCGGTATTGATTTCAGGCGTTATTGCCCTGACGTTAACACCGATGATGTGCGCAAAAATACTGCAGTCGCACGATGAATCGGGTAGCAGTCGTCTGGAGCGTTTCCTAGATGAGAAGTTCGAGTACTGGCGCCAGGGCTATAAGCAACGACTCCACTCCGCGATGGATCAGGTCAATGTGATTGGCGTATTCGGTTTGGTGGTGCTGGTATCGTGTTATTTCCTCTACCAGAGCAGTGATAACGAATTGGCGCCGGCCGAAGACTTAGGCTTTGCTGGCGTCATTGCTGAGGGCGACGGCTATGCATCGCCGGAGTACTTTACCAATGCCTTTTTGGCCGCTCAGAATTTGGCGTTGGAGCACCCCAATGTGGATCATACGTTTGCCTTCACCATCTCAGAAAGTGGTGAAAGCAATAAAGGCTTTATCGGCTTGATTGGCACACCCTGGGACGCTCGGAGCAAGACGATGGGGGATGTCGCCAACGACTTGAGTATGAGCATGGAGTCAGTGGCGCCGCTACGCCTGGCGACATTCCAGCCGCCGCCGCTGCCAACTCCAGGGCAGGGCTATCCCGTGGAGTTTATTCTCAAGTCGACGGCTGAGCCACAGCTGATGGCGGAAGTGGGCGATGAGCTGGTTAAGCGTGCGATGGCCAGTAAGCGCTTTTTCTACGTGGCCTCGCAGTTAAATTTCGATCGCCCCGAGGCCGAAATTATCGTCGACAGAGACAAGGCCGGTCTACTTGGCGTTGACATGCAAAGCCTGAGCTTAGATCTGAGTGCGATGATGGCGGGTGCAGAGGTGAATCGTTTTTCGTACATGGGGCGCTCGTACAAAGTCATTGCCCAGGTTGAGCGCGAGGAGCGCCTGAATCCTCAGCAACTGACCGGGTACTACACGCGTGCGGCAAGTGGCGACCTGATTCCAATCTCCACACTCGTCGAGGTTGTGCAGCGAACCAAGCCAAGATCAATACCCCATGCCCAGCAATTAAATGCGAATACGATTATTGCAGTGCCGCGCCCCGATGTTTCACAGGGCGAGGCGCTGGCCCTGCTTGAAGGTATTGCCAACGACATTATGCCCGCCAACTTTCAACTGGACTACGCGGGGAGCTCTCGGCAGTTCAAGCAAGAGGGTGGAGCATTGGTGGGAACCTTTGCCTTTGCCCTGCTGATTATTTACCTCGTCTTGGCGGCGCAATTCGAGTCTTTCCGGGACCCGCTGATCATTCTGGTGACTGTGCCTATGTCGGTATGTGGCGCGTTGCTGTGCATTAATATTTTTGCACTGACTAACGGTATGCAGCTGACAACGTTCCCCGGTATGACCCTGAATATCTATACCCAGGTTGGCCTAGTCACCCTGATTGGGGTGATCTCCAAACACGGTATCTTGATGGTGGATTTTGCAAACCGGTTGCAGGAGCAGGGCGTGTCCAAGCGCGAAGCCATAGAAGAGGCCGCGTCGATTCGTTTGCGTCCTATTCTGATGACCACGGCGGCGCTGGTGATGGCGATGTTGCCACTGCTGGTTGCCAGTGGTGCAGGTGCGGCATCGCGTTTCTCGCTAGGTATGGTTATCGCCTCGGGAATGAGCATCGGCACGCTGTTTACCTTGTTCGTTGTGCCGGCCATGTACCACTACATAGGGCGAGACCACCGCGCCACGTCTTCCGCTGAGGGTGACGTACTGGCCGAAGCGGGGCGCGACGGGTATGATCGCGCCTTAACTGAAAAAGAGGGTGTGTCGTGATCAAGCACAACAGCTATTTTGACGAAAAAGTTCAGTCATTGGGTTTTGAAGGCAAAACCCAGCCAGTCTCGGTGGGCGTTATGGAAGCCGGTGAATACCGCTTTGGCACCGAAGCGGCGGAGCGCATGCAAGTTATTACTGGCGCGCTGGTTGTATTGCTACCGGGTTCCAGCGATTGGCAGCGCTTTAGCGCCGGGCAATCTTTCGATGTGCCGGCCAACAGCGCGTTTGATTTAAAAGTGGAAGAGACCAGTGCCTACGCGTGTTTTTATGGCTAATCGCACTTGGTGCCATGTATAGCGTCCGGAGCGGCTTTCAAGTGCTCGAAAAGTGTTTGAAAGTGCTCCTGGACACTGTGAATATTGATATCCGCCAGCCCGCTAGATAAGCCAAACCACACGTACAAGCCATTTAGATCTCGAAACATAGGCGGCAGATAATGCGGCGCTTCAATGATGCCTTCCTGGCAATAGGGGTAGAGACGGGGGACGTCCTCCAGGGACACCTTGCCTACAAACAGCATCGGTAGTATTTCCGGCACGTCGCTGAGGATCGCGCTGCGAATAAAGTTTACCGTTTCGACAAAGCCCCTGACGTAGCTCAAATCTTTGGTGAAGCAGGCGCCACCTTCCACCATTCCACCGCGGAACACCCGCTGGGCAATTTTGTAGCTTTCCTTGTTGCTGAGGCCCTGGCCAACAAAGTGCCGATATACATCGAGAAAGTCGCCCCCTTGTTCTGCGATATCGATAGCCACTACACGGTCACTGATTTTTCGCGCGCGCCCGGGAAAAGAGCTAAACGTCAGTGTCTCGATAAGCACTGCTAAGCCCTCTTGGAGGGCAGTAATACGGGGAGAGCCGACGCTGAGCCAGCTGGCCCATGGCTGGCGGCGACCATTTAACGTGGTGCCGACATGCACCCAACCTTCGTGAACCTCCAAAACTTGTATATCGAGAAGGGAGAATTGCGCGTGGCGATTAATTTTGATGCAGTCGCCCCCGGCTGAGGCATCAGACACGATGCCATCTGTTTCCCGAACAGTGAAAGCGGTATCCGGAAAAAAGGGCTTGAGTCGTTGGGAGAGCATTTCCACTGCACCAGTGGCATCGATGACTTTGGGGTAGGGGGATGCAAGATGGTGGGCAGCGGGAAGGGAAAAAATGCTGCACAAGCGCTTACCCATGTCGATAAGCGGCAGGCTGTCACCTCGCAGACGATCGCGTGCAGAGCCATAGAGCCGTCGGCTGGCGGTCAGGAATGCCTTTTGGCCACGGTGCTCCAGTAGGTCAACCACGCTGCGGTACTGTTCGGCGGTTTGCCAAAGAATTTGGCCGAGCGCGTCGCCGTGTCCCAGAGCACTATCGAGCCGTTGTTGGAAGTTTTTCAGTTGTGCATCAATCTCTGCCGCGTTAAAACTGAGAGGGTTGTTGCGCAGGTAGTCTTCACGGCACACGGTTGGCAGCGCGTTGGCGCCGTTCTCAAAAAAATGTTTCTCCACATCATGGGGCCACTTGATCGCGTCGAGTATCAATATCGGCTTTTGAATGCGGATCAGCTCATCCGAGAGCGCGCGCAGCGCTGTTTTATAACTTGTGGCGTCTGATGTCATCACAGCCTCATTTTTGTAGCGTTAAGATGCAGCGTAGACGACGTTTGCCAAAGCTTGCCATGTTGCTGAATTGTTCAAGTGATATTGGCACGCGGTGGTATTCAATCTCAGACTGCCAGTGGCCCTTGCTGCTGTCTAACGATTCGCCCCGACAGGTGTTGCTGTCGGGGTCATTGATATACACCGTATTTTCCTCTCCTCGGTACACATATACCCAGTGTGGCATGCGTTGGCGGTCGAGTGCCCACGTGCTGATCAGTGCGACAACGTGACGGTTTTCAATCAATAGAGACTGTAGGGCCGGTGTGTCGAGCTTATTGACCCGAATATCCGCCTTATAGTCCGTCAACTGCGCCACAAAATCGTCGTGAACCAGCTGCATAAGCTGGCGCTTGGAGGGCGAGCGAACGCTGTCGATGAAGGCGGGGGCCGTATCGCTAATAAAGAGCGTGGCGTTAAATTTTCGGCGCAGCGCCGCCAACATTAAGCCTTGTGGTGTGCAGCCACCGTGACCGCTACCCATATAGATGCTGGTGGCTTCCCGCCAGATTTGCAGCTCCTCGCGCCGGGAAAAGGGCGATGCCGGATCCAGGTCTCGCATGGCCATCATCAAGCTGGCGGGGCCGCAGGTAAAACCCGTGGTCTGCCGATAGTAGTGGGGGGAGTGCGCGCCGCGCTGCGCGGGTGTTAGCAGTCGTTTTTCCATACGCACGGCACTGCAACCATCGGCGTAGTAGTCACTGACACGACCAAAAGTGCGGTAGCCACGGCGGTTGTACAGGGAAATTGCGGCGGCATTGTCCTCTCTGACTTCCAGGCGCAGGAAAACACTTTGCCTGTCGCGGGCGAGTTGTTCCGCTGCGTCGAGTAATAACATCGCGACGCCTTTACCGCGTTGGTCGGGGGCGACGGCGAGTGAGTAAAGCCGGGACAGAAGGGTGCCACGGCGAAACAGTAGCAATGCATAGCCCAGCAGTTTGTCAGCTTCGCGACAGACGAGCAATTGGTGGGCACCGTGGCGGATAAACGCTTTAAAGCTGCGCTGGGAGATCCGGTCACTACTAAAGCAGTGTCGTTCCAGCTCGACCAGTGCCGGCAAATCTATGGGGCTAGCGGGGCGAATACACGGCGACATGGGGCAGACTCGGCAAATACCGCAGATGGCGGCGCATGTGCGGATCATACTGCGCATTATTTGCCGTCTACAACATAAAATAGTACTTGTTTCGCTGTTGCACTGGTCGCAGAATGCCGCAGCTTTTGCCACCGCATAGACGGTTGCTGATCCCGCATGGGGAGAGCATTTTGGGAGCATGGAGCCGATGTCCCGTTTAGTTATTGTTGTCGATGATGTGCGCGACTGGGGGCCTTATTATCCCAGCCATTCGGTCATCAGTTTCGATGATTATCTTTGTCTTGGAACGACTCGCGAGCGCGTCAGGGTCGTTAATCTGTGTCGGAACTACCGCTATCTCGGTAGCGGCTACTACTGCTCGCTGTTGGCTGAAGCCCGCGGGCATAATGTTATTCCCTCTCTGAAAACCCTGACTGAATTGTCGGCAAAGCCGCTGTCGTCTATTCAGTGGCAGGGTATGTCGCCGACGCTTGCTGCGCTTGCACCGGGGCAGCCGGGTGAGGTGATACAGTTGCGATGCTGGTTCGGCGAGACTTTGGAGCAAGAATATGCCGACCTTGCGCGCTCGGCGTTTCAGTACTTTCCCTGTCCTATCCTTGAGCTGCGCATGGTGTATCGCCAGGGCTGGCGTATGGATAAATTACAGGCCGCGTCGCTGCGGGCCTTGTCGTCGAGCACTGAGCAAGACAGCTTCGCGGCGTGCTTTGAGCGCTTTAGTCAAAAACTATGGCGGCCGGCACCCGCGCAAAAGCGTTTCCGCTATGACCTGGCGATTCTGGTCGATACCGAGGAGGCGATGCCGCCTAGCGACGGCGCCGCCCTGCGGAAATTTATCCGCGTCGCGGAAAAGTACGGTATCTGTGCGGAGCTGATTGGAAGAGCGGATTATTCGCGGCTGGCAGAGTACGACGGTTTGTTTATCCGCACCACAACGTCGGTAGCGAACATCAGTTACCGCTTTGCCAAACGCGCGGAAGCGGAAGGCCTAGTGGTTATCGATGACTCTCAGTCGATCTTACGGTGCACGAACAAGATCTATCTTGCTGATTTACTAAAGCGGAACGCGGTTGCTGTACCGAAGACGGAGTATTTGCGAAGTGGCAGTGAGTCGGAAGCGCAGCGCTTGATAGACGCACTTGGCTTACCCCTGGTGTTAAAGGTGCCCGATGGTGCGTTCTCTAAAGGGGTGGTTAAAGTCGACAGCCTGGCAGCGCTGTGTATGGAAGCGCAGCGACTACTGGATAAGTCGGCGCTGCTTCTTGCGCAGGAGTTTATGTATACCGAATACGACTGGCGTATTGGGGTATTGGACGGCCAACCGTTATTTGCTTGTCGTTATTACATGGTGAAAAAACACTGGCAGATTTACCGTCACGGCAAGCGAAGCCAATCAGGTGGATTTGATGCGGTGCCGATCAGTGATGTCCCAGCCGACGTATTGCGCGCAGCGGTCAGCGCCTGTCAGCTTATCGGCAACAGTTTTTATGGTGTGGATATCAAACAGCAGGGAAGTCGGGTGGTGGTCATTGAGGTCAACGACAATCCCAGCATAGACAGCGGGATAGAGGATAAGCTACTCGGCGACTCGCTTTACGCGGCAGTTATTGAGGTGTTTTTACGGCGAATGGAAAGGCGAGGGCTTGCGGCAACTAAATAGTGATAAGGGCATCTCTCGATGCCCTTTTTGCGTCGCGCCCTAGTAGCCGCACAATGAGGCATAGCGGTCGCGATGGAAGCCGCTGTGCCCCAATAGTTGAGTCGCTACGCGAGAGCGTTTTAGGAAAAAGCCAATTTCGAGTTCGTCCGTCACACCGATGCCACCGTGCATCTGCACAGCCTCGTTTGTTACCAGCTTGAAAACGTCATTCATACGCGCTTTGGCTAAGCTGGCAAGCTGAGGCAAGTCCGCACGCTTGTCATCAATGGCAGAGAAGGCATCAAAGAGCACCGATTTTGCCAATTCAAGCTCGATATACATCAGCGATGCGCGATGCTGCAGGGCTTGAAAACTGCCAATTTTTACGCCGAACTGGTCACGCTCTTTTAAATACTCCACGGTGCGCTCAAAGCATTCGAGCGCGCCACCGAGCATCTCTGCTGCTAGGCAAACGCGGCCGCGATCAAGTACCGCTTCGAGAACTGGCCAGGCCTGGCCCAGCTCGCCGATAAGCGCATCGGCTGAGACGTCCACGTTATCGAAACTGAGGGCAGCAGCGCCGCGGCTATCGACCATTTTACGGCGCTGACGAGTTAGCCCTTTGGCATCGCCGTCTACGAGAAACAGGCTCAAGCCATCAGCGCTACCGGCTGTTCCGCTGGTGCGCGCAACCACGACCAGCTTATCTGCACTGTGCCCGTCGACAACGAAACTTTTATTGCCATTCAGGCGGAAACCGCCGTCGTAGGCTTCTGCCGCCATTGCGGTATCGAGTGGTGCGTGGTGGTGCCCCTCTTCGAGGGCGAGAGCGAGGGTGAGCTCGCCGCTGGCAACCTTGGGAAGCAACGAGGATTTTTGCTCTTCATTGCCGCCCAGCAGAATTGCCGACGCGCCGAGCACAACGGTGCTCAGCAGGGGGGATGCGGCCAGCGTACGGCCACTTTCTTCGATGATTGCGCCCAGGCCCATAAAGCCAAAATCCAGGCCATCGTACTGCTCGGGCAGGACAATGCTGGCCCAGCCGAGTTCACACATTTGCTGCCATTGCTGCTGGGAGTAGCCGGTTGGATCGTCACTGTCGCGCAACGTGCGCAGCGCTTCTACCGGCATGTTTTCGCTCAAAAAATCCTTGGCGGTGTCCTTGAGCAGGCGTTGTTCTTCATTAAGTACCAGTGCCATGTTGGGCTCCCTTAATTACTGCTGAGGCAAGCCAAGGACACGCTTGGCAATAATATTGAGTTGCACTTCTGATGTGCCACCGGCAATAGAGAGTGCTTTTGAGAACAGCCAGCCGCGCGTCGTCAGCTTTTCGTCTTCGTTAAAGCCGTCGCCGTCCCAACCGAGTGCCTGGTGACCAAGCAGCGCGAGTAACAGTTCTTCTTTGCGCTTACCTTCTTCCGTACCCACGTACTTCATAATGAGCGGTACATTGCTGTCGGCCTGGCCGCTCATGCGCTCTTCAAAGGTGCGGAAATGCGTCAGGCCAATCGCGCGGTAAGCCATTTCATGGCGCACCAATTGGTCGCGTAGCGCCGCATCTTTGAGCTTGCCGTTTTCATCTGTGCCGACATATTCCAGTGCCGCTTGAACAGGGCCAAAGCTGGGGCCAGGGGTATCGCCACCGATTTCTGACATCAACTTGCGCTCGTGCTTGAGCAGCGCTTTGGCAACCGACCAGCCCTTGTTCAGTTCGCCAATCAAGTTGGCCTTGGGCACTTTCACGTTGTCAAAGAAGGTTTGGCAAAACTCAGATTCGCCGCTGATCAACTCAATCGGTGTTGTGGTGACACCCGGATCATCCATGTCGATGAGTAGGAAGCTGATGCCTTCTTGTTTTTTTGCGTCTGGGTCTGTGCGGACCAGGCAGAAGATCCAGTCAGCCTTGTCGGCATTGGTTGTCCAGATTTTCGAGCCGTTGACCAAAAAGTGGTCGCCCATATCTTCGGCGCGGGTTTGCAGGCTGGCCAAATCGGAGCCAGCGCCGGGTTCTGAGTAGCCCTGGCACCAGCGCACGTCGCCGCGCGCAATTTTGGGAATGTGTTCCTGCTTTTGCTCGTCGTTACCAAACTCGAGTACGGCGGGCCCAAGCATCCAGATGCCGAGGTCAAAAAGCGGGGTGCGGCAACCCAGCGCCTTCATTTCTTCTTTCAGGACTTTGGCTTGGCGCTCATCGAGGCCGCCACCGCCCAATTCGCTGGGCCATTCGGGTACTGTCCAGCCTTTGTCGCGCATGCGCTCAAACCACAGCTTTGCATCGTCGCTGGGGAACTGTTTGTTTTTGCCCGCCCACACTTGTTCTTCGCGGGTAATTGGCAGGCGCTGTGAGGCGGGGCAGTTGTCCTCCAGCCACTGTCTGACTTCGAGGCGGAATTGGTCGAGATCGGCCACGTCGCTCTCCTATTTTATTGGGAATATGGCAGTGCCGCGGCAGCCGTGCCGGGCGGTTTCAATGGTTGCTCAGCTTAGCGAAAGGCAGGCGCAAGGCAAGAGCCAAACGCGTCATGCCGACTGACATATTGGGTCACTAATTTCATTTGCTTCTCCTACTTTTGGGTGTTTACGCCAACGTGACAGTTGCCGATGCTTGTCGGTTAGCCGTTGGCGCAGCGATACTGCGCGGCGAGTTCATTGAAAATAATTAGGAATAGCTATGACTCGATTTGAGAACAAGGTGGTAATGGTGACTGGTGCGGCGTCGGGGATTGGCCGTGCGGCAGCCCTCAGGGTGGCATCGGAGGGCGGCAAGGTCTTTTGTACGGATATTAACGAAGAAGCTTTGCAAGAACTGGTAGCGGACATTCAGCAACAGGGCGGGGAAGCCATCGCACAGCGGTTTGATATTTCCGCCGAGGGCGCCGCCGAGGACTGCCTCGCCAGTTTGATCGCGCAATGGGGAAGGCTGGATGCACTGGTTAATATGGCCGGTATTTTGCGTTTTTGTAATGCCCACGAGACGCCCCTGGAGGTGTGGCAGAAAATCATCGCGGTAAACCTGACCGGGACCTTTATGCTGTGCAAAGCGGTATTGCCTGAGTTGCTCAAAACGAAGGGGGCGATTGTGAATGCCGCCTCAACGGCGTCGCTGCAGGGGCTGCCTTGGGGCGTTGCCTACGGTGCAAGCAAAGGCGGCGTGCTGGCGATGACCCGCAGTATTGCTGTGGAGTATGCAAAGCGCGGTGTCAGGGCGAACTGTGTGTGCCCCGGTGACATTAACACCGGGATGGTGGAAGGCCTGAGTTTCCCCGAGGATGCCGATTTTGACCTCCTGAACCGAATTACCTCGCTGAGCGGCGCGAAGGGGCCGGAAGTGGTGGCTGGCGCTATCGCATTGTTGGCCAGTGATGACGGTATTCATATTACCGGTGAAGAAATACGGGTAGATGGCGGTATTCTTGCGTGATTTTGCCGACAAATCGCCTTGTGTGGTGGGCCGCTGCTGTTTAGTCTTGCTGCGTTTAGTAGATGACTTCAGCGGAGTGACGTATGGCGACCTACCTTCTTGCCATTGATCAAGGGACGACCAGTTCCCGGGCTATTGTTTTTGATAATCGTGGCAAGATCTGCGGTGTTGGGCAGCAAGAGTTTACCCAACATTACCCCAAGGATGGCTGGGTAGAGCACGATCCCGAGGAAATCTGGCAAACCACGCTGGCGAGCTGTAAAGCGGCGATCACCGCAGCGGCAATCACGGCTGATCAAATTGCCGGTATTGGTATTACTAATCAGCGCGAAACGACGCTGGTATGGGATCGAAAAACGGGTGAACCCGTTTATCCAGCAATCGTTTGGCAGGACCGGCGAACCGCCGACTGGATTTCTCAGCTTAAGGAGCAGGGCCTAGAGGGAACGGTAAACAAGCGCACAGGCCTGCTGTTAGACCCTTATTTTTCTGGCAGTAAGCTTGCCTGGATACTCGATAATGTTCCGGGGGCGCGCCAGCGTGCCGATGCCGGCGAGTTGGCCTTTGGCACGGTTGACTGTTATCTGCTGTGGCGTCTGACCGGTGGGCGAGAGCACGCAACCGATGCCAGCAATGCCTCGCGGACTCTACTGTTTAATATTCATCGTCAGTGCTGGGATGAAGATCTTCTGGAAATGTTCAATATTCCTGCGTCGCTGTTGCCTGCGGTGAAAAACAGCTGCGACGACTTTGGGGTTGCCGACGCCTCACTGCTCGGCGCTGAACTTCCCATTGCGTCGTTGATCGGTGATCAACAGGCCGCGACCGTGGGGCAGGCTTGCTTTAAACCGGGCATGGCAAAAAGCACCTATGGCACAGGGTGCTTTGTCATGCTCAATACAGGCAACCGCGCATTAACCTCGACAAACCGCCTGCTGACGACGGTGGCATACCGCATTAACAATGAAGTCTGCTATGCCCTCGAAGGCAGTATATTTATGGCCGGCGCGGCAGTGCAGTGGTTGCGCGACGGTCTGAAATTAATCGGTTCGGCAGCTGAAACCCAGGCGCTTGCTGAGAGCGTTGACAGCGCGAATGGCGTGTTCATGGTGCCAGCATTTACCGGGCTGGGCGCACCGTATTGGGACCCCGATGCACGCGGGGCTATTCTCGGACTGACCAGGGACACGGGTATTGCGCATATTGCCAGAGCGACACTCGAATCCGTCTGCTATCAAACGCGTGACTTACTCGAGGCAATGGCAGGCGACGGCGCTGATATTCAGCACCTGCGTGTGGATGGCGGCATGGTTGTGAATGATTGGCTGGTGCAGCGCTTATCCGATACCTTGGCCTGTCATTGCCAGCGCCCTGCCGTGACAGAGACAACCGCCCTCGGCGCGGCATACCTGGCTGGCTTACAGCTAGGCTTGTACGCCTCATTGGATGAAATTGCGGATATGTGGCGCGAGGAACGCAGCTTTATGCCGGCCATGAGCGAGATCGACCGAGAGACTCGTTATCACGGTTGGAAGAAAGCCGTCGCTCGGGTTCGCAGTTAAACGCGGATACTCAGATCCAAGGCGCTTATCGGCACAGGGCGGCTGATGTAGTAGCCTTGGATGTAATCCACTTGCATGCTGCTTAACACGTCCATAGCGGCTTTTTCTTCAACGCCCTCAGCGATGACTTTCTTGCCGAGGCTGTGGCTCATTTCGATGATGGACCGCACCAGCGCCTGATCGTTTTCCCGCTCATGGATAAACCGAATAAACGCCTGATCAATTTTGATGTAGTCCACCGGCAACTCCCTTACATATTCGAACGAGGTGAAGCCGACCCCGAAGTCGTCCAGAGCGATTTGTGCACCGCTCGACTTGATCTGTTCGAGCAGGGTACGAGCATTGTCGATGTTTTCCAGTGCATCAGTCTCAACGAGCTCGAAAATCACGGCATCAGGTGTGACGCCTGTGTCATCAATAATTTGTGCGAGCCGTTCTGAAAAGTCGGGCTGTTCCAGTGTTGGCGCCGTTATATTGATGCTCAGTTGAATACTTACCCCCGCTTGTTGCCACGCTGCCAGCTGGCGCAGAGCTTTCTCGATAACCAAGTAGTCGATTTGTGGCATCAAGCCTGACTCATTAGCAATGCCCAGGAATTTGGCAGGGGCGATAAAGCTGCCTTCGTCATCGAGCATTCTGACTAAGCTCTCACAATGACTAATGCGCTGGCTTTTTAGATCGATGATCGGCTGGTAAAAAAGGACGAGGCGGTTATTGTTCAGTGCTTGTACAAGCTGCTCTTTCAGTAAGTATTTTTCCTGCCGGTTTTCACGGCTGTCCTCTTCATCAGCATAGTAGACGTGACCCTTGGCCTTATTTTTCATTCTTCGCATCAAGGACGTGGCATTGGAGAGTAATTCGTCCACAGTGCAGGCATCGCGTTCGTACTTGTCGACGATGACCGTCGCGTTAATAGACTCGGTATGATTGCCGAGGGTTATTTCATAGCGACTGATGGCGTCGAGCTGCTGCGATGATGCAGGAGGCTGTGAGGCAAGCAATACACAGTACTCCCCCGAACCGGTGCGCGCGAGCAAGCAGGAGTGATCTAAGGTCTGACTAATATGGTTAGCAAATTTGCGTAGTAGGTCGTCACCGTAGTCGAAGCCGAAGCGGTCGTTGAACTCGGAGAAGTTGTCGATATCGACCATGATCAGGCTTATGGCTTGCTCGTCCTCAAGCAGGTGAATTCGACGATCGGCTTCTTCAATAAAGGTACTTCGATTGAGCAGTCCGGTGACTCGGTCGTGTTCGCCTAACCAGCGCAGGCTTTCCTCGGCACGTCGGGTTTCGGTAATGTCTACGCCCAGCGACAGGATCAGCTTTGTGCTGTCTAACTCAACAATTGAGTGAGTCCAAAGGAAGTCGTGAATTTGCCCATCAGCCGCGAGGAAGGGCAGTTCATTTTGAAATTTTCGCTGATTTTTATCGGCCATATTTCGCAGTGAATTGCTGAGCGTGACATCGCGCTCCGGATCGTGAACCCATTGATTGATATTGGCATTGACGGGTAGGTTGCTGTTTAAACCGCTGAGCATGCGTCCCATCGCGTTGATGTTCTGAATCGTGCCATCTAAGCGGTGTGTAACGACGACCATAGGCGAGTTTTCCAGCAGCATCTCATTAAACTGCTTGGCTTCTGTTAGGGCGTGAACCTTGTCTTGAAGTTCATATTGGTGGCGGGCGATATCCTTGTTGAGCATTTCCAGCGCATCGGTTACCTGTTCCGCCGTGTCGTGTAGAAGATCAATTTCGTCGGCATAGTGGTTGTGTCGTGGGACGGTGCTTAGGGCCTTGCGTGCCTCGTCAAATCGCGAGGCAGATAAAAGAGGCAGGGTTTCAGTAATCGTATTGAGCTTGCTCAGAGGAGGCCGCAGCGTTAAGTAGACGACGATAATAACGAGTACCGACGTGGAGAGGGCGGCAATGAGTATCTCGCGCAGCGTTGCTTTCGCTAACGAGGAAATATTTGATTCGTCAGAGATAATGGCCAGACGCAGGTCGCCGTTCGGCATTTCAAAATAGCGTGCCCCAAGGTAGGTTCCATTTGTCGACCCGAAGAATGTGCCCTTCGAAAGGAGGGTTGAGCCGCTCGTTGCCAGTATGGCTGCTAACATCTGGGCGCTTTTGTTACCGTGACTGGAGAGTAGTGTTTGTTGGGCGACATCACCGCTCTCTGCCGATGAAAAAATAACCAGTTCGGCGCCCGTAATATCGAAAAAGTCTTCAACCAACAGCGAGGCTGAGCGATTGATGTTTACAATTAATTCGTTGCCATCATCGTTTATTAGTGGAATAAAAACGCTTTGCGTACAGCTTGGGTTGCAGATTATTGAGGCGTGCGGTCGCTGGTTTTCAGTAATACTTGCTACCGCAAGCTGAATGTCCTGCTCACTGGGCCGGAAGCTTGTGCCTTCAAGGTGTGCTGACGCTAAGATGGCTCCGTTTATCGATATGAATACCACAGAATCGATGCCCGACATTAACGACGGCGGGGGTACGTTGTTGTTGCTAATTGCTTCGATACTGGGGAGCTGGTAGTGATCGGCGCTGCGAAATAGCTCTCGGCTTGAGCGCTCAACAAGGGTTTTAAAGGTGGACTCCAGCCTCTCCAAGCGCTTGTGCACACCGGCTTCATAATCGTTTAGGGTGGTGTAGTAGGTGAGCGCCCCTCGGCCAAACATGATCAGCGTGATCATAACGAAAATGATGGCGCACAGTTTTTGGAATAGGCTCAGTCCCTTTACAGTTTCCCGCAGTTGCGCGGAATGCGGCAGCTTTGAGTTCATTAGAAGCGATAGCCCACCATGACCGCGAGCAATTCTGTTCGCTCACGGGTACCGTTTTGGTTGTCTATGTCGGGAATGCCTGCGGTGCCGCGCATTCCTAGAACGTCTGCGGCGATTGTCCAGTTTCGCGACGGTGACCATTTTGTGCCGACCACGATGTGTTGTGTATCAGTCGCGTTGCGGTTGTCGCGATCGGTAACACTGTACTCAATGCGGCTATGTAAGCTGATTTTTGGTGACAGTCGGTATTCAGCCTGAAGGTAGGTCGCTTCAATATCATTTTTGGCGTTGCCCATTCGGCCTGCCTCATATTTTACGGTGGTGAGGCTGTATTCCGCGGTAAAGGACCAGTCCTGCAGGTTGTGCTGCGCTGACAGCACGTAACCACTGGCGTAGAGATTTAGACCATCAGCGCCGATAAAGTTGGTGTCGAAGTCTAAGCCAACATTGTACATCGACAGAGCGAAGCGGCTGCGTCCACCTGACATCGCGTGAGAAAACTGCGCAAAAATGGGGTGATCGAGACTACCCTGTGCAATTAACTGAGAGGTTGATGTGCCGAGCAAGTTCTTAATAACATCTTTCGACAGGCGTTTATTCCGCCCTGCAGTCAGCGAAAAGCTGGTCGTAGAGTCTTCGGCGTCCCAATAGCTATAGAGTTGAGCGCCATCAGATGAAAACAACAGCTCTCTTAAGCCGTTTCCCTCGTAGTAGATTGCCTGGGGCATAAGAATGCTGGGTCGGGTAAATAAGACATCCCTTGTTTCATTGTAAAAACCGTAGGCATTGCGAACGCGCCCCACACGGATACCCAGTCCGGTGACATCATTTTCTATTGCTTTATAGTCAGCAAAAAGAAAATCCACGCGAAGGCTGCCGTTGTCGGTGGCGCCGGCATCTCTGCTAAGTAATTGCCCGGCAAAATTGAGAGAGTTGTTAAGCCGCCAATTCGCGTTCAGGCCAATTTCGGTCAGTTCGGTAGACCCGCGTTGGCTGTCGCCGTAAAAATTGTTGCTGTCACTGAGCAAGTAACCTTGTGACGCAAAGCCGTGAATTTGCCCGCCCGGGATTTCCAGCGCTTGTGTCGCAGCTGGAATAAGGGCGAGTAGCGAGACAATTGCAAATTTATTCATGGCTGTAGTCCTGTGGGCACGATGGCGTAGTACTGCTGCTTATTTACCGATAATTCGCCAGGCGCATATCCAATGGCACCAGGAGTAGAGGTAACAAGCCTCCGCAGCTCCTCAATATCTTTTACTGTGGTTGGCGGTGTTCCCACGCCGCTGAAAATCACGCGATCCCACTGGTCTCGAAGAACATAGGGGTAGATTTTCAGTACCGTTTTGCAGAAGTTTTTATGCAATGGATGGTTGTCGGGTAGTACAAAAACCTTGATAGGTGTTTGGTTTTCCCAGCTACGCTTTCGCAAGGAGAATATCGCCCGCAGGGTGCTGGTGTTGAGCTTGTCGACATTCACGCTTTCGTGTGCGATGAGCGTGACGGGGGTGCCCGCCGATGAAAAGTTGCAGGCGAGGAAAGACCACAGCAGCAAGGTTGCTACAAGCCAGCGGGGGCGATTAAGTGACCCTATGCCCACAGTGCTGTGGCCTCCGTATTAGTTAGGGTCGATTAAGGAGAGGAATCATCGACCCTTGGCGTCATGCACGAGTATTTCGGTTTCGGAGATGGTTACTCATTCTCGCGAGGACGTCTGTTAGTGTAAACCGAAATACACGTCCTTCGTCCACCTACTATAGACCGCAACTAGGGTTGTTGCATGGTGTCTAAGCGCTGGGCCAGCTGTGCATTGAAGCGCATGATTCTCTCGGCGTTCGCGCCGAGATCACCCTTGCCAACGCGTGACACGGAGCGCAGGTCGATTTTGCTGCCACCCTCGGTTTCTTGCAGCCGAATGACGATGTCGTCGGTAAAGCCAAACCAGAAACTTCGGCTTGTCGCCTCTATGTGGCCGGGTTGTTGGTAGTGTATTTCCCAGCCCATGTCCTGCGCGGTGATGATACAGAGCTTCTGAGCGCGATCCAGCGGTAAGGTAGTGGTAATGCCAGTTAGATCAGGGTAAGCCGCGCGTTGTACGTCAGCGACCTCTTTGCTGTAGACCAGCGGGTTGTCGCCCGGCTTGCGCAACGACGCTGCTGCAATAAAGCTCGGCGGTGATGCAAGGTCAGTACTGATATTGTGGATCAGAGGGCGATTACTGCCGGAAAGAATATTGAAGGCCATAAAACTGATGGCGGGTAGCGCGATAATGGCGGCGCGGCTGAGCCTTTTTTGATCATTTGCATCTTTGCAGCGACGGCTAAATAGGGCGGATAGTGTGATGGCGCTTAGCGAGAAAAGTGCCGAAGCGGCAAAAATCAGCAGCCCCACTCTAAAATGGGCGAGGTCGGCGCGCACGGTAACGGCGCTTGCTACCAGCATGATCAGTGATAAATAGGCGAGCCTCTCGGCCAGATAGACGATGCGCATTGTGTCTCCCGTGTCGCAGAATAGGTGGCTAGCACGCTGAGCGTAGTCGATACAAAGGATAATTAAAATGACTTGCAGGCGGTGTTTTTGCCACTGAATTCTTACCAAAGCGTAATTGCGTCGCGCTATGTTTTTTCACGATAGCGTGATTTACTGTTCTGGTTATAGGTATGTAACTCATCGCCAGTGGGCCGCTCCACTGGCGAGACTAATTTAAGAAGAAAGAGGTTTTTACGATGGGTAGAGTCGCCGGGAAAGTCTGCATTGTGACAGGCGCTGCAAGTGGAATGGGTAAAGCTGACGCAATCATGCTGGCCGCTGAGGGCGCGAATGTCGTGCTGACCGATCTCAATGAAAAAGATGGCCAAGCAGTGGCCGAACAGATCGGTGAGAAAGCGATATTTATCAAGCACGATGTGAGCAGTGAAGCGGATTGGCAAAATGTTGTGAATACCGCTGTGGAGACGTTCGGCCGCTTGGACGTGTTGGTAAATAACGCTGGCATGATGGCTCTGGGCAACATTGTAGAGTGCAGTTTGGAAGACTATCGCCGGGTAAACTCGGTAAATAGCGAAGGGGTCTTCCTCGGTTGTAAAACGGCGATTCCCGCTATGGAAGCCAGTGGCAATGGCGGTTCGATTATTAACATGTCTTCCGTGGCGGCACTGCACGGTATGTCTTTCGTTGCTGCCTACAGTGCCAGTAAAGGCGCTGTGGCTGCATTGACTAAGGCAGTGGCGCTGTATTGCCGAGAAAAACGCAACGGTATTCGTTGTAACTCCATTCATCCCGATGGCGTGAAAACCCCGATGGTATTCAAAGTTGCCACCGGTGCTGAGACCGCTAGCCGCGAGGAGATTGAGTCCTTGTCTACCGAGGCAAACCCAATGTGTGAGCCCGAGGATATTGCCGCGTTGGTAACTTACCTGGCCTCGGATGAGTCTCGTTTTGTCAACGCCGCAGAAATGCTGATCGACAACGCCGCTACGGCAACGCCACCCATCGGTATTTAATTTAGCAAGGGGCTCTCTGCCAATGCGCAAGATACAAATTTTTTTGTGGGCCTCTGGGTCTGCCGAGGACTTTTTTGACCGTGTATTGGCGGATGTTCCGCCCGCGCTGCTGGCGTTGGAGGGGCTTAGCCGCCTGCAACTAAACCTTGCCGATGGCGACGTTGCGGCGGCCGCTGAAAAGCGTATCGCCAGCGACGGCGTGGCACTATTTGATGCAATGTGTAGTTTTTATTGCGAGGCGGATGAAACGCTTGATCAAGCCATAGCGGTGCTCGCAAACGTTGCGGCTAAGGTTGCGGTGTATCAGGTGGAGGCAGATGAGCCGCTGCGAAATACCCGGTATCCGGTCGCAGCTGGGCAGCGCACCCCGGGTTTTAGTCAGGTGGCACTGCTGCGTTGTCCCGAATTTCTGACATACGAGCAGTGGCTGGGCTACTGGAAAAATACCCACACCCAAATCGCCATCGACACACAGTCCACCTTTCGCTACGTGCAAAATCGTGTGGTGTCGGGGCTGAACGAGGACGGTGGCGCCTATCAGGCGATCGTCGAAGAGTGCTTTCCTGCTGAGGCAATGACCAGTGCAGAGGTGTTCTACAACGCAGATGGCCAGCCCGAGCTCTGCCAGCAGCGTATGCAAGCCATGCTGGAGAGTTGCGCGAAGTTCATCGACTTTAACGAAATCGATGTTCAGCCCACCAGTGAGTACTGTTTTTAACCCACGCCTTGGCGGCGGTTTAATCTTCTTTGGGTAGCTGCTTTAAAATGGACTCGAGCTTGTCTGCCAAAAAGCGGCTTGCCGCGTAGTCCATAGCCCGACCTAATTCCGCATCTACTACAATTTGAGCGAGGGGACGCAGGCGCCATACTAACTCGGCAATTTGCGGAAACTCCTCTTTGGGCGGAAGGGGCTGTTCACCGTAGGGCTCGAGCACATGCTGAGTGACCAGTTTTACAAAGGAGTCTGCGACGGGCTGCACCTTGCCCCGCATTAGGGTGAGGATCTCGAGCAGATCCTCGAGTGGAATACCGGTTTTACACAACTCCTGGGCGACCTTGAGGGTGTTCATACTGGTCACCCGCAGTTGCGCGCCGTTGACCGAGAATAAGTCCAACTCAGCCGCTTTTTTTATTGCTGTCGGCGTCAGTTTGGTGCCAAACATTTTTACCATTTCGGTCATTGGCAGGTTGATTGGGTCTTCCTTCCCCCAGGGCGAATTTATCGCCGACTCCATTCCCAGTACTTCACTCAGGCCAATGCCTTGCTCCATTGCCGAGAGCAGTTCCCTGATTGAGGAGAGGGTATAGCCACGCTCCAACAGGTTACTAATTAGTCGCAGTCGCGAGAGGTGCTGGTTGTTGTAAATGCCTTTGCGGCCGCGCAGCGCGGGTGGTGGCAGGACACCGCGGTCCTGATAGGCGCGGATGTTGCGAACGGTGGTGTTCGCCGCCAAAGCCAACTCCTCAACACTGTATTCACGTTGCTCACTGTCGCTCGTGGCATTGGCCTCCGCCCCTTGGGGCAGGTATTGAGCGATGTTGTTCATGGTGTCTTCGGGGAAATGCATTGGCTTTTTGCTGCTCGGACTGAGTTGAAGGCTTGGCAGGCGTACATGACCTGCCATGAAAATCTATTCTAATCAAAGGCTTGAGTAATTTCAGCCCCGGGTGCATGTCGGTACTGCACAAAAATACCGTCACTGTGTTGACAAGGCGACGGTCGCCATTTATGTTTCATCAAATAATGTAACATAATAAATTGCAACATAAGGGTGTGTCATAATGGGTAGTTTTAGCATATTACGCGCGGGCGGCATAGCGCTGGCCTGCGCCGTTCCGGTGTCTTCGTTTGCGGCGAAACTTGAGGAGGTGCTAGTTACGGCGCAGCACCGCGAGCAAAGTTTGCAAGATGTACCCGTTTCCGTGAGCGCCATCGGCGGCGAAAAAATGCTCGAAGCGGGCATTAACCGCATGGAAGACCTGCAGGCCTACGTACCCAATCTTACTGTCACTGAGAGTGGTATCAGCACCGATATCTACGTGCGTGGTATCGGCACCGGTATGAACCAGGGGTTCGAGCAGTCGGTGGGGATGTATGTAGACGGTATTTATTATGGACGCGCCCAGTTAGCCCGCGCGCCTTTTCTCGACCTTGCGCGCGTTGAGGTGTTGCGCGGCCCGCAAAATATTCTGCAGGGCAAGAACAGTATTGCCGGGGCGATCAATATTATTACAGCGTCGCCGGGCGATGAGCTTGAGGGGTTGTTTTCCGCACTTTACGAACCAGAATTTGATGAGAAAGTGGTCGATGTGATGTTGTCGGGGCCAATTACCGACAATTTTGGTTTGCGGTTTTCTGCACGCTTGCGAGAGTTAGGTGGCTACATGGAAGACCTCAATTTAGATATTGAGGGACCTCAGTACGACCAGGCCACGTTTCGCTTGAAGGGCACCTGGGATGTGACAGATCAGCTGCGCGCCGAATTAAAATACGAGCGGGGCACGTTTGACACCGTGGGGCGTCACGCTGAGATCATTAACGATGAGCCATCGACGTCGAGCAATTTTGTCTTGGCGGGGCGCACACAATCGGAAATTCTTGATCGCAGCTTTTATCCTCCTTTTTTGGACGTTGATACCGACGACTCGGTTCGAAATAACTATCTCGACTACAAGGGGCACTCCAACGGAAATTACAGCAATAATGACACCAATAACCTGACGCTGAATGTCAGCTGGGTTAGCCCAGGCGGTCATGAATTTCGGTCTATCACAGGGATTCTCGATTACCAGTACAACGACTTGTGCGACTGCGATGCCACTGCCGCAGAGTTGTTTAAGTTTGAGATGGAAGAGGACTACCGTCAGGTCAGTCAGGAGTTTCGCTGGGTCTCTCCCGGTGGGGAGTTTGTGGATTATATCGCCGGGGTGTATTTCCAGCAGAACGACTTGCTGTTCAATGATGAGTTAATTCAAGACTCGAACCTGGTGGTAGAGCTGTTAAATGCCGCCGACTTCATAGAGGGCGGTGCCAGGGGCGATCTTGACCCCTTAACACTGGCTGCAGACCCCTACGAAATCCTGGGTTTTGGTGATGCGGGGAATGCCATTAGAGACATTAAAGGCCCCCGGGAATTTACCAGTAAATCCAAAATTGCCTCGGCATTCCTGCAGGCAACCGTCAATCTGCACGATACCTTGCGGCTAACCCTGGGTGGCCGTTATACCTATGAAAACAAGAAGGGAAGTAGAAAGCTGACAATTACGGATCTTGATGGCAATGAATTGCCGCAGGGTGAGGTAGACACGGTGGCAGCAATCACCTTTGCGATGGAGCGCCATGACTTACAGGGCGAGCGCAGCGAAAGCCAGTTTTCGCCGCTGATAAATGTGCAGTGGGACTATTCCGATGAGGGCATGGCATATTTCACGGCGACAAAAGGCTTCAAGGCAGGGGGCTTTGATGCGCGCTCTAACCAAACGCCAGAAGCTGAATTGACCTATCGCAACCCCAACGCACTTGTACCGAATCAAACCATTCTCAAGGGCACCTTCGAATACGATGAAGAGGAGGCCCTGAGTTATGAGTTGGGCCTGAAAACCGGCCTGTTTGACGGTGCGGCAGAGTTTAATATTGCCGCGTTCTACACCGAATACAGCGACCTGCAGATCAGTATTTTTGATGGCAGCATCGGCTTCCAAGTGGGGAATGCCAAGGAGGCTGTGACCATGGGTATCGAGATGGACGGTCGCTGGCAGGTTACAGACTATCTCACTCTCGGGGGGGCGCTGGCCTTGCTCGATTTTGAATTCAAAGATTTCCAAAATGGCCAGTGTCGCCAGGACCAAGCGCCCGACGCACCCAATGGCCGCGACTGCGATTATACCGGGTGGTCGAACCAGTATGTGGCGGATTGGTCGGGTACCTTTATTGTGGGTTACGTTCGACCTATCAGTCCCACCATCGGCATTGGCGCTTCGCTGGATGTCATTTTCACCGATAAATACAACCCTTCCAGCAACCTTGACCCGCGCGTTGAGCAAGAGGGTTTCTACAAATTCAATGGCCGTTTGGGCGTGGGGGCCATTGACCAAAGCTGGGAGCTGGCGCTGGTTGGCAAAAACCTGACGGATGAAGTGATTGTCGTCTATGCCGCCGATACCCCACTTGCCAAGACACTGTTTGGCACGACCAGTCACACAGGGTTTATTGAGGCTCCGCGTTCAGTTGCCCTGCAATTCAGTTACCGCCTGTGAGTGCCGAGCGGCGCACGCTGAAAGAGGACAGATAATGATGACGTTGATGAAGAAGTTTACCGGCGCCGAGTGGCTGGCCGCAGTGTGTTTGATGATGCTGGCTACATTCAGCCACGCCGCAGAGTGGCGCGAAGAAAAGCGCGAGCAGGGGATAGCGGTATTTACCCGTGAGGTGGCGAACTCCGCTTTCAGGGAATTTCGCGGTGAGGCAAAGGTGGACGCGGAGATTAACCAGATTATGGCAGTGCTCGATGATACGGAGGCCTTTACCGAGTGGATGTACAACTGCCGGCAGGCGGTATTACTCCATAAGTCGTCGCTGTTGGATCGCTATCAGTACTTATTAAATGATTTCCCTTGGCCTGCCGCTGATCGCGAAATGCTAATTCGCAATCAAATTAGTCAGGACCCGGCAACCAGAGTGACGCGAATTAGCCTGGAAAGTGTCGCCGAGAATGAGCTGCCGGCGAGCAGTCGGGACGCCGTTCCAAAGGCCAAAGGTGTTAAGCGGGTTACCGCGTTGCGTGGGTTCTTTGAATTAACGCCACAAGAAGGTGGCACAACAAACGTGGTGTTTCAGTTGCATCTTGATCCTGCCGGCGGCTTGCCCTCTGGCCTGGTTAATAGCCTGATTGTGGACAATCCGTTCGAGACCTTAAAGCAATTGCGCGTTGTCGTTCAGCAAGCGCAATACCAGAATTTCAATCCGTTCTAGCCCAGCGGGCCAGACAAAAAATAAGTCAAAATTAATTTGACATAGATTGATGTAACATTAATTATACATCAAATGGTGTAACATAAATTGATGGCTCATCAGGGGGCGCAAGCTATGAAAACAACAGTGATGCCTGTAAGACGTAATTTAGAATTTAATCTGCCCGCAGATCGGGTTGGCGATTGGCATGCAAAAGGGGTTCATGTCAGTCATTTCTTCAATGCGATGTCGCTGTTTTTTCCCGACGGTGAGCGCTTCTTTATCGACAGCGTGCGCGCGTATCGTGATGAGGTGACCGACCCGGAACTGAAAGAGGCAGTGCGCGGCTTCATTGGCCAGGAAGCGATGCACGGCCGCGAACATGAAGACTATAACGATGCCCTGGAGCAGCGGGGCATGCCAGCAAAGCGCAACTCACGGATAGTGCTTGGCCTGCTAAACATTACCCGAAAGATTGAAGGGCGCGCCGGGCAGTTGGCAATCACAATTGCCCTGGAACACCTAACCGCAATCTTAGCTGATATTGTCTTGCGAGAGCCGCGCACACTGGCGGGTTCAGAGCCGCGCTTTGCCGCTATGTGGCGCTGGCACGCCCTGGAAGAAACCGAGCATAAGGCCGTTGCCTTCGATGTTTATCAGCAAGTGGTCGGCAAGGGACCGTTGGCGTATTTTCGTCGCTGCCTCGCCTTGATCGTTGCTACGCTGGTGTTCTGGGTGATGGTGATTCCTATCCACATTGGCATGGTGGCCCGAGAGGGCAAGCTATTTAGCCTGACGGGCTGGCTGGGTGCATTTAATTTTCTGTGGGGCTCGCCGGGTACATTGCGCCGGGTTATTCCGGATTGGCTCGATTTCTTTAAGCCAGGCTTTCACCCCTGGGATCACGACAATCGCCGTTATCTAGAGACCGTTGATGAACTGGTCGCCGAAGTTGAAGGTTATGACAAAGCAGCCGGAGCGGCCGCGTGAACACCTTAGCGGTGCCAATTTCCGATGAGGCGGATGCGCTGCTGCAAATGCAGCAGCAGTTTTTGGCTGGCCCGCTTGCTCAGCACGATGCGGCAGTGCTTTCTGCCTGGCAGCCAAAGTCACGTTCGCTGTGGCGCTATTTGCAGCCAATTATGGCGCTGCGAGCAGGGATGCGTCAGGCGGTCTCGATGATTGATGGTCACCATGTTCATTACTGGGTAGGCGGACAGGCGGAAGGGCCTACCATGCTGTTACTGCATGGCTTTGGTGCCAGTCGCGAAAACTGGGCGTTTATATTGCCGAGACTGGCGCAGACGTTTCGCTTATTGGTGCCCGATTTACCGGGTTTTGGTGTCAGCGAATTCCGCTACGGTGCTGAGTATGCACTGAGTGCTCAAGCGGACAGAATGGCGACATTCCTGGCTAAACAAGGGGGTGGCGCTGCCTACGTGGTAGGCAGTTCAATGGGTGGGGCAATCGCCGCGCAACTGGCGGCTCGCCATGCAGAATCCGTGGCGGCGCTGTGCCTAATGAATGCAGCCGGTGCCCCCGGTAGCAGAATGAGCGTGCTGGAAAGTGGCTTGGCCGCCGGGCGCAACTACCTTGCGCCAAAACAACACAGCGACACCGCCAAGGTAATGGCGATTTGCCTACACCGCCGTCACCGGCTAATGGGGATGGGCTTAGCCTGGGCAATGGCCGGAGAAATGTGTCATCGCCACCCCGTGAATCAGTATCTTTTCGAGTCTCTCGTGACGTCATTGCACGATACATGGTGTTGTCTGCAGGGGATATCCGCACCAACGCTGGTGTTGTGGGGCGATAGCGACCGGGTACTTGATGTGAGTTGCAGTGACGCTTTTCGGCAGCAAATTCCCCAGAGCCACGCGATGGTGATGCCGGACGTTGGTCACCTACCGATGTTGGAGGAACCCGCGGCGACGGCGAATGTGCTTCGTGATTTTTGGGTCGGCAAAATGGAACTATCACTATGAATGCGAATATCCATCAGCGAGCGCAGGACACTGTGTTGGACGTGGCGATTATCGGTGCGGGTTTCGGTGGGCTAGGCCTGGCTATTCAGTTGCAGAAGCAGGGCATCAATAACTTTCAGCTCTTCGAACAAGCGGAGGACGTTGGCGGGGTTTGGCGCGACAATCTCTACCCGGGAGCGGCCTGTGACGTGCCATCGCATCTCTACTCATTTTCCTTTGAGCCCAATCCTCGGTGGGGGCGCTTGTTCAGCCCACAGCAAGAGATTTATCGCTACCTGCGCCACTGCGCGGATAAATATCAGTTGCGGCCAAAAATTCGCTTCTCCACGCGGGTAACCGCGGCTGACTATTGTGAAAGCAGCGCTCAGTGGCGTTTGGAGTTGGCAGGCGGGCACCCCGTATTTGCGCGTGCTGTTGTGGTTGCCATCGGCGCTCTGAACATTCCTCAATACCCCAATATCGAGGGTATTGAGCGCTTTAAAGGGGTGGTGATGCACACCGCACAGTGGCAGCGCGATGCTAACTTACGCGGCAAGCGTGTTGCGGTGGTGGGTACTGGCGCTAGTGCTATTCAGGTGATTCCCGCTATTCAGCCAGAAGTCGGTTCACTCACGGTATTTCAGCGTACGCCGCCCTGGGTGTTACCCAAACACGATCGTCGCCTAACCGCGGATGAACACACGCGTTTTCGCCGGTGGCCGCTGTTGCAGCGGATAGTTAGGCGCCTTCAATATGTGAAGATGGAAAGCGTCTTGCCAGCATTTATCTGGGACAGTCTATTCACTCGCTTGGGCGAGTGGGCTGGGCGCAAATACCTGCGCAGCGTTGTTAAAGATGAAGCGCTCAGAAACGCCCTGACACCGCAGTACTCGATGGGCTGCAAGCGCGTATTGTTGTCTGATGATTATTACCCCGCGCTCTGCCAGAAAAATGTAAATGTGGTCGCCGACGGGGTAGCGCGTATGGATGAATCGGCGATTTATAGCAGTGACGGTGAACGGCACGAAGTCGATGCGGTGATTCTTGCTACCGGTTTCAAGGTTCCCTCTGCGGGTGCGCCAATGCCTGTTCGCGGCTTGGGTGGGCGCTCTCTTGAAGAGGATTGGGCTGAGGGGGCCGAGGCGTACAAGGGCATTACGGTGTCTGGCTACCCGAACTTGCTTTACCTGATGGGCCCTAATACCGGCCCCGGTAATACCTCCGTTATCTTCTACATCGAGTCGCAGATTCGCTATGTGCTGCAATACTTGCAGACGCTGCGCGAACGGCCAGATTGTGGTCTGGACATCAAAGCGGATGTGCAGGATCAGTACAACAGGCGCATTCAAAACATGTTTCGTGGAACGACCTGGATGTCGGGCTGTAACAGCTGGTATCTGACCCAAGATGGCCGCAACACGACGCTATGGCCGGGGTTTTCGTGGCGCTACCGCCTGATGACGCGCCGCTTTGCCTTGTCGGACTATCGTGTTGTCGCAGCGGATAGCGCCAAACCGGCATTATCCGCTCACGAACCCCTTGCACTGGATTGTGCAGAGCTCCCCTAAGTGTTCAAAGAGGTCTATTGATGACTAAGGTAAAACAGGTTGTTGCCGTATCGGGTGCGGCGTCGGGAATTGGTTTAGCGCTGGTAAAGCAACTTATTGGGGAGGGCTGCGCAGTCGCAGCCTCGGATATATCAGCAAAAAATTTGGCCGCCTTGCGCCCGCTCGCGGATGAACAACACTTGCTGCTTAGTTGCGTTGACGCTGCTGAGCAGACGGCTGTTGCCCTCTGGGCCGCGGAGGTGAAAGAACATTTCGGACGGATTGATGCGGTGATAAACAATGCGGGTGTGTCGCTGAGTTGTCATGCCGCGGAGCAGCCCCGAGAGCACTTTAGCTGGCTGATGAATATCAATTTTTGGGGTGTCGTCAACGGCTGCGAAGCGTTTTTGCCTTACGTAAAGGACGCGGGCGGCTGTATCGTCAATATATCCAGCTTGTTTGGCCTGCTGGCGGTGCCGTCGCAGTCGGCCTACAACGCGGCAAAATTCGCCGTACGTGGCTACTCAGAGTCTCTCCGTCAGGATTTAAAGGGCAGTGGCGTTGCGGTGCTGACCGTCCATCCCGGCGGCATAAAAACGAATATTGCGCGAAACGGGCGACATTTTCATGACCTTCACGGCAAGGAGAGTGATTTGGACGCCACAGCGGCAAATTTCGACAAAGTGGCGCGCACCAGCCCTGAGCGAGCTGCAGCGAAAATTATTCATGCCATGCGCCGCCGCCGTCGACGTTTGCTAATTGGCAGCGACGCCGTTTTTCTGGATTGGGTTCAACGTTTATTTCCCGCCAATTACGATCGCTGGTTGGCGCCACTAATACGTTTGTCGTAACGTTTGCTTTGGGCTGCCCTCAGCCCTTTTTTCTTACTACCTGAGCGAGGGCGCTGCTGTTATGCTTGCCGGCTTGTAAATAGCGGAGGAGTGCAGGTGAGCGCTACGATACAGCTAGAGCCGTCCTGGCTTGAGGAATTGCGTGGAGAGTTCGAGCAGGAGTATATGCATACGCTGCGGCAATTCTTGCAGCAGCGTCGCGAGCAGGGGGCACAGATTTATCCTCGCCCGTCTCAATGGTTCGCCGCGTTAGACAGTACGCCTTTCAAACAGGTGAAGGTAGTGATTTTAGGGCAGGACCCTTATCACGGCCCTGGCCAAGCCCACGGCTTGTGCTTTTCTGTGCAACCGGGGGTAAAGCCGCCGCCGTCGCTGGTCAATATTTTTCAAGAGCTGCAGAGTAATTTGGCGATCGAACCTGCGCAGCATGGTTATCTGCAGTCATGGGCTGAGCAGGGCGTGCTATTGCTCAACAGTGTTCTCACGGTCGAGCAAGGACAGGCGGGTGCTCATCAGGGGAAGGGCTGGGAACGGTTCACCGATGCAATCGTGTCTTCGCTAAATCAACATCGCGACGGTTTGGTGTTTTTACTGTGGGGCTCTCACGCACAAAAGAAGGGCGCTGCGATTGATTCGAGCAGGCACTGCGTCCTGAAGGCGCCTCACCCGTCGCCGCTGTCGGCCTACCGAGGTTTCTTCGGCTGCAAGCATTTTTCTCAAGCCAACGCCTATTTGCAGGCGCGAGGACAGACACCTGTCGATTGGCGTCTACCTTCTGCGTAACGATTTACAGGTCCGGTAGCTCATAGGGAAGCGGTAGCAGTGTGACGCGGTGCTTACCGTCGGCGGTAAAGATAGGCGAGTTCACCGCATCAACCGCGAGTACCGCCAGCAGTATGCTGTGGTCATCTGCGTTATATAGCGAAACGAGCTTGCCGATACTCTGTGTGTCACCGCCGCCAAACAGCTCCGTAGCATCGCTTTCATTTATCAAGGCATCCACTTTCGCGGCGTAGAGGCGGCGCTTGAGTTTGCCTCGATATTGAATGCGAGCGACCACTTCCTGGCCGGTGTAGCAGCCCTTTTTGAAATTTACCGCGCCCACCAATTGATAGTTCAATTGTTGGGGCAGGAAAAGGTCCTGTGTTGCAGCGTGCACCTCGCCGATCCCTTGCAGGATGTTATCTCTCTCCCAGTCAGCGCTATTGCATACGGCGACGCCGTCACAGAGCGCGGGCCAAAGTTCGGCGGCGCGCGTGTCGGTGAGCCAGCATTCATAGCGCAGGCCGTCGTCGTCCAGTTGAACGATGATCGTGTCAGGGGCTACGGTGAGGCTCTCCAGCGCCGCGCTGGGGGCGGCGCCGAAGTGGGTGCGCAAACGCTGCCTGGCGCCGGGGCCAGCCACACCAATGGCAAAGCGCGTTCGGGGCTGATCGCCAATTTCGGCTTTTGAGAACACAATATATTTTTTCAGCAGGCTGCGGGTGTTTTCACAAATATCGGCACGCATACGCAACAGGGCCAGCGTTTCGGAAGGCTGAGCGCCGATAAAGCTGCTCAGCACGCGACCTTTGATATTGCAGTAAGCGCCGCGGCTGGTCTGGGCCGGGGTGATCGCGCGCCAGTCGCAGCTGGTTTGCCCCTGCAAAAAAGTGCTGCTGTCAGGTCCATCTACGTGTAAAAAGTCGTATTGAAAGAGCGGTGATACCCAGTCGGCTGCGCCGTGTTGTTGCTCGCCGCTGGCCCAGAAGCCGCTCGATTTGATTTGGCTCTGGGGGAATTGCTTAGAAAGTAGCGCTTCAAATGTGCTCATGGGTCCTGTGCTACCGTTTCGTCGGTACCGTGTGGTGAATGAGGGATAGTATTCTGGTGTGATTTTCACGCCTTTCGGTTAGACGCTAACCGCTTCGCGGCGTGAATTACCAGTGGCGGGGGAGCTTTGACTGCAATACTGGCTCAGGATCACGGTATACTATACAAGTAAATGTCGCCAATGTTGGTGGCTCTCCCTTTATGCAGTGGAAAATAATGCTTTCGGAAAACGAGATCAAGCGAATTTACTGGGCCTGCCGGCGTGGCATGCTCGAATTAGACCTAGTTATGGTGCCTTTTTTTGAGCAGCGTTTCCGGTCCCTCGACGAGCGCGATCAGCAGCGTTTCATTCGCCTGCTTGAGAGTGAGGATACTGAGTTATTCCAGTGGTTTCTGGGAACCACCAGCCCGGAAGACCCTGAGTTGGCCAGTATTGTGAATGATATCAACGCATTCTCCCGCGCCGCTAAGGCTTGAGCTGCGCGCTTCGCGTATCGGCTTTTGCGTATTTTGCCTGCTCGCTGCGTTGGCGCTAGTGCTGACACCCACCATCGCTCCGTCGGTTGAGCGTTGGGCGGGGGGCGCCTTCGTGGCAGCGAGCGCCGTGTTGCTTCTTCAATGTATCGTCCTGGCCTACGTATGGCGGATTTGGCGAAAAACGCGGTCAGTTATTTTCGGCAACGGTTTGGTGTTGCACGCAGACGGCAGCGGTTGGCGAGCAGACATTGAGGGCAAAGTCGTGGGCCTGGATCTCAGCTGCCAGTATTTCTCCCGTCATTTACTGGTATTACAGCTTTGCGCCGATGGTCGGTGTTGGTCGCTACCGATACTAGCGGATCAGCTAAACCGGGAAGACTTTCGCGCCTTACGGCGCGCTCTGCTACATGGCCGTTGGTAACGTATCACTGTCTGTCATTACCCAAGCGCTGAATTTTAGCTTGTGCTCTGATGACCGTAATTGTCAGGTACCAATACAGTGTCTTGCGCCGTGGGCAGCGTGGCGGGGTAGTCCAGCGTGTAGTGGAGGCCTCGGCTCTCTTTCCGTTGCATGGCGCTGCGAATAATCAGTTCAGCGACCATGGCGAGATTGCGCAGCTCCAATAAATCATTACTGACTTTATAATTGGAATAATATTCAGCGATTTCCTGCTGTAATAGGGCGGCGCGGTTCAGTGCCCGCTGCAGGCGCTTGTCGGTGCGTACAATGCCGACGTAGTCCCACATAAAGCGCCGTAATTCGTCCCAGTTGTGCGAAATGATCACATCTTCATCAGAGTCAGTCACCATTGACTCATCCCAGGGTGGCGCAATAAGCGGTGCGCTGAGGTCGTCGAGGCGGCTGTTGATATCTGCTGCGGCCGCGCCGCCATAAACAAGGCATTCGAGCAGTGAATTACTCGCCAGGCGATTTGCGCCGTGCAGTCCGGTAAAGGCGGTTTCACCGATGGCGTACAGTCCCTCAACATCGCTGCGGCCGCGTTGGTCGACCTTCACGCCACCGCAGGTATAGTGAGCGGCGGGAACGACCGGGATCGCTTCGCGGCTGATGTCGATACCGAGCTCAAGGCAGCGCGCTTTAATAGTGGGAAAGTGCTCAAGCAGGAACTCTGAGCTTTTATGGCTAATGTCTAGGTAGACGCAGTCGCTGCCGAGCCGCTTCATTTCATGGTCGATGGCGCGCGCAACAACATCGCGAGGGGCGAGTTCTCCGCGCTCATCATAGCGCTGCATAAAGCGCTCGCCTTTGGCGTTGAGCAATTTCCCACCTTCCCCTCGTATGGCTTCGGTGATAAGGAAGGATTTCGCCTTGGGGTGATACAGGCACGTGGGGTGGAATTGATTGAATTCCATATTCGCGACCCGACAGCCCGCGCGCCACGCCATCGCAATACCGTCGCCGGTAGCGCCGTCAGGGTTGCTGGTATAAAGGTAGGCCTTGTTTGCGCCCCCGGTTGCCAAAACGCTGGCGCGGGCGTGGAACAATTCCACATGGCCGCTGTCTCTGTTAAGCACGTAAGCGCCATGACAGCGTCCGTCGCGGACGACGAGGTCTATTGCGACGTGACGGTTAAATATCTCGATATTGTGGTGCTCTTTGGCTTTGGTGCTCAGCGTTGTCGACACCGCGCGGCCCGTGGCGTCAGCCGCGTGAATAATTCTGCGCTGGCTATGGCCGCCCTCCCGGGTGAGGTGTAGTTCGTTGCTGTCGTTGTCAAAACGGCTGAATTGGACACCTTGAGCGAGCAGCCAGTCGATGCTGGCGCTGCTGTGCTCAACGGTGAAGCGCACGGCGTCTTCGTGGCAAAGTTGTGCGCCGGCGTTCAGGGTGTCGCTGACATGGGCATCGATACTGTCATTTTTATGGAGGACAGCGGCAATACCGCCTTGAGCCCAATAGGTTGCGCCCTCGTTGAGCTCGCTCTTGCACAGCACGGCGACTTTGGCGTGGTTGGCAAGCTGTAGCGCCAGTGATAGGCCAGCAGCGCCGCTGCCGATAACTAGCACATCGTGGGCATGGAAATGGCTCATTGCGGATGTTTGCTCCCGAGGCGGTCCGGCGATACTATGCCGTCGGAGTTTAAGAGGCGCAAAGTATACTGGTAGCTGCGCCGCAGACCAACACGCGTGGTGTTCTCACGCGGTAGTTTAAGGACAGTAATGTTAGAACTTCTTCAAAATTCGCTGGTCTATTTGGCAAGCGCTGCTGATCGACCATTGGTGAATGTACATGAGCCAAGCTAAACAGGCAGACCAGCAGCTCGTTGAGCGAGTCCAGCAGGGGGATAAGCGTGCCTTTGATCTGCTGGTACTTAAGTATCAACACAAAATATTTGGTCTGATATCCCGCTATATCAAAGATAGTGACGAAGTGCAGGATGTTGCCCAGGAAGCCTTTGTTAAAGCCTATCGGGCTTTGCCCAAGTTCCGTGGGGACAGTGCCTTTTATACTTGGTTGTATCGCATTGCGATCAACACGGCGAAAAACTATCTGGTCGCTCGCAACCGTCGCCCGCCGGGCAGTGACGTGGATGTGGCTGATGCCGAATATTTTGAGGGGCCGTCTGCTTTAAAAGAAGTCGAGACGCCAGAGAACCGCTTGTATGGCGAAGAGCTAAAAAATGTGGTTCAGGACGCGATCAAAACTTTGCCTGAAGATTTGCGCGCAGCGCTAACTCTGCGTGAATTTGATGGTCTCAGTTATGAGGATATTGCAGCGGTGATGGATTGCCCTGTTGGAACAGTGCGGTCGCGAATTTTCAGGGCTCGCGAGGCGGTGGATAGTCGAGTAAGAGCCCAAGTGAGTGGCGAAGAGGTGTAAATATGAAAGATGGCATCAGAGAATCTCTGTCGGCAATGATGGATGGTGAAGCCAGTGAGCTTGAGTTGCGCCGAGTTCTGCGCTCAGAAGATGCGGCCTTGCGCGCGGAGTGGGCGTCGCTCCACCGCAACCAACAGGTGATGCATGACGGTGAGCTGCCGTTTGCCGGTCTCGATATTTCGGGCCGAGTGATGGCCGCGATTGACGATGAGCCAAGCGCGGTGAAACGCGGCTCGTCCTGGCGCCAAGCGCTAACCGGTATGGCCGTCGCTGCCAGTGTTGCGGCCGTCGTCGTGTTCGCCGGCAGTGAACGTATGCTCGGCGGTGGCACCTCAATGCTGGCGGCGTCGGAGACGTCGGTGAGTAGTGGCCGTGTTTACCCCGCTCAAATGTCACCTGCCAATGGCGGTGTTCCTGTAAGTGCCATAGCAGGGGGTACGCCCAGTATGAGCCCAGCAGTGAAGAGCGAAGCCGACAAGCGTTTCGACGTATTGCTTCGCAAGCATACCGAGCGGGCGTCGCTCAATAATGGCCAAGGCTTCGTTTCGTATGCGCGGGTGGTGTCTCAGGAGTCAGAATAAGTGCGTTGTCGTGTGATATTGGCGGTCGCTGCGCTGGCGTTTAGTCAAGTCAGCTGGGCGAATGGTCCGGAAACGTGGCTGAAGCGAATGACTGACAGCCATCGGACCCTCAACTATCAGGGTGTAGTGACTTACCAAGTCGACGACCGACTTAGCAGTTTTAAGGTCAGTCATGTTGTCAAAGATGGTCGCGAGTACGAGTCACTCGAAGCGCTGAGTCACGGCGAGCATGAGGTGATTCGTCAGGGGCACGATATTAGCTGTGTGCACCCCGGCCCTGAATTATTGCATCTTCTTGCCGGTGACTCGCCAGAAGCGAAGCAATTGCAGAAGCTTTACCATTTGTCCCTCCGAGAATCGGGCAGCGTTGCTGGTCGCGCAGCAATAGGGTTGTCGATTCAGCCTAAAGACGTATACCGCCTTGGATACCGGCTCGCTCTGGATAAAGAAACGGGGTTGTTGTTGCGCTCTGAAATCGTTAATAAGCGCGGCAAGGTGCTTGAGCGCTTTGAGTATGTTGTGCTTGATCTCAGTTTTGATGAGGCAGCGCTTGAGCGCGATGAGTCACAGCTCATCGCACACCCCCCCGTTGGCGAGCAAGGCAGCGTCCCAGAGGTTAACTGGCGCTTATCCTGGCTGCCTGATGGCTTTACGCCCTTGGCCGTTCGTGATCAAGCGCCGAGCATCAGTTACACAGACGGCTTGGCGGTATTCACGGTTTTTGTTGAGTCCACCGAGGGTGCCGCGTCGCAGAGTGATAGCCATATGCGGCGAGGCGCGTCAGTAAGTTACAGCACTACCCACAAATCGCGTGGCGTACGCGTGTCAGTGGTGGGTGAGATTCCCATGCTGACCGCGAGACAGGTAGCGCTCGGTGTGGAGTGGCCTGAATAATGATTTGTGAGCGCGGGCGTGTTGTCGCTGTGGAGACGTCGGCTCTGTGGGTAGAGACCGTGTCCCAAAGTAGCTGCGCCAGCTGCTCTGCGAAGAAAGGCTGCGGGCAGGGGCTCATGAACAGTTTGCACGATGGTCGCCGCAATCAGTTGCGTATCGCGCTAAATGGGCTCCCCGCGAGTGACTACCCCGTGGGTAGCGATGTGGATATCGCCATTCCCGAAGCAGCGTTAGTGGGTGGTGCGTTTATTGTCTACCTGCTGCCTTTGCTGAGTATGATCCTCGGTATGCTTGCTGGGAATAGTTTGTCGGGTAGTGAGAGCGTTGCTGCAGTGTCGGCACTGGCGGGATTTTTGCTGGGGCTTGGCGGTGTACGGGCCCACGCACTATTGAGCCGAAACAGCGAGCGTTTTCAGCCCCGTTTAGTCGGGCATCATGGCCGAGCGTCCGCCGAGCCACTGCAGTTTTTCGAGCATTAATAGGCATTTAGCCGCCTCCTGTGACAATACACATAGCTTAGGTAGCGGGCTTTGCGATACAATCGCGCCTTTATTTTCCTCAATGGCTTTGTCCCGGGGTTCTGCCAAACGTGCCTAGTCTCGACCTAATTCGTAACTTTTCTATTATTGCCCATATCGACCACGGAAAATCGACCCTGGCGGATCGTTTTATCCAGTATTGTGGTGGCCTTGCCGACCGTGAAATGGCCGAGCAAGTGCTCGACTCAATGGATATTGAGCGCGAGCGGGGTATCACTATCAAAGCGCAGAGCGTGACGCTCGATTACACCGCGAAGGATGGTAATACTTATCAGCTCAATTTTATCGACACTCCGGGACACGTTGACTTCTCCTACGAGGTATCGCGCTCGTTAGCGGCATGTGAAGGCGCACTCTTGGTGGTGGACGCCGCGCAGGGTGTTGAAGCGCAGTCGGTGGCAAATTGCTATACCGCGATAGAGCAGGGGCTCGAAGTACTGCCAATTTTGAACAAAATGGATCTTCCGCAGGCCGACCCTGACCGGGTAAAACAGGAAATCGAAGAAATTATCGGCGTGGATGCCAGCGAGGCAGTGCCGGTCAGTGCGAAATCCGGAATGGGCATAGAGGACGCTTTAGAGCACTTAGTTGCCGCCATTCCTGCGCCCGAGGGAGACCCTGATGCCCCCTTGCAAGCCCTGATCATCGATTCCTGGTTCGACAACTACCAAGGGGTTGTCTCCTTGGTGCGAGTGAAGAACGGCACCCTGCGTAAAGGCGATAAGGTCATCAGTAAGTCGCTGGGTAAAACGCATTCCGTGGATGTAGTGGGGATATTCACGCCCAAGCAAACCAATACCGGTGTGCTCAAAGCCGGAGAAGTTGGCTTCCTTATCGCCGGCATTAAAGATATTCACGGCGCGCCAGTGGGGGATACCTTCACGCACGCCAGTACACCTGATGTTGACGCGCTGCCCGGTTTTCAGAAAGTAAAGCCGCAGGTCTATGCCGGGATGTTCACGGTATCTACCGAAGACTACGAAGACTTTCGGGAGGCCTTAGGGAAGCTGACATTAAATGATGCTTCTTTGTTTTACGAGCCTGAAACATCAGATGCCCTGGGTTTTGGTTTTCGCTGCGGCTTCCTCGGCACGCTGCATATGGAGATCATTCAAGAGCGCCTGGAGCGTGAATACGATATTGATCTGATAACCACAGCGCCCACCGTAATTTATCAAGTGCTCAAGAAAAACGGCGAAGAGGTTATGGTTGATAACCCTTCTGCAATGCCTGACCCCGGCGAAGTTGAGGAAACCCGAGAACCGATCGCCAGGGTGAATATCCTGGTCCCGCAGGAACACCTCGGCAATGTGATGAGCCTGTGTTCGGAGAAGCGCGGCGTTCAGATTGATATGCAGTTTTTGGGGCAGCAAGTATCGCTGACATGGGACATCCCAATGAGCGAAGTGGTGCTGGACTTCTTCGACCGGTTGAAGTCGGTGAGCCGTGGCTTTGCCTCGCTTGACTACAGTTTTGAACGCTTCGAAGCGGCGAACCTGGTCAAGCTCGATGTGCTGATAAATGGTGACCGTGTTGATGCGCTGGCGATGATTGTCCATCGCGATTTCGCGCAGTCCCGCGGGCGGCTGTTAGTGGAAAAAATGAAAGAGCTTATTCCACGACAGATGTTTGACGTGGCAATTCAGGCGGCAATTGGTGGGCATGTTATTGCGCGCCAGACGGTAAAGGCGCTGCGTAAGAACGTAACTGCCAAGTGTTATGGTGGCGACGTATCGCGAAAGCGCAAACTGCTTGAGAAGCAAAAAGCAGGGAAAAAGCGGATGAAGCAAGTTGGGAATGTAGAGATTCCGCAGTCGGCATTTCTTGCCGTCTTAAAGGTAGATGGATAAGGGGTATATGGCCACATGGTTAATTTGATCTTACTGTTCGTCGCGGCGACGTCGCTGTGTGTGTGGCTACTTCAGGAAATCAAAGGGCGTCGGCAGATGCAAACCGCATTGCAGTGGTGTGCCGAGAAAAAAACCGCTAGCGATGCGGTGGCGTTGCGCCGTCAGGTTGTGCCCGCTTGGGTCGAATGGAGCTATCGGTTGGTATCGGCACTGTGGCTGCTCTGGGTTGCCAGTGTTGTGCTGATTAAAGATGGCGATTTTGCACTGGCCCTGGTGGTGCTCACCGCGCTGGCAGGGGTGATTGCTGGCCTTGATCGCTTTGTTTTTGAAAAGGGCCGTCAAGCCTATGTTAACGCCGGCAAAATCGCCGTTTACATTACCTACTTTGTTAAGCAGGAGCAGGAGAACCTAAAGCGGGAATTTGGCGGGATGTTGCCGATCGCCGAGAATGCGCGGTCATTTTTCCCCGTGCTGCTCGTGGTATTGGTATTGCGCTCGTTTGTCGTTGAGCCGTTTCAAATTCCCTCCGCGTCGATGGTTCCCAGTCTCGAAGTTGGCGATTACATCCTGGTCAATAAGTTTAACTATGGGTTGCGCCTGCCGGTTGTCGGCACAAAAATTTTAGAAGTGGGCGAGCCCGAGCGCGGCGATGTTATGGTTTTCTTCCCTCCTGGTGACAGCCGCTACTTTATCAAGCGCGTCGTGGGTTTGCCTGGCGATAAACTGCGTTATGTTAATAAAAAGCTCTATGTGAATGACGAGTTAGTGCCCCATACCCTGGTGGCTGAAGTTCCGCCCTTGCAGCCTGTTACCCAGGTGGTTCGCGAGCAGCTCGGTAGTGTAGAGCACCTGGTTCATCACGATAAACGCATTTATCGCGGTGATTTTGAAACAACGGTAAAACCCGGTCATTACTTTATGATGGGTGATAATCGCGACAATAGCAGTGATAGCCGAGTTTGGGGACAGGTTCCTGAGAAGAATATCGTCGGTCAGGCGTTTGCAATCTGGATGCACTGGCAATCCTTCTCTCAGCTACCCAGCTTTGATCGCGTTGGCCAAATACGTTAACGGTGCACAGGAGATAATAATGAAAAATCAGCAGGGCATTGGCCTACTATCCTTTGTCATCATCGTCGGTGTTGCCATGGTTTTGGGAACGATGGCAATTCGTCTCGCCCCCTTATACGTTGATTACTGGTCGCTCAGTCGTGTTATCAGTGACGTGGCCGAAGAGAGTAAAGGTGCTGAAGTGACCCCTGCACAGATTCGTCAAAAGCTGTCGCGCAGGTTTATTACAAACCGGATCGAATCGATATCTTTGCGCGATATTAAGATCAAAAATAACGACGAGGGTGTGCTGATTGATGCCACCTACGAGAAACGCGTGCCGCTATTCATCAATATTGACGCTGTCGTTAAGTTTGAAGACGCGCTTTTTCAGGTTGAACGCTAACTGGTATGCCGACACTTTCCGATGTGCTGGGATACGCTTTTAATGACGACGCCTTGTTAACGCAGGCGCTGACTCACCGAAGCCTCAGCGCTGATCACAACGAGCGACTGGAGTTTCTTGGTGATTCGTTGCTGAATATGATCGTTAGTGATTTTTTGTACCGTCGTTTTCCAAATTTGGATGAGGGCGAGTTGAGTAGAATTCGCGCCTCGTTAGTGAGTGGAAAGGCCCTGGCGGCTGTCGCTGCTGAACTGAATCTCGGAGAGCACCTTCTGTTGGGAAGCGGCGAGCGCAACAGCGGCGGTAAGCGGCGCAGCTCCATCCTTGCGGATGCTGTTGAGGCCATTCTCGGTGCGATCTATCTCGATGGGGGCATGGCGTCGTGTCAGGCCTGTGTCCATCGTTGGTTTGCCGGCCGACTGGAGAGTATTGATCCCACCGCGAGTCACAAAGACGCTAAAACGCGGCTACAGGAATATTTGCAGGCGAGAAAGCAGCCCTTGCCGCAATACCGCCTCTGCTCGACAGAGGGCAAGTCTCATCAGCAGGCCTTTACTGTCGCATGTAAGGTAACGCTGCTGAACGGGGAAGTTGTGGCAACGGCAAGTAGTCGACGCAAGGCAGAGCAAGCTGCAGCAGAGCAAGTGCTGGCGCGGCTGGAGAAGCAAGCATGAAACACCAGAATGAAAGCGGCACACGCTGTGGTTATGTGGCAATTGTTGGCCGCCCGAATGTGGGTAAATCCACGCTACTTAACCATATTCTCGGTCAAAAACTGAGTATCACGTCAAGAAAGCCCCAAACGACGCGCCACCAGCTGCTGGGGATTAAAACTGAGGGTGATACGCAGGCGATCTATGTCGACACCCCCGGACTGCATTTGCGCGACGAAAAGGCGATTAACCGCTACATGAATCGGGCTGCCAGCTCGGCTCTCAAAGATGTTGATCTGGTGCTTTTTCTGGTAGATCGCGATCGCTGGACCGATGAAGACGACCTTGTTTTGGAGAAGGTGAAGCAGGTCGACTGCCCGGTCTTGCTGGTGGTAAACAAGATCGATCGGCTTAACGACAAATCGGAATTACTGCCACTGCTGGAACAGCTTGCCGAGAAGCACAGTTTTACGGAAATTGTGCCTGTCTCGGCATTGCGCGGCCACAACCGCGATGATCTTGAGGCCGTTATTGAACGCTACCTTCCAGAGGGGATACACCTCTTCCCTGAGGATCAGGTAACCGATCGCAGTGAGCGTTTTCTTGCGGCGGAGCTTGTTCGTGAAAAGATTATGCGTCAGCTGGGGGAGGAAGTGCCCTATGCGATGACGGTCGAAATTGAGGAATTCAAGGTATCGCCGCGCCTGATAGAGATCAGCGCACTGATACTGGTAGAGCGCCAAGGGCAAAAGAAAATACTGATCGGTGAGAAGGGGAGTCGCCTCAGGCAGATTGGTACAGAGGCGCGCAAGGATATGGAGCGCGCGTTCGACAGCAAGGTCATGTTGCGCTTGTGGGTGAAAGTGAAATCTGGCTGGTCCGACGATGAGCGCGCCCTGCGCAGCCTCGGTTATAACGATTTCGAGTAGACCATGAGTGCGCGTATAGAGGGGCAGCCCGCATACGTGTTACATCTTCGCGCCTATCGTGATAGCAGTGCGATCATCGATCTATTCAGCCGCGACTATGGCTATCTAAGCGTCGTAGCCAAGGGACTTAAATCGTCGAGCAAGAGCCGCCAGCAATGGCGCGCGGCCTTGCAGCCTGGCAATCTCATTCAGGTCTCCTGGCAGGGGCGCAGTGAGTTAAAGACCTTAGTTGATGCGCAGCTGAACAGCACGTTTCCACTGCGCGGCAACGCGCTGTACTGCGCTTTCTACATCAACGAGTTATTGGGAAGATTGCTGCAACCCTTTGACCCCCAGGCGGAAGTTTTCAAGTTGTACGGCCGCTCTTTGCTGGAGCTGTCCTCAGGGAGCCATGTTGAACCCATACTGCGCAGCTTTGAGCTAACTTTACTTACCGAGCTGGGCTACGGTGTCGACTTCTCGCCCATTGAAAGCGCACCCGAGGCCTATTTTATCTACGACCCGGAGCACGGCTTTTGCCAGGTATCGGCGTCGATGGACGCTCACCAGAAAGCGTTTTCCGGCCATCTATTGCAGCAGTTAGCACGTGCCGAGTGGGACGCCGACACGCTTAAAGTAGCGAAGCGTCTCAACCGGCTTATCCTTGCGCCCCTGTTGGGGGACCGGCCACTGAACAGTCGAAAACTGTTTCTCCGGCAGTACTCAGACTAAATCGCCGGCGCTGTTAGTCGAATAGGGCATCCAGCTCGTGTTCTTCGCGCCATGCCAGCAATTCGTCTATTCGCGTAATCACTGCGGTGAAGAGCGGTTGCTGAGGTGGCTTCTGGGCAGATAAATCGGCCTCTAATTCACAGACGGCTTGCTTGAGAAGTGGGACGCCGGTGTAGCAACAATTCCCTTTCAAACCGTGATTGAGTTCGGTCAGCGTATCCCACTCCTTGCTATCGAAGGCCTGTGTGAGCTGACTACGCAAACCTGGCAGTTCATCGAGCAGCATTGAGAGCATGTTTTTTGCCAGCGTAGGGCGCTGTTTGGACAGTAATAAGCACTGTTTAAGGTCCACGGGCCTGGGTTGCTCCTCGGCGTCGGTGTCTGCCTCAGGTACGTGTGCGTCGGTTGGCGGCAGGTCACAGGAAGGGGCCAGGTAGTGTTGCAAAATATTGGTGAGCTGCTGCTCATTTACCGGTTTGCTCAGGTATTTATCGATGCCGGCATCGCGCAGCTGTGAGGGGTTTTCCGGTGCGAGGTAGGCCGACAGCGCCACAATTGGGGTGTGTTGGTTCTTTCCGCGCTGGCGTATCTGGCGGCTTGCGGCAATGCCGTCCAGCTGTGGCATCTGGATGTCGATAAATATCAAGTCGAAACACTGCTCCTGGCAATGGCTGACTGCTTCCACGCCATTTTGAGCGCTGACGGGGCTGATGCCGGCATCTTCCAGAAAGGTGGAGAGTATGAGCAGGTTAGACGGGTTGTCATCAACGATGAGCACTTGGCTATTGCGAAAATGTCGGTTGTTGAGTTGGTTATCATCGCTCAGGCCCGTATTCAGCGCGTCAAAAAGACGAACATGAGAAACCGGCTTGCTGAGCCAGACATTATTGTCTTGTGGGTGTTCCTCGCTGTGGTAGCTCAAAACCACGCAGGCGCCGTCGCGATGAATCGTGGGTAGCGGTTGGCAGCTCTCCTCTGCATCCAAGCTCAGAATGCAGTGGTCTGCCTGGGTATTAATATCATCAATTCCCTGGCAGAGCTGCACGTTCATGCCCCAGCCTTCGAGCAGGTCGCAAATGGCGAGGCCGTATAATGGGCTGCTGTCATACAAGGCAACAGTACTACCCTGTAGGGATTGGAAGTCACGCATTTGCATCGCATTGTGATCAATTGCCAAGCGCAGACTAAACCAAAAGGTAGAGCCGTGTCCGAGCTCGCTTTCTACGCCGATTTCGCCGCCCATCTCCTTAACCAGGCCTTGAACAATGACCAGTCCCAGCCCGGTGCCGCCATATTGACGAGTGACAGATGCATCGCCTTGGCCAAAGTCTCGGAAGATATGCTTGCGCTGCTCTGCGCTCATACCAATGCCGCTGTCAGTGACCTTGAAGGTCAGTGTTGCGTAATCGTCGTCCCGCTCGCTACAGGAGATATCGACGCGAACGGTTCCGGTTGGGGTGAATTTAATCGCATTGCTAACTAAGTTCGTCAGCATTTGTCGGAGTCGGAGGGAGTCGCTGAGGATTGCCTCAGGGGTGTCTTTCTCGACAAACAGTGCAAGGTCGAGGCGCTTCTCCGCTGCGCCGGGAGCGAGCATGATCAAGGTATCTTCAGCAAGTTCGCGGAGTTGCACTGGGGCTTTATCGAACACCAGCTTCCCAGCCTCAAGCTTGGAGAAGTCGAGAATATCGTTGATGATGGTGAGTAGGTTAACGGCGCTGTTGCGGATGGTCTCTACCGCTTCGCGCTGTCGCCCGCGAATATCCGCCTTGAGAAGAATATTACTGAAACCCAGAATACTGTTCAGAGGTGTGCGAATTTCATGGCTGGTGTTGGCGAGGAATTCCGATTTAACTCGGCTTGCAGTGACGGCTTCGCGCCTAGCTAGGTCAAGCTCGATATTCTGTATTTCAAGCGTTTCTAAGGTTTCACGTAAGTCGCTGTTGGACTGTTCGAGGTTGAGTTGCAGCTCCTTTAGCTCCCTCACCTGCGCCGCGTTCAGTTCATTGAGATCCTCGGCTAGTTCACTGAATTCGTCGCCACCGGGAACATGAATGTGCAAGTCTCTCTGGCCGCTGGTGAGGCGGTGAGTTGCCATCCGCAGAATTTGTAAGTCGCGGCCGATGTTGTGATTGATATAACTAAAAAACAAGATACAAACGAGGACGCTGAGGCCCAGAAAAATCGCCGCGGCGAGGTAGCTCTGGTACTTCATTAGCTCATATTGGTGCCAGCCATAGCTCATTTGCACCCAGCCGAGGTGGCCATCTGCATCGGTCTGATGGCCCTCTGCAGATAGCGGTGCATGAATCGCCCACGTAATTTGGAGATCATCGGCTTGATCCATGACCTTAAAGGGCATAAACCGGCTCAATCCCTCGACATTGGGCGGTGGCGTTCCGGGGCCTGCGTGCGAGATGAGTTCGAGGTCGCTATTGTAGATACTCACCGCGCGTACACCGGGCTCCTCAAGCGCCGTATGTAGAATATAGGCCAGCGTATCTTCGTGGTGGTCCTGCATCATATGGCTAGAGACAACACTCAGCTGCTGGGCGGCGGATTTGGCACGCTGAGTAAGCAGCTCTCTGCTGTCTGCCAGTTGCTGTTGAGTCAGGTAGGCACTGAAACCCACCGAAATGAGAAGTACGGGCAGTAGCCCCATGATCAAGATAAGCCGTTTAAATCCGTATCGCCTGCGCATGTGAACTGGAGCCTATGACTAGGGCAGTGGTATTATCACTGCCAAAAGTTTACGCGGTTGCCATCCTGTGGCCGCTTTATCACTGAAGCCTATAGCAGCTGGGGCAACGATTTCCCCTGCTGCGCTGCTGAAGTCGGCTTGAGGTCTCTACTGCAATGACAGATTTTCCTACCATTGAGCAATGTATTGGCAATACACCCTTAGTGAGGTTGCAACGCCTTAATCGCGACAGCAGTAATACGATTTTGCTGAAGCTAGAGGGAAATAACCCCGCTGGTTCCGTTAAAGACCGTCCGGCTATGAGTATGATAGCGCGCGCGGAGGCTCGGGGCGATATACAACCTGGTGACACGCTTATTGAAGCGACGAGCGGTAACACGGGGATCGCGCTGGCGATGGCCGCTGCCATTCGCGGCTATAAGATGGTGCTGATCATGCCAAGCCATATGAGCAGTGAGCGCAAATTGGCAATGTCTGCCTATGGCGCCACCCTTGTCGAGGTGAGTCAAGAAGAGGGAATGGAAGGGGCTCGAGACTTGGCCCTGGCGATGCAGGCAAGAGGCGAGGGGAAGGTACTGGATCAATTTGCAAACCCCGATAACCCCCTGGCTCACTATGAGGGAACTGGCCCTGAGATCTGGCGTCAGACCGATGGACGTATTACCCACTTTGTCAGCTCGATGGGAACCACCGGTACCATTATGGGCGTCTCCCGGTTCCTTAAGGAGCAAAACCCCAGTGTACAGATCGTTGGGCTGCAGCCAGAAGATGGCTCTAGCATTCCCGGTATTCGCCGCTGGCCTGAGGCTTACCTGCCAAAAATATATCAGGCCCCAAGGGTCGATCAGGTGATGGATATTGATCAGCAACTGGCTGAAAAAACCATGCGAGCACTTGCTGAGCAGGAAGGGATATTTTGTGGTGTGTCCTCCGGCGGTGCAGTCGCCGGAGCGCTTCGTCTTAGCGAACAGGTGGAAAACGCCGTAATTGTTGCCATTATTTGTGACCGCGGTGACCGCTATTTGTCCACCGGCGTTTTCTAGGCGGCGGTATTGCCGCCTTGTTTGAAACCAGTCGGAAAATGATTGAGTTAATACCATGGTAAAGGTCCGAGAGGATTACCCACAGTTAGCCGACGGGCGTGTTGATATCCCGCGCTGGATGGAGCGCCTGTCGATAGATGACAGCGTCGTAGAGCGCAGTGAGTTGCTCCGTGCCTTTGAGCTCGCCGAACAGTGCGCCAGCGGCAGTGCGGGCACAGTGCCCGATGTCAGTGGGGATAGCTTTTTCACCGCCCTGGAAATGGTGGAAATTCTTGCCGACCTGCATTTGGACCAAGACAGCCTGGTTGCCGCGACCTTGTTTCGCGCAGTTCGAGAAGCGAGGTTATCGCTGAGTGACCTGGAGCAGCAATTTGGCGGCTCTGTGGCGAAGTTGGTCGATGGCGTGTTGGGAATGGCGGCCATTTCCAAAGTTAACGCAGAGTTGGATGTTCCGGTGCTGGGGCAGTCCGAGGCGCAAAGCGAAACCATTCGGAAAATGTTGGTGGCGTTGGTCGACGATGTTCGCGTTGCACTGATTAAGTTGGCAGAGAGAACCTCGGCGATTCGCGCGGTGAAGAACCGCCCAGAGAAGCGCTATCGTGTTGCGAGAGAAGTTTTCGACATCTACGCGCCTCTGGCTCATCGCCTGGGTATTGGCCACATAAAGTGGGAGTTAGAGGATCTTAGCTTTCGCTACCTGCAGCCATCGGCATACAAAAAAATTGCCAAACTGTTGGATGAGAAGCGACTAGACCGCCAACACTATATCGACGAGGTCATTCACACGCTTACCACGGCGATCAAGGCCGATGGCATTGACGCCGATATCGCCGGCAGAGCGAAGCACATTTACAGCATCTGGCGGAAAATGCAGCGCAAGGGGATAGGGTTTTCCCAGGTCTACGATATTCGGGCAGTGCGCGTGCTGGTGCCGGATGTAAAGGCTTGCTATGCCGTGCTTGGTCTGGTCCACGGCCTGTGGCGAAATATTCCCAACGAGTTCGATGATTACATCGCCAGCCCCAAAGAAAATGGCTACCGCTCACTCCATACCGCTGTGATAGGCCCCCAGGGCAAGGTTCTGGAAGTGCAAATTCGCACCAGAAGCATGCACGAGGAAGCAGAGTTTGGTGTGTGCTCTCACTGGATGTACAAAGGGGCAGACAAAACCGCTAAGAGTAATAACAGCTACGACGAAAAAATTGCATGGCTGCGGCAGGTATTGGACTGGCATGAGGAAAGTGGCAGCAGCAGTGACGTCGCGGAGCAGTTCACCCGCGCCCAGGACAGGGTCTACGTGTTTACCCCAGATGGCCATGTTGTGAATTTGCAAAACGGCGCGACGCCATTGGATTTTGCGTATCACATTCATACTGAGGTGGGTAATCGCTGCCGCGGCGCCAAAGTGAACGGCCGCATCGTACCACTGACATACACCCTGAATACCGGCGAGCGCGTTGAAATTCTCACCGGGAAAGAGAGCAAACCTCGCCGCGATTGGCTGCAGAGTAATCTGGGCTATCTAAAAACCAGCCGGGCTCGCACTAAAGTGCAACATTGGTTTCGACAGCAGGCTAAGGAAGACAATATTGCCGCTGGTCGCGCGTTGCTGGAAAAAGAATTTCGCCGCTTGGCGCTCAATAGCGTTGACTACAAGTACATCGCCGATCAAACCCATTGTGCCAGCGTAGAGGATATGTACGCTGCGGTGGGGGCTGGCGAAATCAGCATGCTACAAATTGTCCGTCTGGCGAACCAGCTGATCGGGCAAGATGAAAATGCCGCTGAAGAAGTGCTGCCACGCCTGAAGGCGCCGAGCAAAACCTCCAAAGATAGCAGTAAGGTGCGGATCAGCGGCGTTGGCAACTTGTTAACGCACTTCGCCAGGTGCTGTAAACCTCTGCCTGGGGAGGCTATTACGGGATACATCACCGTGGGGCGTGGCGTGAGCGTTCACCGCCAAGATTGCAGTAAGCTTCTGCAACTTCAGAGCGTGGAGCCGCACCGAATTATTGCCGTCGACTGGGAAGTTGAGCAAACCGATACCTATCCTGTCGATATCGAGTTGCAGGCTTTCGACCGACAAGGCCTGCTTCGCGATATCACCCTGCAGTTGGCCACAGAAAAGGTGAATGTAATCTCCCTGAATACGGTTACCGACACGAATAGCCACATGGCCACGATGCGTATTCGCCTGGAAATTAGTGATGTCGGCGCTTTGTCGGGCCTGTTGAGCCGCCTAAATGGCTTGCCGAATGTCGTAGCGGTGAAACGTGTTAAGGAAGGATGATGGCGGCAAAGCAATATAGCATCGATGACTTGCGCGAACTGATGTCGCGCTTGCGCGACCCTCAAGATGGTTGTCCCTGGGATCAAAAGCAGGACTTTAAAAGCATCGTCCCTCATACACTCGAAGAGGTCTATGAGCTCGTCGATGCGATCGAGAGCGCTGACCCGGATCAGATTCGCCAGGAAATGGGCGATGTATTGTTCCAGTTAATTTTTTACAGCCAGCTGGCGCAGGAGCAGGGCGACTTTACCTTTAACGACGTTGTCGATGACATCACTCGCAAACTTCTGCGCCGTCATCCCCATGTTTTTCCCGATGGAACCTTGGAAAGTCGGCGTGGAGAAGCGCCGCCTGATGAACCCGCAATCAAGCAGCGCTGGGAGGAAATCAAGGCAGAGGAGCGCCGGGGAAAGGCCCAGTTGAGTGCCCTAGATGATATTCCATTAGCGCTGCCAGCGACTAATCGTGCAGAAAAACTGCAAAAGCGGGCGAGTCGTCTTGGCTTTGATTGGGACGATGTGGCAGGTGTATTGGCTGCCTTGGAAGATGAGCTGGCCGAGCTCAAAGAAGCGATAGACGGCGGCCAAAGAGAGGAAATAGCCGATGAGCTCGGCGATGTTTTCTTCTCCGTGGTGAACCTGAGTCGCCATCTTAAGCACGACGCCGAGGGTGCACTGCGAGCGGCGGGCCAGAAATTCGAGCGACGCTTTCGCTATGTAGAACAACAGGCCGGGGGGCAGGAAGGCACTGCCGCGACACCGAGAGCCGTACTGGAGCAGTATTGGCAAGATGCGAAACAAGCGGGCCTATAGCCCACTTGTGGTCAGTGCTTGTTGCGGTTTCTCAGGGCTGACATGTGCTTTTCAGTCAGGCTTAAGTAGCGAGGCGTAGGGCCAACGTCCTCATAGATGGGGTCGCCGAGTTCATCGGTGGTAACAACTTTTTTGCCGCGGACATAGGGCATGGCGCTTTCGAGTTCGTTCAATGATGCGCTAAGCAGGTCGGTGATTAGCTCTTCAACGTGGCGCCTGGGATAGAGCTCTGCCAGCGCTTTCAGCTTGGCGGCGTCCTCCAGTGGCAGCCGTATTTTGTAGCAATCCTCGGTTAAGCCGCTGCTGGCGGTTTGTTCCCAGAGTGATAACAAATCCCGTACTTTCATTTGCCAGTTCCTGTCATCGCAGAGTATTCACACTCTGATACTAGTACGTAGCTTGGGGACTTGCCTAGGGCCTGTTCACACTAATTGCGTCACGCCTGTTGCAGCTATAAATTCGCCAATACAGGAATGAGAAGAGGCGTTTGCTTATTTCAAATGCGCGACGAATGGCGACGAGTGGTGGATTTTTAGCCACAGCCGCAAAGGCTGATGCCATTTTGCCTGCCACAGGTGCAATTCAATGAGTGAGGCGCTAGCTTGCCGCTCAGAGATCGACGGTTACCCATGGGTGGGGCTGTCGTGTAGCAACAGGACGGTCTTCGACCTTAGTAGGCTTGTGTGTCGGCCTTTAGCTGTGTATCGTTGTCGGCTTTGAAAAGCGACCAGTTCGACGCCTCAGCCGTCGAGACCGACTAATCAGTTTGCAGACGTTGGTAGAAAAGCCATTCAGAGCTTTTGCTGCAAGGTATGTTCCAGCCATTCCAATCGCATTAGTTGGCGCCGTTACTGGCCGTAGAGCTTTTTTTAATCCTTTGGGAGTTGTTACGCATGCGCGTTATTTTGTTGGGGCCTCCAGGGGCCGGTAAGGGGACGCAAGCCCAGTTCATCACTGAGAAGTTTGGTATTCCTCAGATCTCCACAGGCGACATGTTACGTGCGGCGGTAAAGGCGGGTAGTGAGCTGGGCCTGAAGGTCAAAGATATTATGACGACCGGCGGTCTGGTGTCCGATGACATCATTATCGCCTTGGTTAAGGAGCGTATTGCCCAGTCAGACTGTGTCAACGGATTCTTGTTTGACGGCTTTCCCAGAACGATTCCTCAAGCTGAGGCGCTGCAAGAGGCCGGCGTTGATATCGATCACGTGCTGGAGATCGCTGTTGCTGATGAAGAGATTGTGACTCGCATGAGTGGCCGCCGGACTCACGAGGCATCGGGTCGTACCTACCATGTGGTCTATAACCCACCTAAAGAAGAAGGCAAAGATGACCTTACCGGCGAGCCTTTGATTCAGCGTGAAGATGACCAGGAAGCGACTGTTCGCAACCGTCTGAACGTCTACCATGAGCAGACCAAGCCCTTGGTCGCCTTCTACAGCGAGCTGGACGGAGAGAATGCGCCGAGCTATTCGCGCATTGACGGCGTGGGCACCGTGGACGAAATTACTCGGCGCGTGCTCGAGGCGCTTCAAGACTAGGCGCTGTTGTGGCAGTCTGGTTTTGCGATTTGCGGCGCCTTTAGGCGCCGTTTTTCTTTTTTGCTATAAACCGAATGTTTGTTCAATCGCGTAAGATGCATCTCGCACGCCTTGGAAAGTGAAAAATGAAAACAGCGGTAGTCTTTATCAATTTGGGTACGCCAGATACTCCCAATACCTCTGGGGTGCGGCGGTTCTTGCGGGAGTTTCTGTCAGACCGACGCGTGGTCGAGGTTCCCAGGCTTATTTGGTTGGCGATACTCTATCTTATTATTCTTCCTTTTCGTTCACCTCGTGTGGCAAAGGCCTACCGACAAATATGGTTTGGCGACACCTCGCCGCTCAGGCATTTTTCAGAAAGTTTAGTTGAGGGGGTTGCCAGTAAACTCTCTCAGGAGTACCCGGATGCGGATATCACGGTGCGGCTTGCCATGACGTACGGGCAGCCCAGTGTGGAGTCTCAAATACATGAGCTCTGCGACGCCGGTGTCGAAAACATCTTTTTTGTGCCGTTGTACCCACAGTATTCAGCGACTACCACGGCGGCCGCGATGGATGCCGTATATCGCTGCTTTGCTCGCATGCGGGACATACCTCAGTGGTCATGGCTGCGCAATTACCACAACCATGAGGCCTATGTGGCGGCCCTTGGGGAAAGTGTTAAAGCACACTGGCAAAAGAACGGCCGGGCAGAGCGCTTACTCATGTCGTTTCACGGAATTCCGAAGCGAAATGTGGATTTGGGCGACCCATACGAACAGCATTGCAATGAAACCGCAGAGGCCGTGGCCAAGTACCTTGAACTGGATGACACCCAGTGGCTGAGAACATTTCAATCTCGGCTTGGTAAGGCTGAGTGGTTAACCCCCTATACCGACAAAACTGTAGAAGCGTTGCCGGCAGAAGGGGTGAAAACCCTGGACGTAATGTGTCCAGCGTTTGCTGTTGAATGCCTTGAAACACTGGAGGAGATAGATGGCGAAGCAAAAGAGATTTTCATGGAGCACGGTGGGGAAGGCTTTAATTACATCCCGTGTTTGAATGATAGCGATGCCCATCAAGATTTGATGCTTGAATTGTGTCGTCCATTTGTTTCTCAGTCTCTGAAAAAGTAAGTCGTTAAGTTAGACAAAGCGTTTGATTTTTTTGCGAAAATTTTGCGCTGTTTACTATGTATGCTATTTTTTAAACAAATAGCATAACGCTGTTCGCCAAGGAGAATAAAATGCCAAGAGCAAAGCGCAAAGTTGCCACTGCAGCAAAGAAGAAAACATCGCCTAAAAAAGCCGCTTCCCCCGGAAATGCCGTCGTTAAAAAAGCCGAGGAAGGTTTGAAGAAAGTTGAGGCGATGTTAGCTAAAGAACGCAAGGCGGTAGCAGCAGCGAAAGCGAAGCTAGATTCTGCTAAGGCGAAGGCAAAGAAAACGGCCAAGGCGGTAGATAAAAATGCTGCCAAGCGTGCGTCGGCTGCAGCAAGTAAGGCAAACCAAAAATTGCGAACAGTACGTGCGAAGGTTGTCAGCAGTAAGTCGGCATTAGCTGATGCAAAAGTCATTGCAAAAATCTCTGCCTCGGAGGCTGCGGTTCGCCAAAAAATTCAAGAGCGATCCGAAGCGCTGGCGAGTAAGGCAGACGCTGATTTAGCCAAAGCAGTTAAACAGTTCGAGCAGCGGTTTATCAAGAAGCGCAACGCAGAGGACAAAGCGAAGCTCGCTACTATTGAGCGCAAACTTGTCAGCAAGCACAAGTTGGCGGTCAAACAACTGACAGCCAAGTTGTCAGAGCCCGCCAAAGCGGCATTGGCAAAGACCGCATCCAAGCCTGCAGCGGCGCCAACCGCCAAGAAAAAGGCGTCATCTAAAAAGGCGGCGGTTAAAAAAGCTGCCGCTAAAAAGTCAGCAGCTCGCAAAACCGCCGCGAAGAAAAGTGCCCCTAAAAAAGCGGCGGCTAAGAAGGTTGCGAAGAAGAAAGTAGTTGCTAAGAAGTCAGCGCCGAAAAAGGCACCGGCAAAGAAAGCGGCTGCCACGCCAGACAAGGCCAGTAGCTGAGTATTAGCGCCTCTGGATACCCCTCCAGAGTCAGTAGATAAACCGCGCTACGGCGCGGTTTTTTGTTTGCGGCTTAAGCCTTGCAGAGCCTGGGATCGGTGTTCATAATAGCCGCCCCAATTTTTGCGCAATAGCGTTTTACATGTGGCCTATCGTAGCGGCCACCACTGGATAAGGAACAGTCATGCCTGTTATTACTCTCCCCGATAATAGTACCCGTGAATTCGACACGCCGATTACCGTTGAGGGTGTAGCGGCCGACATTGGTCCAGGCCTTGCCAAGGCGGCTCTTGCCGGGCGGGTGGACGGTGAGCTCGTCGATACTCGCTACCTTATCGAGCAAGATGCCAACTTGGCGATTATCACCGATCGCGACGAAGAGGGCCTGGAGATTATTCGTCACTCTACGGCGCATTTGCTGGCGATGGCTGTTCAGGAGGAGTTCCCGGGCGCGCAGGTAACGATTGGCCCAACAGTGGAAGATGGCTTCTACTACGATTTTGCCTTTGAGCGTGCTTTTACACCTGATGACCTGCAGAAAATCGAGGCACGAATGGAGGCCATCGCCGGGCAGGATTTAGCTGTCGAGCGATTGGTAATGTCGCGTGAAGAGGCGGCTAAAACGTTCGCCGATATGGGCGAAGAGTATAAAGTTGAAATTATCCACGACCTGCCTGAGGGAGAGGAGATCTCAGTTTACAAGCAGGGTGAGTGGATGGATTTGTGCCGGGGGCCCCATGTTCCCAGTACTGGCCGTTTGAAAGCCTTTAAACTCACCAAGGTGGCCGGTGCCTATTGGCGAGGCGATCAGAATAACGCCATGTTGCAGCGTATTTATGGCACTGCCTGGGCGAATAAGAAGGCCCTTAAGTCCTATTTGAACCGGATTGCTGAAGCGGAAAAGCGAGATCACCGCAAGGTTGCTAAAAAACTCGACCTGTTTCACATGCAGGAAGAGGCGCCAGGAATGGTGTTTTGGCACCCCAAGGGCTGGGGCATATATCAGGCTGTTGAGCAATATATGCGAGACCAGCAGCGCAAGCATGGTTACCAAGAGATTAAAACTCCTCAGCTGGTTGATATTTCGCTGTGGGAGAAGTCGGGACACGCCGACAAGTTTAGCGATGGCATGTTCCGCCTGCAGGCTGATGAGCGTGAAGTGGCTGTGAAGCCAATGAACTGCCCTTGTCACGTGCAGGTATTTAACCAGGGGCTGCGCAGCTATCGGGATCTGCCCTTGAGGTTGGCAGAGTTTGGTTCGTGTCATCGCAACGAGCCCTCAGGGTCCCTGCATGGAATTATGCGAGTGCGTGGTTTTACCCAGGACGACGCGCACATTTTTTGCGCGGAGGAGTCGATTCAGCAGGAAGTGGCACAATTTATCGACTTTTTGCACGACGTCTACGCCGATTTTGGTTTCAGTGACGTTATCTATCGCCTGTCAACGCGCCCTGCGCAGCGGGTTGGTAGCGACGAGGATTGGGATCGGGCTGAAGAGGCGCTGGCACTAGCCTTGGATAGCAAGTCTTTGCCCTGGGAAGAGCTGCCAGGAGAGGGCGCTTTCTACGGGCCGAAGATTGAATTTTCCCTCAAGGATTGTATTGGTCGGGTTTGGCAGTTGGGGACGATTCAGGTTGATTTCTCAATGCCGGGCCGCCTGGGCGCGCAATATGTGGACGAGAGCGGCCAGCGCAAGACGCCGGTAATGCTGCACCGGGCAATATTGGGGTCTTTCGAGCGCTTTATCGGTATTTTGATCGAGCATTACGAGGGCGCATTCCCGCTTTGGCTTGCGCCGGTGCAGGCGGTGGTCTGCAATATCACCGATGCACAGGGTGAATATGTGTCAGAAGTGAAAGAATTCCTGCAAGATCGTGGGTTTAGGGTCGACTCGGACTTGAGAAATGAGAAGATCGGCTTTAAAATCCGCGAGCACACAATTCAGAAGGTGCCTTATATCCTGGTAGTTGGGGATAAAGAGGTGGAAAGTCGGACTGTAGCAGTGCGTGCAAGAGGTGGTAAGGATCTGGGCTCGATCTCACTTGATGAGTTAGCGAGCATCCTTGCCGAAGGCGTGGCTGCCCGCAGCCGTGCAATATCGGAGAGCTAGCAATTAAACGCGATAACGCAAAAGGGCGCGGTAAACGCGCACTGATAAATCAAGATATTGAAGCCAGTCAAGTCAGGTTGATCGATGCTGAAGGTAACCAGGTGGGCATTGTCCCGCTAGCGGAGGCGCTAACTGCCGCCCAGGAAGCCAGCCTAGACTTAGTGCAGATTGCGGACTCGGATCCGGTGGTCTGCAAGATAATGGATTATGGAAAACATGTTTTCGAGGCCAAGAAGCAACAAGCTGCGGCCCGAAAAAACCAGGTTCGTACTCAGGTTAAGGAAATTAAATTCCGACCTGGGACGGATGAAGGGGATTACCAGGTAAAACTGCGCAACCTGGTACGTTTCCTTGAGCATGGGGATAAAGCCAAGGTAACTCTCCGTTACCGCGGTCGTGAGATGGCCCACCAGGAACTGGGTATGCAGTTGTTGCAGCGAGTGGAAGCAGACCTCGCTGAATACGGCGCTGTAGAGCAGTATCCAAAAATGGAAGGTCGTCAGCTGACGATGGTGATTGCCCCGAAAAAGAAAAAGCAGTGAGCTCTCAGGGCCTGCTTAATTGATTGATGCAATGCGGAGTATCTAACGATGCCAAAAGTTAAAGTACACAGCGGAGCGGCAAAACGCTTTAAAAAAACCGGTAGCGGTTATAAGCGTAAAAGCGCCCACAAGAGTCACATCCTTACCAAGATGACAACCAAGCGTAAGCGTCAGCTGCGTGGCACCAGTGCTGTCCACAAGTCGGACAAAGTTCTGGTCGACCGCATGCTTCGCGCCATTTGATTACCGTCATCTCAACAGATAAGGAATAGACTATGCCCCGCGTAAAACGTGGTGTGACAGCACACCGTCGTCATAAAAAGATTTTGAAGCAAGCCAAGGGTTACTACGGAGCGCGTTCGCGCATCTATCGTGTAGCTAAGCAGGCGGTAATCAAAGCCGGTCAATACGCTTACCGCGATCGCCGTGTTAAGAAACGTACTTTCCGTGCACTGTGGATCACCCGCATTAATGCTGCATCTCGTGCCAATGGCTTGAATTACAGCCGTTTGATTGCTGGCTTGAAAAAGGCAGAGATCGCACTGGACCGTCGCGTGTTGGCTGACTTAGCCGTGCACGACAAAGAAGCCTTTGCTGCCGTGGTAGAACGCGCGAAAGCAGCTCTGGCCTGATGCCTGCCACCGCCCAGCGGTTGTAGATATCACTATTGGATAGGGGAAGAGCTTCGCTCTTTCCCTATTTTTTTTTCGGGCGCTTGCGCCCGGCAGTTACCAGCCGAGTACCTGAGTCAGGAGTGGGGAATGGAGAATCTTGAAGCCTTGGCCGCCGAGGCCGCAGAGAAAATCGCTGCGGCAGATGATGGGCGTGCCCTTGAGCAATTGCGTGTTGATTACCTGGGAAAGAAAGGGCATATCACCGCGTTGCTCAAAGGTTTGGGCAAATTATCGGCCGAGGAGCGCCCGGCAGCGGGTGCCGAGATCAATAGGGTTAAGCAGGCACTTGCGCAGCAAATTGGCGAGCGAAAGGCTAAGATGGAAGAGGCTGCTGTCGCGGAAAAATTGGCGGCCGAAACTATCGACGTGACCCTGCCTGGCCGCGGTCAGCAGCTGGGTGGCCTGCACCCGGTAACGAAGACCATAGAGCGCATCAGCCAATTTTTTGAAGGTATTGGTTTTGATATCGCTGAAGGGCCTGAAATCGAAGATGACTACCACAACTTCGAAGCCTTAAATATCCCTGCCCACCACCCGGCGAGGGCGATGCACGACACGTTCTACGTTGATGCCAGTACGGTACTGCGTACCCATACCTCGCCCGTGCAGGTGAGGGTGATGGAGTCCAGTGAGCCGCCGCTAAAGCTGATCTGTCCGGGGCGCGTGTACCGTTGTGATTCCGACTTGACGCACACGCCGATGTTTCATCAGGTTGAAGGCTTGCTCGTTGACCAGGAGTCCAGTTTTGCCGACCTGAAAGGCATGCTGGAGTCTTTTTTGCGCGCCTTTTTTGAAAAAGACCTCGCCGTACGGTTCCGACCGTCATATTTCCCGTTCACGGAGCCCTCGGCAGAGGTTGATATTCAGTGCGTGATGTGTGGAGGCGAGGGTTGTCGCGTATGTAGCCACACAGGCTGGATTGAAATTCTCGGTTGCGGAATGGTGCACCCCAAGGTCTTCGAGTACTCAGATATCGACCCTGAAAAATACAGCGGCTTTGCGTTTGGTATTGGTGTGGAGCGCCTGGCAATGCTGCGCTACGGCGTCAATGACCTGCGATTATTTTTCGAAAATGACCTGCAATTCCTAGAACAATTCCAGTAAATGCATCGAGCTACTAGCTAGGCAACGTTAACAGTCGGATACGGATAGAGCATGAAATTTAGTGAACAGTGGTTGCGAGAGTGGGTAAACCCCGGTGTGGACAGTGACGACCTATCTGCACAATTGACGATGGCCGGCTTGGAAGTCGATGCTATTGAGCCTGTCGCGGGTGATTTTAGCGGTGTGGTTGTTGCTGAGATTACTGCTGCAGAGCGCCACCCTGACGCCGACAAGCTGCAAGTTTGCCAAGTGAGTAATGGCCAGGAAAGTTTCCAAATTGTGTGCGGCGCCGCCAATGCTCGGGTAGGAATCAAAGTGCCCATGGCCATGGTAGGGGCGATCCTGCCCGGTAATTTCAAAATAAAGAAAGCCAAGCTGCGCGGCGTAGAGTCCTTTGGCATGTTGTGTGCCGAGCAAGAGCTGGGAATGGCGGAGCAGTCTGATGGCCTGTTCGAATTGCCCAGCGATGCGCCGTTGGGTGAGGATATTCGTAGTTACCTAGGGCTTGACGATAAGCTTATCGAGCTGGGTTTGACCCCAAATCGCGCGGATTGCCTCAGTATTCGAGGGGTCGCCCGCGAGGCGGCCGTTCTCAACAATATGGCCTTTGCTGAGCCAGCGCAGGCCGCGGTAGAAGCTTCCATCGACGATCAGCTAACCGTAAAGATTGCGGCACCGGATCACTGCGCGCGCTATGTGGGCCGCGTGGTGCGCGGTGTGAATATGGGGGCAGAAAGCCCTTTGTGGCTGCAAGAAAAATTGCGCCGCTGTGGTTCGCGTAGCATTGACCCTGTGGTGGATGTCACCAACTTGGTTATGCTTGAGCTCGGTCAGCCCATGCATGCCTTTGACTTATCGGCGATCAGCGGCGCCGTTAGCGTGCGCACGGCAACGCCAGGCGAGAGCCTCGAGTTGCTTGACGGGCAAACGTTGGAGCTTCGTGACGACAGCCTGTTAATAGCCGATGATGAGAAACCGTTGGCGCTCGCCGGCATTATGGGCGGGCAGAGCAGTGCGGTATCTGCCGCGACTCAAGACTTATTCTTGGAGTCTGCATTTTTCACCCCAGAGAAGCTTGCCGGCAAGGCGCGCTCTTATGGTTTGCACACTGACGCGTCGCATAGATTTGAGCGTGGTGTGGACTTCGCCCTGGCAGAACGAGCAATTGAGCGCGCCACCGAATTAATATTGCAAATATGCGGTGGCAAAGCAGGGCCGTTGACCGAGGCGAGTAGTGATGCTTTACCAAGCCGCAGCCCTGTGATCTTGCGTGAGGCGCGTATCGAGAAAATGCTGGGGATGCCTTTGCTGGCTAAAGAAGTCGAGCAAATCCTGACAGGCTTAGGTATGCAGGTAGAGCGTCAGGACAGCGGCTGGATGGTAACCCCGCCGAGCTGGCGTTTTGATATTGCAATCGAAGTGGACTTGCTCGAAGAGCTCGCCCGGGTATATGGCTATAATCGCCTGCCGGTTAAACCCATTCGCTCGGAGCTGGCTATAAAGTCTCGCCCGGAAGGGCAGCGAGCTGTCATGGATTTACGGCAGCACTTGGTATCCCGTGGTTACCAGGAGGCCATTAGCTACAGTTTTGTCGACCCTGTGCTCAACGCGAAGCTCTCCGAGCGCGAAGATTGCGTGACCTTATTGAATCCCATTAGTGCCGATATGGCGCAGATGCGTGACTCTCTTTTGCCAGGGCTCTTGAAGACCGCGGAATACAATAGCAAGCGTCAGCAGGCGCGCTTGCGATTCTTTGAAATTGGGCAGCGTTTTGTGCCATCCGCTGAGGGCTTGGCGCAGATTCCGACACTGGGTGCGCTGTTGTCTGGGCGACGAGATCCGGAAAATTGGAGTTCAGGTGGCGAATTGCTGGATTTCTTCGATCTTAAGGGCGATTTAGAGGCGCTGATTACCCCTGCCGCGACACCTTTGCGATTTGAGGCAGCGCAGCACAAGGCGCTGCACCCTGGGCAAACAGCAAATGTCTATCAAGGAGAGCACTGCGTTGGACGGATTGGTGCGCTTCACCCCTCGCTGCAGAGTGACTTGGATTTGCCATCGGCCGTGTATTTCTTCGAAATAGACCTCGATGCACTGCTCGAAGTAGGTGTGCCTGCGTTTAAACCTGTTTCGCGCTATCCCGAGCTCCGCCGTGACTTAGCGGTTATTTTGCCTAGCGATGTGACCGCGCAATCCGTTCTGGATTGTGTGCAGAGCGCGGCCGGGGAGTTGCTGGTTAACTTGAAGCTCTTTGATATTTATCAGGGTAAAGGTATTGATCCAGAAAGGAAAAGCCTGGGCCTGGGCTTGACGTACCGGCATTCATCCCGCACTCTTAATGAGGAAGAAGTTACCCTATCTGTAGAGGCGGTAGTGCAGGCGTTGCAGGATCGCTTCGGGGCCAGTTTAAGGAACTGAATGTGATGACGTCCCTCACCAAGGCAGAAATGGCGGAGCGCCTCTATGAAGAGCTCGGTCTGAACAAGCGTGAGGCGAAAGAGCTTGTCGAGCTGTTTTTTGAGCAGATTCGCCACTGTTTAGAGAATAATGAACAGGTCAAAATTTCCGGCTTTGGCAATTTTGACCTGCGTGATAAGAGCCAGCGGCCTGGGCGCAACCCCAAAACCGGTGAAGAAATTCCCATTTCTGCTCGGCGAGTAGTGACCTTCAGGCCAGGCCAAAAGTTGAAATCCAGGGTAGAGGACTATGCTGGAACCAAGTCATAACGACGAGCTGCCACCGATCCCGGGAAAACGCTACTTTACGATAGGTGAAGTCAGCGAGCTCTGCTGCGTCAAACCGCATGTGCTGAGATACTGGGAGCAGGAGTTTCCTCAACTGGCACCTGTTAAGCGCAGGGGTAACCGCCGCTATTATCAGCACCAAGACGTGCTGATGATTCGTCAAATCCGCAGCCTGTTATATGAACAAGGCTATACCATTGGTGGTGCACGGCAGCGCATGTCGGGGGATGAGGCTAAAGGCGATTCCGCCCAGTCCAAGTTATTGATTAAACAGTTAATCGGTGAACTGGAAGATTTGTTAAAAGATCTAAAAAGATAGTTCACAGTGCTGTTTAGTTGGGGTATGATTCTGCCCCTCATTTCGGGGCGTAGCGCAGTCTGGTAGCGCACCACACTGGGGGTGTGGGGGTCGCAGGTTCGAATCCTGCCGTTCCGACCATTATCAAATCCGATGTAGTCCTATATCGTCTCTAAAGCCCTGTATATCAGGGCTTTTTTGTTTATACTCAATCCATCACTGTTCAAAGCCGTCCTATCACATACCCCCAGTTTAGGGGGTATTGATGGGGGTATCTGGCCAGATCCACAAGCAGATACCCCCAGCTTACACAGAGGTGGGCCATGCCGCTGACTGCAACTGAAGTAAAACAGGCGAAATCCGCTGAGAAGCCCTACAAGCTGGCGGATAGCGGGGGCCTGTATCTGCTGGTGAATGCCAAGGGCGCCAAGTATTGGCGCTACAAGTACCGTTATGCGGGAAAAGAGAAGACCCTGGCTTTGGGGGTATACCCAGAGGTATCCCTCAAGCAGGCGCGACAAAAGCACCAGGAAGCCCGGGATAAACTAGCGCAGGGCATCGATCCCGGTGAGGTCCGCAAAGTAGAAAAGCTGACTCGTCACCTTGCCGCCGCGGAAAGTTTCGAGGCGGTTGGTCGGGAGTGGTTCAATCAGCTGATGCCGGACAAGTCGAAGAGCTATCGGGAACGCACGGGCCGCATACTTGAAAAGGACCTGTACCCGGTGCTGGGCAATCGGCCAATTGCCGCCATTACTGCGCCGGAGTTGCTCGCGGCTCTCCGTCGC
>Ga0208468_1000028_pt1 | contig 61416 bp, 56 predicted proteins | sample DeeseametaMP0960_FD_184198 | JGI IMG/M metagenome (GOLD analysis project Ga0208468, IMG submission 184198) | Marine microbial communities from the Deep Indian Ocean - MP0960 (SPAdes) | ecosystem: Environmental > Aquatic > Marine > Oceanic | place: East of Madagascar, South Indian Ocean... | reverse complement strand
GCCACAGATCGCATCTTGACCATCGGTTAAACACTGCTGTGGATTGGACGCATCGTCGCAAAGCTCACCCAATAAGTCGGCGGGATCGACTGGAAGCTCAGGCGGAGTGCCCGGATCGCCTGCATCGCCGCAGAATGGGGTCATGCCATTGGGGTCAAACGCGCCACAGATCTCATCTTGCCCATCGGTCAAGCACTGTTGGGGATTCGAGGTATCGTCACAGAGTTCACCCAATAAGTCGGCCGGGTCGACCGGCAGTTCCGGCGGAGTGCCGGGGTCGCCACAGAATGGCGTCACGCCACTGGGGTCAAACGCACCACAGATCGCATCTTGGCCATCGGTTAAGCACTGCTGCGGGTTGGACGTGTCGTCACAGAGTTCGCCCAGTAGGTCGGCGGGATCAACCGGCAGCTCCGGCGGAGTACCCGGATCACCACCGCCGCAAAATGGCGTCTCACTATTCGGGTCAAAGGCACCACACAAAGCATTCTGCCCATCGGTCAAGCACTGCTGCGGATTCGAGGCATCTTCGCAAAGCTCGCCCAATAAGTCGGTGGGATCAACCGGCAGCTCCGGCGGAGTGCCCGGATCACCACCGCCGCAAAATGGCGTTTCACTATTCGGGTCAAAGGCACCACACAAAGCATCTTGCCCATCGGTCAAGCACTGCTGCGGATTCGAGGTATCTTCGCAAAGCTCGCCCAATAAATCGGTGGGATCAAACGGCAGCTCCGGCGGAGTGCCCGGATCACCACCGCCGCAGAATGGCGTTTCACTATTCGGGTCAAAGGCACCACACAAAGCATCTTGCCCATCGGTCAAGCACTGCTGCGGATTCGAGGTATCTTCGCAAAGCTCGCCCAATAAGTCAGTGGGATCGACCGGCAGCTCCGGCGGAGTGCCCGGATCACCACCGCCGCAAAATGGCGTTTCACTATTAGGGTCAAAGGCACCACACAAAGCATCTTGCCCATCGGTTAAGCACTGCTGCGGATTCGAGGCATCTTCGCAAAGCTCGCCCAATAAGTCAGTGGGATCGACCGGCAGTTCTGGGGGAGTACCTGGGTCGCCACCGCCGCAGAATGGCGTCTCACTATTTGGGTCAAACGCACTACAGATCGCATCCTGACCGTCGGTTAAGCACTGCTGCGGATTCGACGCATCGTCACAGAGTTCGCCCAAAACCTCCTCTATCTGCGATGGAAATTCCGGCTCACCCTCCAAGGGCAAGAGGCACTGTGTTTCAGGGTCTTGGTCGGCACACGCCTGCAGCTGGCTAAAGACCTCCTCAAATTGCTCTGGATTCGGGGAGAAATCCTCGTACGGCAGCGGGCACGCTGTGTCGGGCTCGCCGTCAGTACAAATTGCAAAGCACTGCTGGTAGGTACCGGGATCGGCTGGATCACAAACCGCAGGCGCGGGCGCAACAACGACGCTGACATGGTCGTCCGCACTCAGTGCGCCATCACTCACGGTTACTTTGAATGTCAGGGTTCTTGACTCGCTAACCTCTGGTGCCGTGAAGCTGGCAACCTTTGTATCGGCACCGGTGAGCTGGATATCCGTATCGTCAGTCTGCTCCCAAGAATAACTAAGCTCGTCGTCATCGGCGTCACTTGAAGCACTGGCGTCGAGAGTAACACTCTCGCCCGCTATAGCATTTTGGTCATCGCCTGCATTAGCAACAGGAGACACATTTTCGGGCTCGGTATCCTCAGGGCTTACGTTGATCGTGATGTCATCAAAATCGGTCGCCGACTCGTTATCCGAAACCGTCAGGCGAAAACGCAGTTGAGTAATTACGTCAACGTTCGGCGCCGTGAAACTGGCCTCAGCGGTATCGCCATTTTGAAGAGCAACACCATTGCTAACCGTATTTCCATCCTCGTCGATTTGCGACCAGCTATAACTTGTTATCTGACCATCCAGGTCTTCACTATTACTGCCGTCGAGTACAACAACTTCGCCTGACTCAACGTTTTGGTCGACACCGGCATTGGCGACAGGCCGCGCATTTCCATCACCACTACTATCGCGCACCAACACAGCAACGGTATCGCTGGCTCGATCGCCGTCGTTGTCTGTCGCCGTTAATGAAAAATAAAAGATTCTGTCTTGATCGACTTCCGGCGCGGTGAAGCTGGCCGTTAAGGGCCCGGGATTATTAATTTCGATGCCGCCATTAATCGCAACACCATTGCGGTCAGTCTGCTGCCAGAGCGTGCCCGTGACATTGCCGTCGTTATCTTGCGCACTTCCCTGCAGAGCAACACTGCCGGCTTCAGCAACGACTAGGTCAGCACCAGCACTGATGATAGGCAGCTCATTGATATTGCCGGTGCGCCGCTGCTCTTCAGTGTCTTTTACTTCGCTTCGAGCCGCGTCCTCGTCGACAATATTACTTTCACTGCAGGCGGGTATCCCTCTCGCCGCTTTTACTTCGCAGATAAATTTCACTGCCGGTTTATCACTGTCGGCAAACATATCCGGGTCAGTGAAGTCGATGCTATTGACGTAAACACTAACTTTTTGGGCTGCCTCTGACGGAATTTGTATACCGTTGCCACTATCGCCATCCACGTCCAAAGAATGGAGCAGGCGCGCAAGGTTTACGATCGCGGGAAAGTCATCCAACACCTCATCGGTGCTACTACCACTGTTCGCCGCCGCGCGAGCACCGTCAACAAGATCCAGCAAGGTAATAATGGCGGCTCCTTGCGCACTCCCTAGCGCAAGCCCCCAAGCCGGAAGGAAACGGCGTCGCCCTGGCGGTAGGAAAATACCCCATTCACATTGGTGAGACCGATGATCGACGAGCTGCTAACGAAACCCGCACCCTTAACCGGGCTATCTATCAGCCGACCCTGTTCGATAGGTTTAGGTGATGGTATACCGCCACCAGAATTAGAGCTTGAGGAGGAGGAACCTCCGCAGGCAGCAAGACCAACGGACAATACGGCAATGGCAAACTTTGATAATGACATATAAACCCCGGTTGGGCCGGAAGGCCTGTTTCTTCTTGAAACACTAAAATGCCTACCTGCGCTACCAAGGCGAGGCCTGACATTTCATTATTATTTTTCTAAACTTTTACGTTAAGTTGCACAGCGGGCCAAGAAGTGTGCCGTAGCGTCAAAGAGGAAAAGTAATTTCTGTGAGCCAATCGCACAATCGTGCGGCGGGTGTAACAAAGTGGCGGCGTGTGCGTCACACAGGTCGATATGTAAGACCTTAACATTGGAGACAGTATGACAGTTCACGCCGGCGACCGCGCCCTACCCCTGCGCCTGACCGCCATAAATGGTGAGGATTTTGACATAGCCAGCTTAGCAGGCCGACCGTATCTGCTGTCGTTCTTTCGCTTTGCCAGCTGCCCTTTTTGCAATATGCGGGTTCATGAATTGGTAAAGCGTTTCGATGAATTTACTAACGATTTTACGGTGGTCGCGGTATTTGACTCGCCGCTGGACAACCTTCAGGAGCACGCGGCAGACCATCACGCCCCCTTCCCGATACTCGCCGATGAAACCGGCCAATACTACGAGCGCTACTCGGTGCAACGCTCAATACTCGGGGTGATAAAAGGTATGTTGACGCGCTTGCCCATAGCGATACGCGGTATGTGCAAAGGCTATGTGCCGACCACAATCAAAGGCAGCATGACAACCATGCCAGCCATTTTTTTAATTGACCGCGACGGCATTGTTCGCGTTGCTCACTATGGCAAAGACGAGGGCGACCACCTGCCCTTCGATGATCTGCTAGCTTTTTGTGCCACCCAGGACAAAGCCTAGCAGTGTCTTAAATCGTGGCGATTTCGCTCGCGAGTATGCCGGGAGATCGCCTCGTAGTCGGCGAGCAGGATGTCACTACTGCGAGCCGGCTTGGCGCACAACTGGCAGGCAATCTGCGGCTTGGCACTTATCTCAAAACTGTCCTGAAGTGAGAAGTCGCCGGTAATGTACTGCCGTCCCTCATCGCTCAGGTCCAGCGGCGGCGAGCCATAGTACTCGCCTCGAATCTTGCCGGGGCTAACCGCATAGCGGCAAAAGCCAACGCCAATAAATTCAGCCGCAGACCAAATTTGCGGGCCATTTTCGTCGAACAGGCGAATGGAAGCGCCCCCGGTTCCCACCAGCACCTGCACATAACCAAGGGGGTTGGGCAGCCCCAGCCCCATCGGTTTGGAGCGCTGATAGACATGGTCGTGACCCACCGCTAACAGGTCAACGCCATAGCGCAGCATAATGTTCTCTTCCAGCGCCACCAACGTGGGGTTAGCCGGGCTGCGACCGAGCTGATCCGTCCAGATTGTGTAGTGCTGCATAACAACGATAAAGTCGATCTCACCTCGCGCTCGACGCAGTGCTGCCTGAGCCAGGTCGACCTCAATATTGATAATTTCTTCAACGAGGGTGCCGTCGTTGATCAAGGCCCCGGCCGTTGTTACAAGAAAATGCACGCGGTTGTAATCGAAGGAATAGAACGAGCTGCCGGGACTCCCCTGACCAATCACCGAACTCAATGGTTTGGGCGGGTGGGTAAAGCGGTTTTTAAAAGCCTCGCCACCAAAATCCTTTTGCTCGTGATTGCCCGGCGCGGTCATGGTAATGCGGTGAGCCAGCAGCGGCTCCATTTGCTCAAACCAGGTGTCCCAGATTGGCTGGTCGCCATTCGCGTAGCTGAGATCCCCAGCAATCATAATCAGGTCTGCGGGTGTTTTTAGTACTTCGGCCGTCAGTTGCTGGGGCAGATCACCAATACCGTGGTCGCCAAAGTGGATAAAACTCCACTCGCCGCGCGGCGACGGCGCAACCACATACACCGGAGACCAACCGCCCTCATCTGAGCCCACGCGGTAACGCATGGGCTTTTCAGCATCAATCCCCGCTGCCGTTGCACGGTGAGTAAAACTCTCCACCCCCGGCGTTTCGTCGGCACTCGCATCGACGAAGTGCTCGAACACCTGCTCGGCGATATCAGCTTCGCTCATGCCCTCTTCAACCACGCCAAACTCCAAGCGAGACTGCGGCGGTTCAAGGCCATCGGTAAACCACGTTACCGTGCGCGAGGTGTGGCTGTCGCCAACAAAGCTGAGGTGCAAACCTCTTGGCGGGATGGGGCCGGGCTCAGCACTATCGGGTATCGGCTCAGGCTGCGGGTCCGGGGGAAGTGGCGAATCGACAGGGCCGCCGCTTGATGAACTGCCCGAGGAGCCCCCACATGCACTTAGGGCCAGACCTGCCATGCTACCCGCCAAAAAACGGCGACGACTTAAACTGCTTGAAGACACAACGGCTCCCCCCGATATCAATATCGCGGGGAGTGTAGATGGCCCATATGAAAATCTGGTGACAGCCCAGTAACTGCCACCGGGAAGTACGATTTAGAAAAAGGCTTTAAAGTCGACACCATAGGTGAGTGGGTCAACAATGCCCACGTGGTAGGTGCCCAGTACATCGCCGGTTAAACCGCCGGGCTGCGAAACCCGCTCGTTTTCCAAGAGGTTTTTACCCCACACCGCAAATTCATAGCCCCCTGACGGAGTGATAAAACTCACGCGGGCATTGAGCAGCTCGGTATCATCGCCGTAACCGGGGACACGGTTAAACTCATCCAGGTGGTCCTCGTTCTCGCGGTCTGTATTCTCCTCGTACACATAGTCGAGGTGAAACAGCACGGTACCCACAGCAAGTTCTGGCGACCAATCCAGGGTGAGCGTGTATTCCTGAGGTGTTGTCGCCGAACGATTGTCGGCGGTAACAAAATTACCCTGCGCATCGTAGTGCGCCTCGCGGCTGGACTCCTGCTCGCGGTAGGTGTAAATCACGCCAAAGCGGAGCGACTCGGTGGCCAACCAATCCAAGGTCAGCTCGACACCACTGATATCTTCATCGGTGTTAATCACCGTCGGCACCGCCGCGCCACTGCCCGGCTGCTGCGACTCAATAGCCTCCTGACGGTCGTCGATGGTCATTTGGAATAACGCCAACTGCGTTCGAATCGTCGTGGCTAAAAAGTCGCCTTTTATCCCCAGCTCATAGTTGTTAACGACCTCTGGTTCCAGGGGAACATCACCCGAGCCGGGGTTTAACGAGTCATAGCCACCAGACTTGTAACCCGTAGAGTAACTGGCGAAGGCCATCGCTCCCTCGGCGAGCTGATAATTCGCCACCAGGCGGCCGGTAATTTTGTCCCAGCTTTCGCTGGCACGCTCAACACCATTGGTGTTGAAGAAAAAGTTTTCACCTTGTAATTGCGACAGCGGGAAATCGGTAAGCGGTGCATCCCAGCTGAACTGCTTGTCATCTTTGCTGTAGCGCAAACCGGCTAGAATATTCAGCCTGTCCGTCACCGTAAAATCGACGTCTGAGTAAACGCCGTAGTTTTCAAAGTCACCGATATTGGTCATCGTCTCGGTAACATAATTACCGGCAATCACCCCTCCGATTAACGAGTTGAGCACGTTGGCAGGCAGGCCCAACATGTCGGAGGCCAGTTCGACGACGGCGCCGTAACTAAAGGTTAACGCGGTGAGCTGGTAGGTATCTTCGGTGCTGTAGTTAACACCGAAAACCATATCGACATTTTCCAGTGCGATATTGAGCTGCGCTTCTAGGTAGCTGATATCGGAGTCTTCGACGTTATTGGTATCTACATAAACATCTTCAACGGCAGTACCGTCTTCATCTTGCAAATTATAGGTTTCAAATTCGCGGTGGCTAGCGATCAGGCTTAAGGTACTGGCATCGTTCACATCAAACCAGAGTTTGCCGACCACGCCGTACATATCGCGACGCTCACCAGGATTGCGCGCATCGGTACTTACTTTCCTATCCGTTGGGTCCGGAAAATCCGCATATTGCTCGCTAATTCCCATCATCGCCTGCGGGCCGTTATCGACCTTGTCGTAATCGGCAGACAGCTGCATACGCAGCCGATCACTGGCCTGCCACAACAGTGATACTTTGGCGAATTGGTTATCCTGCTCTCGCGGGTCCGGCCGCGATGGCCCCTTATTGTCGACCACGGCATCACGCTGGTTGTGCAGCACATTGACTCGCAAAGCCAGATTGTCGCTCAGCGGCACATTCCCCATGCCCTCAATGCGAACGAGGCCGTAATTCCCGAGTTTCGCGGAGAGAAAGCCCTCGCGCGCTTCAAGGTCGGGAAGGTTGGAAACGAAACTGACCACGCCTGCTGCGGCATTACGCCCGAACAGCGTGCCCTGCGGGCCTTTCAAAACCTCGACACGGTCCATATCTGAAAATGGTACCGTTATCGCCGCCCGAGGAAGATAGACACCATCCAAGAATGTGGCGACAGAGGGATCGCCACCGGTACTGATGTTAGAACTTTCAATACCGCGGATCACAAAAGAGGACTGGGTAACACCGCCAGCATCCTGAATGTTAGTCCCCACTTTCAAGCCTGGAATATAGGCTTGAATGTCGGTCATGGTTAAGGCCCCGGTATTTTCCAGGTCTTGGGTGCTGAAGGTATCCACGGTTACCGGCACCGTCATGGCACTCTGCTCCCGCTTCTGCGCGGTGACCACAACTTCCTCTAGGGCGAGGTTGTTTGCCGCCTGCGCGCCTGTTGCCACTAAGGTCGCGGCGATTGCTGCGCCTATTCGCGCTCGATGCCCTGCCTTCATACTTTACCCTCTTCGCTTCTCACCATGCTGCGCGGCGACTTGCATTCGAAAAGAAGAGCGGCGTTCTGGCGACGCCGTCACAACTCACAAGCCTCGGTCGCTTACCTCGTACTTTTTAATCTCTTACTTCTCAATCTCTTATTTCTCAATCTCTAGCATATATTCTGCCACTTTGCGCCTTAACTCCTCCGATAGATGCGATTGAGTTGGCATAGGCGGATAATCCGGACGAATCTTGTGTGGGTCAGCAATATAATTGGCAATGCCCTCTGGGTTCTTGTGGTACAGGGCTTGGATCGCCAGCGTGGGCGGCCCAATCATCCGCATATTGTAGGCGTGACACCCCGCACAAATACCTTGGTAAAGCCGCTTAGTACGGTCCTCATCATTTTCGATTTCTCGTGGTGGTGCACCATCAGCGAGCAGGTAGGTATCAATATCGTGCGTATTGGTTCGCTCGCACTTGCTCCATTTCTTTAAGCCAAAGGTGATGTACTGTTCTTTTTGTAAGATGCAGTTATCCGGCTCTTGAGCAGAACCAATATTGGCAAAAACATCCGGGCCACGGCGGGTGAATTGCGTGAGCATGGCCGCTTTAATTTCGGGAACAGGATCGGTGCCGTTGTCATACATTAGATTATCGAGAATGGCGATGCGATCCGGGTTCGGCTCAGATTCGGGGTCGGAAGCAATATCGGTAACAAAGCCGAGATCGGTAATTACGATACCCGCCGTCGTGTTACCAGAAATGATATTACCCTCGACGATCACATCATCCGCCGCCATGATAACCACACCGATACCGCGCGGCACCTTGGCAACAATCGAGCCCGGCGCACCAAAATTTTCGGTATTGTTATTCACAACAAAGTTGTCGCGCAGAATCACATCGTAGGCGGTTTTAATCGGTAAGCCTGGGGTAATAAATACCAGCAGACCTGCCGTATTGTTGTGAGCATAATTGTTTTCGACAATCGCATGCCGGGTGTTTTCAATTTCAATCCCCGCCACGTTGTCAAACACTTCATTGTGGCGAACCACAACGTTGTCACACATGCCAACATATATCGCTGCATCCTCGATGCCACTGAGCACGTTGTATTCAATCAGGCCGTTTTTACCGAACTGAGGGAATATGCCGTAGACGCCGGTATCGATAACCCGGTTATAGCGGATGATGTAGTTATTACCGGCCTGCCCCATAATGGCATTGCCTTTGTAATGCTTAATGGTCAGCCACTCTACGGTAACGTCGTTACCGGAGTACAAAATCGCGTCATTGCGTTTGTGCTCGCCGTCGAGTACCGGCCACTCCCCCTCAACCACCACGCCGCGCAGGGTGATATTGTCCTTATCGATATAGACGCTTTCTTTGTATGTACCGGGGTGAATTAAAATCACATCCCCAGGCGCAGCCGCGTTCACTGCCTCCTGAATAGATTGGCCATCTTTCACGGCAAGCTCGGCGGCAAAGGCCGCGCCTGAAGTGATTAACAAACACAGCCATAGCGCCAACTTGGCAACGGGCTTTTTCATGGTTCTGCTCCTTAGGTTTTCTACCCAGGCATTGATTGCTATCAATGGCTTCCCAGTACTGGCGTCAGCCCTGACGGCACGCGTTCGGGCAGTGTCGGCATATAGCTTTCGTCAGTCAGTGTTTTCATAAAGTCGACGAGGCGATCCAGCTCCTCATCGGTGAGATTCGGCTCCCAAATATGCCAGTGCAGGCTGAGCTTCTCGCCGGCGGGTACAGCGTGTCCCCGTCCGCCGTTATAAAACGCCGTGGCATCGCGCAGCGTGGCAAAACGCCCCGAGTGCATATAGGGCGCCGTCAGCGCAACGTTGCGCAACGAAGGCACTTTAAAGCCGCCACGCTGCGACGCATCGCCGGTCACGCCCTGCACGCCGGGGTCAAGTGCTCGCCCGTCCGGCTCTGGCGTCCCCAGTACCGCAACCTGCTGGTTAGTAAACAGCGGCGGGGTGTGACACTCCGCGCAGCGCGCCACAAACGAGCGGAAGATATTCATCCCCTCAATTTCCTGGGCGTTGAGAACATCGTGATACCCGTGGGCGTAGAGGTCGTAACGGCTGTTTAACGACACCAGGGAAGACTCAAAAGCGGCAATCGCGGTGTATATCTGATCCAACTGAATCGATGCATCACCACCGAAGGCCTCGGCAAATAGCGCGGGGTAATGCGCCGAGGCGCGAAGATCGGCCAGCAGTTGTGCCGGGCTGTTCGCCATCTCCACCGGGTCGTAAAGGGGCCCCTGCATTTGCGCCTCCAGCGAGTCTGCTCTGACATCCCAGAACAAGCGCTTAAGAAAACCGACATTCCACAAACTCGGCGCCGATCGCTTGGCAAGCTGCCCTCCGGCGCCAATGCTCAGTCCACGTCCATCGGCAAAACCCTTACTCGGATCGTGACAGGAGGCGCAGCTCAACTGGTGATTACCCGACAGCACCGGGTCAAAGAACAGCAAGCGGCCGAGGTCAATTTGCTGGGGGCTAAAGCCCTCTCGCAGCGTGGGTAAGCCGGTTTTCAGTCCGCCCACACCACTTTTTTGCAGCGATCGGTAATCGCGATACAAGCTCAGCAAATAGCAGCCGCCATCGCGCAAGGTAAAACCCGCCGGACAAAATTCATTGAGTTTCCAGGTTTGCGCAGCGTGGATAGCCGGCAAATAAAACAGCAGCACGAGGCAAGGCAACAAGGCCCGCGTGTAAGCACTCATTGCTAGTCGGCCAGTGACTGAATATACGCCAGCACATCGCGCAGTACGGCTTCGTCTGGCAGGGAATCCGCCATCATCGCCATCTGGTAGCCGTATTTATCGGCTTCATTCGCACCGCGAATACCGTCTCGAAAATGAATAAATTGACGCTCTAAATACCAGTCATCAACCCCCGCCAGAGCAGGCGCTTGCAGCAATTCAATCCCTTCAGCCGCGGGGCCATGACAGGCACCACACAGATTGCTGTAGTAATCGGCGCCGCGTTTTAGGTCGCCGCTGAGCGTCGCCGCTGCCGCCTGACTTCCCATCGCCGAGATGTATGTCACGACCGCGTCGACCGCCTCGCTGTCGGGTAAGGTCTTGGCGATTGCCTGCATTTGCTGGCCATAGCTGTCTTCAGGATGGCTGCCGCGCAGCCCCGAGCGATAGGCCTGCAACTGACGCGTCAAATACCAGCTCTGCTGGTTGCGCAACGACGGCGCGCCCAGCGACTGGTTACCCTGTGCCTCATCGCCATGGCAGGCCACGCAGGCCTGATAGAGCGCCTTGCCATCTGCCCCCGCTCCCTTGGCCAGCAGTTGCTGAGCTACCGCTGCGGCTTGTTCGCTATCGGCCGATGGCCCCTGGTCAGAACTACACGCCACGACGGCAAGCGAGCACAGCACCACCGCCAGGCGGCGATAGCGCTTGAAGTTATGCAAATTGAAATGGCCAGACACACTTTCCATGGGGCGGCTCCGTAATCCTATGTAGAACTGGCCACAACGAGTGGTGCAGGCCAGTATTATTATTTTTATTCAGCATAGACCGTGCCATGAAAAAGCACAGCCAATACACACAGCAAAGTTTACGTGTATTACATTGACGATACCCGCTTCCGCCATGGCTGTTAAGCCCCACACACATTACAATCGCGTAAAAAATACGCCCACGGTGTAGATTTATAGAAATTCTCTATATTTTTCATTGAGATAAAAAGGCCCCTTCGCGAGGACAAAGGGGCAAAGGCATCGAAAAGGCCACTGAAAAGAGCGGTGTCTTTGAGGAGAAAACTAGCGATTCACTTGGCGAGCAGCGACATCGGGATAGCGCAACTGCCAATCGTTTATCAGTGCACGCTGGTCAATATCATCAGGGTGAAAGCCGCGACGAAATGCCTTCAAAAAGTGCGGCATTGCCTCCGTCATCAGCCCACCCCGCCCCCAGAAAAAGCACAACGCCTGCCAGCGCTCACGCCACGTCACACGCCGGCCATCCGCCCGCAGTAACTGGCGCTGAAATACGCTGATGCGGAAGAAAAAAAGCATCAGCGACAGCAGAAGTACACGCCTGCGCAGAAACTCACTGCCCACGTGGCGACGAAAGACATCGAAGGCCACCGCTTTGTGTTCGATCTCCTCAACCGCGTGCCATACCAACATGTCACGAAATGTCGGGTCCATCTCGTCCAGTACCTCGGGATGACGCAAAGCGTGCTCAGCAAGCGTTGCGGTAACATGCTCAAGAGACACCGTAATCGCGAGTTGGCGCTGGGGCGACAGGCGTTTTCGCGCAGTATCGAGCAGCGCCTTTGCCCGTGCGGCCACCTTTGCCATAGGGAAACCCTGGGCCTCTAAAGCACTGTTGAAGTCTTCATGCGCCTTGCCGTGGTGAGCCTCCTGGCCGATAAAGGCCCGAATGCGCTGTTTCAGCGCCGGGTCACTAACCTCGGGCTGGTAGTGGCGCACGGTATCAATGAAAAAGCGCTCGCCGTCGGGAAAGGTCGCCGACATCGCATAGAAAAAAGTCGAAATCAGCGGATTCCCACCAAACCAGTATTTGTCCATGGATGCGGGCGCAGGAAAGTGCATCCGCCGAACGGTAATCCCATTATTAACCTGCATTATTATTCTCCAACTTGTCGCGATGCTATGCGCGCTCAACCACCCGACGGAAACTATGGCATAGTGCTTTTACTGCTAGCAGGTTAATTTCTCGCAGCCTCCGGTGCTTTAACGACACAGGACACGTTATGGACGCAGAACAACACGGCGACGGTGAGTATTCCATTTCCAGTGACTACCTGGTGACGCTCAGCGAGCAAGCTTTTGAGCGCGGCATGGCCATTGGGGAATTGCTACAGGGCTGTGGGCTGAGCAGCGAGGTGCTGCTTCTGCAAGACGTCAGTATTGGCCACCGCTCTTTTCTACAGGCTGTGAGCAACTTTCAGAAAATTGATAACAACCTGTGGTCGGCACTGGAAGGCGGCCGCCGGATGACGCTATCCAAGCACGGTTACCTGGGCTACGCCGCCCAGCATAGCCGCAGTTTGTCGGAGGCCGCGGACAAGCTGTATCGCTACGTGTCTACCCGCATTAACTTTGTCACCCTCGAGTCGGGACAAACCCACCCTGAAATAACCGAAGGCAGCGATCGCGCCATGCTGTGCCTCCGGCCACTCGAGCCACAACACCCTGCCATGCGCTATGTCTGCCTGTCTTTGCTTTCCTGCCTGGACACCTTGTGCCGACAAATACTTGGACGCGGCGCCGCGCACCTGGCTAGCCATATCACCATGCAGGGAGAGGCCCCAAACTGCCCGCCACCGGCGCTCCCCGGCGGCTCCAAAATCAGCTTTGGCGCTTCGGTTTACAGCCTGTCGTGGCCGAACAGCATCCTCGACCTGCCCCTTGCGACCCGCGACGCCGACCTGGCAAAACTGGCGGAAGCGCGCTGCGAAAATGACCTGCGACGCAGCCTCTCTTCACAACGCCTATCGTCGCGGGTGCTCGCCCAACTGCAGCGCAGCCAGGGTGAGTTACCGACCATTGACGACGTTGCCGCGAGGCTCAATATGTCTACCGCGACCCTGCAGCGACGACTGAAAACCGAGCAGTGCAGCTATCAGCAGTTAAAAGATGAGTTCCGGAAAAAGCGCGCCCGCGAGTTACTCAACCAAGCGGTAAGCATTGAGTTAATCGCCGAGCAGCTGGGGTACAGCGATGCCAGTAATTTTGCGAAAGCCTTTAAAAGCTGGACAGGATTCCCGCCCAGCGTCTACCGACAGCAACTCAGGAAAAAACCCGAGACATAAAAAAAGGCACCCGAAGGTGCCTTAGCTGAAGGATATCCCGCTTAGGGATTGTCAGTGTAGAGCGTGTAATCACCACTGCCACTGTATGACTTCACACGCCAGCGGTAGGTGCCACTGGTGCCGTTGTAGGTCACTTCTTCGTTTGAGCTCGCCGTCTCACTGCTGGCCACGCTCGACCAACTGCTAAAGAACAGGCGGCGGCTATATTTTTCCAGAATGAGATCGAAATCGGCATTTGCAGGGCCCTCTAGCAGACCATAGAACTGGCCACCATTGCTGGAGAAACCGCCGCTGCTCGGGCTGTAGTCATTGTCATTACTGCCGGTGAGCGTGCCACTGGTTTGCTCACACTCAGGGCAGGGGCCAGCACCGGGCTCTTGCAGGCTCAGCAGCTGGCTATCTGTATCCTGCTGGCCAGCAGTGTCGCTCACAGTCAGCGTAACGGTAACGTCGCCGTAGGCTGCATAAGTATGGCTAACACTCGCGCCAGCGGCCGAGCTTCCATCGCCAAAGTTCCAGCTGTACTGCTGAATGCCCTGGTCGTCAGACGATGCCGACGCATCAAAGCTACAGCTGAGTTCATTACAGCTATAGCTAAAGGACGCCACCGGCGGGAAGTCGACACCTTCACCTTGGGCAACCTGCAGCAGCAGGTTAGGAGAACCACTGCCCAGACCACTCAACTTATTGCTGGTACCGTCTTGCAATAGTGTGCTGAAAACACTGGCCGGCGCTGCGTTAGGGTTTTGCGACAGAATCAACGCCGCCGCACCGGCAACGTGTGGCGCAGCCATTGATGTGCCGCTGATGGTGTTAGTGTCGTTATCGCTCTGGTACCAGGCAGAGGTGATCGCCGAACCGGGAGCAAAGATATCAACGCAGCTTCCTTTATTGGAGAAGGAAGAACGCGAATCAGATGACGTTGTTGAACCAACGGTCACCGCTTCAGCCACGCGGTTAGGTGAACCGCTACAGGCGTCGGTATTGTCATTGCCGGCTGCCACCACAAAGGTAACGCCCGCATTAATCGCGCCTTTTACCGCTTCATCCAAAGCGGTACTGTTGCCGCCGCCGAGGCTCATGTTGGCAACTGCAGGTGCTTGATGGTTTGCCGCGACCCAGTCCACACCGGCAATAACACCGGAGTTGCTGCCTGAACCGTTACAACCCAGTACACGCACCGGATACACTGTGGCACCCTTTGCCACACCGTAGGTGCTGCCCGCGGCCGTACCGGCAACGTGGGTGCCGTGACCATTACAGTCATCGGTATCTTCAGGGTCTGTACTGCTAAAGAACAAGCCGCCAGAGGCGGCAAAGTTACGACCTACACCTGTGCGGCCGGAGAACTCATTGTGACTGCTGCGAATACCGGTATCGACGATGTAAACGTGAACGCCACTGCCATCGGCGCTGTAAGAGTATTGATTATCCAGCGGCAGCGAAGGCTGGTCGACCCTATCCAGTCCCCAGGTCGCGTTATTCTGAACCGCAGCAATCGAGACGGTCTGATCCTGCTCAACCAGTTTTACCAGGGGATTCTTGGCCAGTAAGGCCGCCGCTTCCGGGCTCATTTTGGCCACGAAACCGCTGACCGCATTTTGATAAACACCCAATAGCTGACCACCCACTGTCGCCAGCAACTGATCCACAAGGTCTGGCAGAGGCAGCGCCCCAAGCAAGCTGTCTTCTGCCTTTTGCAACAGCACAATGTATTGACCGTCGATCGGCTCACCTGCGGTCAGGTCGTCAGAGACCGAGGTTTCAAAGGTGCCTAGCTGCTGAGCGTCGTCTTGCTGCGCGGCACTCTGCAGGTTCGCGTCATCGCCCGAACCACCACTACCGCCGCCACATGCTGACAAGCCAAAGGCCAGCATCGAGCTCATAATCAGCGCTCTGTTTTTCATCATTGAAGTGCGTCCCCAATCAATTTTTATATTGTCCCAACGAAAAAACCCGATCCTTTCTTCGGGCCAGCGACGACTATAAACAAAGCGCGCTTACGCAAACTGTTAACTGATGCCGATTGGAGAACTGGCGCGACTCAATTGCCTCGTTTTGTGACAGTGATCAACAAATGCCCTACCAGCGGGCGAAGTGATCTTCTGCAAAACCCCACTGCCCCGACAATTCCAATTCCTCGCCAGGCAGGCTAATGCGACCATAGTAGCGGCCAAAAAACTGGGTAAAGTTTGAAGCGATCACCACCGCGTTGCGCTTTTCACTGCGCTGACCCGCTGGTTCAAAACGCAGATCCAAGATGCCATCTTGCGATCGCATACCCCACGGCGCCTCGCCGTCTTGGCGGTCAAAGTCGAACACGACGGTGCTAAGCTTCACCATCTGATCATCCAGCCACAGCGCATTTTCGGTATAGCCCGTATCATTCACACCGGCGACTAAATTCAAGCCGATACGACGGCCATCACTGAGGTGGGCTGACAAGCTTCCCCAGTTCCAGAACGTCTCGCGCCGCATATAACCCGCGCTCCAATCCACCCCCGCCAGCGCCGACATCGCCGCGAGGTCGTAGTCGCGCCCCTGCCACCGCACGCTACCCGACACCGGCCTGGCCGTGGTTTTCTGGGTGTACACCCAGCCCGCATAGCCTGCTCGCGTGCAAATCGACAACGGTTGATAGCCCTGTTCTTCATCGATGATTGCGTCGACCTGTAAACCACTGGCAAGCGACACAGTGAGGTGGCGTTGGCCGGGCCCGGCGACAATCTTTACGCTATTTTTCCCCGAGCAAAAATACGCCTCGCCGTTATTGGGCTGAGTGTGAATGGCCGTTTTCAGACCCAGGGGCTGAACAAAGCTGAACTCATCGTACTCACCGCTATCCGGCGCATAGCAATAGACAAAGGCATTGCTCACCCACTTCAGGTCGACAATCGCCACGCCAATTATCAGCTCGTCGCAACATAGCGATAAAAACTGGAATTGGTTGAAAGCGAAGTGGCGCGCCAACTTGCCGCGCGGCTTATCCATTGCGTTGCGCAGGTCGTAGTCGCGGTAATTGATATCGCCAACAGGCCGCTCGAAAACGCCAAAATGAGGCTGCCCATTCGCCTTGATTAACGCTGCTAAATCACCCAACTTCACTTCTCCATCGTCGACGGCTATGCCCTTCTAAACGGCGCCTATGGTAGACCAAAGCGCCTGAAGTCAACAGCTGAGACATGGTCATCATTACCCACAGCCAGACGCGCGGCGTTATTATTTTCGATGAGCACTGACCAGAATTTGCCCCGACGATGCAGCAATGGCTAAGCGACGCTAAAATCAACAGCCGCAAACACCGCGTAGAGGTGCTTGGAAAATGCCCCTAAAGCCTATATCAATCCGCTGGAGTCGCGTAATGTCGGCACAATGCTTGTCCAGGGAAGCGCCGAATCACAGTAAAAAAACACAGGAAGCACTATGAAGATTTTGATGGTTCTCACCTCTCACGACCAACTCGGTGACAGCGGCGAGAAAACCGGTTTCTGGCTGGAAGAGTTTGCCGCCCCTTACTATGTTTTTCACGATGCGGGCGCCGACATTACGCTGGCATCACCAGCCGGTGGGCAGCCTCCACTCGATCCCAAAAGCGCGGCGGCCGATGCCCAAACCCCGGCAACAGTGCGTTTTAATCAGGACGCCGACGCTCAGCAGCGCCTTGCCCATACGCAGCGCTTAAACGATATGCGCGAACGCGACTTCGACGCAATCTTCTATCCCGGCGGCCACGGGCCACTCTGGGATCTCGCGGAAGACCCGCATTCAGTGCTGCTCATCGAACAGTTTATTCACGCCGAGAAGCCCGTCGCCGCGGTCTGCCACGCGCCCGCCGTCTTTCGCCACAGTATCGCCGCGAATGGCGAACCCTTGGTCAAGGGCAAACGCGTAACGGCGTTTAGCAATAGCGAAGAAGAGGCGGTTGGGCTTAGCAAGGTGGTGCCCTTTTCACTGGAGGATATGCTGAGCGAGCGCGGCGCGGTCTATCAAAAAGCCGAGGACTGGGCCAGCCATATCGTCTGTGACGGCCTGATCTTTACCGGCCAAAACCCCGCCTCCTCGGCGGCCCTCGCCGAAGCCTTGCTAGCCCATCTCGCTAAAGGAAGCTAGATGCCAGCCCGGCGCGACAGCATGCGCCGGGCAGCCTACAATAGTGGCGACATTCTAAGAACCTGCTCGCCATGCGTGAACCCACACGACCAGCCACTCCCCCGCCCTCCTTTTTGCACGCCTATCAGCAAACCGGCGCTGCTTCTGAGGGCCTGATACGCCTGAGCGCGGAATTTGATAGTGCGGCGTTCTCACCCTCTTTATTTGAGCAGTGCTCACTGTATTGCCCCGACAATATTGCCGACTCAATTACCAAGCGCCAGGCAGAGTTCTTCGCTGGCCGCTGGCTGGCCAGTCAGGCTCTGGTTCAGTTTGGACATCAAAATTTCACCGTCTTAGCCGATGAAAAGCGCTGCCCACTTTGGCCGGCCGGCACCGTCGGCAGCATCACTCACAGCGACAACCAGGTTCGCTGCGCCATCGGTCGAGCCAGTGTGTATCAGACGCTGGGTATCGATATTCAGCCCTCGCTGAGCGAAGCCGCAGCGCAAAAGCTGCAACGGCGGATTTTGTCACCAAGCGAAGTGCAGTTATTGGCATCGAGCGCATTGCCCTTTGCTGTTGGGGTCGCACTGAGTTTTTCCGCGAAGGAGAGCGTCTATAAAGCGCTCTATCCCATCGTGAAGCGCTATTTTGGCTTTGCCTGCGCTCGGCTGGTCGCGACAGAGGCTTGCGCCCAGACATTGCGGTTCACTATCGACGACGAGCTCTCTTGCCTACCCGGCTGCCCCCGTGAAGTCAGCGTGCGCTATGAGTACACCCAGGAATTTGTGTACACAGAAGTCGCGCTATCGAGATAACCGCCAAACCAATAGGCGAAAAAAAGGGCACCCTAGGGCGCCCAAGTAGATGCTGGAGAAGCATTTGCCCCGTAACCCGGGGCGAGGTATCACAGTGCCAGCGGCTGGCTGACCACTGGAATAGGGGGAAGTAATTCGATTTCGGCGCTTAAAATGGTGCCGCCGTCGCTGAAGTAGGTGGCCAGCGATGCGGGGTCATCTTTTAAGGCACCCAGCAGGGGGACAACTGCAAACAGTGTGTCGGGACCAAGGCCTGAACCGATGGTCGTTAGCGACTGCGGGTCGGCAACAACACCTGTGATGAAGCCTTCAACGGCACCCACGGCCATTTCCACTTTTGCCAGCGTCGCGTAGTCAGCGAGTGCTGGAATATCGATAATCGCGTCCAGCCCGGGAATACTCAGGTCACCGGTACCCACTGCTGCGATCTGCGCCAATGGCAGGAAGTCAGCGCCGGGCAGTCCGCCAGTGCCCAAACCATTCAGGATACTCAGCACGGCATCCACACCCGGTAATTGCGGCGTTTCAGATGACAGCAGTGGCAGCGCGTCCAACAGGTCACTCAGCCCCGGAACATCGCCCGCACCAGCGCCGCCCATACCACCTATGCCCAACACGCCAACGAGGGGCAGTGAATCCAGGCCGGGTAGACCACCGCTACCAATATTGCCCAGTACATCGGGGAGTGCTTCCAAGCCTGGCAGCGGCAGCGCGTCTAAACCTGGCAAGCCTGCGCCAGACAGGCCATCCAGGCCCGCAGCGGGATTCGTCAATGCATCGAGAGGCAGCGCGCCGATAATAGGCAGGCTGCCAAGGCTTGTAAGCAGACCACCAAGAACAGGAATTTGTGCCGCTTGGGCATGACTAAAGCTGGATGCCGCCAGCGAGACGCTTAGGGCAAGGCCATTTCTTAAACCGCGGAAAGACATGGTAAAGACTCCGTATTTATCATTTATTGCGAGACGTGTCGTTTCGAGTAACCATCAACGGCACGATCCTACGCGCAAGCTCTGCAGCAAAATTTGAACTCGCTCACATTTGACAACATCGCCACATATTAAATGCGTTATAAATAAACACTCTGCTATCAGTGAGTTATTGCGGGCTACATTACTATGCACAACTACGAACAGTAATACGTAGATACCCGTATCTTAACAAGTGTTTACCTATATTTTGAAGCCTATCGCAATGAAACACACCCCCCGACTTTGCGCCGTACCTGAGCGCGTTAGTGAGCGCTATTCCTGACCAAATTACACATTGAGATCGCCTTGCCATAGACTGCATGGGCAAGCCCTTATTGACGGCTACCACGCTTTCAATTTGCGCCTTATAGCCGCACTTACTGCACCGAGTTCGAAGGACACACCAATGACCGCATCACCGCTAAGCCAGCGCACGCACTACCGTTGGTTTACCCCAATCACCACCCGCTGGATGGACAACGACGTCTATGGTCACGCAAATAACGTGAACTACTATTCGTGGTTCGACACAACCGCGAACCGTTATTTGATAGAGGCCTGTGGACTGGATATTCACCGCGGCGAGCAAATCGGGTACATCGTTCACAGCGAGTGTTTCTACACCTCTGCTGTGGCGTTTCCAGACGAGCTGGAGGGCGCGCTGTGCGTCAACAAACTGGGCAATAGTTCAGTAGAGTACGGCGTAGCGATTTTCCGGCGGGGAGAAACCACCGCCGCCGCACACGGCCGCTTTACCCATGTGTTTGTCAATCGACAAAGCGAACGCCCCATGCCGATGGCCCCAGCGCTTAGGCAGGGCCTGGAAAAAATTCAACGTGAGGCCGAACCATCGTGACTAGCACCGCATTTCGTCAATGCCGACCTAGCGATAGGGAAAAAGCCCTACCGCTTATCATCAGCTCCGGCCCGGAAGCGTTCCACTACGTGTTCTGCGACCGCCAAAGCGAGCAACTTACGTCGTTTCTAGAACGCGCCTTCGTCGCCAAAGGCAACGAATTCAGCCACGATCAACACCTCGCTCTTATCGACAACGACCAGCTGGTGGCCGTGGGCGCACTGCGCTACGCAGAACAAACCAATCGTTTCACCCTAGCCGCGATGCGTCTGATTTTCGCCCACTATTCACCACTGGCTGCACTGCGCACAGCCTGGCGCGGCCTGCGCACCGAGTCGGTTATCAAGCCGCCGGGTAAAGGTGTCGCCTTTATCTATCAGCTTGCCGTGTGTCCCGAACAACGAAGCCGGGGCTTTGGGCGGCAAATGATCGCCGAGCTGCTATCCCGCGCCAGGCAGCAAGGCTACCGGCGCGCAGGCCTCAATGTGTCGGTGGAAAACCCCCGCGCCCAAGCCCTGTATGAACAACTCGGGTTTCGCGTTCAGCGAGAATACAGCGGCGAGCTGCGCAGCCCCTACGGCTACGTACCGGGCCAGCGTTATATGGAGTGTGAACTTCACGCCACCAATCAATAAAGGAGAGCAAGTATGCAGTTGCAGCGCCCCGATCTGCTTCGCGACAACAACTACATTAACGGCCAATGGCAGGCTGCCGCCAGTGGCCGACGCTTTCCCGTAGAGAACCCCGCCAATGGCGAGAAACTGACAGAGGTTGCCGATGGCGGCACCACCGACATGGACGCCGCCATCACAGCGGCTGACGCCGCGCAAGCCGCCTGGCAAAGCGAAACACCTAAAACCCGCGCGCAGATTCTGCAGCGCTGGTATCAGTTGATCATTGAACACCGCCGCGATCTCGCGGCGATTCTCACCGCCGAACAGGGCAAAGTACTCGCCGAGGCGGATGCTGAAATTGGCTACGGCGCCAACTATGTTGAATGGTTTTCTGAAGAGGCCAAGCGCATCGATGGCGACATTCTCGCGGCCCCGTCGCGCGACAAACGGCTACTGGTCATCAAACAGGCTATTGGTGTGGTTGCGGCGATTACGCCGTGGAATTTCCCCAACGCCATGATCACTCGCAAGGCCGCGCCGGCATTGGCGGCGGGTTGCTGCATTGTGATCAAACCCGCCCATGAAACGCCGCTCAGTGCGCTTGCCTTAGCGGCCCTGGCCGATGAGGCCGGCTTCCCTGCCGGAGTGTTTAATGTGGTCTGCGGCACACAGGCCAGCGATATCGGTAGCGTGATGACAAGCAGCCCCTTGGTGCGCAAAGTCAGCTTCACCGGATCGACCCGCGTCGGCAAAATTCTGATGGAACAGTGCGCCGCGACGGTTAAAAAAACGTCGATGGAGTTGGGCGGCAATGCGCCATTTATCGTATTTGACGACGCCGATATAGACGCCGCCGTCGCCGGCGCCCTGGCGTCTAAGTACCGCAACGCAGGCCAAACGTGTATCTGTAGCAATCGCATTCTCGTGCAGGATGGCATCTACGATGCCTTTGCCGCGCGCTTTGCCGCCGAAGTCCAACAATTCCGGCTCGGCGATGGCCGCGACAGCGATGCCACAATGGGGCCCCTCATTACCCGCCAGGCGTGCGACAAGGTCACCGCGCTGGTCGACGATGCGCTGTCGAAAGGCGCATCAGCCATTACCGGCGGACGACGCGCCAGTATCGGCGAGCATTTCTTTGAACCGACTGTGCTGCGCGATGCCACGCCAACTATGCGGGTATTTCAGGAAGAAATTTTTGGCCCGGTGGCCCCCTTGTTCCGCTTCGAGGATGAACAACAAGCGATCGCGCTGGCCAATGACACTAACTACGGGCTCGCCGCCTACTTTTACACCCAGAATTTAAACCGCGTCTGGCGGGTGGCAGAGGCCCTTGAGTACGGCATTATCGGCATTAACGAGGGCGTCACATCGAGTGAAATGGCGCCTTTCGGCGGTATGAAGGAATCGGGGATCGGTCGCGAAGGCTCGAAATACGGCATCGACGACTACGTTGAGCTGAAGTACCTGTGTCTGGGCGGCCTGGACAACTAGCGGTAATCTTCAGGCAAAAAAAAGCCCCCAAAAGGGGGCTCTTAGCACGGCCGCGGCACTTAGACTTCTGGGTCAAAAGTAATCGGCATGGCTTTAATGGTGTTGATGAAGAACGAGCGCATGTAGGTGACATCGCCGGCAAACTTGGGGTTACGCAGGCGTGGAATCAGCTCTTCAAAAATAATATTCAGCTCCATGCGCGCCAGGTTCATACCCAGGCAGAAATGCTCGCCGATACCAAAAGAACGGATCTCGCGGCGCATATTCGGCAGGCGCTTAGCGCGGTGAATATCGAACTTCATGGCATCGTCACCGTAGGCGTCTTCGTCGTGGTTGACTGCATGGTAGTGCAGCACAACTTTGTCGCCTTTTTTGATGTTGTGGCCATTCCACTCGATGTCCTGAGTTGCGGTGCGGCGCATCGCGATGAACGCGGTGTTGTAGCGCAGCATTTCCTCGACCGCATCGGGGATGTCTTCAGGGTGATCCACCAGGTGTTGCAGCTGCTCGGGGTGCTCGATCAGCAGGCGCATACCGTGAGCGGTTGCAGTACGAGTACTCTCGTTACCTCCCACCATAATCAGGATGAACATCCAGGCGAACATTTCCTCGTCGACTTTTTTGCCGTCAACTTCACCATTCAGCAAGGCTTCAACCACGGGGCTGGTGGGGTTTTCGCGCTGTTTAGCCGCCAGCTCGGCAGCGTAGGCAATAACCTCAAAGCTGACCGCGTTGGCTTCATCGCGGCTGGTCGCCAAGTCAGGGTCATCGGCGAAGGCCATGATGTTAGTCCAATCGAAGAACTGCTTGCGGTCTTCCTGGGGCACGCCCAGCAGCTCCAGAATTGCCATCAAGGGCAGCTCGGCAGCCACATCTTCAACAAACTCACACTCGCCTTTCTTGGCAACACGGTCAATGATTGAGCGCGCACCTTTGCGCAGCCACTCTTCCATATTTGCCACTGCGCGCGGCGTGAAAGCATCGCGAACAATTTTGCGGTACTTCATGTGCTTGGGTGGATCCATGGCGATAATGATGTTTTCGTGCATCACCGCTTGAATCTCTTCCTCACCTTCGGGCACTTCCATAGGGAAGGGGCCTTCAACGTTAGATGAGAATAAATCCGGGTTTTGCGAGACGAAATCCAGCGCATCACGCTTTACAACGGCCCAGTACGGCACGCCATTTTCGGGGTCATCCATGTACACCATTGAACCGGCTTGGCGGATCTTCGCCAGCTCTTCATAGGGCATACCGTTTACGTAAGTATCCAGACTGAGCAGGTTGGTAAAGGGACACTGGCTCATAATTGTTTTCCTCAATTACGCCCGGCACGAGGGCTTTTTTCGATTATTTACCGCGTGACGACCCGGGAACGTGGTCATCATTAACCCCAAAAGTAACAGGTCATTAACCAAATTTCGAGTTCATAAACGGTCAGGCAAATAACTTTATCGGCAACATTAAGATAGCCCGCTTTTATAGCACCAGCGAACAGAATCCCCGATAATGCTGCCTTTCGCCAACACCGAGACAGCACAATGACCCTGCCTACCCTGCGCCTTGCCAAAAATGAAGAACGTCGACTGCGCGGCGGCCATCTGTGGATCTATAGTAATGAGGTCGACAAACAGGCCAGCCCACTGAAGAGTTTCCAGGCCGGCGAGCAAGTGGTTGTCGAGTCATCCCAGGGCAAAACACTGGGCGTGGCGTATATCAACCCGCAGTCGCTGATCTGCGCGCGGCTGCTCAGCGGCGGTCAGCAGCCCTTTGGCCAGGCAATGATTGAACAGCGTATTGCCCAGGCGCTGGCACTGCGTGAGCAACTCTTTTCATCGCCCTGCTACCGGCTTGTCTACGGTGAAAGTGACCTGTTGCCGGGCTTGGTCGTCGACCGCTTCGGCGACCACCTCTCGGTACAGTTTAATACCGCAGGCATGGAAGCCCTGCGCGAGCCGGTGCTGAAAGCGCTGGATAAACTGCTGTCTCCGGCGTCAATTTTGCTGCGCAACGACGCCTCGGTGCGCAAGCTCGAGGGCCTGCCCAGCGAAGTGGTCTGCGTCCACGGTGAGTCGCCGGAAGACGTTGAATTAACGGAAAACGGCGTGCGTTTCCTGGCGCCGCTGAGCAGCGGCCAAAAGACCGGCTGGTTCTACGATCAGCGCCCCAATCGCGCTTGGTTACGCGACATCGTTAAAGATAAGCGGGTGCTGGACGTCTTCAGTTATGTGGGCAGTTTTGGTGTGCAAGCCGGCGTTTTTGGCGCTCGCGAGGTCTGGTGCAACGACGCCTCCGAGCTCGCTCTGGAAAAAGCCCACGAGAACGCCGCGCTAAACGGCATTGGCGAGCGCTTTAACACGCTTCAGGGCGATGCCTTTGCGGCGCTCAAACAGCTCAAGGAAGACGGCCAACGTTTCGATGTCATCATCGTCGACCCACCCGCGTTTATTAAACGCAAGAAAGACCAAAAAGAGGGCATTCTCGCGTATCGGCGCATCAACGAACAGGCCATGCGCTTACTCGAAGCCGGCGGCTATCTGCTATCGGCCTCCTGCTCCATGCACATGCCTCGCGAGTCACTACTGGATATTGTGCGGGCGGCCTCACGCCATATTGACCGCCACGCTCAAATACTGGCCGAAGGAATGCAGGGCGCCGACCACCCCGTACACCCGGCGATCCCCGAGACCCGCTATCTGAAGGCCGTACTGAGCCGGATGTGCCGCAGTTAGCCCTTTCGTTCTCTAGGGGGCGGGATTTGGCTGGGCAGTGTGAATGGCCTCGATACCTTCCATTAGCGCATCGCTGAGCACGAGCTCGGCGCTGTCGATATTGCTTTTTAGCTGCGCCATTGAGGTTGCGCCGATAATATTGCTGGTGACAAAAGGCTGATGCGTTACGAACGCCAGCGCCATCTGCGCAAAGTCTATACCGTGTTCTTCCGCTAACAGGGCATAGCGCTCGGTCGCCACGGCAGCTTGAGGATTGTTGTAACGCTGAAAACGCTCGAAAAGCGTAATGCGGGCATTCTCGGGCCGTTGCCCGTGACGGTATTTGCCACTGAGCATGCCGAAGGCCAGCGGTGAATACGCCAGCAGCCCCACATTTTCACGCAGGGCGATTTCGGCCAGCCCCACTTCAAAACTGCGATTCAACAGGTTGTAAGGGTTCTGAATACTCACCACCCTCGGCAGGGCATAGCGCTCGGCCAGGCGCAGGAAATTCAATACGCCCCAGGGGGTTTCATTGCTCAGCCCCACCGTTTTTACCTGCCCGCTGGCCACCAACTCGCTGAGGGTTTTCAGTAATTCATGCTGATTCGCTTCGACGTCGGCGTTATCGCTGCTGTGGCGGTAGCCTAACTTGCCAAAAAAATTGGTGTCGCGATTTGGCCAGTGAATCTGATAGAGATCGAGGTAATCGGTTTGCAGGCGTTGAAGACTGCCTTCGAAGGCCTTGAGCAGGGCGTCGCGATCCAGCCCGCGGCCGCCGCGAATATGTGCATTGCCGGGGCCGGTGGCTTTACTGGCAAGCACCAGTTGGTCGCGACCTCCGCGCTCACTCAGCCAGCGACCGATGTACTCCTCCGTGCGCCCCTGTGTTTCCGCCCGGGGCGGCACCGGATACATTTCAGCGGTGTCGAAAAAATTGATCCCACGCGAGCGAGCATAATCCATTTGCTCGAAGGCCTCGTCACAGGTGTTTTGCTCGCCCCAGGTCATTGTGCCCAGGCAGAGCTCACTGACCTCGATAGTGGAATTTCCCAGGGGACGCATTTTCATCACACACTCCTTTTGTATTTTTGCGCGAATAATTCAGCAACAGGGCAAGGCGCCGTCATCATCCGCCGTACTGAAGGGCAGCGACACGCCGCAGCCTTCAAAGATGCCGTAGTGGCGGCTAAAGTCGCCCAAAAAATCAAAGTGCTCGGCAAAACGGCTGTCGGCCAGCATTCGCCAGGTATTGCCACACACCGGAAACACCCGACCCACTTCAATAATATGGTGCTTGTCGAGGACAAAGTTCACCGGCGTTTCACGAATGCTGCCACGGTAGCGAACCGCCTGGCCGTAATCTTCACAATCGCTTTCCAAATTATCGAGATTGAACAAGCGATAGGTCGCCGAGAAAAATTCCACGCCAGCCGTTTTTGCTGCAACAGCCGGGTCGGTCATTTCCAGGGGGCGGTCTTCGACTAACCGCGGGTCGGTAAAGCCCTGCCCCTTGGCGAGTTGCACAAAGTCGTTCCAGTACAGGGCGCCGCCCAAACACTCGCCGTAGAGCAGTGGATCATCGCGCATTGCCTCGGGAACACGCCGATTGGCGTAAACATCTGAAAAATAGAATTCGCCGCCGGGCTTCAGCAGCCGCTTCACCCCCGCTAACACCGCGGCTTTATCGGGTGATAAATTAATCACGCAATTGGATACCACCACGTCGAAGCTGGCTGGCTCCAGGTCCAATTCATCCAAGCGCTCAATATAGCCTTGGATAAAGCGCACATTATCAAAGCCGAATTGTGCAGCGTGCCAGGCCTGGGTATCGCGCGCGACCGCTAACTGCTCGTCGGTCATATCCACCCCGACCACCTCGCCCTCTGCCCCCACCATTTGCGCCAGGGCGTAGACATCGCGGCCGCTGCCGCAGCCCAGATCAAGCACGCGCCGCCCCCGCAGCTCCGTGGGACACACCAGCCCACAACCGTAGTAGCGCGACAACACCTCGGGATGCAGCTTGGCCAACAGCGGCTTGAGCCACTCGGGCATGGCACTGGCATCGCAGCAGGCGCTGGTCTTTAAGTCGTCGGAGCTCTGCAGCTGCTTGCCGTAATAATCTTTAACAATATCGTGACTGCTCATCGTGTCATTTCCTTACAATGCCCCACCGCAACTGCTGCCTTGCCCCGCTGTACAACCATAGCAATGCCCCGCTACGCGAATTGGCTGCCCTTGCAGCGTTGTGGAAAGCAGGGTCGTTAAGTCTGCGCGCTGATCACCGGTACTCGGCAAGCCGAGCCCCAGCTGCTGGTTAAAGTCGCAGTCGTACAGGTAACCCTGCCAGTCAACGCTGACCAGACTGCGACACATCACCGACGATAAGTTGGCCTCGCTGTAGCTGCCTTTTAGCAGCGCGAGGTAATCGTCGAATTGCCCCCTGGAGATAAGCGTGGAGCCGAAGCGCTGAATGGGCATATTGGCCAGCGCAAACAGCGAGTTAAAAACAATGCCAAAGTGCGCCATGAGTTCACGCCGATAATCGGCCTCCAAGCGCTGCTGATTCGGCGGCAGTGTCGGCCCCTGGGGGTTGTACACCAAGTTGAGAACCCGCCCGCTGCCGCTCTGCCCGTAACCCAATTGGTTGAGAGTCTGAAGGCCTGCAATACTTTTATCGAACACACCGTCGCCGCGCTGGGCGTCGACATTTTCCATGGAATAACAGGGCAGCGACGCGACAACCTCTACATCGTTGGCTGCCAAAAACTCGGCCAGCCCTTCCTGCTCCGGCTCAAACAAAATGGTCAGGTTACAGCGATCAATCACCTTTACCCCGAGTGCCCTGGCCTTAACAACCAGCTCGCGGAATTGCGGGTGAAGCTCTGGCGCCCCACCGGTGAGGTCCAACACCTGAATATCGCGCGCGCGGAGTACATCGAGCACCAGGGCGATATTGTCCTCGGTCATCATCTCGGTGCGCGTCGGCCCCGCATTCACGTGGCAGTGCAAGCAGCGCTGGTTGCACTTGTATCCCAGGTTCACCTGTAAGGTATCGATAGCGTGGCGATCTATGGCGGGAAATTCGGTCAGCTCTAACAGCGGCAGGGTCTCTTGCATAATTATCCTGTTTATCAACGGTAAGCCGGCTGGGCACATGCAGCCTCTGCTCATAGTTTCACAAGCGTGGCCTTTGTTACAAAATTCGTCAAAAAATGCGCCGCAGCATGTGCAGGCTTACGCGCCAATGCCAGTGACGGAGCAAGCGGCCAGCAAAAAGCAGCGGAATTGCCAAGGGCCGGCGCTGCGATCGCAGGAATTCGTTCAATAATCCACCAATTGACGCGCGCAGAGCCGGAAAATTGATTTATAATGCGCGGTTTTTACGCGACGAGAGCAAAAGCCAATGTCAGCAAAAGTTGCCCTAATCATGGGCTCCAAAAGCGACTGGGACACCATGCGTCCAGCCACCGAGATCATGAGCGAGCTAGGGGTCGAGCACCACGTGGAAGTGGTTTCCGCTCACCGCACCCCCGACAAGCTGATGAGCTTCGCCGAAACAGCCGTCGACAACGGTTACTCGGTGATTATCGCCGGTGCTGGGGGCGCAGCCCATCTACCCGGTATGGTGGCATCGAAAACCCGCCTACCGGTATTGGGTGTGCCTGTGCAGAGCCGCGCACTGAATGGCATGGACAGCCTGTTATCCATCGTGCAAATGCCCAAAGGGATTGCCGTGGGCACACTGGCTATTGGCACCGCGGGGGCGTTTAATGCCGGCTTGCTCGCCTGCCAGATTCTGGCCACCCACGATGCTGAGCTGGCCGAGCGGCTTGAACAGTTCCGCAGCAAGCAGACCGACACGGTTCTCGACAATCCAGACCCCCGGGAGGCCTAATGCAAACTGTTTGGGTATTGGGCGCCGGTCAATTGGGCGCCATGCTACAACAGGCCGCGTACCCGCTGGCGCTGCGCGTTGAACCACTCGACCCCGACGTGACCGCGCTACCCAGCATTGGCGACAACGATATTGTTACCGTTGAGCGCGAACAGTGGCCGGAAACAGCGCTGACTCGCCACTTGAGTGAGCACCCGAATTTCGTCAACGCCGATGTTTTTTGGCGCATTGCCGACCGCTTCCACCAAAAATCTCTGCTCGACAGCCTTGACGTTGCCACGGCCCCGTGGCGCGCCGTTGAGCAGGACACCAGCGCCGACGAACTGCACCAGGCACTGGGCAAGGACGTATTACTGAAGCGTCGCACGGGCGGCTACGACGGCAAGGGCCAGTACTGGCTGCACAGTGACAATGCCGACGACGTACCCCCAGCGTGGCAAGGCACCGCCATCGCCGAGCAGAAAATTCCATTTATGGAAGAGCTGTCTCTGGTCGGCGCCCGCGACAGCAATGGCAAGCACGTGTTTTATCCACTGACACTCAACCTGCATAGCAACGGTATTCTGATGGCGTCCGTTGCGCCGCTGTCTCGCGTGGATCACCTGCAGGGCCAGGCACAGGCCATGCTGGGTAAAATTATGGACGCCATGAACTACGTCGGCGTAATGGCGATGGAGTGCTTCCGGGTTGGCGACGAACTGATCGTCAACGAGCTGGCGCCCCGCGTGCACAACAGCGGCCACTGGACCCAGGCCGGCGCCTGCGTCAGCCAGTTTGAGATGCATTTGCGCGCCGTTGCCAAACTGCCGATCAAGGCACCCGAGGTGCGCGGTCACAGCGTGATGATCAACCTGATTGGTATTGAGCGAGACACTCGCTGGATGGCGATTCCCTCTACTCAGTGCTACTGGTATGGCAAAGACGTTCGCCCGGGGCGCAAACTCGGCCATATCAATATCAATCATCCACAGCTGTCGGCGGTCAGCACGGCATTAGAGGCGTTGAAACAGCAGCTGCCGGAAAATTATGGCCCGGTTTTCGACTGGGTATGTACTCAGCTGAAGTGAGTTTTCATGGCTCTCCGCAATTGTCTAGGCGTCTTATTGTTTTCAAGCAACAAACCGAAACGTCCCGTCGAGCGCGAAGAGCAACTGATTACACTTTTTAGAGGACATTGGGTGAACACTCCTCATGCAGCTCCCAAATTATATTGAGCGCCAACAACAAAGTTCTATTTCTTACGGTTAGCCTATCAATAGGCTCCCTTTGAAGGCCGATATTTTTAGTCTTACCGAGGAGCATTTTTTGCAGCTTTGCCCATTTTTCTTGATGGGACTCCCGCTTAAAGTCAGTGGGAGAAATTATGGCCACAAAATGAAGGTTATCACTCAGTGCCTCCCTAGCTGGAGACAAACTCGAAAATATGTTGTACGCGAGGTCATGCAGCTTTTCCCAAGCGTACGCTTCAACTATTTCAGATGTCATTGACTTACCCCCCCTTTACCGAGTCGGTAGGCCGCTGCCTGCGTTTTCGCGCCGCTGTAGCTGGCAACGCAGTAGGGCGTAAGGTAGTTGAGCAATAAGCGCGGCAGATCCGGTTCGACACCCGCCCACAGCACTTCACCCTGATTGATCACATTTAATATCGTGCCCACGACGGCAGCCACTTTCAGCGCGGTGAAAACGACCGGCCGCGACATTGCGCTGTGCCAGAACCCCATTCCACTCTCCTTAAACCATTCCCCGCAATGACGCGTCGCGGGACGCGGTGTTACAGCTGCCACTGCTTTTCTTCGGCAGCTTGTTGCCGCAAGCCCTCCAACATTTGGCTCAAGGCCAGCGAGCGCTCACCACGCCGGGTGAGCAAATACACCGGGTAGCTGAACTCGGGGGCGTCGTTCACACGGCGCAACTGGCCACTGTCAAAGTAGGGCGCTAATACACGGCTGCGAAAATAGCCGCTGCCGCCGCTGGCCAACATCAGCTGCAGGGCCAACGGCCCGAGATTCACCCTACAGCGGTGTTGCTTTGTTCGCGGCAAACTCGCCTCAAATTGCTCGCGAAAGCCCGGCCCCCAATCAACCAGATAAAATGGCCCTGACCGCGATGGCGTTTCAGCCAGGAGGAGCTTTTCTTCCAGCAGCAATTCCACAACGTAGTCGCTGTGGTAACGCGGCAAGTGCACAAGCACGGCATCGAGCTCACCGCACTCTAACTTGGCCAGCAAGGTCTCGGCACTTTCGACACAGGCCTCAAACTGCACCCCGCCCAGTTGTTGCTGGGCCCACTGCAACCAACCGCTCAGCAAGGGATTCCACAGGCTGGTTTCGCCCCCCACCGCCAACCTTGCTTGCTCGGTAAGGGGCTCTGCTAGCGCGTCAACTGCCAGCTGCCACTCACTGAGCAAGCGCTGTGCATGGGGCGCAAAACGCTCCCCTTCCGGGGTTAAGCGCGCGCCTTTGCGGTTTCTCACAAACAGGGCACAGCCGAGCTGCTGCTCCAGGCGCTGCAAACGCACAGTCACCGCCGTTTGACTGATATGCAGGCGCTCAGCGGCCGCCAGCAAACTCCCGGCGCTCACTATCTCCATAAAGGTCTTTAACAGGGTTCTGTCCACAGCCGGCGCCGCCTATTTAAATTCACTTCTATGAAATTTTAATATGATTAATATTCCATAAACATAATAATTATTGCTCGTTAGAATGCACGCCCTAAATTGGTGCCATGCCAAACCGGCAAGGCCAGTCAAAGGGCCCATCGCACGTGCCGAGCCACCACGTTCATCAGCCTCTCGCCCGCCTACTTGGCGTTGAGGCCAACACCACTTCCCATGCTGAGAAGTGGCTATCGATTATCGGCAGCACACTCGGCATGGCCTTCGCCTGCTGGCTGAGCAGCCAGCTGCCCGGCGGGAATTCGCTGGCCTGGATGCTCGCCTCAACAGGCGCCAGTGCGGCCCTGATTTTCGCCATCCCCCACGGCGCACTGTCTCAACCCTGGCCAGTATTGGGCGGGCATGTTATCTCGGCGTTTATCGGCGTGAGCTGCCAGCGCTATTTACCCGCCCACGAATTCGCCGCGATCGCGGCAACGGGGCTATCTATTGCGGCGATGTACTACCTGCGCTGCCTGCACCCTCCCGGCGTGGCCACCGCGCTATTTGCCGTGATGGGCGGGCCAGAGATCCACCAGCTGTCGTACTCACTTTTGCTTAACCCGGTGCTGCTGAACGCCTGCACCCTGGTGTTGGCAGGCCTGCTGTTTAACAATCTGTTTCCCTCGCGCCGCTACCCCAGCACCCTCGCACGCGGCGCCGCAGCAACATCGAGTTTGCAAGAAGAAGACGTTGCCAAGGCGCTGCGCGAGCTGGACTCCTTTGTCGATATCAGCCCAGAGGATTTAAGCCGCCTGTACACTTGCGCCAATACCTTTGCGGCGCAGCGCCGCCGCGACTGGCAACATCGCGAATCGCGTATATTGCGTCTGCGCCCGCGCATGAAAGCCCAGCCACACCCACGATCTCGCAAGCAAAAGCGCGCTAACTGAGGTAGTCGACCTGGCGAAACTGCTCTGCTAAAAAGTCGACAAAGGCGCTGACCTTGGCGGATAGATGACGGTTGTGGGGATAAACCGCCCACACGGCAGTGTCGGCGGGTTGATAGTTCTGCATCACTGCTTGCAGGCGCCCTGCCTGCAGGTCCTCGTAAACGTAAAACTCTGGCAACTGCACCAAACCCAGCCCGCGGCGCGCCGCCGCCAATAGCGCGTGGCCATTGTTGCTGCGCCAGCGTCCCTCCACCTTGAGCTCGACATGCTGACCACGGGAATCGCGAAACCGCCACGTGGGTAAAGAACCCACCAGACAACTGTGTTCGCGCAGATCCTCTACGCTATTGGGCACACCGTAGAGGTCGAAGTAGTCGCGGCTTCCACAAATTAACAAGCGCCGTTCGGCGATTCGCCGGGCGATCAACGACGAGTCCTTAAGCACCCCTGCGCGAATTGCCAGATCGTAACCTTCTTCCAGCAAGTCGATGTTGCGATTATTAAAATCCAGCTGCAGATTCACGGCGGGGGAACGCTTTAAAAATTCTGCCGCCGCTGGCGCCACGTAACGTTCACCAAAGGCCCCCGCCACCGTCACCCGCAGATTGCCCTGTGGGCTGGCCTGCTGCTGCATAACCGCCTGCTCAGTTTCTTGCATTTGCCCGAGAATACTTTTGCAGCGCTGAAAGTATGCCTCGCCGATTTCACTCAACACCAAACGCCGGGTGCTGCGAGTAAGCAGTTGCACACCGAGGTGATTTTCCAGACGGCTGAGCTGACGGCTGGCATGGGATTTTGACATCCCCAAATGCTGCGCGGCCGCCGAAAAACTGCCCTGCTCCACCACGGCAACAAACACTTCCACCGCTTCCCAATGTTTCACGGCCGCCCCTTATTGTTGTCATATAAAAACAATGAATTTACCAAATAGTGGATTATCGTTACTCAGTTATCAATTTAGACTAGCGCCATTGACCAATACTGGGAGACACCCATGAAAACAAAAGCTGCTGTCGCCTTTGGCGCTGGAAAGCCCCTGGAAGTACTCGATGTTGACTTGGAGGGCCCACGCGCCGGTGAAGTGATGATTGAATTAAAGGCCACCGGTATTTGCCATACCGATGCCTTTACCCTGTCTGGCGATGACCCGGAGGGAGAGTTCCCCACCATTCTCGGCCACGAGGGCGCTGGCATTGTGGTAGAAGTCGGCGCGGGCGTTACCAGCGTTAAACCCGGTGACCATGTTATTCCCCTGTATACCCCGGAATGCCGCCACTGCGACTTCTGCCTGCATCCCAAAACCAACCTGTGTCAGTCGATCCGCACCACCCAGGGCCAGGGTTTAATGCCGGACGGCACTAGCCGCTTCTCCCTCGACGGTACACCACTCAAGCACTATATGGGTTGCTCAACCTTCTCCAACTTTACGGTGCTGCCAGAAATTGCTGTGGCGAAAATTCGTGAGGATGCACCCTTTGATAAAGTCTGCTACATCGGCTGTGGCGTCACCACAGGCGTCGGCGCGGTTGTCTTCGATGCCAAGGTAGAGCCCGGCAGCAATGTCGTGGTGTTCGGCTTGGGAGGCATCGGCCTCAATGTTATTCAGGGCGCACGCATGGCGGGCGCGAATATGATTGTTGGTGTGGACATTAACCCCAGCAAGGTCGAGCTGGCGAAGAAATTCGGCATGACCCACTTTCTCAACCCCAAGGAAGTGCCGGATATTGTTGAAGCCATTGTCGAGCTTACCAAAGGCGGTGCCGACTACAGTTTTGAGTGCATAGGCAATGTCACCACCATGCGGCAAGCACTGGAGTGCTGTCACAAGGGCTGGGGGGAATCCGTGGTCATTGGCGTGGCCGGCGCTGGCCAGGAAATTTCAACGCGCCCCTTTCAACTGGTGACCGGCCGGGTCTGGCGCGGTTCCGCCTTTGGTGGCGCACGCGGCCGCACCGATGTACCGAAAATCGTCGACTGGTACATGGATGGCAAGATCAATATCGACGACCTGATCACTCACACCATGCCGCTTGAGGACATCAACAAGGGCTTCGAACTAATGCATGCGGGCGAGAGCATTCGCTCCGTCGTACTGTATTAATCGGGGGAAGACGATGGAGAAAATTGCAGAGCACCGCTGTTTTGGCGGCCGACAACTTCGCTACCGCCACCAAAGCCAGACACTGAACTGCTCAATGCAGGTATCGGTTTTTCTGCCCCCCCACGCGAAAAGCGCCAAGGTGCCGGTGCTGTACTGGCTCTCTGGGCTCACTTGCAGCGACGAAAACTTCGTGCAAAAAGCAGGCGCGCAGCAATTTGCCGCACGCTATGGCGTGGCGATCGTCGCACCGGATACCAGCCCACGAGGAGAGGGCGTTGCCGACGATCCCGACGGCGCCTACGATTTGGGCCTGGGGGCGGGCTTTTATGTCAATGCCAGCCAGCAACCCTGGGCTGAACACTACCAAATGGAGAGCTATATCAGCACCGAGCTGCCAGAACTAGTAAGTGCGCACTTACCTGTTGATGCCAGTCGGTGTGGTCTATTCGGCCATTCCATGGGCGGGCACGGCGCGCTGACACTCGGCTTAAAATACCCCGAGCGCTTCCACAGTTTGTCGGCGTTCGCGCCCATTAGCTCGCCGATGAACTGCCCTTGGGGAGAAAAGGCACTCGGCCAGTACTTAGGGGAAGATCGTGAGCAGTGGCAGCAAGCGGACAGCTGCTTTTTGATTCGCGAGCACGGCGCCACTGCCCCGCGCATTCTGGTTGATCAGGGCAGCGACGATGACTTTTTAGAGAGTCAGCTAAAACCCGCGTTGCTGCAGGCCGCAGCCACAGCCGGCGGCGCTGACCTGACTCTGCGGATGCAAGAGGGCTACGACCACAGTTACTTTTTTATCGCGAGCTTTATTGAAGACCATATTCGCTTTCACAGCGAGCAACTCGGGCCGGCTCACACTCGTTGAGTTACGCCTGTTGCAGCGAAAAATTCGCCGTTCGAGGAATGAGAGGAAACATTTGCTTATTCTAAATGAGCGGCGCAGCGGCGGCGGACTCAGTCCGCCGTTTTCTCAAACAGTAAGTCCCACACACCGTGGCCCAAGCGTTCACCGCGACGCTCAAATTTTGTCACCGGCCGGTACTCCGGGCGCGGTGCGAATTGGCCCTCGCCCTCGCAGTTGGTAAAACCGGGCGCGGCTGACATGACCTCCATCATGTGCTCAGCGTAGTTTTCCCAGTCAGTCGCTAAGTGAATCACGCCACCGGGCTGCAGTTTTTTGCGCAATAACTGAACAAATTCCGGCTGAATTAAACGGCGCTTGTGGTGGCGCTTTTTATGCCAGGGGTCCGGGAAATACACCTGCACTCGGCTTAAGCTCTCATTGGCGATACAGCGCTCTAACACTTCAACGGCATCGTCGCAGTAGGCGCGCAAATTCTCGATACCGGACTCATCGATTAAATGCATCAGACGTCCGACACCGGGGCTGTGCACTTCTACACCGATAAAGTTTTTCTCTGGCGCGGCAGCGGCCATGGTGGCCAGCGAGTCGCCCATACCGAAACCGATTTCCAACACCGTTGGTGCGCGGCGGCCGAACACCTCGTCCAGGTCTATCGCGCCCTTTTCAAGCTCCAGCCCCTTGCTTGGCCAGTGCAAATCGTAGGAGCGCTTTTGGCCTTCGGTCATCCGCCCGGTACGCAGTACAAAGCTGCGAATTCGGCGCATTTTGGTGTTCTCTTCACTCATTGCACACCTCTTAGGGCTGCCACCATCAGGCAAATCCACGCCGCAAGAAAACACAAGCCACCCACCGGGGTGATCGCCCCCAGCACTTTAATACCGCTAATCGACAGGGCGTAAAGGCTGCCACTAAACAGCACAATACCTATGCCAAAGAACCATGTGGCCGCACGCAGCGCACCGTGTTGTACGCCCAACTGCATCAATAACGCGACGGCCAATAACGCAAAGGTATGATAGAAGTGATACTGCACGGCCGTTTCATACACGGCCACCATGTCAGCCGATAAACGACCCTTTAAGCCATGGGCACCAAAGGCGCCCAAGGCCACAGCGAAAAAGCCGGAAAGCCCGGCCAGAAAGAAAGTGATCGACGCCATACTGCCCCCACGAAAACAGCGCGTATTGTAAGGGCTGGAAGCCGATAGGCAAAGCTGCCGGCGGCAGCGTCGCAATTAGACAATTAGAAAGGCACGCGGTATTCAACCCCGAGCGCCAAATTATTCACATCTTGCCGGCGATATTGATTGAGGCGGTATTCCGCCACCGCATACCACTGCTGCCACAGCCGCCAGCCGAGTTGTAGCTCGGCAACCATCGGGTTGGCCGGGAAGCCCTCAGGTAGGTCTTCATTAAAGGTGTGATCAATAAACCCAGCGAGGTATAGGCGCTCACTCACGGCGGGAGAACTCCAGCGCCAGCTATGCTCCAACTGCCAAACCGATTCGTCGCGGTCGTCAATTTGCAGGGCGTGCAGGGTCAGCGAATAGGTCAGATTGAGTTGCGCAAACAGTTGGCGAAACCACGAACTATCATTCAGGCGCCACCGCAGGCCAAAGCGCAGTCGGTCATTGTCCTCGCCGGTGCGCATATTATGCTGCACGCTTAGATCGAGCGACGGTACTGCCGCCAACTGCCGACGCAGATTTTGCTCGGTGTAATAGCTATTCGTTTCCGACAGCTCAGCCGTAGCCGGCTGGTTATAGAAATTGATAAAACCAAAGTATGACCAGCGTTCGGAAAGCCGGGCGCCAATATTCAGCGTGAAAACCGAATCGCTTTCTACGTCATCAAGGTAGGGGTATAGGTTAAAATCCAAAAAGCCCTTGCCATAGGCGTGCCACGGGCACAGTAACAACGCACCGCACAATACGATGCAGCGCTTGCCGCCGCGTGCTGAAAGCCAAGGGAGTGTCATTATTCTTTGCCCCGCCACACCAAACCTTGGCCATTTGTAGCGCGTCCCTCAGCGGGGGAACATGCGTATTTATGCGTGGCAGCCCGCAAAAAAAACGCCCCGACTAGCGGGGCGTTTTCAGGTGTTACTGGGGAGGGCCGCAGCGGGGGCGCTTACGCCATGGCCGCCTTAAGCTTTTTCATCGCCGCTTTTTCCAGTTGTCGAATGCGTTCAGCGGAAACGCCGTAGCGGTCTGCCAACTCGTGCAGCGTCGCTTTGCTCTCAGCCAACCAGCGGCTTTGCAGGATATCCCGGCTACGCTCGTCCAGCTCGTCCAGCGCCAGCGCTAAACTCTGGTGGTTGCTCTCTTCCCAGTTGTCAGCTTCCAGCAGGCGCGCGGGGTCTTGGCTGTTGTCTTCCAGGTAATGCACCGGCGCGACGAAACTGCTGTCGTCGTCGCTGTCGCTGGCATCGAAGCCGACATCCACCGAACTCAGGCGCCCTTCCATACGGCGCACTTCAGTGACATCGACGCCGAGATCACTGGCCACGGCGTGGGCCTCGTCATTACTCAGCCAAGCCAGCTGTTTCTTCGCACTGCGCAGATTGAAAAACAACTTACGCTGCGCCTTGGTGGTTGCTACTTTCACAATGCGCCAGTTGCGCAATACGTATTCGTGAATTTCCGCCTTGATCCAGTGCACCGCAAAAGACACCAAACGCACCCCTTTGCTGGGATCAAAGCGCTTAACCGCCTTCATCAGGCCGACATTGCCTTCCTGAATCAGGTCAGCCTGGGGCAGGCCATAGCCACTGTAGCTTTTAGCAATGTGCACCACAAATCGAAGGTGCGACATAACCAACTCGCGGGCCGCCTCAAGGTTGCCACGATAGTGAAGTTCTTCCGCCAGTTCCCGCTCACGCTCAACACTGAGCACCGGGATACTGCCTACTGCTTGAATATATGCAGAGAGATCACCACCCGGCACAAGTTGCTGTACTGGCTGCAGATGGGTGCTCATGCACATCCTCCTCACTGGTTACGGCCTCCCTCGCGGGGGCCCAAAAATACCGACTGCTTATTAGATGCCTAATAGTCGAAAAGTTCAAGACTAAAAGCCCGCTCAAGTGCCCGAAGTCACTGGCCGCGGGGGTTACAGCTCGTTAATAAACACCACTACAAAAATTCTTGGAATACGGGTTCACCGTCAAAATGGGCATCCAACTGCGCAATCAGCGCATAGACACCCATGAGTTTACGCATAACGTAAAGGAAGTCCTTAGGGGGCAACGCAAAATACGTGCTGATGGAGGCCGCCACTGCCCGCTTGGCAATACGTTTAGGAAGGTTGCTGCGCCGCCAGTCGTAAAGGCCGTCGGCGCTACGCGCCTCATCCGGGGCCTGGGAGGCTGAGCGCAGCGGCTCGCCGATATCCATACCAATGTCCACGAAGTTATCCAGCACGCTGTCCGGGAAGTGCTCCTTCATAAAACCCAGGTCAATACTGCACTGCCGGAACACCTCGCGATCGCGACGGTAAGCGGCACGCATCATCTCGCAAAAACGCTCGGCGAAGTCCGGCGGCAACAGTCGCATGGCGCCGAAATCCAGTAGCACTAACTGGTCGTCGCCATCGTCATTAATACGAACGCGGTAATTGCCAAAATTGGGGTCGGTCTGCATACGTTGCCAGCGAAACAGCTCGGTAAGAAACAGCCTCAGCAGCGCCTCACCCAGCGCGTTGCGGCGCGCCTGCGACAATGCCTCGACGTCGCAAGCAGCCACGCCTAGCGAACTCTCATAGCTCATGGTGAGCACACGCCGAGTGCAATAGCGGTCGTAACTGCGGGGCACCACATAGCGCGCTTCACCGCTCAGCCGCTGGCGGGCGAAATCGAGATCGCGTTTTTCCTGCTCGTAATCGACTTCTTTGTGCAAGAGCTGGCGGATATCGCCAAACCAGTCATCAATGTTACGCGTGGCATCCAGCAGCCGAGACAGTTTCAACAGCCCCATCAACGCCTGGAAGTCGGCGTCAATAGTTTTGTCCACGCCGGGGTACTGCACCTTCACGCACAGCTGTTCACCACTGCTGCGCAAAACGGCCCTGTGTACTTGGCCTAGCGAAGCGGCGGCGAGCGGCTCGGTGTCGATATCCAGCTCAGCAAGGCGCTCTTCGCCCAGTTCTTTTTCCAACACCTTGCGAATCGCCCGCCAGCTCATTGGCGGCGTGTCGTCCTCCAGTGAATGTAGCGCTTCAGCAACTTCTGGCGGCATTAAGTAATCGGCATAGGTGGCCATCACCTGACCAATTTTCACTACACTGCCCTTCAATTTACCCAGCTCTGCGATAAAGAATTCAATGTTCTCTCGGCGCTGGGCCAGGGCGGCCTCTTCATCGTTGGAAAAGCGCTCGCGCAGCGACTGGCGCAAGGCTCGGCTGCCGTAGCGCAGCCCCACTTTGGATAATTCCAGACGGCGCGAAAAACCACCGGTTTTGATGCGGTGCAGGGACTTTTCTTTATCACTCATAACTACGTGGCACTGGGCGGGAAAATTGGCGGACGAGCGACCTAAGGCCAGTCATCCCCGTAGTCGTGCAGCAGCTCTTCGCCAGGGGCGATATCTCGCAGCGCTACCACACTAAAGTCGTCATAGTAGATCACGTTGGCCGGCCGGCCGTGATTGATGTATTTCAAGGAACAGCAAACATCCACATCGCGGCCATCCGCCAGGCTCAAGGTGTGCAAACCCGGCTCTACTGTTGGCGCTGTTTCGCACCAGCCAATCACGGTATCGGCGGCAATAGCCCGGCGAGCAAACAAGCCCTTGCCATGCAAAGGGCTGTTGCGCACCTTATATAAACGCGAACCGGCCATCGCCGTGCTTAGTCTTCCAGCATGCGCATCAGGGCTGCCCAGCTCTGGCTGTCGGCCTTGGCATCATAGCTCAATGGCAGACCGTATTTTTTACCGACGGCCGTGGCACCGGGGTTGGTAAAGCTATGCTGAACGCCAGGGAAGCTCATCAGCTGTAAATCCACACCTGCAGAAGACATTTCCTCGACGAAGGCGCCGACTTGCTCAGCGGGCACCATGGGATCAGCCCCACCTGTGGCCACCAGCACCTTGGCTTTCACCACACCCGTTTGCGCCGGGGTTTCGGTACCCAGGCTACCGTGAAAACTCGCCACTCCCGCCAAATCCAGCCCGCGGCGCGCCTGATTCAACACCACAGCGCCACCAAAGCAGTAGCCAATCGCGTAGATGTCACCTTTGGTTTGGCGCTTCAAAATAGCCATCGCCGCATCAAAGCGGGCATTCATTTTTTCCGGCTCAGCGAGTGCTGCATTCATAAAGGCCGTGGCATCTTTTGGATGGCTCGCTGTTTTGCCGTGTCCGTACATATCGACAGCAATGGCGGTATAGCCAGCCTCAGCAAGCATCTTGGCGCGCTTGCGAGCGTAATCATTTAAGCCCCACCATTCGTGCACCACAACAACTGCGGGAGCGTCACTGCGCTTGGCCTTGTACAACATTGCAGTCCCGAGATCGTCCGGCAGCTGAACCTTCTCGGCGGCCAGTGATTGGCTGACGCCCGACAAGGCCAAAATGGCGGCGAACAGTAACGAAAAAAGTCGCATTAATTTTTCTCTCCCTGATTAACAGCCTCAATGAAAAACCACATCGTGGTTCGTATTCTCAACATTACAGACTACACTCTACATCAACACCCAGTCGTGATGATAACTCTTGCGGTACGGACCCAAGTCTCATGTCGATTTTTGACCTCCACCCAGGCGCCGCAGCCAGTGCCTTTCTCCTTAGTCTACTGCTTGGCTACATCTGGTATTCACCGCGAGTATTCGGCGACGCCTGGCGTTTAGAGCAGGGGCTCGGCGACAAAGCGGCTGGCCCGGAATCGTCGCTGCTGGCAATGGCGAGCGCCTGCTTGCTACAGAGCTGGATGGTTGGGGTGCTGGTGATGCTACTGCACAAGGGCTTACTCCCGTCAGGCACAATGATACTTTGCTTAAGCAGCTATATGAGCGTCGCCTGGCTATTGCGCCGGGCGCAGGCCAAAAATCGCAAGGTCGCCCTTATCGATTGCAGCTTTTTGGGCGCGACCACCATTCTCAGTTACTTGATGCACAGCATCATTTATTAGCGCTCACATCATGCTGCGCTCCACCTCCCGCAATCGGCGGGAATGATAGCGGCAGTTCTTGCGCAACCAGAGCTCTCGGCTTTTTCGCGCCCGCTTCATGGCGGCACCACTTTTATAGCCCTTCAACTTACGGCCATCGCGCAAGGCCTGCTGCAAACGCACCGCCTCTCGCTTAGCACTTTTACACTGTGGCCAATCCGCTGCATTGGCACCCTCCAATGACAGCAGTGACACCGCTAGTCCGACAATGATCCACCCACGCATCTCGACAACCTCCCTGTTGCGACGCGACCTCCCCCCTGAAGCTAGAACAGTAACCCCGCCTGCGCAACGTACTGTTACTGATGCACCCCCACTGGCATAATAGCTGCTTTGTCACCACACCGACCGGATGCTCCCGATATGTCCCGCCAGAACCTCTCTGACTACCTTTCCTCTAACGCGCCTTCATCGACACTGGCACAACTGATTTTGTCGATTGCCGAGGTCAGCCGCGCCATTCGCGACGACCTGTCCGGCGGCGCGCTGAACGATATTCTCGGTGCCGCCGGTGCAGAGAACGTTCAGGGAGAAGAGCAAAAGAAGCTGGACGTGATCGCCAACGAGCGCATTAAAACCGCACTGTCAGCATTGCCCAGCGTGCGCGGCATTGCCTCTGAAGAGGAAGATGAGGTCGTCGCCGCCCACAATGATGGCGAATTTTTGGTCACGTTCGACCCACTGGACGGCTCGTCGAATATCGATATAAACAGTATGGTCGGCACCATTTTTTCGGTGCTCGGCAGCCGTGGCGAAGGCGCCGTTAGCGAGGCCGAGTTCTTACAGCCGGGCCGCCAACAATTGGCTGCGGGGTATGTACTGTATGGGCCATCCGTAATGCTGGTATTAACCCTAGGAAAAGGCGTGGTGATGTTTACCTACGAGCCGAAATCGGGGGAGTACCTGCTCACCGAGGCCGAGGTCAGCATTGCCAGGGAGTGCAAAGAGTTCGCCATTAATATGTCCAACCAGCGCCACTGGCACCCCGCTATGCAGCGCTATATTGGTGAACTGCTTCAGGGCAGCGAAGGCCCCAGAGGCAAGAATTACAACATGCGCTGGGTGGCAGCGATGGTGGCCGATGTGCACCGCATACTGTGTCGCGGCGGTCTGTTCTGCTACCCCTGGGACGCCCGCAAACCCGAGCAGGCCGGCAAACTGCGCCTGATGTACGAGGCGAACCCAATGGGCCTGCTCGTCGAGCAAGCCGGTGGCAAAGTGTGCACCCCCGACGGGAATATTCTCGACATTCAGCCCGAGCACATCCACCAGCGCGTACCCGTCATCCTCGGCGCCGCGGATGAAGTCGCCCGCTGTATTGATTACCACCAGAGTTAGCCGAAAAGGTGCTCAGTTATCGCCACGGCTTTCACGCGGGTAACCACGCTGATGTGCTTAAACACGTGGTGGAGATCCTGCTGCTTGACTACCTTCAGAAAAAAGACAAACCGCTGTTATACATCGACACCCATGCGGGTGCTGGGCAATACCCATTAGACAGCGGTTTTTCAGCCAAAAACCACGAGCATCGCAGTGGCATCAGCCGCTTGCGTAGCGCCGCCGAGCACACCCCTCTGCCAGCACAATTAGCCCGTTATCTCGAGGTGATTGATACTTACTATCAAGACTCCGGCGATGCCAATAACTACCCCGGCTCACCCCTGATTGCCCAGCAACTGCTGCGCAAAAACGACCGCGCCGAACTCTTTGAGCTGCACCCTGCTGACTATGAAGAGCTGCAGCACGTCACTGCTGGGCGCGCCCGCGTCCATCAAGAGGATGGTTTTTCCGGACTAAAGGCCCTGCTGCCACCGCCATCTCGGCGAGCACTGGTGCTTATCGACCCTCCCTATGAAAACAAGCGCGACTATCAGACATTAATACACAGCCTAAATGATGCACTAAAACGCTTCCCGAGCGGCGTATACGCACTGTGGTACCCGCTGCTGCCTCGGCAGGAATCGCTAGGTCTCGAAAAGAAACTAATTAGTTGCGTCGCCGACAATTATCTCAGCGCACGACTGGAAGTATACGCCCCACAAGGCGAGCACGGCATGTTCGGCAGCGGTATGTTTGTTGCCAACCCACCCTGGACTCTCCGCACCGAGCTGGAAAAATGCCTGCCAGCGCTCGCTGAGCACCTTGGCCAAAACGGCCAAGGCACATTCAGTCTCAGTGGTAAACAGCGCTAAAAACGCTTAAAAACCTCCACACCGTAAAACCGGGGATCCCCCAGGGCTTGAGCATAGGTCCCCAGCGACTCACCCGTTGCCACAGCACCAATATCGTAGCGCTCATCGGTGGCATTTTTCACGTAGGCGGCGATGTTCAGGTCGTTCTCGCGATTGCTCCAGCTCAGGCGCAGGTCGACCAGCATATAGTCGTCGGCATACACCAACCCCGGGTTGCGCTTGGCCACGTCCCAGGAGGCGTCATCCAAGCCCATATACACTTCACCCTTGTAGCTCAAATCAATACGCGGCGTGAACAACCCCACCTCTGTATTCAAGGTGTACTGAACACCCAGTGCCGCCGTTTTCCTCGGCGACACCGCAAACTCCTCATCACTGCGGTCGATCGCAACGCTGTCGCCCGCCACCGCCAGCGGTAGCAGAGCCGTGTCTTCAAACTCGACAAAGCTGTAGTTGTTATTGCTGTAGCTCAGGGTAATCAAGGTATTCATGGTCGGCAGCCACGTCAGCTCCATCTCGCCGCCCTCAATCGTCGACTCGCCGGCATTTTGCGAGGTCACGATCAGCGAATTGGCCGAGTCCACGCTCACGGTGATCAGCTGCATATTTTCGAAGGTCATGGCATACAGCGCCACATTGAAGCGCAGCGACCGCTCCAGTGCGTCTATCTTGAAGCCGATTTCACGGTTTTCCAGCAACTCCGGTTCAACCACCGCTAAGCCATCGACCCCGCTGGGCTCGTGAAAGCCCGACTTGAAGCCATTGCTCCACGTGGCATAGACCATGGCGGAATCCACCAGACTATTTTCCAGTAGCGACTCCGGCAGCACCCAGGAGGTTGATGCCATCGGCGTGAACTCCTTAAAGGTGCTGCTGGTTTCGTAGTTTTTGGCAGCGCCTAATGGCGCACCGATGATATCGGGGTAGGCCTCTCGCAGAATATCCTGGGCAATACTCAGCGGGTCCTGAGACCATGTGCCCAGAAAAGTATGAATGCCCATCGACGGCTCGACCGGCACAAATCGCGGGTCGGCCGAGGTCAAGGCGGTAGACACCGCCGCCAGGTCGGCCTCGCGTGTAGCCAGTTCGGAGTCGCGACTCTCTTCGGTATAGCGACCGCCGACGGTCAGCTCCCAGTCCTCGGTAATGTGCCACGTTGCTTGCGCAAAGGCCGCCGCTGTCTCGCCGAATATTTCAAAATCCTGCACCGTCGCCAGAGGCACCAGCGCGCCCAGCACCGGAGGGTTAGTGCCACCCGGGGGGATCAATGCCGGGTTGGGGACTTGCCCGGCCAACAACTGCGCCAAGGAGGTGGAATCGGCACCGACCAATGGGCTACCGACCATAAAGCGCTCGTTCTTATATTCATCTTGCCAGAACAGCCCCGCCGTGTAGTCTACGGCGCCATCGAATAGCCGGCCGTTAAATTGCAATTCTAAGGTCAGCGATTCCTGGTCGCTGTCACCCAACACGATGCCGCGCAAAAAGGGCGCTGGGCCGCCTTCATCCGCATTGCTCTGAGGCCCGCCTTTCACCGCGTCGCGGTAGCCAAAAATACCCTTGATACTGTGATCGGCATTGAGCTCCCAGTCTGCCGTCGCGCCGAGCAGCACAACATCTTGATCTTTAACTTGATACTGCTGATCACCCTGATTGGTCACCAAATCGGGCAGCTTATCCCGGTCATTCGCCTCGCAGTTGTCGCGATACGCCCGGGGGTTGCTCGGGTCGGTATCGCCCGGCCACAGCAGGCCGAGGCCATCCACAAACAAGGCATCATCATTGACAATTTTGCAGTGATAGGTGGGATAGCGCTCGCGAATTTTGCCGAGGAAGGTCAGGGTATCCAGTGTCAGGCTATCACCGGCGAGCCAGCGGGTTTGAAAGATGGCCGAGAGCCGGTCAATGGACTGCGTGTCGCCGATACTGCGGTCTTCAAGAAAGCCGTCGCGGCGGTGGCTATTCACTGACAGGCGAGTAAGGAAATCCTCACTCACCGGCATATTTACTGCTGCCCGCAGCCGATTCTCGCCATAGCTACCCAGGCCGCCCTCCACATAACCACCGGCAACATCCTCAGGTTTGCTCAGCGTGAAAACCAGTGCGCCGCCGGTATTATTTTTGCCAAACAAGGTGCCCTGAGGGCCGCGCAGCACCTGCACACTGTCGACGTCGATAGTATCCAGCAGCTGGCCATCCGGGCGCGGAATAAATATACCGTCCAGATAAACACTCACCGAGGGATCAAAGCGCGCCATCGGTGCCCGCTGACCAATACCGCGAATAAAGATCTGCGCAGACGTACTGTCGTTAATCTGCAAGCTGGGCACCGATTTACTCAACTCAGTGGTGCTCAAAATGCCCTGGGCACGCAAGTCGTCACCGCTCATCGCGGTGACAGCAACCGGTGTTTCCTGCAAATTTTCCGAGCGCTTACGGGCGGTTACCAGCACCTCTTCTATAGTACCGCCCATTTTTTCCTTGGCGGCAACTGGCGCTTGTTGAGTAAATGCCGGGCTCGCACCCAGCAGCAACACGCAGCCGGGCAGCAAGCCCCGGCCGAGGCAGGAGAACATACGCATAGTAAGTACCATCTGTCATTATTCATTATTGTTATGGCGCGCCATAACACGCGGCGCACATATGTAGCCTAACTACAGCAACACTAAAACACAATGTTTTCGTTATGGGTCTTTGCGAATTTAAAGGAGGAGAGAACAAGAAGCGCCCCACCACCCGGCCGGTGGTGGGGGAAAAGGTTGAACAGGCAGGCTTAGAGAACCGCCTCAGCTAAAAACTCCATGGTTTCGATCGACGTTTCAAAGTGATCGCGGTGACCGATCATCAGGCTGGTCACCGGTGATTTCTTCCAGTCCTGCAAGCGCTCTTTAATTCGCTCCTTCGGACCCACCAGGGAAATTTCATCCACTAAGGCATCCGGCACGGCCTTGATCGCTTCTTCGTGCTTACCCTCGTACCACAGGTCCTGCACTTTCTCGGCCTCGTCGCCAAAGCCCATGCGTCCCATCAAGTTCTTATGGAAGTTATCTTTGCGGGCGCCCATGCCGCCGAGATAGAGAGCCATGGTCATCTTGCCCGGGAACATCGCTTCTTCGAGGTTATCGTTAATGATGCAATTCACCATGGCATTAATTTCGAAGCCCTCAGGCTTATTTGCCAGACTTTCCTCAAAGATATCCATACGGTAGGGCGAGACAAATATCGGCATCCAGCCGTCGAATCGCTCTGCCGCAAGAGCGATATTCTTAGGCCCTTCAGCGCCGAGAAATACCGGAATCTTATTGCGCAGCGGATGGGTAATACTCTTCAGGGGCTTGCCCAGACCCAGGCTATCCGGCCCGTTGTAGGGCAGGTTGTACTGCTTGCCGCTGAACTCCACCGGTGCCTCACGGGCAATCACCTGCTGGAAGATATCCAACCACTCACGCGTGCGCTCCAAAGGGCGCTTAAACTGCTGGCCATACCAGCCCTCAACAACCTGCGGCCCCGATACCCCCACGCCCAGACACAGGCGACCGTTGGAAATATGGTCGAGGGTCAGTGCCGACATCGCGGCGCACACGGGGGTACGCGCCGAAATTTGCATAACGCCGGTACACAGTCGAATCTTAGAGGTCATTGCGGCGATCGCCGCCAAGGGGGTAAAACAGTCGGAGCCGTAGGCTTCCGCTGTATACACAGAGTCAAAGCCGAGGTTTTCCGCAGCCTGTGCAAGTTCGATAAAGCGATCTGTGGGTTGCTTTTGAAAGTAGCCCAAATGTAAGCCGAGTTTCATGGCCGCGTCCTTCTAGCTGTGCGAATAAGCGCTCAGTATAGAAAGGTGGCTTGCGCAGACCTATGGCAAAACAGCTCAATTGCCATTTTGGCAGTGGCGAAAAAGATCAGCTGCCCACCGTGGGTGGCTGGGTATTGGCCACCCACTCCCACCACTGGTGCTCGCCCTCTGGCTTATCCTTATCTTGGCAGCGATACACATTCCACGTGACCAGGTAATCCGGGTTGTCGACAGCGTGGCCAGCGCCATCGCGGTATTGACCCGGCGGCGCAATAAACCACGGCGACATGGACGAGGGCAGGGTAAATTCCTCACCCTGAGGCGGGCGCAGGGTAATGCCGTCGCTGGGCGTTACCCGCACGACCTTGCCCGACAGCATGCGCTGCTGCAATGCGGCGCCGTCTACATCAAAGTAGCTCAGCGCCACCAGGGCCGTTTTATCCAGCAGCGCCTCAAGGCGTTCCAGTTCAGCCATCAGTGCGCTGACTTAGAACAGCAAGCGGCAGCGGATAGTGTCGGGAATCTGCGACAACTTCTCTTGAGCCAAGGCCCCAGAGTCCTTATCCAGATCCATGACCACGTAACCGACTTGGTCGTTGGTTTGCAGGTACTGACCCGAGATATTGATATTGTTCTCAGAGAAAATTTGGTTAATGGCACTGAGAATACCCGGCACGTTGCGGTGCACGTGCAGAATACGGTGTTTGCCTGGGTGGGCCGGCAGCGCCACTTCAGGGAAGTTAACCGACGAGGTTGTTGTGCCATTGTCAGAGTATTTCACCAGCTTATCGGCCACTTCCAGACCGATGTTTTGCTGAGCCTCTACCGTTGAACCACCGATATGCGGCGTGAGGAAAACGTTGTCGAATTCACGCAGCGGCGAGATAAACTCGTCGTTATTGCCGCGCGGCTCTTCGGGAAATACATCGATTGCAGCGCCTGACAAGCGGGCATCGCTCAGCGCGTTACACAAGGCATCGATATCAACAACCGTACCGCGCGAGGCGTTGATCAGGATCGCCCCGCTCTTCATCTGGGCCAGCTCATTGGCACCGATCATATCCTGCGTGGACGCCGTTTCCGGCACATGAAGGCTGACAATATCGGAGGTCGCCAGCAATTCACCCAAGCTCACTTGAACAGCATTGCCCAGTGGCAGCTTGTTCACAACATCGGTAAAGCACACCTCCATACCCAGGCCTTCCGCGATAACCGAAAGCTGCATACCGATAGAGCCGTAGCCGATAATTCCCAGGCGCTTACCGCGAATTTCATAAGAGCCGACAGCACTTTTCATCCACTCGCCACGGTGGGCCGCGGCGTTCTTTTCAGCAATGCCACGCAACAGCAAGATCGCTTCCGCGATCACCAGCTCGGCGACCGAGCGCGTATTGGAGAACGGCGCATTGAAGACCGCAATACCGCGCTCAGTTGCCGCTTTTAGGTCTACTTGATTTGTGCCGATACAGAAGCAACCCACCGCGATCAATTTCTTCGCCGAATCAAACACGTCAGCCGTCAGCTGGGTACGCGAGCGAATGCCAACAAAATGGGCATCGGCGATCTTTTGCTTTAGCTCATCGTCGGGCAGCGCCTTCTGATAGTAGTCGATGTTGCTGTAGCCAGCGGCGTGGAGTGCGTCTACGGCGGACTGGTGAACACCTTCTAAGAGAAGAAATTTAATCTTGGCCTTGTCTAGGGAGGTTTTTGCCATCGGGGATGTGCTCTCGGAGGGGAAATATGAAAGCGCAATATGGTATCATAAAACGCTTTTCCTGTAGTCAATTTCCGAGGCAATTTGCCATGTCTTCCGCCAATCCCCATTCCTCTCCAGAGCGTGTTATTGCTGAGCTTCAAGCCATTGTTGGCGAAGACAAAGTTCGCTGCGACGCCGACACCCTTCACAGCCACGGCCGAGACTGGACCAAGGCCTGGGAGCCCGCACCACTGGCGGTCGTTTTTCCGCGCAGCACCGAGCACGTTCAAGCCATTGTTAAACTGGCCAACGCCGAACAGCTGGCAGTGGTGCCAAGTGGCGGTCGCACCGGCCTGAGCGGCGGCGCCGTGGCTGCCAACGGCGAGGTGGTTGTCTCCTTCGACTATATGAACCAGCTCAGTGACTTCAACGCTATCGACCGCACCGTGCGCTGTCAGGCTGGCGTGATTACCGAACAGCTGCAGCACTTCGCCGACGAGCAGGGCCTCTACTACCCCGTCGACTTCGCCTCTGCGGGCTCCTCGCAGATTGGCGGTAATATTTCCACGAATGCTGGCGGTATCAAGGTTCTTCGCTGGGGCATGACCCGCGACTGGGTTGCCGGGCTGACCGTTGTCACCGGCGCTGGCGACATACTGGAATTGAACAACGGCCTGCTTAAAAACAATGCCGGCTACGACCTTCGCCAGCTGTTTATCGGTGCCGAGGGCACCCTCGGACTGATCTGCGAAGCAACGATGCAGTTAACCCGACAACCGAAAAACCTCACCGCCTTTGTACTGGGTGTTGAGAACTTCGATGGCATCATGAACCTGTTCAACCGTTTTCAATCGGAAATGGACCTGACTGCCTTCGAGTTTTTCTCCGAGCAAGCGCTGCAAAAAGTCGTTGAGCACAGCAAATTGCCACGCCCCTTCGAGTCGACGTGCCCTTACTACGCCCTACTGGAATTCGAAAAACTCAACGACGAAACCGAAGAACAGGCGATGGCCTTATTCGAAGCCTGCGTAGAGGAAGGCTGGGTACTCGATGGCGTAATGAGCCAAAGCCTTGAGCAGCTAAAAAACCTGTGGCGCCTGCGCGAGGATATCTCCGAAACCATTTCACGATGGACGCCCTATAAAAACGATATTTCCACCGTCATTTCAAAAGTACCCAACTTCCTCAGCGAAGTCGAGAATATCGTAAATAGCGAATACCCGGATTTTGAGATCATTTGGTTTGGACACATTGGCGACGGAAATCTACACCTGAATATTCTCAAGCCAGACAGTCTGGATAAACGTGAATTCTTTGAGCAATGTGGCAAGGTCAGTCTGGCGGTGTTCGATATTGTGCAACGCTTCGGTGGCAGCGTATCGGCCGAGCACGGTGTCGGCCTGCTGAAAAAAGACTATCTACAATACTCGCGCAGCCCCGAGGAAATTGTGCTGATGCGTCACGTGAAGCAGGTTTTTGACCCCAACGGTGTAATGAACCCTGGAAAAATTTTCGACTAAAAGGGCTTTGCCATGTATTCGCAACACCGTTTTATCGATGGTCGCCCGCTGGAGATGCCACCGGGAAAAATCGTCTGTGTGGGCCGCAACTACGCGGCTCATGCCAAGGAATTGAATAACCCGGTACCCGAGCAGCCGCTGCTTTTCATCAAACCCGCCAGCGCCCTGGCTGCCTTGGAGGCGCCAATAGCGCTCCCACAGGGCAAGGGTGAATGCCACCACGAACTAGAGGTCGCCCTGCTGATCGGCTCGACGTTAAGCCAGGCGAAACCTGAAGACTGCCTGGCCGCGATAGCGGGATACGGCTTGGCACTCGATCTCACCCTTCGGGAGCTTCAGTCAGAACTAAAAGCCAAAGGCCACCCCTGGGAGAGAGCCAAAGCATTCGACGGCGCCTGCCCGCTGTCGGCATTTGTTCCGTCGGCCAGCGTCCCCAACTGGCGAGAGTTACGTTTTGAGCTGCATCGCAACGGTGAACGGCAGCAATCGGGTCACTGCAGCGACATGCTCTTTCCCATCGATGTATTACTTGCCGACATTAGTCAGAGCTTCACATTGCAGCCCGGCGATATTGTGCTGACGGGAACCCCGGCAGGCGTGGGGCCACTGCAAAATGGCGACACCCTTACCTGCCAGCTCGACAAGCTGCTCAGTGTGACAACAGAAGTGCAAACGCCCTAAACAAAAAAACCGCCCTAAGGCGGTTTTTTTATCAAGCCAAACGGCTTAATTCTTTCTCTGCGACGAGCTTAAACTTCCAGCTTGCGCCAGTCAGTCTTCAGCTCAGTTGCCCAACCACGGATCTTTTTATCAACCTGTGGCGCGCGCGTCTCTGCAACTTCACCGGTTTTTGGATGCTTAAACTTACGCAGTGGGCGCGCGGCCTGCTTCTTGCGAGGCTTCTTAGCAGCCGCTTTTTTAGCGACGGGAGCGGCTTTGGCAGCAGCGGGTTTACGGCCGCGCTTCTTAGGTGCCGCAGCTTCAGTTTCATTCAAAATTTCCAGCAGGCCTTCGGCAGTTTGGCCGTGCTTTTTCATAAGTGCTTGCAGATCTGAAATAAACTTGAACTTCTGATCAAGCGCTTTGTGCTCTGCTTCGAGCTGCTTCTGAAGTTTTGCAATATCCATAAGATATCCTTAACTAATCATTGAATGAAAAAAACACGTAACTAAATAGTAGTTGCGTCATATAAAAATCTTCGCTTAATTATCAATCAGCACTCGCAAGAAATAAACCAAATATCGAAGCTCTAACCTACAATCACGCGATTATTGTGTTGAATTCCCATTAATAATGATTAAGGCAGCTCTGATTAATTCGGTGATAACTCAGGCTTTGCCTTATTTCGCCTGGCCGTCGTTGCAACACTCGTCAAGGAGAACCACCCTTGACCTTCGCGCTGCGCCTCGCCAGTGTACGCGAGAGGCTCCGCTGAGCCATTACCGAATTAATCAGAGGTGCCTTAAAGCCAGCGTTTATATCGAAAATAAACCAACATCAATACCGCTACGCCTATTAGCATGCCAACGAACAGCATAAAGGCTTGCTGATTATCCGCCCCCGGAATTCCGCCAACATTCACCCCTAATAAACCGGTAGCAAAGCCGAGCGGTAAAAAGATCGCCGAAACAATGGACAGCACATACATGCGCGCGTTCGACTCTTCGGAAATTTGATTGACCAATTCTTCCTGCGTAACGGCGGCGCGCTCACGCACACTATCGAGCGTTTCAATATACTGCGCTAAGCGATCACCGGATTCACGAACCGTGGCCCGGGCATCATTATCAAACCAGGCGACACGTTCACTTAATATCCAGTTCAGAGCCTCTCGCTGCGGCGCCAGGTAACGGCGCAGTGATATTGCCTGGCGACGCAAATCGCTCAATTGATTTCTGAGTCGCGCGCGCGGCGTCGTCAGCAGTGACTCCTCCAACAGATCCACGCAATCTTCAGCTTCCTCTATTGGCCCGGCCATACGGCTAACCAAACGCTCACATAGCAGTGCCACAAACTCCGCGCTAGAACACGGGCCCTCACCACGCGCAAACCGACCAACCACATCGTCCATCGACAGCAAGCGCCGCTTTCGCGAGCTAATAATATGATTGGCGTCGGCAAATATACGCACCGACACCATATCTTCGGGGTCGGCATTGGGGTTCATATTAACGCCGCGCAGCGCCATCAACAGACCGCCATTGTGGGCCGCCGCGCGGGGCCGCGTTTCCTCTGCCAGCAACGCGGCAACCGCCAGATCATCCAGAGACGTAATATCTTCACGACTCGCGAAAGCAGATAACCACGGACGCGTGTCACTGTGGCTGTAATCCACGTGTACCCAGAGCACACCTTGCTCCGGCTTCCAGAGGTCTATTTCCTCGCGCGTAATTGCCCGTGCACCGCCTCGCCCATCGAAAATAAAGGCGTAGATAATTGATTCGCTCATAAAGCCTCCACCGTTTTCCGGATCATCGCACGCAAATGAGCCGCAGACTAGCGTATTCACAGCCTCCTCTTTCTGGGTGAGTCGCTAAGTGCTTCATCCGCCTAGAATGGTAAAAAAACACGATAAGAGAACAGCAATGAAAATTGGCGTCTGCCTTCCCTATATGAAACGCGGCCTGAGCCGTCAAACCTTTAAAGACTGGTGCGGCATTATCGACCAAGGCCCCTTCCACAGCTTGTCATGTGGTGAACGCATTACAGGCTACAGTATGGAAATGCGCAACATCCTGGCTTTCGCAGCGGCCAGTACCGAGCGCGTGCGCATTATCCCGGCACTGTATGTGCTGCCCATGCACAGCGCGGTTCAAGCCGCCAAAGAAATTGCCACTCTGGATATTCTTTCAGAGGGTCGCGTCACGCTCACCGTGGGCGTGGGCGGTCGTGAAAAAGACTACCAAGCGCTCGGCGCGAGTATGAAAGGCCGCTTCCAGCGCATGGACGATCAAATCGCGTTGATGAAGCGGGTATGGCGGGGAGAGCAAATCGAGGACTATGACGAGATTGGCCCCGAGCCCGTGCAAGCGGGTGGCCCGCCTATTCTGGCCGGCGCGATGGGCCCCAAAAGTATCGACCGCGTTTCCAAGTGGGCCGATGGTCTGTATGGCTTTGCCATGGACGGCGACGCCGGGCTGATCGATTATTTTTTCAAGGCTGCCGACCAAGCCTGGGCGAACAGCCAGCGCCCCGACAAACCCTATCGCATGGGTGGCTTCTGGTACTCTCTGGCCGACAATGGTGAGCAGGCACTGCGCGACTATGTTTTCGACTACCTGAAAATTTTCGGCGACGCCGAAGCGGAAAAGGTCGCCGCAACCATGCGCATGCACGACCCGAAGGCCATACTCGACGGGCTCGACGCCATTGAAGCACTCGGTTGCGACGAAATTCAATTGGTGCCCGCCAGCGCCGATTTGGCCGAGGTAGACCGCCTCGCCAATTTGCTCGCCGGTCGTTAATGTATCGAAATAGCTGATAAATTAACGCAGATAAATCCGCTTTTTTATCAGCTCACCCTATCTATACTGGGCGTACTGTCATCGTATGGAGACGCGAGCCTTATGCCCCTTAGAAACACCAGCACCCGCTACGGTTGGGTAAGCATCGCCTTGCATTGGGGCATGGCCCTGGCCATCTTCGCCATGTTCGGGCTCGGCTTGTGGATGCGCGACCTCGGCTACTATGACACCTGGTACCAGCGCGCCCCCCATATTCATAAAAGCATCGGCCTTATCCTGTTGGCGCTGTTGGTCTTTCGGCTGCTGTGGCGCGCGACCAACCCCACACCGCAGGGCCCACCGAACAGCCCGCGCTGGGAGCGTTTGAGCGCACACCTCACCCACTATGGCCTGTATGCCATGCTGGTCGTGATGATGCTTGCAGGCTATCTGATCTCAACCGCCGACGGGCGTGCCATCGAGGTGTTTAATTGGTTTAGTGTGCCGGCGACGGTGCAGGACCTGCCCAACCAGGAAGACGTTGCCGGCGAGATTCACGAGATTCTTGCCTGGGCCATTGTATTGCTGGCCGGTGTGCACGCACTGGCGGCCCTCAAGCACCATTTTTACAACCGCGACGACACCCTGAAAAAAATGCTCGGACTTGCCAACCAAGCACCGGACTCGCGGTCGAAGTAGTTTCAGCACTGGCTCACCACTCAATAACAGAGGATGTATGTATGAAAACCTTACTCTCACTCACCGCCGCCCTGCTCATTGGCCTGAGCGGTAACCTTCACGCCACTGAATACAAAATCGACACCGCCGGCGCCCATGCCTTCATTCAATTTAAGATCAAGCACTTGGGCTACAGCTGGTTGCACGGTCGCTTTGACGACTTCGAAGGCCGCTTTAGCTACGACCCCAAAAAGCCCGAAGACTCCGATGTGACCGTTGTCATTGATACTGCCAGCGTCAACAGCAACCATGCCGAACGCGACAAGCACTTGCGCGGCAAGGACTTCCTCCACGTTGAGAAGTATCCTCAGGCCCGCTTTGAAAGCACTGCATTTATCCCTAAGGGTAACGGGAAAGCCGAACTGAAAGGCGAGCTGACGCTACACGGCGTAACTCGTGAAATTAGTATTGATGTGACAGAAATTGGCGGCGGCAAAGATCCCTGGGGCGGCTACCGCCAAGGCTTTACCGGCACCACTGAATTCGCCCTGAAGGATTTTGGCATCGACTTTGATCTGGGTCCCGCGTCGCGCACGGTACAAATGACGCTGGATATTGAAGGCATTGCACAAACCATGATGTAAACGGAACTTTTTAGATTTCCACCCGGTCTTACTATCGACTTATCTCGATACCCTCTTTCGGAGCCTTACGGCTCCGTTTTTTATTCTGCTGGGTCGGCAAACAAAAACGCATCACAGGCCTGCCAAATTTGTGCGCGGTAGTGCTCGCCCTCCTTTACCAGGTGATGGCGCGCGCCGGGAATAATCACCTCGCGCAAGCGACGATATTTCTTCCTCAGCACGGGCAAATTGTACTGCCAATCCACCGTGTCATCGGCGTCACCCTGCAGTATCAATACCGGGCAGTCACACGCTGGCTGAGCGTGAAACCACGGCAACCACTTTTTCAACGCTCCCACCCAGGCTACCGGCAATATGCGCGGCTGAAGTGGATCGCGCTCGCGCAAAAACTCCAGAAAGGCCTGGTCGTCGGAATTGTCGGCAAAGCGCCGCGGCAAACTGTGAAGGAAATACTTCAAGATACTGTGTGCGGGCTTGCCCCACCAAAACGCGCGCGGGCGCACCAGCGGCGCCATTAAAATCACCTGCTCAAAGTCATCGCTGCCGCCATCCAGAATATGCGAGCCGACAATGGCGCAACCCGTACTTTGGGCCATGGCAAAGCGTCGCTGTGGCAGCTCGAAAGGGGCCACCGCGGCAAAGGCGGCGCGCAATACGGAGCGGTAGCGAAAAAAGCTGTCTATCGATGCCCGCTCACCACTGGACAGGCCATGACCCGGCAGGTCGAAAGCCACCACACTGCAACCGTGTTTCAAGCAGTAATTGATCACATTGTTGAACAAACCCACATGGTCGTAATAGCCGTGATAAACAAACGCGGTGCGCTGCGCGTTGGGCAATTTGAACACCTGCGTGGCAATGCGCTCGCCCTCCGCCTCGAAATAGCCAATGTAATGGCACAAACCTGCGTAATCCTTTTCAAGGTCAATGCCATAGTAAGCACAGTAATCCGGCAGCCAGGGCTGGCTGTTGACGGTCGATTGCAACGACAAGGGGCTGAGCGAAGGAAGGTTCTCTTGGTCGATATTATCGGGCCACGGCATAGCAAGGTCCTTAGGTTTATTCTTTTTCGCGGGCCCTAGTGTGCCCCGTCTGCAGGCACAAAATAAAGGGCAAAAAAAAGCCCGGCAGGTACCGGGCTTTACAATCACTAGTGCGCGATGCGCGCCGCGATTATTTAATGTTTGGGTTTAAACGACCCGACTCGTACTCGCCAAACATCGCTTCCAAACTAACAGGTTTAATTTTGGAGGCATTGCCGGCCGTGCCGAAGGCTTCGTAGCGCGCAACACAAATTGCCTTCATTTCCTTGATGGTTTCTTTCAGGTATTTGCGCGGATCAAACTCGCTGGGGTTTTGCGCCATAAAGCGACGCACCGCACCCGTGGACGCCAGGCGTAAATCGGTATCGATATTGACCTTGCGCACACCGTATTTAATGCCCTCGACGATCTGCTCAACGGGCACACCGTATGTCTCGGGAATCTCACCGCCAAACTCGTTGATGATCGCCAGCCACTCCTGGGGCACACTGGAGCTGCCGTGCATTACCAAATGCGTGTCGGGAATACGCGCATGGATAGCTTTAATACGGTCGATCGCCAGAATATCGCCAGTGGGCGGACGCGTAAATTTGTAGGCACCGTGGCTAGTACCACAGGCAATAGCCAGGGCATCCACACCCGTTTTGGCAACGAAGTCAGCGGCTTCTTCGGGGTCGGTAAGCATCTGCTCGTGAGACAAGGTGCCCTCTGCACCCACGCCGTCCTCTTCACCGGCTTGCCCGGTTTCCAGTGAACCCAGACAACCCAACTCACCCTCAACGGAAACACCACAGGCATGAGCCATGTCGACAACGGTGCGGGTAACATCGACGTTGTAGTCGTAGTCGGAGGGCGTTTTGCCATCTTCACGCAGCGAGCCGTCCATCATTACTGAGCTGAAGCCGAGTTGAATCGAGCGCTGACAAACGGCGGGGCTGGTGCCGTGATCCTGGTGCATCACTACGGGAATTTCCGGGAATTCTTCAATCGCCGCAAGAATCATATGACGCAGGAAAGGCGCGCCAGCATACTTTCGCGCCCCAGCCGAGGCTTGCATGATCACTGGGCTGTCGGTTTCTCTCGCCGCTTCCATAATGGCGCGGGTTTGCTCCAGGTTATTTACATTAAATGCCGGTACGCCATAGCCGTATTCTGCGGCGTGATCCAGCATTTGACGCATGCTGATAAGTGCCATGTGAGTTCCCTTTTCAGTCTTTTAAATATGAATTATTGATCGGCGAGCGCGCTTACTTGGCGCGCTCTTCCAGTACCGCAACTGCCGGTAATACTTTGCCCTCAACATATTCGAGGAAGGCGCCGCCCCCGGTCGAAATGTAGGACACCTTGTCGGCAATACCAAACTTGTCTACCGCCGCAAGCGTATCGCCACCACCCGCTATCGAGAAGGCGTCTGACTCAGCGATCGCGTTGGCAATGTCTTCGGTGCCATCGGCAAACTGGTCGAATTCAAATACACCCACCGGGCCGTTCCAAATAATGGTGCCGGCCTGACGCAGAATGGCCGCCAGCACGGAACCGGTAACCGGGCCAACATCAAAAATCATGTCGTCGTCGCCGACATTTTCCACTGGGCGCAATGTTGCCGGCTCGTTCTCGTCGAACTTCTTACCCGTCATTACATCGCTGGGCAGCGGGATATCGCACTTTTCCATTAGCGCTTTTGCCTGTGGAATCAGGTCGTCCTCGCAAAGTGATTTACCGACGTTATAGCCCGCTGCCGCCAGGAAAGTGTTAGCAATGCCGCCACCAACAATCAGCTGGTCCACTTTGTCAGACAGTGTTTCCAATACGGTTAGCTTGGTGGAAACCTTTGACCCACCGACAATGGCAACCATCGGGCGCGCAGGGTTAGCCAAGGCCTTTTCCAAATTCTCCAGCTCATTGGCCAGCAGCGGGCCGGCACAGGCCGTTGGCGCAAACTTGGCAACACCGTGGGTCGACGCCTGCGCCCGGTGGGCCGTACCGAAGGCGTCCATAACGAAGATGTCGCAGAGCGCGGCATAGGCCTTGGCCAGGGACTCATCATCTTTCTTTTCGCCGGGATTAAAGCGAACGTTTTCCAATAGCACCAGCTGCCCGGCCTCCAGCTCTACGCCGTCGCGCCAATCGGCTACCAGCGGCACCGGCTGGCCGAGGGCATCACTGAGGTAGTCAGCCACAGGGCGCATTGAGTATTTTTCTTCAAACTCACCCTCAGTCGGGCGCCCGAGGTGAGACATCACAATCACCTTGGCCCCTTTTTCCAACGCCAGTTTCAAGGTTGGCAGGGCCGCACGCAGACGAGCGTCGGAGCTCACTTTTCCATCCTTGATGGGCACGTTCAGATCTTCACGTATCAGCAGACGCTTGCCCGCCAGATCCAAATCACGCATTTTCAATACGTTCATAACACTTCCCGTTTCACTATCCGTTTACCGAACTAAACTCGCCTGCTTGTGCAGATCTGTGTACCCACAGCAACATTGCCCGGGGCACGCTAACAGTGCCGCCTAATGCAGCCAGTGTGCGACCATGTCCAACATACGGTTGGCATAGCCCCATTCATTGTCGAACCAGGTGAAGACACTCACCAGCTCGTCCGCCACCCGCGTTTGCCCGGCATCGACAATACCGGAGCGCGGATCGTGGTTAAAATCACAGGACGCCAGCGGCTCCTCGCTCACCCCCAGTACAGCACTCAGCCGACCGCGCGCGGCCATTTGCAGGGCCGCATTCACATCGCTGGGTGACACCCGAGATTGCAGGGTCACGCTCAGCTCCATTGCCGATACATTGTGCGTGGGAATACGCACCGCCCGCGCCGCGAAACGGCCATCCAGATCCGGCAAGATGCGACCAATACCCGCCGCCAATCCCGTATCGACCGGAATCATCGACATGCCCGCCGCGCGCGTTTTGCGCAGATCGGTGTGGTGATAGGCGTCCAACACCGGCTGGTCGTTCATTGCCGAGTGAATGGTGGTAATACAACCCGAGCGCACACCAAAGGCCTGGTGCAGCACATCGATGACCGGGGTAATGCCATTGGTGGTACACGAAGCATTGGAGATCACCCGCTGCTCGCTGGTCAGGCCGTGGTGATTTAAGCCAAACACATAGGTCGGAATACTCGCCTCCCCCGGCTGCGACAACAACACATGCCGTGCCCCCCGCTCCAGGTGTTCATGGAGTGCGGCCTCACTGCCGAGGGTACCGCTGCATTCCAGTACCACATCGATGTTGTGCCGACTCCAGTCAACATCGCGCAGCGCGGTGCAGTGGCTCACGGCAATCTCGTCACCGTTAATGCGCAAACACTCAACACCTTTTTCCACCGTACCCACAAAACGGCCGTGGGTGCTGTCGTAGCGCGTTAAGTGCGCGATGGTGTCCAGATCGGCAGGCTCGTTAATGGCCACAATACGCATGGCGTCGCGCATTGGCGACTCGTAGAGCGCCCGCAATACGCAGCGCCCAATGCGCCCATAGCCATTGATCGCCAGTCGAATCATTCGCCTATGCAGTCCTCAACGGCAGCAACCACCGCCTCGGTGGTAATGCCAAAGTGCTTGAAGAGCTCACCCGCGGGCGCCGACTCGCCAAAGCTGTCCATACCGACAATACGGCCGTCCAGGCCAACGTACTTGTACCAATAGTCTTTGTGCGCCGCTTCAACGGCGACGCGCGCCAATACGTTGCTAGGCAATACCGACTCGCGATAGTAGCCGTCTTGCGTTTCAAAGGCTTCGGCGCAGGGCATAGAAACTACGCGTACTTTGCGACCATTTTCAGCCAGCTGTTGCTGGGCTGCCATCGCCAGTTTCACTTCCGAACCGGTGGCAATAATAATGGCTTCGGGCTCGCCCTCGCAGTCACTCAATACATAGGCGCCGCGAGCAATGGCGGCAACCTGAGCGCTGCTGCGGTTCTGATGAGGCAAACCCTGGCGGGTAAAGATCAGTGCCGTTGGGCCATCGGCGCGCTCCAGTGCGCTGCGCCAGGCCACGGCCGACTCAACCATATCGCAGGGGCGCCACAGCGCCATATTCGGGGTGCCACGCAGTGATGCAATTTGCTCGATTGGTTGGTGAGTCGGGCCGTCTTCACCCAGACCGATGGAGTCGTGGGTGTAAACAAAGATACTGCGCTGCTTCATCAGCGCCGCCATACGTACCGCGTTGCGGGCGTATTCCATGAACACCAGGAAGGTCGCGCCGTAGTTGATAAAACCACCGTGCAGGGCAATGCCGTTCATCATGGCCGACATACCGAATTCGCGCACCCCGTAGTGCAGGTAGTTGCCACTGGCATCGTCGGCTTCAACCGCCTTGGAACCCTTCCACCACGTAAGGTTGGAGCCCGCCAAATCGGCCGAGCCGCCAAGCAGCTCTGGCAGCATCTCGCCGTAGGCATCCAGACACAGCTGCGACGCTTTGCGGGTAGCGACTTCCTTACCCTCGTCCTGGCACTGGGCAATAAAGGCATCGGCCTTCTGGGCAAAGTCGGCGGGCAAGTCACCACTCAGGCGACGCTTAAATTCAGCGGCCAACTCTGGGTGGGCAGCCTGGTAGGCGGCAAACTTTTCATTCCACGCTTGCTCGGCAGCGGCGCCGCGCTCGCGAGCGCTCCAGGAACTGTAGACATCCTCAGGCACCTCAAAGCTGCCGTGGGGCCAGTTAAGCGCTTCGCGAGTCAGGGCAATTTCGTCATCGCCCAGCGGCGCGCCGTGGCATTCTTCTTTGCCCTGCTTATTGGGCGAGCCCTTACCAATGACCGTTTTGCAGCAGATCAGTGTGGGCTTGTTCGGCTC
>Ga0208468_1000027_pt1 | contig 61433 bp, 52 predicted proteins | sample DeeseametaMP0960_FD_184198 | JGI IMG/M metagenome (GOLD analysis project Ga0208468, IMG submission 184198) | Marine microbial communities from the Deep Indian Ocean - MP0960 (SPAdes) | ecosystem: Environmental > Aquatic > Marine > Oceanic | place: East of Madagascar, South Indian Ocean... | reverse complement strand
CCCGCCCGTTCTCTGGCGATCAAAATAAACAGAGGTTCATTGCCGCGAATATACCCAAACGCCGCCTGCACTGACGCCTCGATAACCGCTTCCTCTGACTCCGCGTCCCTGACGCTACTCAACACCTCGCGCAGGGTGCTGCCCACTTCATTAACGAGCGCTAATCCCAGTTCCTCCACCGAGGAAAAGTGGCTGTAAAACGCCGGGGGACTCAAACCACAGGCCTTGGTGATTTGTCTCAGGCTGATACCAGACAAACCACTCTGATCTTCCGCCAAAAGGTTCAGGGCCGCATTCATCAACTTTTCCTTGTTCCCTTTGCGGCTCTGTTTGGGCTTGCTCTCGCTCATTTTCTCCTCAACTGTGAACGCATTTTTACAAATGTTAACACCATCACACGACTAGCGCCCAACAACATTCACACAAACCGTTGATAACACAACAAAAATAGCCCATTTCACGAAGCCACTAGTGCCTCGCATAAAATCTTGACACCCGTTAAGTTAATGAACTAAAGTCCATCTTAACACATGTTAACTTCAATGCGAGGCGATTTCGGATGTCTGCAAGCACTACACACTGGCGCGACCCCAAGCGCTATATGTGGGCCTTGGGCCTATTGGTTCCCCTGTTCCCCATTGTTGGCGCCGCCATCTACATGACAACGGGACAAATTTGGGGCTGGTGGTTTGCTCCTTTCATGGTGTATCTGGTGATCCCGATGATGGATTTCGTCATTGGCACTGACCGCTCAAACCCGCCAGAGAGCGCTGTCGCGCAACTCGAGGCCGACCCTTATTACCGCTACATTGTTTACGCGTATATCCCGCTGCAATACGTGGGCACGTTAATAGCTGTGTGGTTTGCCTGCACCGAACTTGGCCCCTGGGGTATCGCTGGCGCCCTGTTAAGCTGTGCTTACGTTAACGGCATCGGCATCAATACCGGTCATGAGCTTGGCCATAAACGCGACGCTCTCAGCCAGTTTTTGGCGAAGCTGGCACTGGCCCCCGTCGCCTATGGCCACTTTTATGTCGAGCACAACTTCGGTCATCACCGCAACGTCGCGACTCCCAAAGACCCCGCCAGCTCAAGGATGGGAGAGAGCTTTTGGCGCTTTCTGCCCCGCACCGTCATTGGCAGCTTGCGCTCAGCATGCGAAATTGAAAAACAGCGCCTCGAGCGCAAAGGCCTCAGCTTTTGGCACTGGCGCAATGACGTGCTTCAGGCATGGTCGATGACGATTGTACTGTTCGCGGCATGTACGCTCTGGCTGGGCTGGCCTGCCCTGGCGTTTCTGGTGGTTCAAGCGGCCCTCGGCGCGTCATTGCTGGAGGTCATCAACTATGTTGAACACTACGGCTTGCTGCGCCAGCAAGATGAAAAGGGTCGCTATGAGCGCTGCCTGCCCAAGCACTCGTGGAACAGCAACCACATCGTTACCAACCTGTTGCTCTATCAGCTGCAGCGCCACTCCGACCACCACGCCCATCCCAACCGAGCGTTTCAGGCCCTGCGGCACTTTAGCGACAGCCCACAGCTGCCCTCTGGCTATGCGTCGATGATGATCCTCGCCTACTTTCCGCCACTGTGGTTCCGAGTGATGGACCCGAAAGTTGTCGCTCACCATCAGGGCAATCTCAGCCAGGCGCATTTGCACCCAAGTAAGGCGCAGAAGCTGAAACGCCGTTACCCAACGTCAAGCAATCAGGGCCTAGCGGCCTAATCAACACGAACACACCTGTCGCCGCCGCTTAGGCGGCGCCTCAGTTTGTAATGGAGAACCATAATGATAAGAAAGACTGCACTATACAGCGCGCTATCTATCGGACTCTGCCACAGCCCGCAGCTTTTTGCCGCACAGCTGGAAGAAGTTATCGTTACCGCGCAGCTGCGCGAGCAAAGCCTGCAAGACGTACCGGTTTCGGTCAGCGCTATCGGTGGTGAGAAATTAATGGAAGCCGGGCTGGCAAAAATTGAAGACCTGCAGGCCTACGTCCCCAACTTTACGATGACCGAATCCAGCATCGGTACCGACATTTATATTCGCGGTATCGGCTCTGGTGAAAACCAAGGCTTTGAGCAATCGGTTGGCATGTACGTAGATGGCGTGTACTACGGCCGCGCCCAGCTGGCGCGCGCGCCCTTCCTCGACCTCGAGCGTGTCGAAGTATTGCGTGGCCCACAAAATATCCTGCTGGGTAAAAACAGTATTGCCGGCGCCATTAATGTCGGCACCGCCTCGCCCAGCCAGGAACCCGAGCTGTTTATCCAGGGCACCTACGAACCCGACCTCGGTGAGCGAGTGATCGACTTTGTAGCCTCTGGCCCACTGACCGATGCACTGAGCATGCGCTTTGCAATGCGCCAGCGCCAGATCGACGGCTTTGTGGAAAACCAAGTTCTCGACCGCGATGAAGCCGAGCGCGACGAGGCAACTTATCGACTGAAAGTAGGCTGGGACCCAGGCGATGACTTCAAGGCCATGCTGAAACTGGAAATTGGCAGCTTCGATGTGGTGGGTCGTCAGTCGGAGATTATTAACGACACGCCCTCTGACTCAGACATCTTTATCTTCACCGGGCGCACTTATGGTGAAATTCTCAACAACACGGTATTCCCGGACTTCGGCGCCGCCAGCGGCGTTTTCGCTGCCCTGCCAGCGCCGGTGCGCAACCTGCTGCAACTGCAGGACAACGGCTCTATTCTGAATATGCAGGCCGATGACTCGGTGCTCGACACCAAGGCCGATCGCAAGCGCCACGCCAACGGCGACTTCAGCTATAACGATACGCAAAACGTCACCCTGAATATGGACTGGTATAAAGATGGGCACACCTTCTCGTCGATTACCGCCTACATGGCTTACCAGTACGATGAGGAGTGTGACTGCGACTTTACCGGCTCACCCCTTTTTCAGGTGGTCATGGAAGAGGAATACGAGCAGTTCAGCCAAGAGTTTCGCTGGATATCCCCGGCGGGCGAGAACTTCGACATGATTGCTGGCACGTACTTCCAGTACAACGATGTCTACTTTTTCGACTCCATTGTTCTGCCCTCCACGCTGGTTCCCCAGCTGATCAATGCTGCCGACCTGCTTGAAGGCGGCGCACGCGGCGACATCGACCCCGGCGCCAATGGCAGCAGCGGCTTTGAACTACTGGGTATTGGCGATGCCGGTAACTCGCTGATCGATATTCGCTCACCGCGCGATTTCAAAAGCGACTCGATTATTGCCTCGGCCTTTATGCAAGGCACCTGGATCATCAATCCGAGTTGGCGCCTGACTCTGGGCGGCCGCTATACCTACGAGAAGAAAAGCGGCAGCAGGAAGCTAGAGTTCGGGCTGCCGGATGGCTCTCGCCTGCCGATCGGTGAAACCGATACCGCCGCCGCTGTGACCTTTGCCGCTGAGCGCCACGACTTAAAAGGTAAGCGTACCGAGTCACAGTTTGCACCGCTGGTAAATATTCAGTGGGACATCAACGACGCGGCAATGAGCTACTTCTCCGCCCGCCGAGGCTTTAAATCGGGCGGCTACGATGCCCGCTCAAACTCCTCGCCCAGTGCCGACCCCACACCGAGCAACCCCAATGCCGTTGGGCCTAACCCGCAGGTATTAATCGGTAGCTTCGAGTATGAGGAAGAGCGCGCCACGTCCTACGAGTTAGGTTTGAAAACCACCTTGTTCGACGGTGTTGCCGAGCTGAATACCGCACTGTTTTACACCCAGTTCGACGATCTTCAGGTCAGCGTGTTTGATGGCACCCTGGGCTTCAATGTCGGCAATGCCGCCAGCGCTGTGACCCAGGGTATTGAATTCGACGGCCGTATCGCACTGAGTGAAAACCTGATGCTTGCCGGTGGCTTGGCGTTTTTGGACTTTGAGTTTCAAAACCACGAATTCGGCACCTGTATTCAGGACCAAATTCCCGACAATCCCAATGGCATCAACTGCGATTACTCCGGTAAAACCAACCAGTATGCCGCCGACTTCTCGGGCAACTTATTGCTCGCGTACGAAAGCGCACTGGGTGACAGCTTAATGCTGCGGGCAAACCTGGATGCCATCTTCAGCGACGAGTACCACCCATCGCCAAACCTGGATGAGCGCGTAAAACAAGACGCCTTTATTCAGTACAACGGCCGGGTATCACTGTCTGCGGCAGACGGCACCTGGGAGCTGGCGCTGCTGGGTAAAAACCTCACCGACGAGCTGATAGTGCTGTACGCGGTTGACACCCCCGTGGCCAAGAAAGTCATCGCAGGCACCACCAGCCACCACGGCTTTACCAACCCACCCCGGACGCTTGCCCTGCAAGCCTCTTATCGCTGGTAAGCCGCAGACAAGCTCAACGCAAACTGTCGTTGAGCTTGTCTAATACTTTCTGACCGGGGCAAAGCTCTGCCTCGGTCAAGGCCTGCAACGGTGTCTTGCTGGTACCGATAATTTCATGCAGGTCCTGAGAATCCTCATCCATATACAACAGGCCGGTGAGAATTTGCTCTTTGGCTCGATAATCCTTTATCAAGCGCAACGCCGAGCGCCGGCTGTTTAGGTCCAGCTCTGGATCTGCCTTACGAAGCTGCACCACTGAACCGTCGTGCAGCGTTACCGCCTTGCTCTCACCTTCGGCATAACTGGTCGAAATTTCCTGCTTAAACGGAACATAATCCACCGTCCCCGTCGCCGCCAAGTGATCGCGCACATACTCATAACCCTTGGTCGAAGCCGGATTATTATTAAAGGTGACACAGGGTGAGATCACATCGATAAAGGCAAAACCGCGGTGACTGATCGCTGCCTTGATCAGCGGCACGAGTTGCTCGCGATCCCCCGAGAAGCTCCGCGCAACAAAACTGGCACCGAGCTGCAGGGCGATGCTGGCCAGGTCGATGGCCTCAAAGGGATTGGGTTCGCCCTTTTTACTGGCCGAGCCAACATCGGCGGTCGCGGAGTCCTGCCCCTTTGTTAAACCGTAGCAGCCGTTGTTCTCGACCACGTACATCATATTCACGTTGCGACGCACGGCGTGAGTGAACTGCCCCATACCAATGGATGCTGAATCGCCGTCACCTGAGACGCCAACGTAGATTAAGTCGCGATTCGCCAGGTTCGCGCCTGTCGCGACCGATGGCATTCGGCCGTGAACCGAGTTGAAGCCGTGAGAATTGCCGAGAAAGTAGGTGGGTGTCTTCGAGCTGCAGCCAATACCGGAAAGTTTGGCCACCTTGTGTGGGGCAATGGATAACTCGAAACAGGCCTGCACAATCGCCGCGCTAATCGAATCGTGACCACAACCCGCACAGAGGGTCGACAGCGCGCCTTCATAATCCTTGCGGGTAAAACCCAACTCGTTAATCGGCTGCTCTGGATGGCGGAAACTCGGGCGTAAATAGGTCATTACACGGTCTCCTTGGCGGCGCGCAGCGGTTGTACTTTGTTCTCGTCAAGGTGGCGGCAAATATCGCTCTCAATCTGCCGAGCGGTAATCGGCATGCCACCGTAGTTTAAAATAGGCACTAAACGACGCGGCGATACCAGGCACTCATTGACGATTAAGCTGCGCATTTGCGCGTCACGATTTTGCTCAATAATAAAAAGTTGCTTGTGGCTATCAATAAACGCGGCCACACCATCGTCGAAGGGAAAGGCCTTTAACCGCAGCGTATCGACGGCGATCCCCGCTCGCGACAAACTGTCTACCGCCTCTCGCGCTGCCTCGTGGCTGGTTCCGTAGTAAATCACCCCTACATCCGCAGCGCCGCTCGCGTTGCACTCCTCCGCTTTGGGCACCTTGGTGGATGCCGTTTGCCATTTCTTCAGCAGGCGCTGCATATTCAATTCGTATTGCGCGCTGTCTTCGGTGTACACAGCGTACTCGTCTCGGGAAGTGCCGCGAGTGAAGAATGCGCCCTTCTCCGGATGGGCACCGGGATAGGTGCGATAGGGAATACCGTCACCATCGGTATCGAGATACCGACCAAAGCGCTCTGACATCGCCTCTAGTTGCTCGCCGCTGTACACCTTGCCACGTCGGTATTCGCGCTGGTCATCCCAGCTCAACGGCGGCGACATACTGTCATTCATGCCCAGATCCAAATCGCTCATCACAATCACTGGGGTCTGCAACTCTTCGGCTAAATCGAAAGCCTCCGCCGTCATGGAAAAGCACTCCTGCGCCGTGGCCGGAAACAGCAGCACGTGTTTGGTATCCCCGTGGGAGGCATAGGCGCAAGCCATCACATCCGATTGCTGTGTTCGCGTCGGCATACCGGTGGATGGCCCGGCTCGTTGAACATTAATAAGCACACAGGGAATTTCGGCAAAATACGCCAGCCCCAAAAACTCACTCATTAGCGAAATTCCCGGGCCACTGGTTGCCGTAAATGCGCGGGCACCGTTCCAACTGGCACCAATCACCATACCAATTGCTGCCAGCTCATCTTCAGCCTGCACAATGGCGTAGTTCTTATTGCCGCTGGCGGGATCAATGCGCAATCGCTTGCAGTATTTATCAAAACCATCGACCACCGAGGTCGAGGGCGTAATGGGGTACCAGGCCGCAACGCTTGCGCCACCATAGATGGCCCCCAACGCCGACGCCGTGTTGCCGTCGATAAGGATCGCGTCACCCACGGCGTCGCGACGCTCGACGCGAATACCCAGCGGGCAGTCGATGTTCTCCGCAGCGTAGTGGTAACCCAGCTCCAGGGCCCGCACATTGGAAGTAATCAGCTTTTCCTTGCCCTGAAATTGGTCGGCCACCAGGCCGGTAAGCACATCAAACTCGATATCCAGTAGCGCGGCGAGCGCCCCCACATAGACCACATTGCGAAACAGCTGCTGCTGACGCGGATCGCTAAATTCCCGACGGCACAAGTCGCGCAGCGGAATACCAATGAAGGTAACATCACTGCGCAGTAATCGCAGGTCGAGAGGCTTGCTGGAGTCATAGAGGAAGTAACCTCCGGACTCTAATTCTTTGATGTCTTTCGCCATGCTCTGCGGATTCATGCAGACCATCATATCGATGCCGCCACGGCGACCGAGAAAGCCCTTCTCGTTCACCCGCACCTCGAACCAGGTCGGTAGCCCCTGAATATTAGAAGGAAAGATGTTTTTGGGGCTTACCGGCAGACCCATACGGAACAGCGCCTTGGCAAACATATTGTTGGCACTCGCCGAGCCGGTGCCGTTAACATTGGCGAATTTGATGACAAAATCATTGACCGCTTCGATACGCTTCATGGCTGTACTTCCTCGCCGGCTTTGCTGACGCTGTAATAAAACTGCTGCATATCCCAAGCCGCAGTAGGACAGCGCTCGGCACACAAACCGCAGTGCAGGCAGACATTTTCGTCTTTAACCATGGCCCTGCCAGTTGCGAGGTCGTCGGATACATAAATGGCCTGATCAGGATTGTTCGCAGGCATCCGCAGTTTCTGACGCAGTGTGCTTTCTTCGTCGTCGTTAACAACAAAACTCAGGCAACTGGTTGGGCAAATATCCAAGCAGGCATCACATTCAATGCACAGTTTTTCGGTGAAGACAGTTTGCGCATCGCAATTCAGGCAGCGCTGCGCTTCGTGAAAGGCTGTTTCGGCATCGAAGCCTAACTCGACCTCCAAGCTGCGGTCGGACAATGCCTGATCCAGGTTGGCGTGGGGAACACGATAACGGGCGTCATCTTCAATTTGATTGTCATAGCTCCATTCGTGAATACCCATCTTCTGGCTGACCAAGGTCACCCCCGGCGGCGGGCGCTGTGTCACCGACTCACCGCGGCAAAACAGATCAATAGAAATCGCCGCTTGGTGGCCATGGGCAACAGCGGTAATCACATTTTCCGGGCCAAAGGCGGCATCGCCACCAAAAAACACATTGGGCAGTGTCGACTGGAAGGTGTCCTTATCAACAACGGGCAATTGCCACTGATCGAACTCAATACCAATATCGCGCTCAATCCAGGGAAACGCATTCTGCTGACCGATGGCGACTAGCACATCGTCGCAGGCCATATCGACTGGCGGCTCGCCGGTGGGTATCAGTTGCCGCTTGCCGTCTTCGTACACGGCCTTCACTTTCTCAAAGCGCATGCCAACCAGCTTGCCATCTTCAACAAGAAACGCCTTGGGGACATGGTTATCGTAGATCGGAATGCCTTCCTGCTGGGCGTCTTCCTTTTCCCAGGGTGAGGCCTTCATCTCTTCAAAGGGGCTGCGCACCACCACGCGCACGTCTTCGCCTCCCAAACGTCTGGCTGTTCGGCAGCAGTCCATGGCGGTATTCCCGCCGCCGAGTACCAGCACTCTGCGCCCAACTGTCTGCACATGACCAAACGCCACGCTGGCCAGCCAATTGATACCAATATGAATATTCGCGTCGGCGGCTTCGCGACCAGAGATATCTAAATCCCGTCCCATCGGCGCGCCGCTGCCAACAAACACCGCATCGTAATCGTTCTGCTCAAGCAGCGCCTTCAAACTGTCGACATAGTGCCTAAAGTGGCTGACCACCCCCATATGCAAAATAGTATCGACCTCTTCATTCAGCACCGACTCAGGGAGCCGGAACGCCGGTATCTGGCTGCGCATGAATCCGCCGCCCGCTGGCTGCTCGTCAAATAAGTCGATGTTGTAACCAAGAGGCATGAGGTCGCGGGCAACCGTCAGCGACGCCGGCCCGCCTCCCACCAAGGCTATTCGCTTACCGTTTTTCTTTTTCGGGATGACCGGCAAGCGGTCCTGAATATCCGCCTTATTATCGGCAGCCACGCGCTTTAACCGGCAAATGGCAACAGGTTCTTCTTCCACCCTGCCACGCCTGCACGCGGGTTCACAGGGGCGGTCACAGGTGCGCCCAAGCACACCGGGAAAGACATTCGACTCCCAGTTAACCATATACGCATCGGTATAGCGCTGAGCCGCGATCAGGCGAATATATTCGGGAACGGGGGTATGGGCAGGACAGGCATATTGGCAATCCACCACCCTGTGGAAATACTCCGGGTCTTTTACATCGGTCGGTTTCAATGTTCCCCCTAAATACTATTCTTATTTGGGTTTGAGGAAGCAAAAACGTCTTATTAGTGGCGATTACAGCATAGCGGCATTAAAAATTCACCAGAAAAATACCGCCATAAATGGCGATAACCGATCAATTTTTGAGGAGGCACCCACACAACTTCTGTAAAGCATGAGCAGCGCTGAACTTTCTGGGCTAGGGTTTACCTAACAGGGTGTGACGCAAAATTAAGCTGTCACCAACAGCAGGGAGGCGACAATAAAACCTACGCAATGCTGGAGAGAGCAATGATGACCCAACAAGATAAAGCCCCTTTTTATAAACCTCTGGCAATCGCCATTACCAGCGCCATTCTGTTGAGCGCCTGCGGTGGAGGCTCCAGTGGCTCCGGCGGCTCAAGCACTACCACATTTTCGGTGACTGATGCACCGGTTGACGATGTCGAAGCAGTAAAAGTCACGTTCACACGCATTGACCTTAAGGCCGCGTCTGGCTCCGAAAATGATGTCTCCATCACCTTCGATGAGCCCGTTACCATTGAAAACCTGCTCGACCTTACCGGTAACGCTTCAACACCTATCCTCTCAGAGGCAAGCATCCCTCCCGGCGACTACAACCAGCTGCGTATTTTTGTTGATGGCGGCTTCCCGAACTCGACCGTCACCCCAGAGGGCGGTAATAAAACCGACCTGTATATTCCGGGCCAACAGAATGGCAACTCCAACGGCAACCCACAGTTTCTGCGACTTGTGTCAGGCTTCACGATCGCCGCGGGAAGCAAGTCAGATTTCACTATCGACTTTGTTTTACGCAAGGGCCTGACCAAACCAGCCAACCAAGACTACTATCTGCTACGGCCTGCATTACGACTGGTAAATAACCTCGAAGTGGGCAGCATCAGCGGCTCTGTCAGCTCGACCGTGGTCAATCATCCCGAATGCCTGTTAAACGAGGGCAATGGTGCGGTTTATCTCTACGATGAGGACCTGACAACGGGTGATGCTATGCCGGAGGACTACTTCGATAGCGAATTGGCAACCGGCGTGCGACCTATTGCCAGTGCCGAAGTGGGGCAGAACGAAAGCGGCGAATTCACCTTCACCATTGGCTTTGTTGAAGCACGCGAGGCGGCTTACAGCGTCGCCTACACCTGCGAACCCGCAAATGACGAGCCAAGCACCGATGACGATATCAACTTCACGGAAGTGCTCTCGACCACCGTTACTGCTGGTGAAGAAAGCACGGTTAGCTTCACCGTAGAACCCGAAGTCGTCGTTGAAGAACAGCCCGCTCAGGAAGCGGAATCAAACCCTGTTTAGCACCGCAACCAACCCCGTGCTCTTGGCCTCTAACCCGGAGCACGGGCAAGACTCAGCTGGACTTCTTAACAAACTTACTAATAATCACAATGCGCGTGCCATTGACACGCCCTTCAATATGCTCGGGGTTATCGCTAAGGGAGATATTGCGAACGGCAGTGCCGCGTTTGGCGGTGAAACTGGTGCCTTTGACGTTAAGGTCTTTGATCAGGGTAACGCTATCGCCGGCCTGAAGTACCGCCCCGTTGGCGTCAACAGTTGCCACCTGGTCGCTATCGGCCAGCCCTGCGTCCGCCCATTTCTGCAGGGGCTCATCAAGAAACACCATATCCAGCAGGTCTTGCGCCCAGGGCTCGCTACTCAGGCGATGTAACATTCGATAGGAAAGCACCTGAACAGCGGGTTCAGTGCTCCATACACTTTGATTCAGGCAATGCCAGCGCGCCGCTTGCAGGGCATCGTCACCGGCAATCTGCGCAAGGCATTCACCACAAACCACCACCGACGCTGGCTGTTCTGAACCGCTAACCTCATACGCGCTGAGCCCGTCACTACTGCCGCACAGCTCGCACTGTCCCTGGCTGCGCTGCATTAACGCCTGATCGATTGCCATGATTGCCTCCAAGCAAAAGCCGCGCATTATAAACGATCTGCAGCCGCTGCGGTGAAGGCGCTGACAATTAGCCAGCCGCGCGGTCGCTGCTGTCTGCCTCGGCACTGGCGTCGACGGGTGTCAGTACTGGCGTGTCGTGTTTTTTAACATGGCTTGCGCCAATAAACTGGCCTCCCGATTCGATGGCCAGCTCACGCACCCGGATATCGCCATTCACCTGCCCTGATGCCACAATTTCGATGTAGTCAGCATCAACCTTGCCATCGAGCCTGCCGCTCACTAGCACGCGTTTGGCTTTAATGTCGCCCTTAAAATGCCCGCTCACACCGATGGTCACGTCAGCCTGCGAGGTGATATTGCCGTCTACCGAGCCATCTAAGTGAAAGCTGTCTTTTAACTCGAAGTCCCCGACGAAATGGGTCCCCGCAGCGATAATCGTCGTTCGGGCAGGGCTGTCTGATCTCTTACTGTTTTTGCTAATGAGTCCCACTTTATCCTCTCCTCGCGCTTGAAAAGCCCGTCATAGTTTTCCAGCGACCACTCCATAAAACTTCTCGGAGCGAGACGCCGATGCAAGTGGCGAACTTCGTAGTGCAAATGGGGAGCGCTGGACAAGCCCGTATTCCCGCTGTAACCAATCAGCTCTCCCTGCGTTACATAGTCGCCAACAGCCACTGTCGACTTACTTAAATGCCCGTATACCGTGGTAAAGCCAAAGTTATGACTCAACTTCACCATCTTCCCGAAACCGCCATCGTTGTACCCTGCCCACTCCACAACACCATTGGCCGTGGCATACACCGGGGTACCAATGCGGGCGCGCAGATCGGCCCCGCCATGCAATTTCATTTTCCCCAATACCGGGTGCTTTCTCATACCGTAGAAGCTCGTGACTTTGGCCTCTTCCAGCGGGTAGCCACTGGGAATGGCGGTGAGCATATAGCGCTTTTCCTGCGCTGTTTGGCTTGCGGTATCCAAGCGAAATTCAATCTCGGCATCCGGATTAGGAGACAGGCCCATCATCGCCTCAATGCTGCCTAATTCCTCGCCCATCATCGACAGGGCTGCCACTTTTTCTTCAACAGAATTTTGCAGTCGTTGCTGCTCTTGCAGTAAAGCCGTATTCTCTGCGCGAATTTCGGATTGCTGGACATGAAGGCGAGAAAGCTCTTGGTCCATTGCATCGAGCTTATTGCTGAGTACGTAAATAGCCAGAACACCGCCGGCAAATAACAGCCCAAGCACAGCAACGAAGCCCGTGGCAAGGTGCTTAATAAATTGTGGTACGCGATAATGCCGCGTTCGCTCAAAACTCGTAACGGTTATTTGGTAGTGATCCCGCATAGCCAACCTGTCATCGCTGCACCGATTTAGGGCGCAATTAGTAGGGACGCCCCGGAGTGTGCACCCGCTCAAAACGGTGAGCGAGATGCGCAAAATGAGGCAATACTACACAAAGACTGACCAACGGGACAATCTTCGCGACCACCGCCCGACAGATCCACGGCCGTTGCGGTGCGCTTTCGCTCTCCAGCAACGCACGATATGTGCCAATAATGACAGAACGATTACCCTTCCCTATGAAGCAACTGCCATTGGTCACCAACCCTGTCTACAGCTATTCCTTTGATCAAAAGCACCGCTTTCCGATGGAAAAGTTTGGCCTGCTAAATCAGTACTTGGCCAATCAACATATACTCTCTGCAAGCAACGTCTATCGTCCGGGAAAAGCCCGGCCTGAGCTGTTGCAACTCGCTCACTGCGGGGAGTACATCACCCGTTTCACCAACAATACCCTGGACAAACAGGCCGCGCGGCGCCTGGGACTGCCCTGGAGCGAGGGCTTGGTTACGCGCAGCTGGATCTCGCCGAATGGCAGCTTCTTGACCGCGCAGTTGGCCCTGCGCCACGGCATCGCCTGCCACCTTGCCGGCGGCACTCACCACGCCCATCGCGACTTCGGCTCTGGCTTTTGCGTATTCAACGACTTGGCTGTCGCCGCTAAAGCCCTGCTTGCTCAGGGCCGGGTGAAGCGCTTGCTGATCTTTGATTGCGACGTTCATCAGGGCGATGGCACGGCCACCATTCTCGCCGACGAGCCCGCCGCCTTTACCTGCTCCGTACACGGTGCGAAAAATTTTCCCGCGCGCAAAGCCTGCAGCGACCTGGATGTTGAGGTGGCCAGCAACTGTGAGGACGATCAATACCTGAGCATTGTTAGCGACACCCTCGAAACGGCATTGGCCAGCGCCCGCCCGGAGCTGGTGATTTACGATGCTGGCGTGGATATCTATGCTGGCGACCCACTGGGCCTGCTAAAGGTCAGTGAAAACGGCATTCGCCAGCGCGACCGCATGGTCATTGAGCGCTGTCGCTCAGCGGGCATCCCGGTGGCAACGGTCATTGGCGGTGGCTACGACGATGACCGCCAGGCACTGGCCAGACGACACGCCATCGTTGTTGAAGAAGCCCAGCGCCGCTTTTTGCAAGAGCAATAAAAAGGGCGGCTAACAAGCCGCCCTGCAGGGGATCGCCGAAACGCTTAGGGGATCAACCCACCCAGTAGACCTTTCAGGGTATCTGTCAGCAGTGCCAGCGGGTCTGCCCCCGGCTGCTGAGAGACCGCCAACTGAAGTTGATCCACTGCCGAACAGAGTACCGCTAGCGGCGTCCCCTCTAGCGGGCACCCGCCACCACTTAACGCCGACGCAATGGGATCCAGCAGCAAGTCCAGGGGCGTGCCAGTCAACCCACCATCACTACCGCCGCCCTGCAACGCCGCAGCCAGTGATTCGAGTGGAGCAAGCAGAGCATCGAGAGGCGTACCCGTGGGGCCAGCGCCAGAACCGCCGCCATTCACACTGTCGCTCAGCACCTCACCCAATGGGGTCAAAATAGTATTCACGCCAGCGAATAACTGCGCTGCGGCACCACCAAACACCTGATCAAAGGTGGGTGCCAGCACAACCGCCAAACCACCGAGAAGCTGTGAACTTAACGCCTCGACACCGCTATTGATCTGGTCGGACACAACACCCTGCTGCCCGGCCTGCTCTTCGATAAACGTGACCGGAACAATGCCGGTCAGTACATTTTTTAGCAGGTGCTCAACGGTCTGCGACACGCGAAATGCCGTCAATACGCCGTTGCCACTGTCCAGGGCCACCACGGTATTATCAAGGTCGGCGAAGGTCACACTCAGGGTTGTCAGTGCGCCACCCAAGACCGGCGCCGACATCACCTCGGCCGGCAAATTGCTCAAACCCTCTTCGAATGCATCGCTTAACTGGCCGGTGAGTACGGTCAGTGCGGTCAGGTCGAGATCGCCATCAGCGCTGCCGCCGCCACCGCCATTGAGCAGCGGTGCAAGGGCTTCACCCAAGGGCGCCAGGGGTGTTCCGGCAAGTGGGTTGTCACCGCCGGGGCTAGCGCTACCGTCGCAATCGCCCTGCCCTGCAAGCGACATTAACAACCCCGGCAAATCAGCCAGTAGCTCGTTGCTCGCCAGCTGCACATTCTCCGCCGCTGCCGCAAAGGCTTGCTGCGGATCCGCCGCCGACTCGGGGTTTACGGCGGCGAGCACCGCGTCCAGAATATCGACAGTATCTTGCGCGACGACTTGATCCAGACAACTGATGCTGGCTTCTAACGGCGTGCCTTCAGCTGCCGACGCCAAGCCACCAAACACCTGCTCAGACAGGGGCTGCTGAATCACATCCAGCGGTCCTTCTACTCCCTGATAACGGCTTGTCTCATCTCCGCCATCATTTGAGCCGCCGTTGTCGGAGCCCGACCCGGACCCGCCGCCATCAGAACCACCATCATTGCCGCCCTCGTTACCGCGATCACCGGAGCCGCCGTCATCGGCGCCATTACCGCCATCGGGAATACTACTTGGGTTATTACTGCTACTGCTGCTCGAGCCTCCGCAGGCACTAAGTGCCAAGCTGACACTGAATGCCAGTATGAAGGCGCGATATAATGAGGATAATTTCAACATAGGCTTTACTCCCTTAAGTCGCCATTGGGTACAGAAAGGCTCTGCACCCGGCGCCGATCATCGTTTTCCCTTCCCGACGCCACACTGTATTCAACCAATACGGCACTGTTTTCGATGTACGGAAAAACCGAGTTATTCATAGTCGCGGGCAAAAAAAAGGCGACCTGTTGGCCGCCTTTTCATCACTGACGCGAAGCGCTTAGCCCAGACCGCCCAACAGGGGGCCCAGAATGGTGTCGAGCAAATCTGTCAACAGATCCAGTGGGTTACCGCCACCACCAAGACCGGATAACAGGCCATCAACCACGGTGCAAAGCGGGTTCAGAGGCGTTTCTGCCAAGGGGCAAGAACCACCGCCGCCCAATGCTGAAGCCAGCGGGTCAAGCAACAGGTCAAGCGGTGTGCCAGTCAGGCCGTCGCCACTACCGCCACCAGTCAGGGCAGCAAATACACCTTCCAGGGGTGCCAGCAAGGCATCGAGAGGTGTGCCAGTTGGGCCAGCGCCAGAGCCGCCTGAAGCCAGACCGCCAGTAATCGCCTCACCAATCGGTGTCAGCAGCATGTTCAAACCGCTAAACAGTGGGTCCAGAGCGCCACCGAACAGTGCACCGAATGCAGGGTCCAGCACCGCGCCAAGACCGTTGTCCAACTGCGCTGTTACCTGACCGATACCATCTTTAATCTGGCTGCTAACCGCACCCGGTTGACCAGCCTGCTCTTCGATGAACTCGACAGGAACAACTTGAGTCAGCAGGTTGCTGAGCAAGTTATCCAGCGTCGTCGCGATAGCGCCAGCCGTCTCGTCGCCAGAGGCATCGTCGAGGGCACCAATAGTCGTGTCCAAATCGTTAAAGGTCGTTTGCAGGGTAGTCAGCAGACCACCAAGAACTGGCGCGTCGGCCACTTCTGCGGGCAGATTGGCCAGACCTTCGTTAAATGCTGAAGACAGTTGATCAGTCAGTGCTTGCAGCGCTGTCAGATCCAGGTTTTCACCATTGCCAAAACCGCTGCCGCCTGCTGCAGTTAGCAGCGGAGCCAACGCGTCACCCAGCGGTGCAAGAGGAGTACCTGCCAGCGGGTTGCTGCCCATCGGTGCGCCGCTCGGGCCAGTACAGTCACCCTGCCCTGCCAGAGAAGTCAGCAATACCGGCAAATCTGACAACAGCTCCGTTACTGCCAGCTGGGCATTCGTTGCAGCATCGGCAAACGCTTGCTGGGGATCATTGATCGAGTCGGGGTTAACCGCGGCCAGGATACTATCGAGAATATCCACTGTGTCTTGAACAACAACTTGATCCACACACTGCACAGCGCCTTCCAGCGGTGTACCAGCGGCTGCAGAGGCAATTTGCCCCAGCACTTGCTCAGACAGCGGCTCTTGAACCATGTCTAATGGGCCTTCTACACCTTGGTAGGTCGCTTGCTCGCCCGAGCCGCCTGAGCTCGAACCGCCACCACCGCCGCCACCGCAAGCGGTAAGAAGCACCGCAGCGCTTAGGCCGAGCAGGCCAGCGCGATTAAATTTATTAAGTTTGAACATGTTCTGTAACTCCGTAAAAACAGGTATCGAGGTGCCTGCCAACAATAGGGGGAGAGCTGTGCATTCACACCGCCATGCCAACGCCGAAGCGCCTCATCCACTGACGGGGCATGTGTGTACATTGAACCAGCAGTGGGAAATAGGCGAAGTAAGGGAAAACCGAAGTAGACGCGGAAAACCCCGCGCTTTTTGAGACCTGCATCACAAAAAAACGAGTTAACTAAGCTGCCACTCTGCTCACTGTGACACAAACCCACAGTTCACACGCTTCCCTTCTTCGCGGCAGTCGCCATAATACCGTTTTGGCAAAGGGAAAGGCTATGACAATTGTAAACTCCGATTGGGACCTGCCCGCCCCGTTTACCCAAAGCCTGAGTGTCGGCCGCGACGATATTGACGGCTTGGGCCATGTGAACAACGGTGTGTACGTGAGCTGGTGCCAGCGGGTTGGCTGGCAACATTCCGTTGAGCTGGGGCTAAATCTGGACGACTACCATCAGCTCGATGCCGCAATGGTTATTCGGCATGCGGAGTATGACTATGTCGCTGCAGCTTTTTTAGATGAAGAGTGCGAAATGGCCACGTGGTTAACGGCTAGCGACCAGCGCCTTACGATGGAGCGACGCTTTCAATTAAAACGCTCTCGCGACGGCGTTACCCTTCTTCGGGCGCGCTGGCAGCTGGTATGCATTCGGCTGAGCAACGGCAAGCCGCGCCGCATGCCGCCGGTATTTAACCAGCGCTACGGACCAGCGGTTATCGCCACAGAAACGTAATTCACAGCCTCCAGATAGCGTGTAGAATGTAGCAACCCTGTAGAATAAAGAGAGACACAAGTGAGCCAACAATACGCAGAACACCCCGCCATGTTTCGCAACAAGCCATTCGGCTTCATTCTCGCGCTGCTGTTGGTGCCGGTTGGGATTGGCATTTTGATCCTGCTTTATTGGTACCTTAAGTGCAAAGCCACTCGCCTTGAAATTAATGGCAACGAGATCGTGCTTGAGCAGGGCCTGCTGAACAAAGACCGCACCGAGCTCAACACGTCGAGTATTCGCACTGTTAAAATCAGTCAGTCTCTAATGAACCGCTTGTTCGGCGTTGGCACCCTGAGCATATTTACGGCGGGCGACAAGGCCGAGGTACAGGCTAGCGGCATGCCCCGCCCCGAGGTATTCAGGGAACTGGTAAAAGCCAGCCAAGTTGACGAGCAATGAGCACAGACCGCCAGCAAGTCTTAAAAATTGGCGGCCTGCTGCTTGGGCTACTGCTCCTGCTGGGCGCTGCAACAGCTATGATGCTGCCATTGGTTGCCGGCTTCATTGACCAGCACTTCACCCCCGGCCTCGACTTGCGCAATGCCGCCGTCATCGCTTTTTTTGTCACGGTGGCCACCCTGGTCGTGTTCGCCTTTGCGGCAGGGGATGGCCTGCTTGGTGAGCTGCAGTTCATGCTTGGCGGCTTTGTGAGCTTCTTCCTGATATTTTGGCTATTCATTGCCTGGATTTTTTAGTGTTGCAACTCAGCGACTTGGTCGCCCTTATTCTTCTTTGCATAGTGCTCTACCACCTCTGGGCATCGGTCGGGATACGAGAGCACTGCCTGATCGCTGTTAAGCGACACTTAGCCGCACATCAGCTGCAGTTACTCGATGAAAATATTGCGCTCCGCGCACTGTGGTGGAAGCGCAATCGCAGGGGGCAGATCCAAGTGTGGCGCCGCTATCACTTCGAGTTCAGCGCTCAAGGTGACGAGCGCTATCAGGGCCGCATCATTACTCTGGGCAAGCATATTGAAAATATTGAGCTCCAGGCACACCGGCTTCCCGACGAGAGACTTCACTAGCTATGCACGGGCACACTCCCTATTCTGAAGACCAACGGGTAAGCGCCCGTACCCTGCTAGAGCTGCTACCCTACCTTCGCCCCCATATGCCGCGCATCGGCCTGGCACTGCTGTGCCTGATCGCGGCAAAGCTGGCCAGTGTCGGCCTGCCCTTTGCCTTAAAACATATCGTCGACTATCTGGACACCAGCGGGCTGAACGCACTGACACTTGCACCGATCGGCCTGCTACTGGCCTACGGCGGCCTGCGCTTTGCGAACGTATTATTCGGCGAGCTACGCGATACTCTGTTTGGCCGCGTTACTGAGCGTGCGATGCGGCGCATTGGTCTGTCGGTATTCAAGCACCTGCACCAACTGGACCTGGATTTTCACCTAAACCGCCGCACTGGCGGCCTGTCTCGCGATATCGAACGCGGCACCAATGGCATCAGCTTTTTACTGCGCTTTATGGTGTTTAACATCGTGCCGACATTTATTGAGATCGGCATGGTATTGGTACTACTGGGCTGGCAGTACAGCGTGTATTACGCCCTGATCGTACTTCTGGCCGTGGTGAGTTATGTCGGGTTTTCCGTGGTGGCAACAGAGTGGCGCACCGGCTTTATCCGCCGCGCCAATGTTGCCGAGTCGCGCAGCAGCAGTCGCGCTGTCGATAGCCTGCTCAACTTCGAAACCGTGAAATACTTTGGCAATGAAGACTACGAAGCCCAGTGCTACGACAACGAGCTGGCGCAGTGGGAGCGAGCGAGACGTCAGAACCGCCTCAGCCTGTTTGCCCTGAACGCCGGCCAGGCCTTTATCATTGCAACCGCGATGACATCGGCAATGGTGCTGGCCGCAAAAGACACTCTGTCGGGCAGCATGACCATCGGCGATTTTGTATTGATCAACGCCTTTATGATGCAGATTTTCATGCCGCTGAATTTTCTTGGCTTTGTCTACCGGGAAATGAAAGGCTCAATGGCGAATATTGAAGCGATGTTCGCCCTGCTGCGCCAACGTGCCAGCGTTACCGATAAGGCCGGCGCGCCCCCGCTATCGGTTCGTGATGCAGAACTGGAGTTCAGCCAGGTTTGCTTTGCTTACGACCGCGACCGGCAGATTCTCCGCGATATTAGTTTCCGCCTACCGCCGCGCAAAAAAGTCGCCATCGTCGGCAGCAGCGGCGCGGGCAAATCCACCTTGCTGAAACTTTTATTTCGTTTTTACGATGTCGACAGCGGGCAAATTTTGATCGATGGCCAGAACATCGCCGCCATCAGCCAACAGTCGCTGCGCAGTGTTCTCGGCATCGTCCCCCAGGATACCGTGCTATTCAATCAGAGCATCCGCGACAATATTCGCTACGGCCGGGTCGATGCCAGCGATGAGGACATCGACGAAGCCATTCGCCTTGCCCACTTGCAAGACTTTATTCAAAGCCTACCCGCTGGTGCCGACACGCTGGTGGGCGAGCGCGGCTTAAAATTATCAGGCGGCGAGAAACAGCGCGTGGCAATTGCCCGGGCACTACTCAAGGGCGCGCCGATTATTGTCTTTGATGAAGCCACGTCCTCACTGGACAGCAAGTCAGAGCAAGCCATTCTTGCCGCCATGCGAGACATTGCCAGACAACACAGTATGCTTGTGATCGCGCACCGGCTATCGACCATTGTCGATGCCGATACCATTGTGGTGCTGCACGAGGGCCGTATTGTTGAGCAGGGTAATCATCAACAATTGCTTGCAGCCGAGGGCCACTATGCTCAACTATGGTCACTACAACAACGCCAGCGGCAAGGCGACTAAGGGCCGAGAAAAGGCTCGAGACACAACAATAAAATTCAGCAGGGGGTACACTATGCACCAGCTTTCCGGCCAAGATGCCATGTTCATCCATACCGAGGCAGCGGGCATACCGCAGCATATCAGTAGCCTCGGCATTTACGACCAATCCAGCGCCGACGGCGGTTTGGTTCGCTTCAAACAGATTATTGAGTTAATCAGCGCCCGGGCGCCGCTGTCACCGATCTTCACCCGCCAACTGCAGCGCGTGCCTTGGGGCCTGGACCAGCCGTGGTGGGAAGAAGTCGAAGACCCCGATGTCGAACGCCATATCCACCACATGGCACTACCCAAGCCGGGTGATTGGCGGCAGCTGTGTATTCTCGCTGCCCGCATCCACTCGCGTCCGCTCGATATGGAAAAGCCGCTGTGGGAAATGTACGTCATCGAGGGTCTGGACAACGTCCCCGGACTCCCGGAGAACTGCTTCGCAGTGCTGCTAAAAGTTCATCATGCCGCTATGGATGGCGCCACGGGGGCGCGTCTGCTTCCCCTGCTGCATGACCTCAGCCCAACCGTTGAAGATATCCCGGTGCCGGACACTGAGCATGAATCCATGCTTACTCGAAGCGACATACTGAAGAAGGCCGCAGCGAATAATCTGCGCAAACCCCTTAAGACCGCCAAACTGGTGGGCAACTTGGTGCCCGCCTGGCAGCGTATCCGCCGTGGTAGGAAAGAGAATGACTTCCGAAGCCTCGACGACAAACAGCGCACGCGCTTTCAGGGAAAACTGTCCCCCCACCGCGTGGTCGACTCTGTGAATTTTGACTTCGCCGAGCTACGCAGCATCAAACAGCACTGCGAGGGCGCCACGATTAATGATGTGATGCTGTGCATCGTGTCGGGCGCGCTGCGTCACTACCTCAGCGCCAAGGGGGAATTGCCGGAAAAAACCCTGGTTGGCGGCTGCCCCATAGATGTGCGCAGCGCCGCCGAGCAAAACAGCGGCGGAAATATGGTCGGCTTTATGACCGTGTCACTGTGCAGCACCATCGCCGACCCTATGGAGCGCCTCACCCACATTCAGCAAGCCTCGCTGGAGTCCAAAGCCTATGCCAACGCGCTGGGGCCGCGTGTTGCGGTGGATGTCACCGATGTATTACATGGCGGAGTTCTGCAGCTCGCGCTGCGCGCCGCCTCAAGTACAGGCCTGTCCGAGGCAGCGGTAATCTTTAACACCGTGATAACCAACGTTCCCGGCCCGCGCGAACAACTGTATTTCTGCGGCGCCCGCTTAGTTAATGGCATGAACTTTGGACCGCTGTTGCCCAACGTCGGCCTGTTCCACATTGTCTATTCCAGCGTGCAAAACAAGCGCGGCATCATCGCCCTGTCGTTTACCGCCTGTCGCGATATGATGCCCGATCCCGACCTCTACCGGGAGTGCATCCAGCGCGCTTACGACGAGCTGCGCGAAAGCGCATTAGCCAGTACCGCAGAGCCGGCATAAGTTACCGCGAGTACGCATTAAAGCACTATGAATAATAGCCACGACCTGCGACTCATCATCGAGTCGCGCATTCCGATTATTGTTATCGAAACCTGGGAGGAGCGCCGAGCACTGACCCTGCTAAGCAAACTCGGCGTTCAACTCGCGAAACCACTCTATGCCTGGTCAGCGAGTGACGGCTTGCGGCGTGCCGACCTCGTGGACTCACCATCGCTGCCGCAAACAACGTCGCCAGAGGCTGCACTCAAACATATTCGCGCCGCCAATTCACCGGGGCTATACGCCCTGTGTGACTTCCACCCGTATTTGAACAATGAGCCGCTGAATGTACGCTTGATTAAAGACATTGCCATGCAAGCAGAGGCGGCAAAGCAGTGTCTTATTTTTATCAGTCATGCATTGCAGATTCCCGCTGAATTCAAGCGCATGACGGCGCGCTTCACGCTGTCGATGCCCGAAGACCACAAACTGCTCGCCGCGATTCACCGCGAAGCCCAGCAATTTGCCAAGGACAAGGGGCGCAAGGTCCGCACCGACCGCCGCGCCCTGGACAAGCTGGTCAGCAATCTTCGGGGGCTGCCACTGCAAGACGCGCGAAAACTGGCGCGCGGCGCCATCTATCAGGACGGCGCCATCACCGAGTCAGATATTCAGGCCGTCAACAAAGCCAAGTTTCAACTCCTGGATATGGACGGTGTTCTGAGCTTTGAGTACGACACAGAGAGTTTTGCCCATGTCGGTGGCCTGCTGAAACTGCGCGACTGGTTGCAAAAACGTGAGGCCGCGTTTCTGCAACGCCAGACGGATGCGCCCAAGGGCATTATGCTGGTTGGCGTTCAAGGCGGCGGCAAAAGCCTGGCCGCCAAGGCCGTCGCCGGTATGTGGGGCCTGCCCTTGCTGCGCATGGATATGGGGGCGCTGTTTAACAAGTATTTTGGCGAGTCCGAGCGCAATGTCCGCGAGGCGCTGGCGCTTGCCGAAACCATGTCACCCTGTGTGCTGTGGATAGATGAAATTGAAAAAGGCATTGTCGCCGATAGCAATGATGGCGGCACCGCCAAACGGGTGTTGGGCACCCTGTTAACGTGGATGGCAGAGCGTCGGCAAGCTGTTTTTGTTGTGGCCACCGCCAACGCCATCCAACACCTGCCGCCCGAATTGATCCGCAAAGGGCGCCTGGATGAAATATTCTTCGTCGACTTGCCCAAACCGACAATACGCGAAGACATCTTCGCCGTTCACCTGGAAAAACGCGGCTACTCAGCCGACAGTTTTTCCTTGGAGGTACTGGCTGAGGAAAGCGCAGGGTTTACCGGCGCCGAGATCGAGCAGGCTATTGTTGCCGCGGGCTACACTGCAAACGCCCGCGACGAAGCGATAAGCACCGCCCATATCGTCGGTGAACTGGGTAACACCGTGCCGCTGTCCATTACAATGAGTGAGCGCATTGACGCCCTTCGCCAATGGTGCAAGGAACGCGCGGTACCCGCCGATTAGCCCCGGCGCTACAAGCCGGGCTCGCGCGCCGCTACCTCACGCAGTACAGGCAGCAAGCCATAGGCCTCAAACACGGCTTTGATCTGCTCATCATTGCCGGTGCGCTTGCTCTTGTTGCGCCGCTTTAACGACACCTCCTGGCTGCCTGCAATCACTGGAAAACGCTGCATCCACACCCCACGCCCTTCCAACATGGTGCACACGGTACCCGCTTTCAGGCTCATGGCTTTCAACCATACGTCGTCGGCATTGGGAGCCAGACGGGTAAAAGCCTCAACGTCGTCAATGCTGCCGTCAAAACAACCGGGGAAATATAGCACACCACCCACGCCAGTGGGGAAAATCATTAGCGAGCTATCGCGGTCATCATTGCGCCGCCACCATTGCTTATAGGGCAGCAGCTCGCCCTTTTCGTCTAAGCGGATACGGTGGCCGCGCGTACAGTGAATCTCATTGGGCGCTTGTAAGTGAGCGCGATATAGCTGGTCGACCATGTCCTGTGGGTAAAGAATATCGTCGTCAACCGTGAGTAATAACGCCTCGGGGTATTTCTGCAGGGCGTAGAAGAACTTGGTATAGGGGCCAAGATCTTTCTCAACAAACTCGATGTCCAGCCCGCGCGCGCATTGACGCTTCAGAATTGCCGGGATGTCGGCATCGCTGAACTCGTCGGCAGACAGCCACAACACGATACGATCCGGTTTATGGGACTGCTGAAGCAGACTCTCTATCGTTAAATACACATCGTGAATGCGCTTGCTGAAACTGGTTAGCGAAACAACGATGGGGCGCGGCGTATTTTCCGCCACACCCCGTTCTGTGCGATGCAAGGCATCGGCCTCAAAGCGCTGGGTCAAGGCCTCAACCCGGCGGTCAATCGCCTCGGCCAATGCGCGTTTTTGGCGCTTTTCCTGGCGGAGTTTTTTCAACATCGTGTAATGATTCCCGTAATCTCTGTCAGAGCGATGGCGTCGCCCAGCTGTGTCACTGTATGCTGCGCACTGTATCAAACCGTGAACAACTATGCCCTTACTTGCTCTACAACACCTTTGCTGCCCCATTGATGGCGAGGCCATGCAGCGCAGCGATCAACAGTGGCGCTGCCCGCGCGGTCACAGCTTTGATATTGCTCGCCAAGGTTACATCAACTTGCTGCCGGTACAGCACAAAAAATCCAAGGACCCCGGCGACAGCAAAGCCATGGTCAATGCGCGCAAGCAATTTTTGGATCGCGGTATATACCGGCCCATTGCCGATGCCATCACTCAGCTATTGCTCGACGAATTTGGTGAGGCAGCGTCATGCAGCGTCTTGGACGCCGGTTGCGGCGATGGCTACTACCTCAACACGCTCGCACAAGCGCTGGTCGACCGGGGCGGCAACGTCACGGCAACCGGCCTGGATATTTCAAAGTGGGCGCTGCGTTGCTGCCTGCAGCGCAACCGCTCACTAAACGGCATTGTTGCCAGCAATCGCAGCGTGCCGCTGCCCACCTCCAGCCAGGACATCGTCCTCTGCGCCTTCGGTTTTCCGGTGTACAACGAATTTTCACGGCTACTGCGCGACGGCGGCTACTACCTTCAGGTGGACAGCGGCCCCGACCACTTACTGGAATTGCGGGAAAAGCTGTACGCCGAATTGCGGCGCAGCGAGCCACCGAGCCTGGACAAGGCAGAACAACTTATCGGCCCCTTGCATAGGCGAGTGCGCGTCCACCAACAAACCCGCGCACTGTCACGCAGCGAGCTTGACGAGCTGCTAAGCATGACACCCCACAACTACCGCGCCACCCACGAGGCTCGGCAAGCGCTGTTAAGCAGTGCACCGATGTCACTAACCCTGGATGTAGAGCTGCGGTTATTGCGCTGCCATGGCGCTGTTGGGGAAGATCAGGGGAATGAATAGTGCCGCTCGCGGTCTATTGATCGCAGCGCACTGCTAAACGTCGCCCCAGCAGCGCTTGAAAATGGCACAAATGCCCCCACCATCGGGCACATAAGAATATTGTCACAGGTAGACCTTAAATGACCGAACACCAACACATCAGCCAGCTCCACGACTGGTTGAACAGCCAGATTATCGGCCAGCAGCAACTCACCCAACGCCTGCTTATTGCCCTGTTGGCAGACGGCCACCTGCTGGTTGAAGGCGCCCCCGGCCTGGCGAAAACCAAGGCGATCAAAACCCTCTCCGATGCCATTGAGGGCAGCTTCCAGCGTATTCAGTTCACCCCGGACCTGCTACCTGGCGATGTCACCGGTAGCGAAATCTATCGCCCCGAAACCGGCGTGTTTGAGTTCCAGCGCGGCCCCATATTCCACAATCTGTTGCTGGCCGACGAGATCAACCGGGCCCCGGCTAAAGTGCAGTCCGCACTGCTGGAAGCCATGGCGGAAAGGCAGGTCAGCGTCGGCAGCCACAGCTACGCCCTGGACTCCTTGTTCTTGGTAATGGCAACCCAAAACCCGCTTGAGCAAGAGGGTACCTACCCACTGCCAGAGGCTCAGCTCGACCGCTTCCTGATGCATGTCAATGTCGACTACCCCAGTGCAGAAGCCGAGCTGGCCATTCTGCGCAGCGTACGCAACGAGGCCCAGGGCGAGCAAAGCGCTGCGCCGCAAATCAGCCAGCAGGCGATATTCTCGGCAAGACAGCAGGCTTTGGATATTCATATGGCCGACGCCGTGGAGCAGTACATCGTGCAACTGGTCGTCGCGACGCGCAATGCCGGCCAGTGGGATCAACAGCTCGACCAGTGGCTCGATGTCGGCGCCAGCCCGCGAGCAACCATCGCCCTGGACCGCTGCTCGCGTGCCCATGCCTGGCTGGCCGGCCGAGACTACGTTAGCCCAGATGATGTCCAAGCTGTTGCCCACGACGTGCTCCGCCACCGTTTAATTATCAGCTTCGCCGCTGAGGCCGAGGGCGTTGCCCGCGACCAATTGATAGACCGACTGATTCATTGCGTACCCGTTGCCTAAACCGCTATGGCCAAAGCGACGTCTTCAACAGAATCGATGAACTACGTAGTTCGCGGCGCGAGTGTTAACCGCGCTGCGCTGATAGCCGCCAGACTGACCGCGCGGCAACTTCGCCTGCGCCAACAACGGCGCCACGTCGCCCGACAAACCGGCAATCACCCGGCGCCCTTCAAAGGTCGCGGCTTAAGCTTCCAACAACTTCGCGCTTACCAGGGCGGCGACGAGATTCGCCACATCGACTGGCGGGTAACCGCGCGCACCACCAAGCCGCACACCCGCGTGTTTGAAGAAGAGCGCGAGCGGCCGATTGTTATTTGCCTGGACCAGCGTCGGCCGATGGCCTTTGGCAGCCGCCATTGCTTTAAGTCAGTCATGGCCTGCCACGCCGCGGCGCTGCTGGCATGGAATGGTCTGGACAGCAATGACCGAGTCGGCGGCCTTATTTTTTCCGACGACCGCCACAACGAGTTCCGGCCTAAGCGCAGCAGCCGAGCAGTACTGCATTTGTTAAACAGCGCCTGCGAGTACAGCGAGCGGCTACTCCAAGCACCCGCAGAGGATAAACAACAAGCCCTGTCCTCAGCGCTGGAGGAGCTTCGGCGTATCACCAGGCCGGGCTCATCAGTATTTATCTTGAGCGATTTTCACGACTACGATGACGAGGCCCACAAGCAATTGCTGCTGCTGTCACGTCACAACGACATTGTCGCGCTGGGCATCAACGACCCGCTCGAGCTGCGCTTGCCGCTGCAAGGTGCGCTGCCCCTCAGCGATGGCCAGCAGCGTTCGGTCATTAATATCGACCAGCGGCTACAACAGCACTACCGCGATCACATCGCACAGGCCCAGCAAACGCTTCAACAACAACTTCGTCAGCTGGGCGTTGTTTTCTTACCACTGCATACCGATGACGACCTACTAGACATCCTCAGCAGGGAGATCCGGCTAACATGACGCCAAGGCCCACAGACCCATTGGCCCAACTCGCCGACATCCACCTACCGCCACCGCCGGCTGATTTTCCCTGGGCCTGGGGCTGGTTTGCCCTGCTCGGACTGCTGTTGTTGGTCGCCCTCACCGGTGCGCTGTATTGGCGCCGCCGCTACAACCGCAACGCCTATCGCCGCGCCGCGCTGGCGGAACTCGAAAGGCTCACGCAGCAAAGCGATGACAGCCTTTACGCCGCGAGCGCCAATCAATTGCTGCGCCGAGTCGCTTTACAGCTTGATGGCCAACGCGCCGCTACTGCACGAGGCGACGCCTGGTGCGAGCTGTTAAATAGTTACTGCAAGCACCCTGTGTTTACTACCCAGCAGTTTGCCGAACTGGAGACCGCCGCTTATCAGGCAACGTCGCAGCTGACTGATCGCGACGGGCTGCATAGGTCAGTAAGCACATGGCTGCGCACGCACAGGAGAGCGAAGGGATGCTGAGTTTACAGTGGCCATGGCTGTTGTTGCTGCTGCCCCTACCACTCATCGTTAGGGCACTGAGCAAACCCGCAAGCGAGCAGGCCGTGCGAAGCGCCCTGCGGGTGCCGTTTTACCACCAACTGATGCAGCTTCGCGACCGCGAAAGCCTCAGCATAAAAAACACCAAAAGCCCGCTTGTCATTGCACATTGGCTGCTCTGGCTCAGCCTGCTTGCCGCCGCCAGTGGTCCACAGTGGGTGGGTGAGCCTCAGGCGCTTCCCAGCACCGGCAGGGATCTAATGCTGGCAGTCGACATCTCAGGGTCGATGGCTCAGCAAGATATGAAAGTTCAAGGCAGCGCCCTGCCTCGCATTACTGTGGTAAAGGCAGTCGTCAACGAATTTGTCCGCCAGCGCCGAGGCGACAAGCTCGGACTCATCCTATTCGGCTCGCGCGCCTACATTCAATCCCCGCTCTCCTTCGACTTGGCGACTCTCGGCCAGCTAATGGATGAAGCCGAGGTTGGCTTCGCTGGCAAACAAACCGCCATCGGCGATGCCATTGGCTTTGCCATCAAGCGACTGCGCAAACGCCCGGAAAATAGCCGCGTGGTAATTTTATTAACCGATGGTGCCGACACCGCCAGCACCCTACCGCCCTTAGAGGCGGCTGCCGTAGCCCAGCGTGAGAATATCCGCATTTACACCATTGGTGTCGGGGCAACAGAAATGGAAGTACCAGGGCTTTTTGGCAGTCGGCTAGGGGCGCGAAAAATTAACCCCTCTGCCGACCTGGATGAAAAAACACTGCGCGAAATCGCCCACCAAACCGGCGGCGAATATTACCGCGCGCGCAATACAGAAGAACTGCAAGCGGCCTACAATGCCATTGCCGCGTTAGAGCCAATTGAGCAGGAAAAGCAACAGATTCGGCCGCGACGCTCCCTCCTTCACTGGCCATTGACCGCAGCGCTAATCGCCGCGCTGGCGATTGCGCTGGCGCAAAGGAGATCGCAATGATAACGCTACACTGGTTGCGTCCCGAGTGGGTGTGGAGCGCACTGCCAATACTGCTGTGCTTATGGCTGCACCTTCGCCAGCAGCGCTCGGCGCAGCAGTGGCAACAATTTATCGACCCTGGCTTATTGCCCCACCTCCTTGAGCAGCCGCAAGGCGGCTATTCTCGGCGCCTGTGGCCAGTGTTCTTAGCGGGGTTGTTGTGCTGGCTGGCACTGATGGGGCCTAGCTGGCAACGCCTGCCAAGTCCCGTATTAGAAGACCGGGGCGGTTTGGCAATTGTGCTGGACCTGTCGCCGTCCATGCTTGCCGAAGACCTACAACCGTCGCGACTGCAGCGGGCTAAATATGCCATACGTGACCTGCTGGCACTGCGCGCCGACGGCCAAACAGGCTTGGTGGCCAGTGCCGGCGACGCCTTTGTGGTAGCGCCGCTCACCGATGATGGCAACACCCTCAATACGCTGCTGCCCGCCCTCCATCCAGCTATGATGCCTGTGCAAGGCAGCAACCCCCTTAGCGGACTCGTCCAGGCGCAGCAGCTACTCGACAATGCCGGTAGCCCCAGCGGCCACATTCTGCTTATCGGCGATGGCTTTTCTGCACAGCAGCTAAAGGGACTGGAGAGCTTTGTCGACCAGTCCTCTTACCCGGTTTCAATTATCGGTGTGGGCAGTGAACAGGGCGCGCCTATCCCCCTGCCGGAAGGGGGCTTTTTAAAGGACTCACAAGGCAACACCATCGTCGCCAGTATGCCAGAGGCCTTGATGCAGGCCCTGGCCCGCAAGGCCGGGGGGCAGTACATTAACTTAAGCGCCCCACTGGGCGATTCCGCCCTGCGCAAACTGGCAGCGGGCAGCCAACAATTTGAAGAGAGTACACAGCAGCAAACCTTCGAGCAGTGGCAAGACGGCGGTCAGTGGTTAGCCCTGCTCCTGCTACCCTTTGCCCTGCTGGCCTTCCGGCGCGGTGCTGTGCTGATTATATTCCTCGCGATACTCACCCAGCCCGAGCACAGCTATGCGCTGGACTGGCAGCACCCGTGGAAAACCGCCGACCAACGAGCACTGCAGCGCTTTCAGGAGGCGCCCGCAGAAGCCGCCGAACTATTCCGCGACCCTATGTGGCGCGGCAGCGCCCACTATCGCGCCGGCAACTATGCCGCGGCGGCGGATGCTTTCGCAGAGCGAGACTCCGCTGACGCTCACTATAACCGTGGCAACGCACTGGCCAAGGCGGGAAAACTGGACGAGGCCTTGGAGGCCTACGATCAAGCGTTACAACGCCAACCCGACATGGCCGATGCCAAAGCCAACAAGGCATTAGTAGAGCAATTAACAGAACAACAGCAGCAAGGCGGCGGCCAAGGATCTGAAAACCAGGGTTCTAAAAACGAAGGTTCTGAAAATCAGGCCTCTGAAAACCAGGGCTCTCAAAATCAAGACGCTGATAACCAAGAACAAGGCGGCGACCCGCAAGATAACAACGCGGCTGACAACAATGCCACCAACGCAGGCGAAAACCCGCAACAGTCATCAGGGGAACAGCAAGCCGACCCATCAGAGGATCCAGGCACCGACGATTCCGGCGCCGCACCTGCTTCAGAAAACACGGCGAACCAGAGGGCTCTCGCCGAACAGCACGCGCAACAACGCGGTGAGAATGACGATGCGCAAAACGACGCCTTCGCCCAACAAAGCGACGGCACTACGCCCGCTGAAAATGCCAAAGCAGCGCCTGCTGCTGGCGCCGCTCAGGCGCCGCTGTCAGAGGAAGAACAGGCGCAAGAGCAGTGGCTGAGAAATATTCCTGACAGCTCGGATACGCTGCTTCGCAACAAATTCCAATACCAATATGATCAGCGCCGCCGCCAAGGCGAGCTGCCGGAGGCCGAAAACTATGCCCCGTATTAAGTATCTAGCGACCTTGTGGCTGAGCTTTTTTGCGCTTTGCTGTAGCGGCCTCGCGCAGGCCGAGACCACAGTACGTGCCACGGTTGACCGCAATCAAGTCGCCCTGGAGGAAACCCTCAACCTCACCTTGTCAGCCGACAGCATTTTATTCAGCGGCGAGCCCGATGTAAGCGAGCTGAGCACTGATTTCCATATTCTGAACCGACAGCAGAGCAGCCGCACCAATATCGTCAACGGCAAAATCAGCAGCAGCCGCCAGTGGGACTACACGCTGGCCCCGAAACGCGAAGGCGACCTGACCATCCCCGCCATCACCATGGGCAACAAACAAACCAAGGCCATAAGTATCCGCGTCACGCCGTCAAACAGCGCGCGACGCCAGAATACTGACAATCGCCAAGTGTGGTTAGAAGCGGATATCACACCGCGTCGCGGCTATGTTCAGCAAATGCTGGAATACAGCGTCAAGCTATACAGCTCGGTGAATTTTCTCGACGCCACCCTGGACCCTTTGGAAGTCGACAATGCGCTGGTCGAGTCACTCGGGGAGAGTCGTTACCACCAACGCGTTGATGGCGGCAACTTCCGGGTTATCGAGCGCCGCTACGCCGTTTTTCCTCAGCGCAGTGGCACATTGGAGATACCTGCGTTGACGCTGCAAGCGCGCGTGGAAAGCTACCGCCCTTCACTGTTAGACCCAGGCCGTTTACTGGTACGTCGCAGCCCCCCCATGGAAATTGATATTCAATCCCCCCCCGCAGACTTCGACGGCGCGCTATGGCTGCCCGCGGGCAACGTAGAGATTTTTGAAGAGTGGAGCAGCGACCCCGAACAACTGCAGGTGGGCGAGTCGATTACCCGTCGCGTGGATATTCGCGCCGAGGGGCTGATGGCAGCGCAGCTACCGGCACTGCCTCGCTACGACCTGGCAGGGGCCAAGCTCTACCCTGACCAGCCAGTGCTGCAAAATAACAAAGATGAACAAATACTGGTTGGCCTGCGCAGCGAATCCACAGCGATGATCGCCAACGAAGCCGGGCGCTACACCCTGCCCGAAATAAAGCTTGCCTGGTGGAACACGCGCACTAACCGCGCCGAGCTTGCGGTATTACCCGCCCGGGAGTTAGTTGTAAGCCCCGCACCGGGCGCGTCCGGCGATGAGGCCATCGAAACCGCAGCGTCGCATGCTGCGCCCTCGGCAACCCCGCTCAGTGGCCCAGCAATTTCCACAGACACTCCACTGGCGCCCTACCGGATAATTATTGCCATATTAATTTGCACCAATCTACTTTGCCTGTGGGCGCTGCTCCGTCGTCGTGATCGCACAGAGCCTCCTCTCCGGGATGTTGAGAAGAAGAATGACCAACACGAAAAGGCTGCTTACCAAAGGCTGAAAAAGGCTTGCAAACAGCGCGATGCCCGCGCCGCGAGAGCGGCGTTACAAGACTGGGCCTCTCACCAGCAAAACGGCTATCGCAGTTTAGCGGAGCTCGTCGCCCACGAACCCGCCTTTGCCACTCACGTTGACAATATCAACGCCGAACTTTATCGCGCCGCCGAGCCCTGTGTGGATTACGCCGCGTTGCTACAGACCGCAGCAACCTACAGAAAGCAGCAGGCCGAGAGCCCCGCCAAACCGGCCCTCGCGCCCCTGTACAAGAGCCTATGAACACCACTTATGTTTTGGCATCGTCGCGGCCGCCGACAACCATCACACCGCCAAGAATCACCAACGCAATGCCAATCAGTGTGAGCGTATCTGGCAGCAGGCCCCAGATCAGCCAATCCAGCAGCCCGCCAAAGACCACCGCAAAATAACTGGTCGGCGCGAGCACCGATGCCGAGGCATAGCGATAAGCCCAGGTGTACAGCAGAAAGCACAAATAGATCACCACCCCCATATACAGCAACCAAGGGTAGGCCGAGAGATGCACGCCGCCGCCCTGCCAGAGAAAAAACGGCACGCTGACCATCAGGGACACGGCAAAGTAATAGAACAAGATCCGATTTGCGGGTTCAGTGGACGCCAACATACGCGTGGTAATCATAGAAATAGCCAGGCCCAAGCCCGAGCCCAGCGCAACCAAATGCCAGATACTCAACTCCGCAAAGCCCGGCCGCAGCACCAACACCACCCCGGCAAAACCCAGCAGTAACGGTGGCAAGCTGCGACGGCTCACCGGCTCTCGCAACGCCAAAAATATTAACAGGGGCACCATCAATGGTGCGCTGTTGCGCAGCAGCGTGGCTTCTAACAGTGAGATTTTACTGAGCGCGAAAAAGTAGAAGTAGAAGCATGCAACCCCACTTAACCCCCTCAAAAAATGCATGGGCAGGCGCTCACTACGCAAGCTGGCAACGCCGCCGCGCGCAACACTGGGCAGGGTAAAAACAAAGGATATGCTGTATTGGGCAACGATCATTGCCGATACCGGCACCTGCATTCCCGACAAATGTTTACCGACCGCGGCAACGGTCGCCGACAGGAAAACAGTGAGCAGGGACAAGCCAACGCCAATGGCTAAGCGCCGCCTGTCTTGTGAAAATCGAAAAGGAAAACCTGCCACAACACCGCCCAACATACCGATAATAGGACTGCGCTGTGGCGCAGCCGCCGAACACTATAAATAGCGCTGGCGACCTTTACCAGAAAAGAGGAGTGGGCGGCGCTATTGCCGCCACGAATTTAGTGGCCGCACTTACCTTCGCCACACTTGCCTTCGTCACGGGCTTTGTTGCCGCCACATTTACCCTCGCCGCACTTGCCTTCGTCACGGGCTTTGTTGCCGCCACATTTGCCTTCGCCGCACTTACCTTCGTCGCTGGCTTTTTTGCCACCGCACTTGCCCTCGCCGCATTTACCTTCGTCGCTGGCCTTTTTGCCACCACACTTGCCTTCGCCGCATTTACCCTCAGCGTGCTTACCAAAATCCACTTGTTGATAGCCACTGCTCAGCGATTGCGCACTGAAGGGGTTGCCGCTATCGCTCACCGCAGCGGAAGCAAGACTTGAAGCGAACATAGCGGCGGTCAGTGCTGTCATTTTTGATTTATTCATGGATGTACTACCTCGTTTAGAAAGTTTAATTGACGCCAGCGAAAAGCACCTGCGTTACAGCATAGATGACTCACAGAGAAAGTTGTTACAGCGAATTAATAAAATTTATTGGCATCGCTGGAATATTTCCAGACGGTGTAACAATGGCGAACGCGGTTCGTCTATGGCCCATACCTGTAAAAATAAGGATGCTCGCCATGACGTTTCTCCAGACCGCTACTGACACGGTCACTCGCCTACACAAGGGACTAGGGCGCCCGCTGACGCCGCTCTCTGGTCTGCCGTCACTGCTGATTCGGCTCTATCTGGTACCAATATTTTGGATGGCAGGCAGCAATAAGTACCGCCATTTCGACGATACCGTCGCCTGGTTTGGCAACCCCGAGTGGGGCCTCGGGCTACCCATGCCAACACTGATGGCAGGCTTGGCTACGGCCACTGAGCTGGCGGGTGCCGCCCTGCTGCTCGTTGGCCTGGCCACACGCTGGATAGCGGTGCCGCTCGCCGTTACCATGCTGGTGGCCGCCACCACCGTGCACTGGTCCTTTGGCTGGCAGGCGATCGCCGATGCGAGTGCCCCCTTTGCAAATGCCCGTGTTGACGCTGCGGCGGAGAAACTGGACGCGGCAAAATCCATTCTTCAGGAACACGGCCACTACGATTGGCTGACTGAGAGCGGCAACTTCGTGATCCTCAACAACGGCATCGAGTTCGCAGCCACCTATTTCATTATGCTACTGGCCCTGATCAAAATGGGCGGAGGGCGCTACGTGAGTATCGATGACGGCCTCCACCGTTACATGACGCGACAACGCCACTAAAGATGTCAGCAAATTTACCGCCAAGCATTGCCGTCGGGTCGCGTTATCAGGGACACTATGGCCTACGTTTCGCAATAAAACGAAGGCCACTACGCGTGTCACAAGTAACGCAAGACGACGCCCTGCTCGAACGCCTGCAAAGCGGTGACAACGCCGCATTCAGGGATCTCATTGTGCGCTACAATCAGCGCCTGCTCATTGTGGCCCGCGCCATTATTGGTGATGTTTTTGCCGAGGATGTGGTACAGGAAGCCTGGACCTCAATATTCAGGGCGATAAACCGCTTCGAGGGGCGCTCTGCACTATCGACCTGGATGATCCAGATCGTCAGTAACGAGGCCAAATCGCGACTTCGCAAGGAGAAGCGCCACATGAATGTAGCCGATACCGAGCAGCTTCCTGCAGCGCTCGCGGAGAGCCGTTTCGCCGCCGATGGCCACTGGCAAATCCCGCCAGCGCATTGGGAACTGGGCACGCCGGAACGCCTGCTAGAGGAAGACCAGTTGCGCTGTTGTATCGAGCACACATTAACGTTGCTACCGGAGAACCAAAAAGCGGTGTTTATGCTGCGTGATATAGAGCAAATGCCACTGAGTGATATTGCCGATCAATTGCTGTTAAGCGAAAGCAATGTACGCGTATTACTTCACCGAGCGCGACTCAAGCTATTAGATGTTGTCGACCACTTTCAGGAGACGGGGGAATGCTAAGCTGCAAGGAAGTAAGCCATTTGGCCAGTGACCACCTCGATAACCCGCCGCGCGGTTGGGCAGGCCTGCAATTTAAAATGCACCTGATGATCTGCGGCCCCTGTCGGCGCTTTCGGCAGCACCTAGTGACAAGCCGCGATACCGCAGCGAGGTTAGCCCGTCAACTCTGGCAAGAGGACAACGACACCGCTACCCGCATTCTCGACAAAATCGACGAGTCACCGGGCAAAAAGTGAGCGAATTATAGCAGCGGGAATTCAACGCGGAACTCGCTGCCACTCTCACCGTCGCTGATAACGCTGACACGGCCACCATATTCGCTAACGAGGCGGCGAATAGACGCCAGGCCAACACCCTCGCCCTCCGAATGAAATTGCTCGAAGAGCGCAAAGACACGCTTCTGCTGGGCAGCGGGAATCCCGCGGCCGTTATCCCGTACAAACAGCGCGAGGCCACCCGTCGTGGGGTCGGGTAAGCGGCCGATATCCACCCGCAATGGGCGCTGGCCACTGAAGCGTTTGGCGTTGCGCAATAATTCTCTGATAACCAAGGTCAGCGTTCCACCCGGCAGCACCGCGGTACCCAAGCCGGGCGGTTGAATGCTCACGACATCGGCCATCGCCTCGTCGTCGATAATTCGCGACACCAAGCTGTCCAGGCTCAATTCCTCAACGGGCTCATTCATAGGCAGCTGGCTATAGCGCTGCAAGCCGGCATTTAAGCGCGACGCCTGGTTGCTCGCCTCACGGACTTTGCTTAACCACTGCCGGGCTTCCTCGCTCAGCTCCTGGCCAGCGCGCTCCTGCAGGCGCTTGCTGTATACATCGATAACTCTCAAGGGCTCGACAAAACCCTCGGCACTGGCGCGCGAGAATTCTTCCAGTGCCGTATTGCTGTTGCTGAGCGACTCATTGGTCTTTTCGAGTAGAGTTTTATTCAACCGTGCTTCGGCGAGCTCTTCGGTACGCTGGGTAACAAGGCTCTGCAAGTCTGCCGACAAACGCTCCACCTCTTCCTGTTTACGGCGGTTCTCGGCAATTTCATTCTGTAACTGATTATTCAGCTCGACCAACTGCGCGTTACTCGGCAACGCCAGGGCTTTGGGGATGAGGGGCCACACGAGTATTGCCGTGCCGATAGAGGCGATGGCCGTTATCGCCTTAATGGTGCCACTTAACCAATAAGCGCCGTACCAAACATTCAGAATGTTCACTAAGTGCGTGGTGCCACACGCAAAAATAAACACTGCGAACATCAAGAACATATAATTGAACTTGAGATCGTCACGCCGCTTGACGAGGACAATCAAAGCAAGGGGGATCGTGAAGTAAGACAGGGTAATTAAGGTGTCACTAAGAACGTGCAGAAACACCAGCTGCTCATTCCATAGGTAGCAGTGGCCATGGGGTGGCATCTCCGGCCCTAGGATACTGCGCCAGAACTCATTCATGACTTGCTGCCTCGCTGTGGTAATGCGCTGAGTGTAGCCGTTTTACGCAAAATTACATTGTCAGCAAGCACACCGCCCAGGGTTATTGGGTAATCTACCTACCTTTGTTGGGATGGCTGCTATCGCCGGAGGGGTGACGAGCAGTGACGCGCTCATAGCACTGCTGGATATCGACCATATCCGCATCCATATCGCCAGTGGGTACACACGGCGACGCGAAGCCAACCCGTTTTTCCGCGTAATCAAGGTATACCGGCACAATGGGCACACCCGCCCCTGCAGCAATGTGGTAGAAGCCGCCCTTCCAACGCTCTACGGCCTTGCGCGTACCTTCCGGGGCAATAATTAGCACCATGCCATCGGTATTGTGAAATTGCTCAACCATATGCTCAACAAAGTTATGTCGACTTGTGCGCTCTACAGCAATACCACCTAACCAACGCAGCAAGCTCCCAAGCGGGCCAAGAAATAAGCTGTGTTTGCCCATAAAGCGCACCTGTCGCCCCAGCGCGGCGCCAAGCGCTACCATCAAGAAAAAGTCCCAATTACTGGTATGCGGCGCAACGACCATCACATATTTGCGCGGCGCCGGCGCAGGCATCTGAAAACGCCACCCTCGCAGCCGAAACACGCCGCCGACCAAGCAGTGAATAGCTGTTAAAACCCGGGGATAACTGCACACCGTTTTACGCTGCGCTATCTCAGAAACATAGGAAGTCATGAGTCGCTCTACATCGTTATTGTTATTTGTCGGTCATCGCCGACGCTCAGAATCATACACAAGAATCTACGCCGACGCTTGCCGCCCTGAGCTGCCCCCGCTATCCTCGCCAAAACACCATAATATGCGGCCTAGCTGTCGCGCCGCGACACCGGAGCCCCAAGTGAGCCGACTTCTTAAGCTACTGCTTATCCCCTGCTACCTGTACAGCTGCATTGCCATCGCACAGCACTCAAAACCCGTGGACCTGCGCGCACTGGACAACAATCCGGCTGACGCACAAACCAGCCGCGACCCAAAAGAAACCCTGCTCTACAGTTACGGCGAGATCTACTTCGACGACAGGGACGACCTGCTGGACAAAGCACTGGAGGTAAAAGAAGAAGGCGAAAATCTCGAGGCGAGGTCGCGAGGCCTATTGTTGATTCCGGGTGACGAACAAGATTTAGTCGACGCACTCGAAGCCTTGGACGGCGCGACCACCAGCCTGCGCAGCCGCGGCACAATTATTCTGGCAACATCCAATGAGAGCCCGTTTCACTACCGGCTGGGCAGCGAGCTGCGTGGCACCGCGCGCTTTTACTATGACGAAGACGATGAAAATCGCCTGCGCTTCGCCGGTGTAACCGGCCTGTTTGGCGGCCCCGACCTAGAATCCTACATGGATATCTCCGCCGTGCTGGAAAACCACGCGGGCATCAATTATCACTTCCGCCTGGACGCTCTGCCTAATACTGAATTTGGAATTTTGGGCAAGATACAGGTCATCAGCTTGCTTGAGCGTCGCATCGATTACGATGACTACGAAAAGAATAAAGTGTTCGACTGGGACACCGACATTAAGAACCGCGTGCAGCTCAATGCTGACCTCGGCATGCGACATACCATTGGCCATGTCGGCCTGCACTTGTTAGTCAAAGACTTGTATACCGAATCCCTGCGAGGTGCCAGCGGTGACCTCTACCGCCAACGCAGCCGGGTGATCGCCGGGATCGACTATCGACGCCCCTGGGGAGATGTGCAGATCATGGGTGACCTCGTGCCAAGAGCACGCTTTGGCGAGGCGCCACAGCGTCGCGACGTCAACCTCTCGGCGAGCTTGAACGTTACCCGCCGATTTGCCCTCGTTATGGGTTACAACTACGCCGAGCATCGCTACGAGAGAGATACCGGTAACGCCGGCATCCGCTATACCCTCGGCCGCTCGCTGAGGGCGGAAATCAGCGTGACAGCAGCAGGCAAACGCGAGCTCGGCGGCCACGCGTCACTACAACTGCCACTCTAAGCCTGGACCCTGTTTTCAGGGCGGAGGCTGCCTCTAGGCAGCAACGCTGTTAGGGGCCGCATTTTCGTCAGCGAGCTCCTGCTTGGCGGGAATGTGACTCATGGCATGCTCGGTCAAGGCTGTGATGGTGAGCGAGGGGTTTACACCCAGGTTCGCGCCCAGCATGGAACCGTCACAGATATACATGTTTTGGTAGCCAAACACCCGGTTGCGGTAATCAATCACTCCCTCGTCAGCAGAGCGCCCCATCGCCGCACCGCCCATACAATGCGCGGTGGCAGGAATATTAAAGAGCACCTCTGTAAGCAAACTTCCCGCCATTCCACCCAGCTTTTCCGCCGCCCGCTGGGCGAAATCGCTGGCCTGAGGAATATACGTGGGAATGCGTTCGCCATGACTGAGCATTTTCTTGCTAAAGGGCCAGTACCAAGGGCGCCGGTAGCGCATATCGATATGGCCTTCCAGGGTTTGCATACACAGAAAAATAATCGTTTGCGAGGCCATACCAAAGGGGATCAGCATGCGAATCCCCTGCAGGGGACGGGTTAGCAGGAGCTTGAGTACGGTCTTGATCCACACAGCGATGCGCGTGGCACTTGTATCGCCGCGCGTCATTGCCGTAACCAGCATGCCCATCGCGTCGGACCCTTTTGGATAACGCGTTGCTTCGATATGCGTGTGCTCATCCAGGTACACCCCCGAACCTATCGCAATCCCCTTATCCATTTCCGGATTGCCCGGCACACGAACCCCAATCAACGACTCTGCATTGGTTCGCACCCGGCGACCCAGTTGCGACGAAATATTTGGCAGCGACCCTTTGTCGCGCAGTTTAAATAACAAGTCTTGAGTGCCCAGTGACGAGGCCGCAAACACAACCGAGCGCACTCGCCAGCGGCGGACATTTTTGCGAAATAAAGAGGTACTGCTTATCGCCGTGACCTCATAGCCCTGCGAGCCTTGGGCATCGCCGAGTGGTCGCACATCGACGACCTTGCTCTCGGCAAATACTTTTGCGCCCTGCTTTTCTGCGAAGTAAAGGTAGTTCTTATCCAGGCTATTCTTGGCATTGTGCCGGCAACCAACCATGCAACCACCACAGGCGATACAGCTGTTACGCGCCGGACCATCGCCACCAAAGTAAGGGTCGTTATAACGGGTGCCCGGCTCATCCTCTTCGTTGCCGAAAAACACGCCCACCTGTGTTCGGTAGAACGTGTCACCACAGCCCCAGTCGTCAGCAATCTCTTTCAGCGCATGATCTGCGGGCCCAAGGATGCGATTTTCTGTGACCCCTAACATCGCCCTGGCAGAATCGTAATGCCGGGGCATAACCTGCTTCCAGTTAGTCAGGCCCGCCCAGCTGCCGTCATCCCACACCGTTTCCTTGGGCACCAACAGCGTGTTGGCATACGTCACCGACCCGCCGCCAACGGCGTTGCCCTGCAAGATCAGCACATGCCGGAACCAGCGAATATTGAAGAAACCTTTTAAGCCAAGCAGGGGGCGCCACAGCCAACGCCAAAAACGCCAGTTGCTGGCGGGCAGGTTGTCGGCATTCCAACGCTTCCCCGATTCAACCACGGCAACCGAATAGCCCTTCTGCGTGAGCCGGTGAGCCGAAACGGAACCACCGAAACCTGACCCCACCACCAAATAATCAAAATCGTAGTCTTGTTGTTTGCTCATTGTTCTCTCAGCGCCGCTGCGCCGCTCTTTGGTAAAAGACTCTCCGTCAGAACCGATGCCATTCTGACAATACATGTTGTCACTTTACATTTGACAACGCGCCATGTCAAAATTTTACCCATGACAAATTCAAACCCCGCACGCCGCCGCTCTTATCGCGGCCAAAGCCCCGATGCGCGACGCGCTGAACGCCGCCAGCTTCTTCTGCAGGCGGCGCTGGAAGTGGTGTCTTCTCAGGGATACAGCAACGCAACCGTTCGCAGTCTGTGTGCGTCGGCGGGGTTAACAGAGCGTTATTTCTACGAGTCGTTTGCAAACCGCGAGGCGCTGCTTGGCGAGCTGTATCAACAGCAAACCGCCCTGCTTCGCGACGCGATGCTGAACGCCATTGCCGCTCCCGGCTTATCGACTGAGCAAACCATGCGCACCGGGCTAAGTGCGTTTTTTGAAACCCTGGAGAAACAACCGGAGCTGGCGCGGGTCATCCTGTTTGAGATCTTTGGCGTGAGCAAAGCGATGGATACGCTCTACTATCAAGCGATGGAAGAGTTTGCCGAATTGATCGGCGAACTTGCTCAGGTGCTGGGTATTGCCGAGTTCAGCAAACCCGCCAATGACAGCATGGTCTATGCAGGGTTGGTGGGCGCCGTGGTGCAAATGGCGCGGCGCTGGGTGTTAAATGGCTATCACGAAAGCCGCGAGTCGTTAATAGAAAGCAGCGTGCTGCTGTTCACCGCCGTGTCGGCACATCACCAGCGTCAATCAACCAGCAGCTGATCACTCAATGCATCCAGCTGTCGGCTCGCGTCTCGCCAGCCCGGCATGGCCGCATCCATCAACGCGTAAAAAGCGCTGCTGTGATTCATCTCGCGGATGTGACACAGCTCATGAACAATGACCATATCAATGCACAGTGGCGGCGCCTTCATCAGACGGGTATTCAAGCAAATACCGCGCCTTGAGCAGCTCCCCCAGCGCGAACGCATTGCCCTGACACGCAGCGGCGGCAGCGGCTGCGGCCACGGCAAGCTCGCCGACAGCTGCGTTAGGCGAGCGGCAAAATAGTCGCGGCTGCGATCGCGTAACCAGCATAAAAACAAGCGGCGAATATTTTCCGGGCTTCGATCTCTGGCTTTGATAACCAGCAAACGCTGTTCGGGAAAAATGCTCGTGCCACGCCCCGGCTCAACGCGCAATTGCCAACGCTCACCCAGATAGGAAAAATCGTCGCCACAGCGATATTGAGGAGCCGGCGGCGCCGGCACTGCCTGCTCAATACACGACCTCAGCCACTGGCCGTGACGGCGAAGCATTGCATCAATTTCGTACTGGGAAGTATGTTGCGGCACGCGAACTTCAACATCGCCGCTCGGGGAAACGCGCAACGCCAGGCGCCTGCGGCGTTGCGACTGGCGACGCACCACGTAGCGCACCGACAGGCCCTCCAGCTCGAGCTGCCCCTGCTCAGTCGCTGGCGGAGTCACGCGAATCCGTCAACGCTGGATCTTGTGCAACGGGAAATTCGCAACAGAAAACTGCCCCGCCACCCGGGTTGGGCTCGTAGGCGATATCGCCGCCATGGCCCTGCATAATCGTCTGGGACACTGACAGACCAATCCCCATCCCTCCCTCTTTGGAAGTGACGAAGGGGCTGAATAACTGCTCTTCCACTTCCTTTGCGAGACCGAGACCAAAATCACGAACGCGAAAACCAACCCGGCCGTTGGCGAAAAACGTACTCACCTCAACCGGCCTGGTGCTTTGCGCCGCCGCGGTCGACTCCATCGCATTGCGAATCAGGTTCAGGGCGACTTGCTGAATCTGCACTTCGTCGCCATAGACTGTTGGCAGGTCATTGGCGCCCATAAACACTACGCGAGTACGGTTGACCTTCGAATCCACCTCCGCCAGCGCCAACACGTCCTCCAGTAATTCATTGAGCGACAGTGTCGCCTTCGCCCCTGAGGGTTTTTTCACGTAACTGCGCATCCGCTGAATCACCGCCGACGCGCGCTCGGCCTGCACGCCGATTTTACTCAGCACATCGTCCAGCTTACTGCGCTGCGCATCGGGTAAGTCCGCCAGCAGGCGCTGGGCAACGCGGGCGTAATTACTCACTGCGGTAAGTGGCTGATTGACCTCATGGGCGATACCCGCTGCCATTTCGCCCCCGGTGCTTAAACGCTCAATATGCGCCAGGTGCTGACGCTGGTGGTCCACCTCGTTTCTGGCCGCCTCCAGCGCTTGTTGATTTGCCAGCCATTCGCCAATATCGCGCAATACCAGCACTGCCCCACCCTCTGCGCTGGCGCTGCCGCTCAAGGCCACCTGAACCAGCTCGCCGTCCTTGCCGGTTAGCTCAACGTGGTTCTTGCGCAAGCTCACACCGGCTTCGCAGAGCAGCGACAAGGCTTGGTTTAAGCCGTCGTCGCCGGGGAACAGTTTCAGTGCCAGCAGCGGCTCGCCCAGCGCGTCAGCCTGTGGCCAGCCGGTGAGCTCGGCGGCACGCGCGTTCATCGAGGAAACCCTTCCGGCGCTGTCGAGGCCAAAAATCCCCTCATCCACGGCGTTGAGAATACGCTGATTTTCATCCTCCAGTTCGCTATTTCGCTTGGCGAGCGCTCGCTCCAGGCGCTGCAACTTGATGTGCGTGCGCACCCTTGCGAGTACTTCATCGGCCTGGAAGGGTTTGGCGATATAGTCGACACCACCAATGGCCAGGCCGTGTACTTTGGACTGACTATCGGTCAATGCCGAGAGGAAAATAACGACGATATCTTCGGTTTCGGGGTCCGCTTTTAAGCGCTCACAAACCTCAAAGCCGTCGACCCCCGGCATCATGACATCCAGCAGTATCAGCGCAGGCTTGGCGCGCTTTGCCGTGTAGAGCGCTGACTCACCGTCGCGCGCCGCCAACAGCCGGTAGCCACTGCCTTCAAGCGTCTTAAACAATACCTGGAGATTAGTGGGATTGTCGTCGACGAGCAGTATCTGCTCTCCGCCGCGATCAGGTGCCATCGACGGCGGCTCCTTCATTTACTGACTTGAACAATTGCCCTAAGCGCTCAAAGTCGAATTCACGCAGAAGGCGCTCAGCCTCTTCACTAAATTCGCGCTGCTCTGGGTGACGCTTACGCAGCACCTCAAGCAGTTCTCGCAACCCGGTGACATCACCGAGGTCTACGGCGTGGGCTAATTTTTCCAGCAATTCCTCGGGCAGCGGCACATCCTCAGACGCTGATGCATTCGGATAAACATCGATATATCCCGCTTTTAACGCCGCCGGCGCAACGCTCGCCACCGGTGAATCGTCCGGCACGGCGGTATCGCAGAATCGCGCCATTACCTTGTACAGGTCTGCCATGCTAATCGGTTTGGGAAGGAAATCATCACAGCCGAAGGAGCGCGCTTCTTCCACCATTCCCTCGTCAGTGGTGGCTGATGCCATAATAATGGCAACATCGTGTTTCATTTCCTGCTTAATGATCCGCGTTGCTTCCATGCCGTCCATTTCCGGCATTCGCAAATCCATCAAAATAACGGCGGCGTCGCGCTCCTTCAAACGCTCTATCACTTCAAGACCGTTCGCCGCTTCTCGAACATCGTCGGTAATATCTTCGAGCATGCCCAGCAATACCTGGCGATTCACCGCAACGTCGTCGGCAACAATCACCGCAGGATTACCCGATATCTCGGCTTCTTCGGCGACGGGCTCCTGCGTTTCGGGCGCATCCAATAACGGCGAGCTTTGCTCTGACACAGGCATTAGCGGGATATGGAAGTAGAAACAGCTGCCAACGCCTTCCTCGCTGCGCACATTCAAACTGCCACCCATCGCCTCTACCAAGCGGCGACAGATCGACAGGCCGAGCCCTGTTCCCTTACCGTCTTGAGGATTCACTTGGCGGAAAGGCTCAAAAACATCTCGCAGCTTGTCGGCGGGAATACCAATACCGGAGTCGCGAACCTCAAACTGCAGGCTATCGTCAACTTCGTTAACACCAACCTTCAGGCCTACCTGTCCACTGTTGGTGAACTTGACGGCGTTATCGAGCAGGTTAACCAATACCTGCCGCAGTTTTACGGCGTCGAATTGCAGCTTGCGCTCTACATCGTCGGCAACCTCAATGATGAACTCCAAGCCTTTCGACTTCGCGCGATGGCCGACAATGTCGCCAACACTGGCGATAACATCATCGAGATCATTCGCTTCGCATACGATATTGATATTGCCACTTTCAATTTTTGCCAGATCGAGCACATCGTTAATCAAGTTCAACAAGTGCTTGCCGCAGCTTTCAATCGCGCGTAAATACTCTTTGCTGTCTGGCGGGAAGCCCTGCTCTTTTTGCAATAATTGCGCGTAGCCCAGTACGCCGTTAAGCGGTGTGCGCAACTCGTGGCTCACACTTGAAAGGAACTGGCTCTTGGCGTGAAGCGCATCTTCAGCGGCAATGCGTGCATCCACCAGATCCTGCTCCATGCGCTTGCGCTCGGTGATATCGGTCATGATACCCATGGCGCGCAGGGGTTGGTCGCGCTCGTCATTTTCGACAACGTCGCCGCGACTGTATATCCAGTGGTGATTTCCGTCGCTGTCGCGAACCCGAAACTCGACACTATTGCCAGTTGCCAAACCCAACCAACTATCGACGGCAGAGGCGATAATTTGCAGATCATCGGGGTAGGCAATTTCTTTAAATGCCGCCACGGCATAGGGCTTGCTCGGAGGGGTGTAGCCCAGCGAGCGAAAGAAGCTGGCACCCACGGTCACTAAGCCAGTGCTTAGGTCGAGGTCCCAGAGGTGGTTTTGGGCGGCATCCAAGGCTAATTGGAAGCGCCGTTCACTCAGTTTAAGCGCGCGCTCCGTTTGGGTGCGCTTCTCGACCATGAAGTTGGCATCTTCCGCCAAGTGTTGAAACTCAGCAAACGGCAGCCGTTCCACGTCGATAAATGTTGAACGCTTGCTGGCGTCGGCAAAAAACTGCTGAAAGATATTGAAGCCGTGCGCACTGCGCCGAGCCAACCAGCGCGCCGCGATCATCGAGAACAACATCAGGCCGAAGGCGATGACCAAGATGAATAAAATATGTTCTTCTACACGGCTCTGCAGGGCGGAGCGCTCAGCCAACAGTTTGGCATTGAGCTCGTCCAAAAACACTGCCGAGCCCAGGGTCCAGCCCCAGGGCTGGTAGCGACGGATATAGGAAACCACCGGCTGCTGACCGCCTTCCCGGTCTCGCCAATTAAGCTCGGTAAACAAGCTGTTGTTTTCGGCGTCCAAACCCTGAGTAACGGCAAGCACGTCCGGCATTGGCTGGCCCACTGCCTCGGGGTCATAGCCATTGACCAACTGCCGCCCATCGCCGTCCACCATAAACAGGATTGAGTTTTCGGTATCGACGGGCACAGCGGCTATACGCTCAACAACTTCTTTCTGAACGCGCGCAATCTCGTCATGCAGGTAAACACTCGCCCCCATGTACAAGCCAAGCGGCTCGAAGTAGTACACAAAGCTGAAGTTGCGCTCACTGGTGCCAGGGCGACTGCTGTCAGTGACTCGGTATTCTACAAAGTCGTAATTTTTCTTTTGTGTGACCGAGCGTATCTGTTCGGCAAAGGCATTAAGTACCTTGCCGTCGCTAAGGCGTTTATCACCAGCGGGATGCATGGGCGGCAAAATTGCCCGCCCGGCGGAATCGAAAAGAAAGAAAAAGCCGTTGTTGTCGTGAAAGCTGAGCGAGCTCATTGTTGTGCGCAAGCGGCTCAGCTGCTCCTTACGGCTCTCACCCACATATTCCTTGCGCGTGTTCTCTATGAGAGACAGACCAATGGCCACTTGGTGGCGCAGGTCGTTGTAAAGCTGACGGTTGAGCTGAGTGCGCCTAAACTCTAAGTACTCAACGGCCTTGTCGACCTCGCGACGCAGCAGTTCACGGCGCGACTCGATATAACTGTCGCGCCAATCCTCACTCTGCTGAGTGTAGCGCTCGTACTCTTTGGCGATCCAGATGTAACCCAGCACAGCCAGCGGAATTGCCGACAAGGCAACCAGGCTGAGGAGGTATATCTGTACTAAACTGCGCTTCGATTTCATGCGCACCCTTTCTTCTTCATATTGGTGGCCCGAAGGCATATAAACCAGAAGCTTATCGGCTCAGATCGCGCTTCGCCAGTATCGCAGTGAGGAATTTCTGCATGAAGCTGGCAAAACCCCATAGATTTCGGCTAATCTGGGCGAAAGACGCCTGACAAAGCAAGGACGGGATAATGACAAAAGAAGCAACTGTCTACTTGGTTGAAGACGATGACGCCGTTCGCGACTCACTGCAAATGGTCTTGGAATCGGTAGGCTACCACGTTGCCGCGTACTCTCGCGCAGATGCCTTTTTAGAGGATTTCTCCACTGATATGGCCGGCTGTATGGTACTGGACATCCGTATGCCCGGCATGAACGGCATGGAGCTTCAACGCCAGCTGAACATGCGAAACTCCATTTTGCCGATTATCTTCGTTACCGGCCACGGCGATGTTCCGATGGCCGTTGAAGCCATGCAGCGCGGCGCTGTCGACTTCGTACAGAAGCCCTACCGAGAGGAAGAGCTACTGGGCAAGATTCAACAGGCGATCGCCGCGGACGCTGAAAACCGCGCCGACCTGGAAGAAAAGCACAAGATTATTGAGCGTCTCGCCGAGCTAACCCCCCGCGAGAAACAGGTTATGGAGCTGATGATTGAAGGCAAGGCCAATAAGGTGATTGCCTATGATCTGGATATCAGTCAACGCACCGTGGAAATTCACCGCGCCCGGGTGATGGAAAAAATGGGCGTGCGCTCACTGGCCCACCTGGTGCGCATGGTAATGGCCGCCGAAGACAACAGCAGCGCAAGCTAAGCAGCCCCTTCCTCTGCGCGCCGGAGCGATGAGTTATCGCGTCGGCGCGTCGCCGCCATGACTTAATAAGCTGTCGATATGTCGCAGCGCAGCCAGCAACTTCGCCACGGGCAGATTCTGCCCTCGATAAAACTCCTCCGCCATCGGCGAAATATTACACACCCCCGGCAGGCTCTGCTCCTGCTCCGCAAGAAAGCGTATTCGCGGAATAAAGATAAACTGCAACCACTGGCTGAACGTCAAGGTATCCACGGCAAAGGGTTGCTCGCTGCGCAGTGCCTGCTCGGGCGGCCGCTGGCTTTCCCAATGCCCGATGCGACGCAGCTCAGCTTCAATATCAATCAGGGTCGCAGACACGCGGTAATACAAACTCACAGCTTTACTCTATCACTTGTTGGTAGGGCGGCATTGAATCGAGCATTTTGCGGCCGTACTGACGGGTGACTATACGCCGGTCCAGAATACTGATTTTTCCCCGATCAGACTCACTGCGCAGCAAGCGCCCACTAGCCTGAATAAGACGAACCGCCGCATCCGGCACGGTAATTTCCATAAAGGGGTTGCCGTTATTGGCGCTTATCCACTCTGCCAGCGCCTCTTCTACTGGGTCCTCTGGCACGGCAAAGGGAATTTTCGCGATCACCACATGCGAGCAGTATTTGCCCGGCAAATCGACCCCTTCTGCGAAACTGGCTAAACCAAAAATAACGCTGCCCTTTCCGGCATCCAGACGCTCGCGATGCTGCCGCAGAATGTCATGTTTCGGCAATTCCCCCTGCGCCAGTATCAAGCTGCGCAGCGACAAAGGCACTCCCTCATAGACCGTATTCAGCTGTTTTCGCGATGCGAACAGCACCAGGCTTCCCACCGCCTTGTCCAGCAGCTGCGGCAGCATCTCAATTAATGCGTCGGTATGCGCCTGGGCATCGCCGGCATCGCAGCTCATCGCAGGCACATGCAATTGCCCCGCTTCGGCGTGATTGAAAGGGCTGGGCACCACCTCAAAGCTGGCATCTTCGTATAAGCCAGCGCGCATACTAAAGCGCTTAAAACTGCCGAGCGCCGTAAGCGTAGCCGATGTTAATACCGCGCCATAACAGCGCGACCACAGTGACGACTGAAGGGTTTTTGCCGCCAAAATAGGGCTACTATTGAGCTCCATATCCCTGAGCCCCTGACCGGCATCAACCAGCGTCAGCCAGCGGGCGATAGGCGGCTTTTCCATGCGGCTATCGCTGGCGTAGGACTGCCACAGGGCCAGCATATTCTGGCAGCGAAAGCGCATCGCCGACACATCGCCCAACCACTGTTCCAACTCGTCGCGGCGCTGCTCTAATGTGCCTTTATCTAAACCGTCCTGGAGGGTGTCGCTCATGGCCTCGCAATGCTGCACCAGTGCAGCAAAGGCAACGCGCAACTCCCGCGCTCGCTCAGCCAGTCGCTCGGGAACCCTGCCCTCTTCAAAGCGCAGCTGCTTATTGCCCTGCCGCTCAACGGCCCCCTCTAGCAATTCCACCAATATCGGCCTGAGCGGATTCAGCGCCTCTCGCGCGGCAACGAGCAGGTTCAATAAGGAGTCAAACTGGCCCCTGAGTGACTTTTGCATGGCCGGTATGGCCAGAATAGGCGCAATACTGCGCTCTGCTTGTTCCAGCCATCGCTCACTGGCGCCGAGGCGAAAGTTCGCACTGAAATGATTGATCACCTTGTCGGGAAGGTGATGGGCTTCGTCGAAAATATAAATGCACTCTTCCGGCGGCGGCAGTATTGCGCCGCCACCCAATGCCAAGTCGGCCAGCACGAGGTCGTGGTTTGCCACAACCACCTCGGCTTGAGCCATCGACTCCCGCGCTTTAAAGAAGCTGCACTGCTTAACATGACTGCAACGCCGACCGCTGCACTGCGCGTGGTCGGTAGTGACGCGCTGCCACTGTTCCTCGGGCAAGACGCTGTCCCAGTTATCGCGATCGCCGTCCCACTGACCACTCGCCAAGGTATCGGCAAAACGCGTATACAGCGCCAACGCGCTGTTGTCCGGCGCGGCGCTGCGCTCATCAGGATAAAGCGGTAGGGTTGCGGCATCGCCACCACTGAGAATCTGGTCAAGTTTAGAGAGGCACAAATAACGGCGGCGCCCTTTGGACAAACTCAAGGTGAAAGACAGGCCGCTGTGCTGAAGAATATCGGGCAAGTCTCGCTGCAGAATCTGCTCCTGCAGAGCCACTGTCGCGGTGGCAATCACCAGTGTTTTGTCACATTCCCGTGCAATGGGTATCGCTGCCAATGCATAGGCCAGGGTCTTGCCCGTGCCCGTGCCAGCTTCCACCACACACAGGTGATCCCCGCCGCTGCGCTTGTGATCTTGATTGCGCTTAATCCCACCCAGCACGCGCGCAATATGGGCAATCATTAAGCGCTGCCCGAGCCGCGGCCGCAGCGATTTGCTATCAAGAAACTGGCGGTACGCGCCCTGAATCTGCTGTTTTAGCGCATCACTCAGCACTATTGTGCTCCCGACAAATTCACGCAGAGGTGCTCTCTTGTAATGCCAATTGGTTAATCAGCGGTCGCGCATAGATCTCTAGCGCCTTGCGCCGATAGTCGGGCGGCATATTAGCGAAGTGCTCGTCAAAGTGCGCCACCTCGGCGGCGGGCACATCGGCGGTGGTGACCGAGCGCCAGCGCTCGTCGTTAAACAGGCGCATATAGGCCAACAGGTTGCTGCCGTGTAAGCGGTAGTTGCCAATGATCTGGGCATCGATGGCCTGGGCAAGCTCGCTGGCATCGCTGTAGTCGCCACTCATTGGCGTGCCGAAATGCACATGCACATGCCCCTTTTGCCCAACAATCCCTGTCGCGATGCTTTTCAGATCCTCGTGTTCGGCCTTTTCATAACGGCCATCCATTTCTATCTGCGCCAGCTCATGGGCCTTGGCCGCATCCAGCGGGTCCCATTCATAGCTGATGCTCACCGGCACAATATTCATCGCCGCAATAAATTCGGCGTAGCTCTCGTCAGCCTTACGCTGCGACATACCGATCATCTTTAGCAGCGCAACTTCGGTCGCGTCGTTGCCGTCCTTTGCGCGCCCTTCCCGCTGAGCGATCCATATCGAGGAGCGCTCTTGGTGCAGAGAATGGCGAATGTAGCTGGACAGCTTCTTAAATGCGGCCAGCATCTGCCTCGGCCCCTTGGCACTGCGCTGCACGATGAAGCTCTTATTAATACGCATCAAATCGGCAGCAAAAACCTTGGACAACAAGTTATCGCCAATCGCGATACGCACAGTGTCCATGCCGTTGGTATGGAGCGCATAGTTCACAAATGCGGGGTCGAGAGCGATATCTCGATGGTTACTGATAAACAGGTATGCCTTATCCGCCGAGAGGTTTTCCAGCCCCGATACCGTGAATGCACTGGTGGAACGAGCGATCATGCTATCCATATAGCTTTTCACCCGCTGCTGAAAATCTGCCACAGACACAACGCGCTTAAACTGCCGGCGCAAAATTGCGCTGATCAGCGGTCGCAGCAACTTTGGGAACCAACGGCTGGCTTTTGGCATGCGCAGCGCAGCAACGGCGTTGAGTAATTCATCGTCAACTAACAGGCGATCCAGCACCTCCCGCACCTCACTGTCGCGGTAGGGCCGAATATCGGCAAATTCATCCATCGTATTCACTCATCGCAGACCTCGGCGGCTGCGTCGTCGCGCCGAAGCAGTATCGCCCCATCGGGGGAGAGGTATTATTTGAGGGCAGAATTCTACCTCAATTGCTGAAAAGATGCGCAGCCGCGCCACGACGGTCCTAACGCGACATCGCCGCCGTGCAATGACACACCAGGGCATGAAAAGAGCTTCCTATCGGCGCCGAAAGCCGCTTTAATCGGGCACACTTTCAATAACTAAACAGCGAAGGATAAGCGAATGAGCCTGCAACGTTTCTCTCTGCAAAACCGTCGAGTACTTATTACCGGGGCCTCATCGGGCCTGGGCCACGGCATCGCCAAAGGGCTGGCCGAGGCTGGCGCGGAAATCATTGCCTGTGCCCGCCGAGAAGAGAAACTGCACGCACTGGTGGAAGAAATTCGCGCCGCAGGGGGCGTTGCCCATGCAGTCGCCATGGACGTCGCCGACCGCAGCAGCGTCAATGCCGCCTATGACCGCGCCGAAGCGCTGTCGGGAACCCCTGACATCATCATTAACAACGCCGGTGTTGCCGACCCGAAGAACTTCCTTAAAATTGACGACGCGTCTCGCGACTTCGTTATGGGTACCAACTTCAATGGGGTTTGGAATGTAGCGCAGGAAGGCGCCGCACGCATGGTTGCCGCCGGACTACAGGGCAGCATTATTAACATTGCCTCGGTACTAGCGATTATGGCGCAGAGTGGCCAAACCACTTACTGCGCCTCAAAAGCAGCAGTCGCCCACCTCACTCAGGCAATGTCACTCGACCTAATGCGTCACGGCATTCGCGTAAACGCCATCGCACCCGGCTGGTTCCTAACCGAAATGAACCAAGACTTCTTCGCCACCGACGCCGGCAAAGCCTATATACAGCGCATGCCTGCTAAACGCCTTGGCAATATCGACGAGCTTGTCGGCCCGGTCATCTTGCTCGCGAGTGACGCGGGGTCCTTCATCAACGGCACCGTGCTACCTGTCGATGGCTCCATTCGCCACAGCGGTTAATGTGCTTTAAATACCGGTATTTTCAAAAATTTGAAACAAAACGCACATAAGGCTTGCAAGCCCCCAAAGCCATCCCTATAATGCGCGACCTGTCTTAGAGAACAAGACAACCAGTCAATTGCGGGGTGGAGCAGTCTGGTAGCTCGTCGGGCTCATAACCCGAAGGTCGTTGGTTCGAATCCAGCCCCCGCTACCAAAAAAGAAAAGGCGAATCATGCACTTAGCAGATTCGCCTTTTTTATCGCCTAAGTAAAAACTTCTCTGTGCCCACAGTGTGCCCATTGCCAAATTTAGCTTGCAGCAAACGCGACGCACCATGACCTTCGGGCACCCTATTCGCCAAAATCACTGCAATAACTCATGCATGGCACTTTAGATACAGCGCACCTCGTGGGGACAATAGGAGTGAAAGGGGAAAATTGACTGACAAATCATCCCCGGTTTGGGCTCTGGTATGGACGCTGCTTGGAGCGCGACACCAGCCAGTCAGCCGCAGGCGCCCATACGCTTTCCAGTGCACTTTTTCCAAGGATTACCCCCATGTGTCCTCCGGGGGCGATGTGGAATGCCTTGTCACGATTACCCACATCCACACCGACTACGTCCATGATTTTTTCGGCGATGGGCGGCTTCACTAACACATCTCCCGCACCGGCAAAGGCCAGCAGCGAGCTCTGAATATTACCCAGCTCGGCAACCCGCTCGCCAACGACAATCCGGCCACTTGCCAAGTCATTATCCACAGCAACCTTGATTGCAAAGTCTCTCAGCATGCCTGCTGGATACATAAGCATATTGTTCAGATAATTTGCGGTGGTCGAGTGCGCAACCACAAACTCGCGGTCCCACGAGCGCATCAACAAATCCCAATAGGTTGTGACGCTTCCAATCGGGTCGGTGAGCTTAAAGATGACTGTCGTCGCCCAGGCGGGCAATTGAAGCTTGCTGGGGTCGAGGTTTTCGAGGCGAAAATCAGAGTAGCGCCGAACGATTTGCGCCGGCGCATTGATGGCCTGTGCGGCCCCCGCCACGATTCCGCCACCGCGCAAATTTATTGGACTGGCAACGGTAATTAAGTTTCGAATTCTGGGATCTTGCTGCAATCCAAGGTGGATCAATGACAACAGGCCACCCATGCACCACCCCATTAACGACAAATCCGTTTTACCCGAGTGTTTTCGAACTTCGTCCAGTGCGGTGGCAAACATCTCGTCCGCGTAGTCAAACAAGCCCAGATGGGCATGGCGACGCTGAGGTTCCCCCCAATCAATCAGGTAGGTTTTAAAACCGCGCGCCGCCAGATATCTCACTAACGAGCGCTGCGGCAGCAGGTCAAATGTCTCTACGGTGACGCCCAAAGGCGGCACCAACACCAGGGGAACACTGTGCTGACGGCGACGCACCGGCATCCGGCTGCCATCTTCCAACTCGATCTCGTCTTCATCGACGAGGGAATAGTAACGCACCTTCATTAGATCCCCCGCGTAAACCGTTTCATACTCGGTCAACCCGGACTTCACCAATTGCTTGGGGCGCAATACCCAGTCATAAGTATTCACGGCAGCCTGCACTGCCCGCTGATTCATCAGCAACGCTTGGCTACGCAGTTCCGCTAATAGTGGCCGTTTGTTTTTCGACGCTTTGGGCTTAGACATGAACACTCTCTCCTGAGGGAAGAGGAATTTTACCAGCGCGGATAACGCGGTAGTGCACAAAGCTCGTGAGTATTTAACACGTTTTACGCACCCTGTGCTGTGTGTTTAATAGGGCCGGGGCCCTTTACCTGCGCAGGCACGCCAGACAACAACGTCAACACCCAACACTATTTCGGAAGGCAAAAAAAAGCCCCGGCGGATTCCCGCAGGGGCTTTCGAAAAGAACTAGCCAGCGGTGTTATTTCGCTGCTTTTTTCTCTTTCTCTTTGGCAATAACTTCTTCAGCTACGTTAGCCGGGCAAGCCGAGTAGTGCGAGAACTCCATAGAGAACTGGCCACGACCTGAGGTCATTGTACGCAGCGTGCTGATGTAGCCAAACATTTCAGACAGAGGCACATCGGCTTTAACGCGAACACCTGTTACACCCGCTTCCTGACCAGAAATCATACCGCGACGACGGTTAAGGTCACCGATTACGTCACCGACATTGTCTTCAGGGCTGAACACGTCAACTTTCATTACCGGCTCAAGCAACTGTGCGCCTGCTTTTGGCATAGACTGACGGAAAGCGCCTTTCGCCGCGATTTCGAAGGCCACTGCCGAGGAGTCAACCGCGTGGTAGGCACCGTCATGAACGTTAATAGCAACGTCCAGCACGGGGAAGCCAGCCAGTGGGCCGTTTTCCATCATCGACTTGAAGCCCTTCTCAATTGCTGGGAAGAATTCCTTAGGTACGTTACCGCCCACAACCGAGGTGCTGAAGGTGAAGCCAGAGTTAGGCTCGCCAGGCTCCATGGTGTAGTCGATCTTACCAAACTGACCAGAACCACCAGACTGCTTCTTGTGAGTGTAGCTGTCTTCGATCTTCTGAGTGATGGTCTCGCGGTAGGCTACCTGAGGCTGACCCACTTCCAGTTCAACACCGTAAGTGCGCTTGAGGATGTCGACTTTGATGTCGAGGTGCAGCTCACCCATACCTTTAAGGATGGTCTCACCAGAATCTTCATCTGTCTCAACGCGGAATGAGGGGTCTTCTGCAACCATCTTACCGATAGCAATACCCATTTTCTCAGTTGAACCCTTATCTTTCGGGGTTACCGAGATAGAGATAACAGGCTCTGGGAATACCATCGCTTCCAGTGTACATGGATGGTCAACATCACACAGTGTGTGACCAGTCTGTACGTTCTTCATGCCCACGATAGCGATAATGTCACCCGCTTGAGCGCTGCTCAGCTCGTTGCGCTCGTCGGCCTGCATTTCACACATACGACCGATACGCTCAGTCTTACCGGTGAATGAGTTAAGAATGGTGTCGCCTTTGTTCAGCTTACCGGAGTAGATACGCACGAAGGTCAGGGCGCCAAAACGGTCGTCCATGATTTTAAATGCCAGCGCGCGCAGTGGCTCATCGGCAGAAACAATGGCGTACTCACCAGTAGGCTCACCTTCTTCATCAGTCAACGGCTGCGGGTTAACCTCGGTGGGGCTTGGCAGGTAGTCAACAACGGCGTCCAGCAGCAGCTGCATACCTTTGTTCTTGAAGGCCGAACCACAGTAGGTGGGGAAGAAAGCCAGTTCCAGCGTACCTTTACGGATACAGCGCTTGATGTCATCGATAGAGGGCTCTTCGCCTTCCATGTAGGCCATCATCAAATCGTCGTCCATTTCCACAGCTGTTTCGATCAGCTGCTCGCGATACATGGCAACGTCTTCTTCCATGTCCGCAGGAACGTCGGTTACTTCGTAGTTCTCTGGCTGGCCAGAGTCATCCCAAACGTAGGCTTTGTTGCTCAGCAGGTCGACAACGCCAGTAAACTCATCTTCACGGCCAATAGGCAGCGTCATGATCAGCGGGTTGGCGCCGAGAACGTTTTTCACTTGATCGGTCACACGCAGGAAATCCGCACCAACGCGGTCCAGCTTGTTAACGAAGATCAGGCGAGATACTTTTGATTCGTTGGCATAGCGCCAGTTGGTTTCAGACTGGGGCTCAACACCACCAGAACCACAGAATACGCCGATACCGCCGTCGAGAACTTTCAATGAGCGGTAAACTTCTACGGTGAAGTCAACGTGTCCCGGGGTGTCAATAACGTTCAGTCGGTGGCCATTCCACTCACAGGTAACAGCCGCTGATTGAATGGTAATACCACGCTCAGCTTCCTGCTCCATGAAGTCGGTCGTCGATTCACCCTCGTGAACCTCACCAAGCTTGTGAATTTTACCCGTGAGCTTGAGGATACGCTCAGTGGTGGTGGTTTTTCCGGCATCAACGTGGGCGAAAATACCGATGTTGCGGTACAAGGATAAGTCAGTCACGGCAGTCTCTGAATAAGCTGTGGTTGAAAATGGTTGGCTACGATACTGGAAGTGAGAAAAAATTTCTCTCTTATTTTGCGGAATTATGCTAAATCTGGTGGAATTTTTCCAAAACGACTGAAAAATCCTGCCAAGAACACGGCCTTAAGCGCCATATTCAAGAATACAAACTGCCTTCAGCCCCCCAATTTCGGGTGTTTCGCTTAAATGGGACGCCGGGAACGCTTGCAGAAAATTCTAAAAATTTCATTAAAATTCAAATAATTACAAACCAGAGACATCCACCTACCGTTATTTTTCGGCTTAGCAGCACGCCCTCAACCCCCAAAAGCAAGTTTTGCCACCGAAACTCCTCCTGTCGATAGTCATTCGCTATTAAGTCAGTAGAAAAAATCAACACGCGTCAGATCAATAAGTGAACTATGTTGAATAGGGCGAGGTTACTGGCGCCTGCCTGGGATGCACAATTGCCCCGACGCTGGAATCACGCTCGACATACCCATAATTTTCGCGCTAGCTAGGAGAATCCAATGCAAAAACAAAAATTTCCACCTCTAGCCGCAATGGCACTGAGCGCAGCAATCGCGACAACATTCGGCGCCAGTGCTTTTGCAGAGAACATGTTTAGCGGTAAAGCGAAGCCCAACAGTTTCTGGTGGCCAAACCAAGTTGATCTGTCGGCACTGCGTGACCACGATCGAAAATCGAGCCCCTACTCAGAAGACTTTGACTACGCCACCGCTTTCGAAAATGTTGACCTTGACCAACTGAAAGCCGATATCGAAGCAGCACTCACAACCTCGCAAGATTGGTGGCCCGCAGATTGGGGGCACTACGGCGGCCTGATGATTCGCATGGCCTGGCACAGTGCGGGCACCTACAGAATCCATGACGGGCGCGGTGGCGCAGACGGTGGTCAACAGCGCTTTGAGCCTTTGGGCAGTTGGCCAGATAACGCCAACCTCGATAAAGCGCGGCGCCTGCTATGGCCGGTAAAACAAAAGTACGGACGAAACGTCTCTTGGGCTGACCTAATGATTCTGGCTGGTAATGTGGCGCTAGAGTCGATGGGTTTTAAGACACTGGGCTTTGCCGGTGGACGCGAAGACGATTGGGAAGCTGACCTTGTCTACTGGGGGCCGGAAACAGAGATGCTTGGCAACGACAAGCGGTTTAATAAAGAAGGGAAACTGGAGAAACCGCTCGCCGCCGTTCATATGGGACTCATTTACGTAAACCCAGAAGGGCGTAACGGCAATATGGACCCCAAAATGGCTGCGGAGGATATTCGGCAGTCGTTCTATCGCATGGCCATGAATGACGAGGAGATTGTCGCTCTAATCGCTGGCGGACACACCCTGGGAAAAATGCACGGTGGTAGCAAAGGCTCGTGCGTTGGCCCAGAGCCCGCGGCAGCACCGATAGAGCAGCAAGGACTGGGCTGGAAAAACAAGTGTGGCAAGGGCCACTCTGAAGACACTATGACTAGCGGCCTAGAGGGCGCATGGACACAAACCCCCACTCGCTGGTCGATCCTCTATCTCGACAACCTATTTCGCAATGAATGGAAAAAACACACCTCCCCCGGCGGCGGGGAAGTCTGGGTTCCGGTAAATGAAGCCCTTCACAATAGCGTCCCAGACGCCCATGTAGAGGGCAAGCGTAACCCGCCAGTCATGCTCACTACCGATTTAGCATTGAAGGAAGATCCAGCGTTTCGAGAAATCGCAGAACGCTTCTGGAAAAACCCTAGCCAATTTGATGAGGCTTTCGCAAAAGCCTGGTTCAAACTCACTCACAGAGACCTGGGGCCAAAAACACGATATCTGGGCGACAACGTTCCCTCTGAGACATTCCTCTGGCAAGACCCCGTTCCCGCGGGCGAAAAAATAGGTAAACGGGAAGCCCGCAAACTAAAAGCCAAGGTTCTCGACTCCGGGTTAACCGTTTCTGAGCTGGTTCGCACAGCATGGGCCTCAGCCTCAACCTATCGCTACACCGATATGCGTGGAGGCTCCAACGGCGCCCGAGTGCGCCTAGCCCCGCAGAAAGACTGGCCCGTCAACAATCCCGACGAACTCGCGAAAGTGCTGGCTACTTTGCAGAAAATCAAACAGGAAAGCCGCAGCGATATTTCGATGGCCGACTTGATCGTACTTGGCGGTGCTGCCGCTATCGAAAAAGCCGCGAAGGACGCCGGGCACAAAGTTGATGTGCCCTTTGATTCAGGCCGTGGCGACGCCACCCAGAGCATGACCGACGTCCAGTCCTTCGCCGTACTTGAACCAAAGGCTGACGGCTTTCGCAACTACTACAGTGATGGGGCTTACTACAAACCCGCGGAGATGCTCATAGAAAAAGCAGACCTACTCGGTTTAACGGTGCCGGAGATGACCGCATTAATCGGCGGTATGCGCGTTCTCGATGCCAATGCAAATGGCTCGAAGCACGGCGTACTCACTGACCGGCCAGGACAGCTGAGCAATGACTTTTTCGTCAACCTCGTCGATATGTCAACGCAATGGAAAGCGAAGTCAGACAACCTTTACGAAGGCGCCAACCGTGATACCGGCAAGGTAAAGTGGACGGCTACGACTGTAGATCTTGTCTTTGGGTCCAACTCAGAACTTCGCGCCATTGCTGAAGCCTATGCGGCGAAGGACGGCGATAAACTCTTTATCAAAGACTTTGTAAACGCATGGCATAAAGTGATGAATGCAGGTCGCTTTTAACGTGTCAATCAGGGTTAAAAATTAGCGCGAGAGGGAAGTATCTACGCTCACTTGGGCGTAGATACTTTTACGGCTGAAAGCTCCCCTTCGGCCGACAGCCACATTGACTACAATCCTTCGCAACCTAATTTCAATTATCTCGACTGCCTATTTCGGTGTGGCCACCGACAGAGGAAATCTTCGGCTCCTGAGTAGCTACTCTCAGTCACACTAGTACAACAAAGGGCAAACAAAACAGTGGCTAAAAACTAGGAATTCTAAAGCCTCAGCGAATACTTGAGCGCCACTTGCCATCAGCAAACGCTCTCAAAAGTTGTTTAGCTCTGCCTTCATCCAAATCAATGAAACATTTTCCCGATTGAAAGAAATCGTTCATTCCTTCAATCTCGCAAAGCTCGCTGGCCCGCAGCTCAGCATGCCCCATGCTCCAACCTTCAAAGCTTCGATACTCAATAGGCTCTGATATCAGCTTTACAATTTTACGATGCCGCCTATCCAGGGTTATTTTCCTGAACAACGCTGCAACGCCATCAGCAGGCCCCTCCAGCACCTGAAAAAAGGCCCCTTCGTCATATAGCAAGATGCCTGTGATGTCTTGCGCCGCATTCCTCTCGCGCGCTGTTTTGAGCAGCGAATTCAGCGCCTCAGCCGACAAAGGCGTCTCGGCGGTGCTTGCGTAAATGCAATGGGCCAGACCAGCGTTCTCCGTCATCAGTAAAAGCTCCTTTTTAACGCCTGCCGCCTTCACCTCACGGAAGCGCCAGCCACGACAAAACTACACGCCGGCTTAGTGCGCCAGCTTTAGCGTTGCCACCCCGGCCACAATCAACGCGATCCCCACATAGCGCAACAGGCTGCTAGCGTCACCGAAAAAAACCACGCCCACCAGAAAGGTTCCCGCCGCGCCTATCCCCGTCCACACGGCATAGGAGGTGCCAATGGGTATCTGCTTCTGCGCCAACCACAGCAACATACCGCTAACGCCCATAAATACGACGGCAACAGCTACCCCCAGGAGTCGCGTTTTATCCTCCTGCGCAAGTTTTAGGCCGACCGGCCAACCAATCTCAAATAAACCCGCTAACACCAGATAAACCCAAGCCACAACCACTCCTTATCGATCGTTCATTTAATGGGCGCACTCCCGATGCGGCCTCCTCCAGATGGAGGTGTTCAAGTCGCCACAGCCTGTTCATAGTAGGGGCTGATGGAAGTGTGCACCACTGATAACAATTCAAAAGCGACCCAACATCAGGAGAGAATATGTCTATCCCCGAGGCCATCCACCCTGAGGCCATCCACATCGGCGCCGACGAACTGCCTTTTATCGACATCGGCGACGGTAGTTTGTTGCGCGTATTGCAGGTTAAACGCGGCGAAGGATTATGGATTATCGAGAATGTCTTCAAGGCAGGCTACGAAGTAGAAACCCATAAGCACACCGGGCCAGTCTGGGGCTATACCACCTCAGGCGCCTGGAAGTATAAAGAGTACGACTACGTGAACCGGGCCGGGTCGTTTCTTTATGAGCCCGCAGGTTCTGTACACACGCTGCAGTGCATCGAGGACAACACCCGGGTTTGGTTCCAGATGTATGGCTCCAATATCAATTTGGATGCCGAGGGCAATATTACCTCGGTGGTCGACGGGCAAATGACCCTCGATTTTTACCTGGCCATGTGTGAGGCAGAGGGCTTACCCACCCCCAAGGTGCTGGTGGAATAGCTCAGGAGCCAATGATGAACATAGATGTATACAACCCTGACAACTATCTACAGGGTATTCCCCACGACCAGTTCCGGTGGCTGCGCGAGCATGCCCCGGTTTATTGGCACCCTCATCCCGATGGCAGCGGCTACTGGGTCGTTAGCCGCCATGCTGACGTAATGGCTGTATCGCGGGACTTTAAAACATTTTCGGCAGAACAGGGCTTTGTGCTGGTTGACGACCTCCCTGAAAGCACCCTGGAAATGACCCGTAACCAGCTGCTCGGCATGGACCCGCCGCGCCACGCCAAACCCCGCCGTGCGGTGATTAGCCGTTTTACGTCAAGCCGCCTCAAAGCGCTAGAGCCACAAATTCGCGAGATTGCCCAAGACATTATGCGCTCCGCGCGCGAGCGTGAAGAGGTCGACTTCGTTGAAGACCTGGCCGGCGACTTGCCCACCGCGGTTATCTGCCAGCTGATGGATATTCCGCGAGACATGTGGACGCAAATTCGCCAGTGGTCAGACATGCAAACCTCGTCCTCAGACCCCGACCTCGGCGGCACTGAGGAGGAGGTTTTGCAAGCAAGCATTGAAATGGGCACCTACGGCTTTGAGCTTGCCTGTGAGCGCAAAGACAAAAATGGCGACGACTTAATATCACTGCTCATCAACCAGGAAATAGACGGCGAGCTTGTCAGTGAAGCAGAGTTTGCCAGCCTGTTCGTGCAAATTGCGGTTGCCGGTAACGAGACAACACGCGGCCTGATCAGCTCCGGCATGCATGAGCTGTTGCAGCGCCCGGCCCTGTACCGTGAACTGGAGGCAAACCCCGACAAACTCGGCAACGCCGTCGAGGAAATGCTGCGCTGGACATGCCCGTTGCATTACTTCCGGCGCACCGCCACCTGCGACACAGAAATTGCGGGTACCGCGATCAAGGCTGGTGACAAAGTGGTTATGCTGTACAGCTCAGCCAACTTTGACGAGTCGGTCTTCGAACAAGCAATGACCTTCGACATACGCCGCCAAAATAACCCCCACATGGCCTTTGGTCACGGCATACATTTATGCCTCGGTGCGAATTTAGCGCGTATGGAAGCGCGGATATTCTTTGAGGAATTCTTCAAGAACTTCTCAGCAATTGAGGAAACGGCACCTCCTCGTTACATCCGCTCCAACTCCATCCACGCGTTTAAGTCGATGCCGGTAAAACTGTCAGTACGCTAAAAAGCCCAGCCGTCGGGCG
>Ga0208468_1000025_pt1 | contig 65408 bp, 63 predicted proteins | sample DeeseametaMP0960_FD_184198 | JGI IMG/M metagenome (GOLD analysis project Ga0208468, IMG submission 184198) | Marine microbial communities from the Deep Indian Ocean - MP0960 (SPAdes) | ecosystem: Environmental > Aquatic > Marine > Oceanic | place: East of Madagascar, South Indian Ocean... | reverse complement strand
TCTTTGATGGCCTTGATGATTTGTTCGTCGCTGTATCGTTTCTTCATGCTGAGATCTCCATCCCGTTAGGTTAACTGGAAATCTCATCTTGGTCATGGTTCTAAAATCGGGGGAAAGGTCAAGTTTGCGCGACCAGTGTTGCGCCTTCCTTTAGAAAAGCAGTTAGCTCTTTGTCTTGTCCAGACTTGGCCTCAAATGGAATATAGCTTGCTTCTTTCATGATAGTCTCCTGTTTTGGTACTTCTGAGCGTGATATAGACGCATTCATTAAAATGAATAGAAATACAGTTAGATAAATATTTGCTTTACGCATAGGATTGAAAATTTTCATAAATTCCCCTTATGTTGAAATCGAGGTGCCATTGTAGGGATTGGCGCAGCTTGACCAGTAGTGGCAAAAAAGACACCATACATGCAATATCTGCCATTATTTGTTTGGAGTGTATGGATGACGACAATTGTGATTCTTTCAGTGAATAACGCCTTGCCATCAGGGCTTATGGGCATGGTTGATATCTTTGCATTAAGTGGTTTGCATTTTGTGCAGAAGTCTGGAGATGGAGCACTTTCGAAGGTGGGGTGGCACCCAAACGTGATTTTGGCGAATCATGATGGGCAGCCGATAACTGACGGGCATGGGCGTATTTTTGAGGTCGACTCTGATTTTGCGTCAATTAAGCATTGCGATGCAGTGTTGGTACCGGGGTTTATTCCAAATGGTCAAGGACACCCACCCAAAACCACTACAGATATGCTTACCTGCTCATGGTTGGCTACACAATATAAAAAAGGAGCGCTCATGTGTGGCTCTTGTAGCGGTGTATTTGCACTTGGAGAGGCGGGCTTACTTAATAACCGAAAATGCACTACCACGTGGTGGTTACATGATGAATTAAAGCAACGATTCCCAAAGGCGAATGCAGTATGGGCAAGTGAATTAATTGATGATAACGGTATCATCACTGCTGGTGGCCCACTTTCCTGGGTCACCATTGCATTGCATGTAGTGAAAAAGCTTGCTGGTATTGAAACGGCGAAGGTTGTGGCTGATTTTTCTGTCGTTGATGCGATACCAAAATCTCAAAACCTGTATGTGCCGGAGGGGTATCAGGCTTCAAACAATCCATTCCTGGCAAAAGCGGAATATACCATTCGTAAAGCACACTACCAAACCATGAGCGCTGGTGATTTGGCAAAAATAATGGCTGTTTCTGAACGTACGCTAAATCGTAAGTTAAAAGAGTTAACCGGAGAAACCCCCAAAGCCTTTATTGACGGGGTTAGAATAAGCCATGCTTGCACATTGTTAGCAACCACCAATACGTCCGTAAAGGAAATCGCCCTTTCTCTGGGTTATACGGACGATAGCGTATTTCGTCGTCTCTTTAAGCAGAAAATAAAAATGACACCTTCCAACTATCAACAACAAAGACGCAATAATTAAAGTTAAGATTTTAGCCTAACGCCGTGGTTTGGGGCTGACATGGAGCGGCAGGGAACCTCCCCCTAATTAGTAGACGCCTACCTCCAGGTTGAGATAGGCGTCTACTAATTAGGGGGAGGTTCCGGGCAACGCAAGCCATTGCGCTCAACGCCTTGGCGTTTCTCTATAACCAATACCTCGAACAACCCTTAGGGAGTATTGCTCAATTTCGACGCGCTCAGCCACAACGCAAACTGCCGGTGGTATTGACCAGAAAGGAGGTCGCCGGCCTGCTCAATACACTGGAGGGCACACCGAAACTGATGGTGTCTATGCTGTACGCTTCTGGCCTTCGCCGTATGGAGCTATTGCGCCTACGCGTTAAGGATATCGACTTCGATAATTTGCAACTGCAGATATGGCAGGGCAAAGGGGGCAAGCATCGTCTGGTGACGTTAGCGCCTGAACTCATACCCGCGCTACGCCGACAGATAATCGTTGTTGAGCGCTACTTAATAGCGGATATAGCCGACACGCGTTTTGCTGGCGTATGGATGCCTGATGCCTTGGCAAGAAAGTACCCAAACGCCAACAAGAGCCTTGCGTGGCAGTATCTCTTCCCCGCCAGCAGACTCAGCATCGACCCCTATGAAAAACTGATTCGGCGCCATCATTTCGACGAATCGGCCCTTAACAAATATATTCGCGCCGCCGCGTTGCGCGCCAAACTGCGTAAGAATGTGACGTCGCACACTCTGCGCCACTGTTTCGCCACCCATTTACTGCAGGCAGGCGCGGATATTCGCACGGTTCAGCAGCAACTAGGCCACAGCGATGTTAAGACAACGGAGATTTATACCCACGTACTCAAGCAGGGCGCGCACGGTGTGCGCAGCCCCTTGAGTGGCTTGCTTGCTGAGGGCTGAGTTACTTCAGCAGGCTAAGATCGACTTGTTTGTCGGCGTGATAAGAAGAGCGCACCATCGGGCCGCTGGCAACGCTTTTAAAGCCGAGTTCTTCGGCGATGCGACCGAATTCGTCGAATTCTTCCGGGGTAACAAAGCGGTCCACAGGTAGGTGGTCACGACTGGGCTGCAGGTACTGCCCGAGGGTGATCATGTCGATGTTGTGGGCCCGCATGTCTTTCATTACCTGAATGAGCTCGTCGGCGGTTTCACCGAGGCCAAGCATCAGGCCGGACTTGGTAAGCACGTCGGGGCGGCGCTCTTTGTATTTTTTGAGCAGGTCGAGCGACCATTGGTAGTCGGAACCCGGGCGGATTTTTTTGTAAAGGCTGGGTACCGATTCCAGATTGTGGTTGAACACGTCGGGCGCTTCTTGCTCGAGTATATCCAGCGCCACATCCATGCGGCCACGGAAGTCGGGTACGAGCACTTCAATGCGAATACCTTCGCTGCGCTGACGGGTTTCGCGAATGCAGTCGGCAAAGTGCTGGGCACCGCCGTCGCGCAGATCGTCGCGGTCCACCGAGGTGATAACCACGTACTTCAGCTGCATTTCGGCAATGGCTTCGGCCAGCTCGCGAGGCTCGTTTTCGTCCAGGGCATTGGGGCGGCCGTGGGCAACGTCGCAGAAGGGGCAGCGACGGGTACAGATTTCGCCCATGATCATAAAGGTGGCGGTGCCGCCACTAAAGCACTCACCCAGGTTGGGGCAGGCGGCCTCTTCACATACCGAAGCGAGTTTGTGCTTACGCAGAATTTGCTTAATACGGCTGATTTCCGGGCTGGCGGGCAGCTTGGCGCGAATCCAGCTCGGTTTAACCGGCAGTTCGACCGAGGGAATGACCTTGACCGGAATACGGGCGACTTTTTCGGCGCCGCGCAGTTTTTCGCCCTGCACCACTTTTTTGGCGGCGGGGCGTTTTTGGCCTTGGCTTGTCTCGCTCATTGCTATTACCTCTGCCGGGCTGCGACTACAGCTCGGGTAGTTGATTGTCGTCCAGCACGGGGCTACTGCTGTAGCCCAGACGCGTGGCTAGTTGACGCGACAGGCTGTCCATCAGCCTTGCCATGTCTCTGTTTTGCTGCGGAGCCTGGCGAAGAATGTCGGTAACTTCCATACCGACATGGCCGCAGGGGTTGATGCGCTGAAACACCGACAGATCCATATCGACATTCAGGCTCAAGCCGTGAAAGCTGCAACCGCGCCGTACGCGCAGGCCCAGCTGGGCTATTTTAGCGCCGCTTTGCACATAAACGCCGGGGGCGTCGGCACGCGGGTGAGCGGCAATGGACAGCTCGGCAAGGGCGTCGACAATGCTCTGCTCAATGGCGGTAACCAGGTCACGCACGCCAATACCGAGCCGCCGCAAATCAATAAGCACATAGCCCACCAACTGGCCGGGGCCGTGGTAGGTAACCTGGCCGCCGCGATCCACTTGCACCACGGGAATGTCACCGGGCATTAAAATATGTTCGGCCTTGCCAGCCTGCCCCTGTGTAAATACCGCCTGGTGTTCTAAAAACCACAGTTCATCGGGACTGTCGGCATCGCGCTGATCGGTATAGGCCTGCATGGCCTGCCACACTGGCTGGTAGTCTTGCAGCCCGGCCAAGCGGCGCTGATAGAGGATTTTCTCGCTCACTACATTACCATTTTAACGACGCCGGTCGCCTTCAGGTCTACGTGGATGCGCTCAAGCTGGTCTTTGCCGGTGGCCACAATGGTCACGGTGAGCGACATAAAGCGCCCTTCGCGGCTCAGCCGCTCGGTAACACAGCCTTCGGCCAGTGGCGCGGCATGTTGTTCCATCACCGCCAGTACCTTGCCCCGCGCTTCCTCGTGATTGTCGGCAATCACCTTGATGGGATAGTCGCAGGGGAATTCAATTTTCGGTGGCTCTTGCTGCGTCATGCTCTTACCCTCACGACACTAGGCTCAGGAAGAACAGCACGATGCTGTCCCACAGGCGTTTGAAAATGCTGCCCTCTTCCACTGACTCCAGTGCCACCAGTGGTACGCTCACTTCCAACTTGCCGTCCAGGCTTACTTGCAGCTCGCCGTATTCACTGTCGGCGGCGATGGGCGCAGTAAGCACCTCGTTAACAATTAACTGCGCATCCAGGTCGTCGGCCTTGCCGCGGGGAATGGTCAGGTAAACATCGTCTTGCACGCCCAGCGCCACATCGGCACTGCCGCCCTTCCACACCTTGGCCTTGGTCAGCTCGGTGCCGGCCGAATACAAGTGGTGGGTTTCAAAATACCGGAAGCCGTACGACAACAGTTTTTGCGTTTCGCGCTCGCGAACCCGCTCACTGGAAGCGCCCATTACCACGGAGATCAGGCGCATGCCTTCTCGCTTGGCGGAAGTCACCAAGCAGTAACCCGCTTCATTGGTATGGCCGGTTTTCAGGCCGTCGACGCTGGGGTCCGTCCACAACAGGCCGTTGCGATTGTTCTGGCGAATGTTGTTGTAAACAAACTCTTTTTCACTGTACAGCGCGTACTCATTGGGGAAGTCGATGATCGCCCGCGCCAGAATGGCCAGGTCGCGCGCCGATGTGTAGTGCTCGGGGTGGGGCAAGCCGTGGGAGTTAACAAAGTGGGTGTTTTCCAAACCCAGCATTTGTGCGTGTTGATTCATAATGCCCGCGAAGGCATCTTCGCTGCCGGCAAGGTATTCGGCCACGGCCACACTGGCGTCGTTACCCGAGCTAATCACCACACCTTTATGCAGGTCGCCAAGGGTGACTTGCTTGCCAACTTCGATCCACATCAGCGACGAGCCGGTGAAGATGGGGTTTTGCGCCCAGGCATTTTTGCTGATGGTAACCAGGTCGCTGTTGCTCACCTGGCCTTGTTCCAGCTCGTATGACAGCACATAGCTGGTCATCAGTTTGGTAAGGCTGGCGGGCGGCAGGCGCTCATCGGCATTGTGTTCAATCAATACCTCTCCGCTGTCGGCGTCCATTAGCAAGTAGCCAGACGCGGAGATAGCCGGTGGCGCTGGCACCAGGCTTTGCTGGGCGGCAGCGTGACTGGCAAAGACCAGGGCGGAGACAATCAACAACACTAAGCGTTTCAAAACAAAACCTTTTTCGATGAGTTTTCGTTAGCTAATTTATCGCGACAGCGCCCTATTGACGCTCGTCGACCAGTAACTGCGGTTCACCAGACCAACGACTGCGCAACGCTTTGCGCGCCGCCTGTGCCGTTGCGTAGTCTGGTAGCGGGCCAATGCGCACGCGGTGAATCACCGGCTCCGACGATGCCTGACTCGCGATGGATACCGGGTAGGCCAACCCGGCGCCGAGTGCATCTTTCAGGGCCTGGGCGGAGTCCAGTTGCGAGAAAGCGGCCACCTGCAAATAGTAATCGGCAGCGGCTTTTTCCGCGCCGTCGATATTATCCGTGTCAATCACCTCAATTTCCACTGCGGCCGTGCCTTTGCGCGCAAAGCCGAGCTTAACCGCGGCAGCATAGGAGAGGTCGATAATGCGGTCTGAATGGAATGGCCCACGATCATTCACGCGAACAATTGTTGCGCGGCCATTTTCCAAATTTTTCACCCGCACATATACCGGAATCGGCAGTGTTTTATGAGCCGCCGACATTTGGTAGAGGCTGTAAGTCTCGCCATTGGCGGTGGCTTTGCCGTGAAACTTGGTGCCGTACCACGAGGCGATGCCGCGCTGTTTGAAGCCGCGATGGTCGTCCACCAAGTGATAGGTTTTTCCCAGCACTTTGTAGGGGTTGCTGTTGCCGGCCATGCGGATAATTTCCGGGCGCGGCGTGGCATCGGCGAGGCTATTTGGGTCGACGTCGTGCAGCGGGGCGCCGTCGTTCTCGGTGGGTGTTACCGGTGGTTCGACGGGCCCGCTTTGACGAATTGCTGGCTGGCTACAGGCCTGCAGCAGCAGTAACAACAGCAGGCCATAAGATAAGCGTCGCGTCATTTCTGCGCGACTTCACTGCGGTAGGCCTCGGCCACTTTTTGGCTGAGCTGGTGCGCGGCCAATGCGTACATAGAGCTGTGGTTGTAGCGCGTAATCACGTAGAAATTTTTCAGCCCTACCCAGTACTCGTCGCCCTTGGCACCGTCGAACTTCATTGCCGTGGCCTTCATGCTTTCATCCAGCGCTTGATTGCTGCTGATACCGCCCAGCTTCAATTCGGCAAGGGTTTTGACCGGTTTCAGGCCCGCGTTAAACAGGGTTTCATCTACCGGCTCGCTCAATACTGCTGGCGTGACCACGGTTTCACCTTTGCGCCAGCCGTGTTCGGCAAAGTAGTTGGCAACGCTGCCGATGGCATCAACGGGGTTGTTCACTATGTCTGCCTGGCCGTCGTCGTCGAAGTCGACGGCGTAGGCGCGATAGCTGCTGGGAATAAACTGACCATAACCCATTGCGCCGGCGTAGCTGCCTTTGAAGCTAAGCGGATCAAAGTCCTGCTCGCGTACCATTAACAGGTACTGCTCCAGCTGGCCGAGGAAGAAGGTGCTGCGGCGGGGGAAGTCGAAACCCAGAGTCGCCAGCGCATCCACCACGCGGTAGCTGCCTTTATTGCGGCCGTAGCGGGTTTCCACACCGATAATGCCAACGATCATTTCAGCGGGAACGCCGAATTCTTTTTCCGCCCGCGCCAGCGTGTCGGCGTGTTCCTGCCAGAATTTCACGCCCTGTTTGATGCGCGAGTCCTGAATAAAAATTTTGCGGTAGCGCGCCCAGGTCATTACCGACTCGGCCGGCCGCTCCATGGCGTCGATAATGGATTGCTTCTTTTCTGCCTGCTGCAGAATATTGACCACCCAGTCGCGGTCAAAGCTGTGTTTTTCGACCACTTTGTCGACAAATTCAGCGGCCTTATCGTGCTGGCTGTAATCGGCCGACGCCAGCAGCGGCGTCGACATAGCCACGGCGGCAGCAAGGCAGCGCAGCGGCGAAGAAATCAATTTGCGTAAAATCACTGTGTATTCTCTCTTTTATTGAAGGCCCGTGAACAGCGGCCGATAGCGCGTTTACTGATGCACCAATCGCTCGTCGGCATAAATCCCCATCAAGATGCCAAAACCCACCAGCAATGTCACCAATGATGTACCGCCCTGACTGACTAATGGCAGGGGCACACCCACCACTGGCAGCAGCCCGGAGACCATGCCCATATTTACAAATACGTAGACAAAGAAAGTTAGGATAATACTCCCGCCTAATAAGCGACCGAAGCAATGTTTTGCCTGGGTGGAGATCCAGATGCCGCGACCAATGATCAAGGCGTACAACAGCAACAGCAGCAACACCCCGCGCAGGCCGTATTCTTCGGCGAGTACCGCAATAATAAAGTCGGTGTGACTTTCCGGCAGGAAGTCCAGGTGGGACTGGGTGCCCATTAGCCAGCCCTTGCCCTCGAAGCCGCCGGAACCGATGGCGGTTTTGGACTGAATAATATTCCAACCCGCGCCCAGCTTGTCGCTCTCTGGGTTTAGCAGCGTCAGAATTCGGCGGCGCTGGTAGTCGTGCAGGACAAACTCCCACATCGGCCACGCGGCGGCCAACAGCAGGCCAAAGGCGGAGAAGATAAAGGTCCAGCTAATGCCCCCCAAAAACAGTACGAACATGCCCGAGGCGGCGATCAGGATGGAGGTTCCCAGGTCGGGCTGGGTGGCAACCAGCACGGTGGGCACAAAAATAATCACCAAACTCGCCGCGGTATAGCGCCAGCTCGGCGGCAGTGGATGCGACGACAAGTACCAGGCCACGGTCATCGGCATAATCAGTTTTGCCAACTCCGAGGGCTGAAAGCGAAAGCCGCCAAGCGACAGCCAGCGCTGCGCGCCCTTCGCGCCAACCCCCATAAAATGCACGGCGATCAGCAGTAAAATACAGCCAATAAAAGCAAACGGCGCCCAGCGCTGTAACTGCTCTGGGTGAAGCTGGGCCACCAGCACCATCACCACAAAGGCAACGGAGAGGAAGCGACCCTGCCGCAACACCACCGCAGCGTTTTCATCGCTGGCGCTGTACAGCACCATTAAACCCACACCGCTTAACAACAACAGCAGAAACAACATTACCGGGTCGATACGCAAGCGCTGGGACAGCGTGCGCTGGCTGTACATAGGGCCTGCGCCACTGGGCAACTGGCGCAGAAAATCGGACTGGCTCATTGCTGCTCTCCGCTCGCCACATCCGGCGAATTTAATAAATACGCGTCCATCACCGCGCGCGCAACCGGCCCGGCCACACCGCCGCCACTCTCGCCGTTTTCAATAATCACGGCGACGGCAATTTCCGGGTCTTCCGACGGGGCGTAGGCAACAAACAGGGCATGGTCACGCTTGCGCTTTTCCAGGGATTCCGAGTCGTACTCTTCCCCGGCGGCAATACTAATCACCTGAGCGGTACCGGTTTTACCCGCCATGCGATATTGCAGACCGTTGCGCAGCGAGCGACCGGTGCCGCGCACGTCGTAAATCACTTCTTCCATGGAATGCTGGATCGCATCCCACTGACTTTCGGGGACATCTTCCATTTTGCCCAGTAGCGGCGCCTCAACCGGCTCGCCACCGACGGCGGCTAACAGCCGCGGTGCACGCAGTTCGCCGCGCGAGGCCAGCACCGAGGTGGCCACGGCGATCTGCAGGGGCGTTGCCAACATAAAGCCCTGCCCAATGCCCACGTTGATGGTTTCGCCGGGGTACCAGTGGCTGCCGCGGGACGGCAGCAGCCCGCCGCGCTCGTTGGTGTTATCGATGCCTGTGACATCCCCTAATCCAAAGCGCGTACCAAAGTCGTGCAGGCGATCGATACCCAGCTTGTAGGCCAACTCATAGAAGTACACATCGCAGCTCTCGGCAATGGCCTGATCCATATTCACCGAGGCGCCGTGACCGCCGCGTTTCCAGTCGCGGTAGCGCCGGGTGTCGTTGGGCAAACTGAAGAACCCGGGGTCAGCGTAGCGCGTGGCCGGCGTTACCACGCCGTAATACATGCCCGCCAGTGCCCACAGCGGTTTTACGGTAGAGGCCGGCGGGTACTGGCCCTGTAAGGCGCGGTTGTATAGCGGCAGGTCGTTGTCGTTTTGCAGGGCGCGGTAGTCTTTGCCGCTAATGCCGCCAACAAATAAATTGGCGTCGTAGCTCGGCGTGCTGAGCATGGCGATCACCCCCCCGGTTTTGGGGTCGATGGCCACCACGGCGCCGCGCCGCCCGGCCATGGCGTCGTAGGCAACTTCCTGCACCCGCGCATCAATATGCAGTTGAATGTCGCCGCCCGGCAGCGGGTCGTGGCGCTCTAACACGCGCAGAATTCGGCCGTGGGCATTGCTCTCGACATTTTGGTAGCCGACGGTGCCGTGCAGCAGGTCTTCGTAGTATTTTTCCAGACCAATTTTGCCGATGTGGTGGGTGCCGCTGTAGTTAACAGGGTCGATGGCGTCTTGCTCGCGCTCACTGATTCGGCCAACGTAACCCAGCACATGCGCAAATAACTCGCCCTGAGGGTAGTGCCGCACCAGCTGGGCGTCGACATCGACACCGGGAATGCGGTGCCGGTTGACGGCGATAATGGCGATCTCTTTTTCACTGAGGCGGAACTTAAGCGGCACCTCCTCGTAGGGCCGACGCCGGCGCAGGCGCTTTTTAAATTGCTCGATATCGTCGTCGCTGAGCTCGATAAGCTCGCCAATGATGGCCAGCGTTTCATCCAGCTGGTCAACGCGCTCGCGAATCACCGTGAGTGTATAGCTGGGGATATTCTCCGCGAGCAGGATGCCATTGCGGTCAAAGATCAGGCCGCGCTTGGGCGCTATCGGCATCAGCTGAATGCGGTTGCGGTCAGACTGTGTTTTGTAAATGTCGTAGTCGAGGATTTGCAGCTGGGTGTAGCGCGACACCAACACCCCAGTCATCACCATCAATAACACAATGCACACAAACATTCGGCGCCGGTAAACATAGCGCTCGCGGTAGGTGTTTTTTAGGGTCTGGCGTCGGGGTATGGTGGCCATGACTCAACGGTGATAGGGATGATTAGCTAGGATAGTCCAGGCGCGATAGAGCTGCTCGGCAAACATAACCCGCACCAGTGGGTGCGGCAAGGTCATTGCCGACATCGACCATTTTTCACTGGACGCCGCCAGACAGGGCGCAGCCAGACCGTCGGGGCCGCCGACCAGTATGCTGACGTTATCGCCCTCCATGCGCCATGTCGCCAAGGATTTTGACAGCGACTCGGTACTGACAGAGCGGCCTTTTACATCCAGCGCGATGATCTTGTCACCACGGGGAATGGCCGCCAGCATCGCCTCGCCTTCCTGGGCGATGGCGCGGCGAATATCGGTGTTTTTGCCACGCTTGGCCAGCGGCAACTCGCGAATATCCAACTGGATTTCCTGAGGCAGGCGCTTGCGGTATTCCGCCACACCGGCCTCAACCCAGTCGGGCATTTTGCCGCCGATACAGAGCAGGCTAACTCTCATCGCCGCCGTCGCTTGATTCGCCGTCTGCCGCCGGTACTTGCCAGAGCCGCTCAAGGTCGTAGAACAGACGCGCTTCGGGCAGCATCACGTGTACAACCACATCGCCAAAATCAACCAGCACCCATTCGGCGGTCTGCTGACCTTCCATGCCCATTGGGGTAAAACCTGCTTTCTTGGCTTCTACCCAGACATTGTCTGCCAGCGACTTAACGTGGCGATTCGAGGTGCCACTGCACACCACCATGTAGTCGGTTACGCCGCTGATTCCGCGTACGTCCAGCGTCGTAATATCGCGCCCTTTTACTTCTTCCAGTGCGTCGATCACCAGCGTTTTCAATTGCTCAACGGCCATTAACTTTGTGTTCCTGTTTGCATGTTCTGATAAAGCCCCCAATGGGCGATACGCTCTGCCACAGCATCGGGCAGCAGGTAGCGAATAGAGCGCCCGGCAGCAACGCGGGCGCGAATATCGGTGGCGGAAATAGGTAATTGGATCAGGCGGCTGCTGAAAAAACCACCGGCAGCGCGCGTGCGCAATTGCTCAACGCTGGCGAGCCGGCGCGCGTCCATTGCGGCAGCAACCTCGCCATCGGCCTGCAGTGGATGGTCGGCGCGCTCGATCACCCAGACATTGGCGTAATCAAGCAGGGACTGCCAACGGTGCCAGCGGTGCAGCTTAGCGTAGGCATCGCTGCCCATCACCATCGTCAAACCAACGCCATCGCCCAGTTCAGCGCGCAGCTCTTGCAAGCTGTCTACAGTGTAGGACGCGCCATCGCGGCTGAGCTCGCGGTCGTCAACAATAAACCCCGGTTCATTGGCGGCGGCCAATTGCACCATTTCCAATCGCTGCTGAGCCGTGCCACTGGGGCGGCCGCGCAGCGGCGGTTGGTGGCTGGGCATCAGCCTGAGTTCGTCGGCCTGAAGCAGCTCGCGCAGCTCAATCGCCGAGCGCAAGTGGCCGTGGTGAATGGGGTCAAAGGTGCCACCAAATACCAAACAATGCTTGCGCAGAGGTGCCGTCAAGAGTGCTTAGCTCCGCACATGGCCGTTGCCGAACACTACCCATTTTTGCGATGTCAGTCCTTCCAGACCGACCGGGCCACGGGCGTGAATTTTGTCGGTGGAAATACCAATCTCGGCGCCCAGGCCGTATTCGAAGCCGTCGGCAAAACGCGTGGAGGCATTGATCATTACCGAGCTGGAATCAACTTCGCGCAGGAAGCGACGCGCCAGGGTGTAGTTCTCGGTAACGATGGATTCGGTGTGGCCCGAGCTGTACTGGGCGATATGGTCCATCGCCTCATCGATACCGGCCACTACCTTCACCGACAAGATCGGCGCCAGATATTCTGTCGCCCAGTCTTCTTCGCTGGCCTCAACGGCGCCCATCAATACCTGGCGGGTGCGCGGGCAGCCGCGCAGCTCAACACCGGCGGCTTGCAGATCTTCGGCGATGCCAGGCAGTAATTCTTCGGCGCGGCTCTCGGCAACCAGCAGTGTTTCCATGGTATTGCAGGTGCCAAACCGCTGGGCCTTGGCATTCAGGGCAATGGCGCGGGCTTTGTCGGCATCGGCAGCATCGTCGATATAAACATGACAGATGCCGTCGAGGTGCTTGATAACGGTTACCTGAGCATCGCGCGAAATGCGTTCGATCAAGCCCTTACCGCCACGGGGAACGATCACATCCACGTATTCGGGCATGGTAATCAGCTCGCCAACGGCGGCGCGATCGGTGGTTTCCAGCACTTGCACCGCCGTTTCAGGTAGCCCGGCCACCGCCAAGCCCTGACGAATACACGCCGCCAGCGCCTGATTGGAATGAATAGCTTCGGAGCCGCCGCGCAGAATTGCCGCATTGCCCGACTTCAAGCACAGGCTTGCTGCCTCGGCGGTAACATTGGGACGCGACTCATAAATAATGCCGACCACACCGAGGGGCACGCGCATTTTACCCACTTGGATACCACTGGGGCGGTAGTTCATGTCGCTGATGGCACCAACGGGGTCGGGCAGCGCCGCCACCTGTTGAAGGCCTTCGATCACGCCCTCGATACGCGCTGGCGTGAGTGCTAAGCGGTCCAATAATGCGGCATCCAGGCCCGCCGCTTCACCGGCCTGTAGATCTTTTTTGTTAGCGTCAGCAATGGTTTGCCGGGCAGCATCTACCGCCTCGGCAATGGCCAGCAACGCGCGGTTTTTTGCCCCGCTATCGGCCGCGGCCAACACCCGCGAAGCCGCGCGCGCTTGCTGTCCGAGTTGCTGCATATACTGTTTGACTTCCATCGACGCGAATCCCCTTGAATACTGCGCGAACTGCCCGCCCGTGCTGGGGCGGAAAAAACGCACAGTATACCGGAATGCGGCGGCACTCACTATCGGTGGCGATGCAGAGGCTGGCTATTGTGAAAGGCTCTCGAGCAGGTCGTGCAGGGCGTCTAGCCGGTGCAGCGGTTCGTCTATCTCCAGCAGCGGATACACATCCTCTGGACTGAGCGGCAATAACTGAGCGAGGCGGTTGACCAGCTCACCGGTGCCGCTGACCTCGGCACTGAAGCCCATGCGCTGCACATGGGGGTGCTCCAACAACTGCGCCAACAAGGCTGACAACTCTTCAGCCTCTTCTGGCAAAGGAATATCCGCCTGTTCGCTGAGCCATTCAACGCGGCCGCGATTCAGCCCGGCGTCGTCGCGGTAGCTGTGCAGCAGGTGAAAGCGCGGGCCGCCCTCAACCACCACCGACAACAAACCGTCTTCGGTTTGATCCCAGTCCACTACCCGGGCCTGGCAGCCCACGGCGGCGAGACGCGGCTCATCGCCCTTACCGTCCACCTCACTGCCGGCGTGCAGGTGAACAATGCCAAAGTGGCCGTCGTCGCGCAGGGTATTGCGCAGCAAATCCAGATAGCGGCGCTCGAAGATACGCAACGCCATGCGGCCACCGGGAAATAACACACCACCCAGCGGAAACAATGGATAGTGGTCTTGTTGCTCAGCGTGCATTGCCTTCCGGCCCCAGTGGCTGAATCATCAGGATCAATTTCGGCAACAGCAACATCGCGCCCATGAGCGCAGCGATCATTGCCAGGCCGGTGAGCAAGCCGAAGTAGATGCTCGGGGTAAAGTTCGACAGCGCCAGAATGGAGAAGCCAAAGACGATAATCACCGAGGTGTAGTACATCGCCTTGCCGATACTGCCGTGGCAGCGATACATGGTTTGCAGATAGTTGCGGTCGCGGGGGAATTCATCCCGGAAGCGGTGCACATAGTGAATGGTGTCGTCGACCCCAATACCCACTGTGATCGCCGCAATGGTAATGGTCATCATATCCAGCGGAATGCCGGCCAGCCCCATTCCCCCAAGCACCGCACCGGCGGCCAACAGGTTGGGTGTCAGTGCGATCATCGCCAGACTAAAAGAGCGGAACAGCACCATAAACATTGCCAGGATGGCGACGAACACTGCCGCCAAGGTCAAAATTTGCGAGGTAAACAGGCTCTGCAACATATTGTTGTAGAGCACCAACAAGCCCGTCAGGCGCACCTGCTCTTCCTCAAAACCCAGCTCGTCGATCAGGTGCCTGCGCACCTCCTTAAGAAAGGCATCGCGCTCCAGGCTGCGGCTGGTTTCCTTCACCCGCAGGCTAATCCGCGCCTGATCCACCTCGGCAGACAAATAGGGATCGAGCAGAATGCTGCTGATCGACGTCGGCAGTGAGCGCTGAGCGAGCGCCAATTGCAGGTCGTCGACATTCCCCATAATCATCTGCATCAGCTCGTAGAAGGTGGCCAGGGACAGCACTTTGCCCGTCTCGGGCAAGCTGTCCAGATAGTTGTGCACCTCTTGAATACGGCGCATGCCCGCCACCGTAAACCACTCGCTCTGGGGACTGGCAGCACTGCCGCCAAAATCGTCGCCGGCACTGAAATCGTCAAAGCCCGCATCGAAGTCGCCAGCGAAATCATCGGCAAAGTCGCCGCCCTGCTCCGCGGCAAAGCTGTCGTCAGCCTCGTCGAATTCGGCGTCGCCAAACAGGGCATCGAATTCCTCGCCCGCTTGCTCGGCGGCGGCATTGTCGACAGGGGCATCATTGGCGGCAGGCGCACCGTCGGCAACCGTCGGCGCGGACGATTCACTCGGGCGATTGAGAATAATATCCAGCCCGATGGTGCCGCCCAGCTCGGCATCGATGGTTTCCATGCCCTGATAAATTTCGGTGTCTTCGTGGAAGTAGTCGATGAAGCGGTTTTCCACTTTAAGCTGTGAAATACCCCAGGCACTCACCGCCAGCAAGGCTACCGACACCACCACAATGGTGCCGCCAAAACGCTCGGTAGCAACGGCAAAATAGCGGGTAAAAGCGCCCTCGCCACCGGCGCCGTTTTTCTCTTCGCGGGCGGGCAAAAGCATCAGTACACAGGGCAGAATCAGGAAGCTGAGTATCAGCGCCGCCATCACCCCCATGGTCATCATCCAACCGAAATCAATGACCGGACGAATACCGCTGACCACCAGTGACGCAAAGGCCACCAGCGTGGTGAGGGCGGTGTAGATACAGGGCCGCGCCATCAGGCGAACGGTGTCGCTCACTCGCTGCAGCTGGCTGCTTTGCGGCGACAGCGCCGAAATTTCCCGGTAGCGCACCACCAAGTGGATGGTAATAGCCAGCGTAATAATCAGCAGCAGCGCGACAAAGTTGGCGGAAATAACCGTGAGTCGCCAGTCCATAAAAGCCAGCAGCCCCAGCATGAAGGTGACCGTGGCCACGCAGTTCAGCAGCGGAATCAGCACCCAGCGCGGGCTGCCGAAAATCACTACCAGTAAGACCACAATGAACACCAATATCCCGGTACCGAACACTTTCAGATCGCTTTTTACAAAGTCGATCATATCCACGGTGATCATTGGCACACCGCCGAGGAACAATTTGGCGCCGTCGCGATAGTTGTCGAGCACGCTTCGCGCCTGCGCAACCAGCGCTTCCTGGCGGCCGTGAATTTCGGTGACGTAGTCATCAAAGGCCTGCTCGGCCGCCTCGAGTTTTGCCTGCTCGTCCAGGGTCAGGGGGCGCTGCGCCGCGTCGGCGCGCAGCACATCGCGGGCGTCCAGCAGCTCATAGAATTTTTGGTCGCGCTCCAGGTTCACCTGCAGCGCGGTGGTCGTACCATCGGGGCTGGTCAGCAGCGAACGATAAATAGGGCTGTTGGCAAATTCCTCGCGCGCCATGTCGACATTGGCAGTGCCGTCGCCCAGGGTGGGAATCTCACCCGCGGTGACATCACCCAGGCTCACCGGCGGGCTCTGCAACAAGGGCACATCGAGAATAGAATTAATGCTCGACACCCGCGGCAGCTTCGCCAGGTCATCGCGCAGCTTGGCGATGGTTTCCAGCTGCTGGGGCGCGAACAGGTCGCCCTCGGGTTGGTAGGTGACCAGCAGGAAGTCCTCGGTCTGGTAGCGCTTGCTGATTTCGCGGAAATACTCCAGCGACGTATCCCCTTCCAGCACCAAAGCCTCGGAGGAGGCATCGAGCTTCATCGCGGGTATATGGCTACCCAGGAATCCGGTCACCGCCATCAACAGCAGCAACACCCAGGTAGCATTGCGGAGAATCAGTGTCTGGTATGCGTTGGCAAGCCGCCCAGTCATGGTGTTTCCTTATTGTCATTATCGCGCACAGGGTCTCTGCGCCCGGGCCGATAACGGCCGTTATTCACCCCAGCGCGGCAGCAGCGTTTGCGCTACGTCGAGGTGGTCCAATATTCTCGCGACGACAAAATCGACGATCTCATCCACGCTTGTCGGGCGCCGATAAAAGCCTGGCGAGGCCGGCATAATGGTCGCGCCCATTTGGCTGAGGCTGAGCATATGCTGCAGATGAATGCTCGACAAGGGCATCTCTCGCGTCACCAAAATTAACTGACGCCGCTCTTTGAGCACAACATCGGCGGCGCGTTCAATTAAATTATTACTGGCGCCACAGGCAATGGCTGACAAGGTGCCGGTACTTGCCGGGCAGACCACCATACGGGTTGGCGCGCCACTGCCCGAGGCCACGGCGGCCATCCAGTCTTCCGGCCCGTGCACCTGCAACTGATCGGGCGGGCAACCAAAGCGCTCCACCAGATGTTTATGCAGGGCCTGGGGTTTGGCTGGCAGGGGCTCGTCGGTTTCTGTTGCCACGACTAACAGCGCTGCCTTGGAGATCATAAAGTGAACCGGGCAGCCCGCGGCCAGCAGGCATTCGAGCAGGCGCAAACCGTATTGCGCGCCCGATGCGCCGGTCATTGCCAAGGTTACCGCTTTCATAATTAGGCCCTGTTATTAAGCGCCGTCATCAGGCGCTGATGAATACCACCGAAGCCACCGTTACTCATGATGACCACGTGGTCACCGCTGCGCAGCATGGCGACCAGCTGCTGAAGACAGGCATCGAGGTCGCGACTTAACTCGGCGGGCACGGGGCTGTTGGCGATCACGCCGTCAAGCGACCAATCCAGTCCGGGTGGCTGATACCAAATAACGCGATCTGCCGCGGCAGTCGAGGCTGCCAGGCGGTCTTTGTAGATGCCCATACGCATGGTATTCGAGCGCGGTTCTATCAGGGCAATAATTCGCCCGTTTTTCTGCACACGACCGCGCAGGCCTTGCAAGGTGGTTTCAATGGCGGTGGGGTGGTGGGCAAAGTCATCGTAGACCGACACGCCGTCTACGCAGCCGAGCAGCTCCATTCTGCGCTTCACGCCCTGGAACTGACAGAGCGCATCGATACTGTCAGCCGGCAGGACGCCGACATGCCGCGCCGCCGCGATGGCAGCTAAAGCGTTGGCCACATTGTGCTCGCCGGTGTGCTGCCAGCACACTTGCCCCTGATCCTGCCCTTGATGCAGCACGCGAAACTGCGAGTAGTCCTCGCTGCATTCACCGCGCTGCCACTCGGCAGTATCGCCGCTCACGCTCAGCTGCTCGCGCTCACTCCAGCAACCCATTGCCAGGGTTTCTTCAATTGCGGGCACGCTCGCCGGGGTGATAATGCGGCCGCTGCCGGGCACGGTGCGCACCACGTGGTGAAACTGACGCTGAATGGCGTGCAGGTCATCAAAAATATCGGCGTGATCGAATTCCAGGTTGTTGATGATCAAGGTGCGCGGACGGTAGTGAATAAACTTGGAGCGCTTATCAAAGAAAGCGCTGTCGTACTCATCGGCTTCGATCACAAAGAAATCCGACTTGCCGATACGCGCAGACAGTCCGAAGTCGGCGGGCACACCGCCGATCAAAAAGCCCGGCTCATAGCCGCAACTCTCTAATATCCACGCCAACATACTGCTGGTGGTGGTTTTGCCGTGTGTGCCGGAACAAGCCAGCACCCAGCGCCCCTGCAACACATGTTCGCTCAGCCACTGCGGCCCCGAGGTATAGGGCAAACCTCTTTCTAAAACATATTCCACGGCCGGGTTGCCCCGCGACATGGCATTGCCCACCACCACAAGGTCCGGCGCGGGGTCGAGGTGCGCCGGGTCGTAGCCTTCCATCAGCGCAATACCCTGGGCTTCGAGCTGGGTGCTCATCGGCGGATACACATTGGCATCAGAGCCGGTAACGCGGTGCCCCTGCTCGCGCGCAAGAATGGCCAACCCGCCCATAAAGGTTCCGCAGATACCAAGGATATGAATATGCATTGCTCGTGCTTCGACCGTCGAATTTAGCTGGGCATGGTATCACTGCACCCGAGTAAGCTCTACGGCTGGCTTGCACCTACCATTAATACGCTCAAGCAATAAAAAACCGGCCAGAGGCCGGCTATGACATTGCGCAAAAGCGAGCGCAACAGGGTTAAAACGCCGCGCCCAACCAAAACCATAACTTATCGGTATCGACTGCCAGCTCATCGGCTGAGTAGGCGGCGTACTTCACTCCCACCGAATAGTGTTTGGCAAATTTTCGGCTGTACACCGCGTTAACTTCACTGCCGTAGGCATCGGCACCCGCGGCGTCATCGTCGGCGCGGTAGTCGTGATAAATCAGCGCCCACTTCCCACCGGCAAAACTGCCGCCCAGCGAAGCGTAACGATCAACCAGCCCGCCGGCCGGTGTTTTGAGAAAAATATCGGCCCAGCCGTTGAATTTATGTAGCGTCGCCAGGGGCGTGGCAAAGCCGTAGCCGCCGTCGTCACTGCCCAGTACCTCGTAGCCAACTTTCGCGGTTAAACCAGCGGCGACGACCCCGGCTTCAAGCAGCATATACTCCGCATCGGCATCGAGCAGCGGCGTGTCGGCCCGCTGACGAGCGAACTCAGCGTGGTATAGCAGCTTTGCCTCAGCCAGAGGCTTCGCCCCCTTCACGCTCACACCACTGGTATCGAGACGGTCTTCGCCCGCCTCATTCAGTTCCAATAAATAGGAATAGGCCGTCACCGTACCCACCGCACTGTTGAAACGCAGGTTTAACAGGTGATCTTTGGCCTGTTTATCCGCCTGTTCGGCAAAGATGCCATTGCGCTGCCCCAGGTAGGCGTAGCTCAGCGACAATACATCATTGGCCTGATAGTTTAGTGAGATGCCATCAAAGGTCTGGCGATCCTGACGCCAACCCACGTGCCCGACAAATCGATGGCCATCGTAGGTGATAACCTGTCGCCCTAATTTGGCCGTTAGCCCGCCGTGTTGGTAGCGAAGAAAGGCCTGATCCAGCTCGGTGGTTTCCGGGTCGGCAATCACCGAGTACTGCCCGGCTTTATACCCGGCTGGCGGCGCACTGAACTCGCCCTCTCCCGCGACGATGCGGCTATCCTCAAACTCCAGTTGCGCGGAAAAACCCTGATAGGCGGCGGTCTGATATCCCAGCCGGCTACGCAGGGTAAGGGCACTGGCATCGTCCAGGGCATTGTCCTGACTCACCGCTTCATAACGCAGCCTAAAGTCTCCGTACACCGTGCCGTTTGCCAACGCGTCGGCAAGGGAATCGGCAAATGAGGTGGCTGGCAAGGTTGCCACCACGGCTCCTAGCAGTACGGCGTTTGCAATAACTCTCATGCAGTTCTCTCCTACACTATTTTTTATCGGCCAACACAAGGCCGGCAGCACCACGACCATCAGGCCGAATTGAGAACGCCGTTTATCTCTAACACCTATTATTGTGGGCATTCGGTTTGGGCGACGCCGCCCATCGCAGGGAGATTTAGCAAGCGGTATGCCAGCCACGAATAAATCAAAAAAATTAATTTATTTTTATAATTTTCAATACGTTAGCGAAAAATAATTCGCTCAAAAAACCTCAAAAGCCAGCGCCGCCCCAAAACACGACGACGCGCCTTTAGCGGTGCCTCATAACAAGACGACCGCGCCCTAAAATATTGCTTGTAAACGTGTGCAAACGACTGGTTTGGCGCACCACAATACCGCACGCCACCACGCTGCCCAGCAAAAGCCCTCCGCTATCGGCTCAAGCTCCATAGCAGCGCCACGAGCAAGACAGCGCTGACGCCCTGCCAAAACCGCAGGGGGTTGCGGTGAACCAAGGGCTGAAATTCCCTTGCCTGATAGCTGGGGTTGGGGTGATGAAGATCGTGCATAAACTCTGCGATGTCGTGATACCGCAGGTCGGGGTTAATACTCAACGCACGCTTTAGCGCGCGATCCATCCAATACGGAATATGCGGGTTGTAATCACTGGCAGAGACGTACTGCAGGCGCGAGTAATCACCGGCGCTGCGGCACTGCTCCAGCTTGCCCTCATAGGGCAGGGTTCCACTGAGCATCTCAAAGGCCACGACGGCCAGGGAGAACTGGTCAGCCCGCGCACTCGGCGGTTTGCGCAATACGTGCTCCGGTGCTGAATACTGCGCGGTACCCAGAATATGATCACGCTCTAACGGCACCGCGATCTCAGCTAAGCCAGCCACATGGCAGCTGCCAAAGTCGATAATGCGCACCCTGCCGTCACCGTCCATCATTACATTGTCGGGCTTAATGTCTTGGTGGAGGGTATCGCGCCGATGCATCGCCTGCAGGCCCTTGGCCAACTGACTAAGCACCGCCACTGCCTCACTCACTGCCGATCGGTCGCGCGCGGCCATCCACTGCGCCAGCGACTGACCGGGAATATATTCAGCAAGGTAGTACAAACAGCTTGGACGCTGGGGCGGTTCAACCACCGACACAACAGCCGGATGCTCCAGTCGCTTCGCGATCCAGCTCTCCAGCACAAAGCGCTCGATGTAGGCCGGGTCATCCAAGTACAGCAATGACGGCGTTTTCATCACTAACTGGCGCTGGTTGCGAGTATCCACAACCCGATACAACTGACTGCGCGGGCTGGCGTGAAGCTCTTCTTCAATGCGCAAACCGTCGACCACCGCACCCGGCGGCAGCGGCGGCGGGAATGGCAAGGCACTCAGCTGCTGATAAACATCGTCGGCATCGGCCAGCGGCAGCGCCTCTACACGCAGCAGCTGACAGCTGAGGTTATCCTTGCTGCCCGCGGCCAATGCATCGTCGATCAACTGCTCGCAGGCGGGCTCCAGCGCACCGGACGCCTCGGCAAGGCGCTGGCGAATCTGCTCGTCAGGCAGCACGTCGTGAATACCGTCGGTAGAAAGTAGAAACAGGTCCCCACAGCAGATATCGACCGAGCGATAGTCGACATCGAGATTGACGTCCAGCCCCATTGCCCGGGTCAAATACGCGTGCTCCGGAGAGATTCGCCGAGCGTGGTCGCGCGTCAACTGTTCCAGCGCGCCGTCGCGAAGCCGGTATATGCGGCTATCCCCCACATGGAACAAGTGGGCGAGCTGGGACTTAAATACCGCCACACTCAGGGTAGACACATAGCCCTTTTCCGCCTGCGCATAGCCCTGACCCTGGGCAAACAGCCAGCGATTCAATGCATTCAATACCTGTTGCGCGGAGCGCTTCACTGACCATGACTCGGGCGTTGAAAAGTAGTCATTCAGAAAGCCGGTAATGCAGCTTTCCGCCGCCTCTTTGCCCGCCTCGGCCGCCGACACACCATCGGCAATAGCCGCGACGGCGCCCTTGGTCGTCAGCAGTGAACCCTCGGGCACTCGCGCGCCGAGACTGTCCTCATTAAACGGCTTAAGCCCAGCGCTACTGCGCTGGGCTATGCTCAATTTCAGTCCACCATCCAGGTGCAAAACACCACTCCTTTTCGAGTTGAGGTTGCAGACTAGCTCACTTCAATCAGCGCCACACTGCCATCGTCGTTGTATTCGGCAATGTGTCCCTGCGGCTCTTCCATAAATTGCACCGCAACAAACACAAAGGCAGCGCAAGCGGCGATCACCATAAAGAAGCTGGAAGCATCGACAAAGCTGAGGACGGTCAGGAAGATAACTGCACCCACATTACCGTAAGCGCCGGTCATACCCGCAATCTGTCCGGTCATACTGCGCTTGACCAACGGCACGATGGCAAACACCGCACCTTCGCCAGCCTGTACGAAGAAGGAGCAACACATGGTCGCCAATACCGCCAGCAGCAGCGGCCACGTTGACGTGATCTGACTGAGCAGCATATAGCCCACCGCCAAACCGCAGATCAAAATGCTCAGCGAGCGACGACGGCCAAACCGGTCAGACAGGTAGCCGCCACTGGGACGAGCAAGCAGGTTCATGAATGCAAAGCCGGAGGCCAACATGCCCGCTTTTACGGCGGTCAGTTCAAAGGTCTCCATAAAGAACAGCGGCAACATCGATACCACCGCGAGCTCAGAGCCAAAGGTAACCAGGTAGGCAACGTTCAGAATAGCCACTTGCTTGAAGGGGTATTTCTGCATGGCGGGGATTTCTACATTGTTCAATACGTCGTGGTTAACGCGCAGAATCTGGCTCACTTGCACTATGAATAACACCACCAGCACACCGTAAAGCGACATTGCGGCAACGCCATTTAACATACCCAGATTCGACGGTGACAGTTTCCAGGTCAGCACTGCCAGCGCCAGGTACATGGGGATGCACATGGCAATGTAAAACACCAAGTCGCGCTTACTGGTTACCACCAAACCGCCACTTTTCTTTGGCTTGAAGTAGGTAGACCCCTTGGGCGTGTTGCGCGCACGTGAGTAAAAGAACACGCCGTAGATCATTGCCATCACACCTGTGCTGGCAATGGCGTAGCGCCAGCCATCGTCGCCACCGAACATCAGCGCCAGGGTTGGCAGGGTCATCGCGGCTGCCGCCGAACCAAAGTTACCCCAGCCACCGTAAACGCCCTCGGCTAAGCCGACCTGGCGCGCGGGAAACCACTCACCAACAAGGCGAATACCAATCACAAAGCCCGCGCCAATAAAACCCATTAAAAAACGCAGCAGCGCGATGGTTTCATAGCTGTCGGCAAACGCAAACGCGATACACATGGCACCGCCACTAACAAGGAGTGCCGAGTAGATAATGCGCGGACCGTAGCGATCCACCAGCATACCAACCACCACCCGGGCGGGAATCGTCAGCGCCACATTGAGAATCATCAGGGCTTTCACTTGCTGCCCGGTAAGATCGAAGGCCTCTTTAATAGAGGCCAGCATCGGTGCGTGGCTAAACCACACGACAAAAGTCAGGAAGAAGGCAAACCAGCTCAGATGCAGCAAGCGGATTTTATCCTGCTTGAGATCGAGCAAATTTAATGTAGAGGACGACATAGTAGCTCCATTCAGCCAACGAGGAATTTGCTTGCTGCTGAGCAAACGCCGTGCCAAACATCAATACCAGCCAACTAAGCAATTGATATTGTTAGCAATAAATATGACTTAGCGACGACTTAACGCGACCAGGCAAGTGCCAGCCACCACCGCCAACCGCCTGCGGCCTGAATTTTCGCCCCCCGATGAAGCAGCGCGCCCCAGAAACAATCAGCCGCGCCACACCACAAAGCACCAAAATGCGCCCTAAGTTCGACCACAAAAATACAAAAACCATATAAATCAAACACATAATGGACACAAAGTTCACTGGCACGTCTTTTGCTTAATGCCTATTACACGCCCCAGGGCACATTAATAATGCAGCACTCCCCGGTGCTGCCAATGGTAGAAAGAAGCAAAGGACGTCACTATGAGCCATAAACAGCGCTTGCTTGTTGTGGGCAACGGCCCCGTTGGACATCAATTCCTAGAGTCAATCGTCGAAAGTGGCTGCGCGACGGATTACCAGATCACCGTGATCGGCGAAGAGCCCCGCCCCGCCTACGACCGCGTACACCTGACGGCCTGGTTTGAAACGCGACAAGCCGACGCGCTAAACATGGTTGCCGATGGCTTCTACGCGACAAACAATATCGACGTTAGATGCGGTGAAAAAGTTGTCGCCATTGATCGCGATGCAAAAACCGCAATAACGGATTCAGGGCGCCACTACGACTATGACCAGCTGGTGCTGGCAACGGGCTCCTACCCCTTTGTTCCCCCTGTTCCCGGCCACGAGCGCGAAAACTGCTTTGTTTACCGCACCATCGAGGACCTTGAAGCGATCACCGCGGCGGCAAAAAATGCCTCTGTGGGCGCCGTGATGGGCGGCGGCCTACTCGGCCTGGAGGCCGCTAAAGCCATTAAAGATCTGGGCCTGAAAACCCATGTCATTGAATTCGCGCCACGCTTGATGGCGGTGCAAGTCGACGACGGCGGCGGCGCACTGCTGCGACGTAAGATCGAAGATCTTGGCGTTGAAGTGCACACCCAGAAAAACACGCAAAACATCGGCGACGGCGAGCACTGTGTGCACAAGCTGTCCTTCGCCGACGGCGCAGAACTGGAAACCGACATTCTGGTTTTCTCTGCAGGTATTCGCCCGCAAGATGCGCTGGCTCGCCAGTGCGAACTGGAGATCGGCGAACGCGGCGGCATCGCCATTAACAATTACTGCCAGACCTCTGACCCCGCCATCTATGCCATTGGCGAATGCGCGCTGTGGAACCAACGCATCTTTGGCTTGATTGCGCCGGGCAATGAAATGGCCCGCGTCGCCGCTGCGCATATCCTTGGCAACGGTGACGACAAGCAGTTCACCGGCGCAGACATGAGCACCAAGCTCAAGCTAATGGGCGTCGACGTTGCCTCGATTGGAGACGCTCACGGCAACACCCCCGGTGCCAAGTCCTATACCTTTATCGATGAACAAGCCGAGATTTATAAAAAGATAGTGGTCAGCGAAAGCGGCAAGCACTTGCTCGGCGCGGTATTGGTGGGCGATGCCGACGACTACGGCAATTTGCTGCAATTTGCGCTCAATGGCATCGAGCTTCCCGAACACCCGGAAGCGATGATTCTCCCCAATATTGACGGCAGTGCGAGCGTTGGCCTCGGGGTGGATGCCCTCCCCGACAGCGCGCAAATTTGCAGCTGTAACAACGTCAGCAAGGGCGATATCTGCGCGGCGGTGCAGGACGGCGCACTGACCGTTGGCGATGTAAAAAGCTGCACCAAGGCCGCCAGCACCTGCGGCGGCTGTACCGCCCTGGTGGGCCAGGTGGTCAACGCCGAGCTCACCAAACTTGGTGTTGAAGTGAATACCGATCTCTGTGAACACTTCCCCTACACTCGCCAGGAGCTGTTCCACTTAATCCGCGTAGGCGGTATTAAATCCTTTGACGAGTTATTGGAGAAGCACGGTTCCGGTAAAGGCTGCGCCATCTGTAAACCGACGGCAGCATCCATCTTCGCCTCCTGCTGGAACGAGTACATTCTGGAAAATCAGCACGCCGGCTTGCAAGACACCAATGACCGCTTCCTCGCGAATATGCAGAACAACGGCACCTTCTCTGTTGTGCCGCGCATGGCAGGCGGTGAGGTCACTCCGGACGGTTTGATCACCGTGGGTAGCATCGCCAAAAAATACAAGCTGTACACCAAAATCACCGGCGGCCAGCGGGTGGATTTGTTCGGCGCTACCCTCGACCAACTTCCGGCGATATGGAAGGAACTGATCGATGCCGGTTTTGAAAGTGGCCACGCCTACGGCAAGTCGCTGCGCACGGTGAAGTCCTGCGTGGGCTCCAGCTGGTGTCGCTACGGCGTGCAAGACAGCGTTGGTCAGGCCATCGACCTAGAGAACCGCTACAAAGGCCTGCGCTCACCCCACAAGATAAAAATGGCGGTGTCTGGCTGTACCCGCGAGTGCGCCGAAGCGCAGAGTAAGGACGTTGGCGTGATCGCCACAGAAAAAGGCTGGAACCTCTACGTGTGCGGCAACGGTGGCATGAAGCCCCGCCACGCCGACCTCTTTGCCTCCGACATCGATACCGAAACCCTGGTGAAGTACGTCGACCGCTTATTGATGTTCTACGTGCGCACCGCCGACCGCCTGCAACGCACCTCGGTGTGGATGGAAAACCTTGAGGGCGGTTTGGACTATCTGCGTCAGGTCATCATCGACGACTCACTGGGTATCTGCGACGAACTGGAGCGCGATATGCAAAGCGTGGTCGACAGCTACCAATGCGAGTGGAAGACCACCATCGAAGACGAGCAAAAACTCAAACAATTCCGCTCCTTCGTGAATGCCGATGACGGCGACAAAGACATTGTTTTCGTGGAAGAGCGCGGTCAAATCAGGCCCGCCAACGAAGAAGAAAAACAACTCAACAACAACTTAATTGCTGTTGCCTGAAGGTCTCACTGACAGGAGCCACACAGAGCAACGCAGCGAGAAACCTCGCACAAGTATGGAGATTAGCTATGAGCTGGACCACCGTCTGCACACTCGACGACATTTTACCCAATGCTGGCGCCGCCGCCTTAGTCGGCGACACGCAGCTTGCTGTCTTTCGCGTCGATGACCGTATCTTCGCACTGGACAACCATTGCCCCTTCAGCCGCGCCAATGTGCTGGCGCGGGGAATTGTTGGTAGCGTCGGCGACACGCTAGTGGTTGCCTCACCACTGTACAAACAGCATTTCAGTCTGGAGGCGGGACACTGCCTTGAAGACGACAGTATCTCTGTGCGTCGCTTCCCCGCGCGCAACGAGAACGGCCTGGTGCAGGTCCAACTATAAAACGCACCTTCCAAGGATTAGTCTCCCCCTTGCCGGCTGCAACTCCCCGTGCAGTCGGCCCTTTCACCCACCCTTCCCAGGTGCAATTTGCCTACGCGCCGCAGCAACCGGTGGCCCGTCGTCACAAAATCAGGCTGAAAGGGCGAAAAGCCGGCCAGCAAGGCTGGTGAATCAAATTAGTGTTAACCCGCCCTAGCGGGTATAATCAGCGCGATTTTTTCACCTTGCACACAGCTGATAACGGAAACGACTCATGAGCTATAACTCGATCCCAGCCGGCAAAGAACTGCCGCACGATATTTTCGTCGCCATCGAAATCCCTGCAAACAGCAGCCCTATCAAGTACGAGATTGAAAAAGAGTACGATGCGCTGATGGTTGACCGTTTCATGGCCACCCCAATGTTCTATCCAGCCAACTACGGCTACATCCCCAACACCCTGTCTGAAGACGGTGACCCACTGGACGTACTGGTTGTTACGCCTTACCCCGTTGTTCCCGGCTCAGTGATTCGTGCCCGTCCCATCGGCATTCTGAACATGAGCGACGAAGCGGGCAAAGACGCCAAACTGCTGGCCGTTCCCCACGACAAACTGAGCGTGCTCTACAAAGACGTAAAAGAGCCCTCTGACCTGCCCGAGCTGCTTATCCAGCAGATCGAACACTTCTTCGAGAACTACAAAGACCTCGAAAAAGGCAAGTGGGTGAAGGTTGACGGTTGGGCAGGCAGCAAAGAAGCCCTGGCCGAAGTTGAAAAAGCCGCTGCTGCTTACAAAGGCTAAGTAGCCACGCTAAAAAAAGCCCGGCCTCTGAAAAGACGCCGGGCTTTTTTGTGCCCACCTTATCGCCATTTTTAACAAACCTACTGCCAAGCCTTGACCCTGTAGTAACCTACAAGCTCTATTCTGATCTCAGTAGCAACGGAATCAGGGGAATCACCATGGCTCAACTAAGGATTGGAGAACTCGCTAAAAAGCTCGATTGCACAGTGGAAACGCTGCGCTTTTACGAGCGCGAGGGCTTACTGGCCGCCACCGGGCGCAGCGCCAATGGCTATCGTTTTTACAACACCGCCTCTATTAAGCAGCTAGAGTTTATCCTGCGCGCCAAGAGCATGGGCTTCAGTCTCGACGATATTCGCGAATTACTGGCCATTCGCGTCGACCCGGAAGCCAAGTCCTGTGGTGAAGTAAAGGGCATTGCCCAAGAGAAACTCGCTCAGGTCGAACGAAAACTGAGGGAGCTGAAAAGCATCCGTGACGCCCTGAGCAAGGTAGTCGAGGCCTGCTGCGGCGGCGATGTTCCCGCCAATCACTGCAGCATCCTGCAAGCGCTCGATGACGAACTCAGTGCCCAACAGGAGCATCACGCATGAATTTCCTCAACAACCTCTACTTACTCAGTTTGGACGCCGCCCCCCTACTCGTTATGGGTTTGGTACTTGCCGGCTTGATGAAAGCCTGGATTCCCAATGCCCTGCTGGAACGGCAGCTGGGCAAACCCGGTATTGGCTCGGTGATCAAAGCGGCGCTATTTGGCGCCCCCATGCCCCTGTGCTCGTGCGGCGTTCTGCCGGTGGCAATGGGGCTGCGACGCGCCGGCGCGTCGAAGGGCGCAACAGTATCGTTTTTGATTTCCACGCCTGAGACCGGCGTCGACTCCATTGCCCTGAGTTACGGCCTACTGGGGCCGGTGATGACCATTGCGCGACCCATTGTGGCCATCGCCAATGCCATTGCCGCGGGCTTGTTAACCGGCTGGAACGATGGCAAACCCGCATCACAAGCCGAGGCCGCAACAACGTCTTGTTGCTCAAAGCGCTCTGCCGCGCCGACGAAAACCAGCTGGAGAGAGGGCCTTCACTACACCTTCGGGCGACTGCTTGAGGACATGCTGCCCTGGCTGTTGGTGGGCATGCTGTTTGCGGCGGCGGTGCAGACCTTTGTGCCAGCGGCCTGGCTGGCCGAATGGGGCCGGGGCCCCCTTGCCATGGTCGTAATGGTGTTGGTAGGTATTCCCATGTATATCTGTGCCAGCGCGTCCACGCCCATCGCCGCAGGACTGCTAATGGCGGGCGTATCACCTGGCGCGGTGCTGGTCTTTATGCTCGCGGGCCCGGCCAGCAATATCGCGGCGGTGGGAATGGTGCACAAGGAACTGGGACGCCGCGCGCTCGTTGCCTATCTGGGTACGGTAAGCACCATTAGTATCGCTGCGGGTCTGTTGCTAGACCAATTGGTGAGTCTGTTTAACTGGGAGATTAGCGGCGGGCAGGCACACCAGCACAGCATGCTGCCCGAGTGGTTGGCAGTGGCCGCGCTGGTCGTGCTGGCAGTAGCGGCCATTAAACCGCTGCGCCAACAGACCTTCGGCCGCTTGCTTAACGCTTAAGACGCCACCTTGGGCTTGGCGCTTAACAGGCGCTGATAGAGTTTAGAGTTTTTGTGAATCGTTTTATGTTTCGCATAGGCCTCCACCGCGCGATGCCAAGCCTCATCACTGCCGTGAGCATTGAGTGAAAAACTCGTGCACACGGTCTTTTTCTCGACCTTTGACGCCACACCCACCTGAAAGATCGGCGTCAAATTGCCACTCTTCTCGGTCTTCAACAGATAGCTGATACCGCGCACGCTGCCGTCTGGCTTGAAGCAGCGTTCTTCCTTGGTTTCCTCCAGAAAGCGCTTTTGCTGCGCTTCTAATTCTTGATCGCGTTCCATCGCTTGCTTCTCTATGGCCTTTTGCGCCCGTCCCTCTAGGCGCTTACCGTCTTTCTTCAGGGAGAAATACTCCTGATAGAGCTCACCCGCCACTGTCCGGCGGACCCGGTAGCCATAAAAAGCTTTGTTATCCAGCAACTTAACGCTCACACGCACCCCTTATCTATGCTTCTTTTTTGTTTTCTTATGTCATCGTCACTGCCGCCGCGGCGGCAATGTCACTATTGGCAGACATTGTAATCTAAACATTCTGACGAAATTATCAAGCTGCTGCGACAAAAACCGTGAAACAGACGCACAAAAATCGCGCCCGGGCCTGCGGCTCAGAGGAGCATGGGCGCTAGCTGTCGCCGTTAATGTTCTGATCCATATTCAGGGCGGGGATTTCTCGCGACAGGCGCCCGACCGGCTTCGCGGGTACGCCCGCCACGGTGGTATGGGCGGCAACAGGGTTGAGCACCACACTACCCGCGGCGATCTTTGCGCCTTCACCAACGGTGATATTACCCAGCACCTTGGCACCGGCGGCGATCAACACACCGTCTTCAATGTGTGGGTGCCGTGGGCCGCGACCACTGCCGCAGCCGCCGAGGGTCACGGAGTGCAGCATGGAAACATTATTGCCCACCACTGCGGTTTCACCAATCACGACGCCGGTGGCGTGATCGACCATAATACCGCGGCCAATGCGCGCGGCCGGGTGAATATCAACATCGAATACGGTGGCGATGCGATTTTGCAAAAACAGCGATAAGGACTCGCGCCCCTGCTGCCACAGCCAATGGGCGATACGGTGGGCCTGAATCGCCTGAAAGCCTTTAAAGTACAGAAAGGGCATACCGTAGTGATCACAGGCGGGGTCGCGGTCGTAGTGGGCGCAAATATCAGCCACGGCTGCGGCGAGCACCTCCGGGTCAGCGGCATACGCCTCGCTTGCGACATCGCGTATCAGCATCGCGGGCACCGAATCGCAGCCCAGGCGCGAGGCAATATGAAAACTCAATGCGGCAGAAAAGCTACCGTGATTGAGAATACTGGCGTGATAAAAGCTGGCCAGTACGGGTTCATTGCGACCAAAGGCCTTGGCCTCCTCCTGCATAGCGGCCCACAGCTGCGCGACGCTTAAATTCAATATTCTTCTCCTACTGCCAACAGCGGTGCATGCGCTGAAGGGTACGCCTCTTTAGGCACAGCAACATAGCGACGATATAACTCGTCTAAGTGCGTCAGTATCGGCTCTTTAAGTTCGATATCCGCCTCGGCGAGTACCTGGCGCAATCGCCCTGGCGTGAGGGCGGATTCGCAGCGTGCCGACAGCGGCGCATAGCTTAAATGCCAACGCTCCGGAGCGATACCCCCGCGGTCTTCAGCATAGGGTCGGAAGAAACCGTAACTGGCACCGTTGGCAAGTTGGTGGTCCAGCCAGTCGTGCAACGGAGCAAAGGGGCCGCCGTCGTTCACCTCCTGCGGGCTGAGCTGTACCGAATAATCACTGGCCACCGCCGCGGCGTCATACACGTCGATGTCGCTGCCCCAATGGTGACGGGAGGCGCCGGGCAGGGCTGACCAACGCAAGATAGCGTCGAGCAACTGCTCACAGCTTAATTCGTTAAAACACAGGGCCTGGCCGTCGCTATCGAGCAGCGGGCGGCGACCACTGGCCTTCGCATTCCAGATCGCCAACTGTCGGTCAAAGCCGCGGAACCCGCTGACAATTTTCAACTCAAAGCCTGCGCGCGCGGCATCTGATCGCAGCGCTTCGAAGGGCGCAACAATCGCGGGATGAACGGGACAGCCCAGCACATCCACCATCAGCGATTCGTCTTGCCCACACAGGAGCGCTTCTGTCATTCGGTAATCGTCCATGTCGTCGCGGGTTCTGATAGTGTCCACCTTTCAAGTCATGGCATCATAGTAACGCCATCAACTCAGTGGCGAAACCAGGAGCAAAAATACTGTGGAAGCTCACACCGCCGACCACAAAAAAATCGCGTTAGCACTGGGCAGCGGCTCTGCCCGAGGCATGGCACATATTGGCGTTATTCAACGCCTGGGAGAACTGGGCATCAAGCCCGATATTATTGTCGGCACTTCCATTGGCTCGGTGATTGCCGCCTGCTATCTCACTGAACACCTGGACGATTTTTCAGCCTGGATTCAAACACTGAGCAGCGCCCAGGTTTTTCACTACATGAGTGTTAGCCTGACAGCCGCAGGCGGTGTGGCTCACGCGACACGACTGATCGACTACTTCATCAGTGAATACGGCAACCCCAATATCGAAGACTTATCGCTGCCCTTTGCCGCCGTCGCAACAGACCTCCAGCGCGGCCGAGAAGTTTGGCTGCAGCGCGGCCCGCTGTGGGAGGCCGTACGTGCATCAATGGCGGTGCCCGGTGTATTAACGCCGGTGGCTCACCGCGACTCCTGGCTTGTGGACGGCGGCTTGGTAAACCCCGTTCCGGTGTCGGTGTGCCGCGCCCTCGGTGCCGACATCACCATTGGCGTTGACCTGAACAGCGACTTGGTTGGCCGCCGCAAAATTGAGCGAGACGCTCGCGCGCCCGACAACGAGCAGCAGCGCAAAGAGGAGATCGCCGAAGAGGAGGAGGCCGAGGAGGATCACCCCGCTATCGGCTCGGGTAATGACGGAGAGGGCGACGAAGAATCGCAACTCGCCGCCGCGTTCAGCCGCTTTGCCAGCAGCGTAAAAGAAGCGGCCAGCAACTGGCGCAGCCCCAGCGAGAAAAAGCCAGAAGCGCCCGGCACCCTCAATGTGATGATGAGCTCGATCAATATTATGCAGGACCGCATTACCCGCTCTCGCCTGGCCGGCGAACCGGCGGATATTATGCTGTGGCCGCGCCTGGGACACATCGGCTTGCTGGACTTTGGCGATGCTGCCGAGGCCATTGCCGAGGGCCGCGACGCCGTGGATCGCATGCTGCCCGCGATACGCCACGCCTTTAATAGCGAAGGTGATGACCGACTTGTCCAGACCGCCCCCGCCGGAGACCAGGAACTGTGACCGTACTTTGCCGCCTTGACGAGATCCCCGAGCCCGGCTCCAAAGGCCTGAACTATCAAGGTCACTCACTGTTTGCGGTCCGCAGTAATGGCGGGGTTTACCTGTACCGCAATCGCTGCCCCCACCTCGGCATTGAGCTGCACTGGCAGGAAGACCAATTCCTCGACGTGGAAGAAACGCTGATCCAATGCGCGACCCACGGCGCGCTGTTTATTATCGAGTCTGGTGAATGCGTCTCCGGTCCCTGCTTGGGTCAATCGTTGCAGGCACTGCGCTGCCGGGTAGAAAATGGCGAGCTATTACTCGACGAATTACTCGCCGAGCAGGCGCCCTAAGCCGTCACTGGCAGCGATGATTGCAGGCGCATCCCCTGCTCATCAATCTGCGCGCGATATGCCAGCAGTTGCACGCCTTCGCGCTGGGCTTCAGCCAATTCGCGCGCATAGGCAGGGTCGATATCCGCCGCAGCTGCCACCGCGTTAATTCCCTCATGCAAAACCGCAAAAAGCAGCGCCGCTTGCCCGCCCGCCGCTACGTGTTCACGCAAGCCGCGAATGTGGCGACGCGCACGCGTGCTCACCGCATCGGGAAAACGGCCACCCCCGTCCTCGCTTAATAGGGTTACCGATTTAACCTCCACATTACAGGGGCCATTTGCCGTCTCCAGGACAAAGTCGATGCGACTGCCGTCGGGCAAGCGCTGCTCAGCCTGATAGCCTGAACACCCAGCAAGCTCAGTTATCACTTGCTCATCCAAGGCCTCGGCCACCAGCTTATTGGCCAAGGCCGAGTGGATACACACCTTGTTCCCGTCTACCTCTACCATCTGCCAGGTGTAGGCATACTTACGCTTGGGGTTGTCGCTGTAACTCAACCACACGCGACTACCGGGCGTATCGCAACCGGTCATGGCACCGGTATTGGGGCAGTGTACGGTCAACTCGGTGCCACACTCCAAGCGCACATCGGCGAGAAATCGCTTATAGCGACGAAGCAGTACAGCGGGAGTCAGTGGAGACGGCCATTGCATAAACGGGCACCCTTTTCATTTTGTTTTCTCAGCGACGTGATCAACGTTGCACATCTACCCTGAAGCTCTCACACTACCCACTAAGATTGTTAATCAGGGGCAGCCCAGCGCACAATGTTAAAAAAATTGTTGCTTAGCGTCAGTGTTTTACTGCTACTCATCATCATTGGCATCACCGCCATTGTTATTCAGCCACAACTTCTGCAGGGCGCAATCTCGACAGGCGGCCAGCGTTTTGCCGGCCTCGATATCACCTTCGAGTCGCTCAGTTCCCACCGCAGCCCCCTCCGGCTGGAGCTGAAGGGACTGGAGCTTCGCAACCCCGACTGGCCCGAGCCAACGCTGTTACGCCTAGACACCTTGTCGCTGAAACTTATCGCCTCCCCCTTTAACGACGGCGCCTTCTGGTCGCTGCACAGTGAAGGGCTCACCGTTAATCTGGAGCACAACCGCGAGGGCGAACTCAACTGGCTGACCAGCAAACTGCGTGGCAACGGCGAAACCCCTCCGCCAGATGCTGAGCCTTCTTCCCCTGCCCCCGTGCAATTACCGGGCGATTTTAATTTTCAGGAAATTGTCCTGCTCGACAGTCATATTCATATTCTGCGCGCCGACGGCGAGCGCTATCACATCGACCTGCCCGAGGTGAGAGGTGAGCGCAGTGAAACGGCTAACGGTCACCTCTCATTGGAGCTGGCCTATGCCCAGCACCATTTTTTGGTGAGCGGGGATATCGTGTTGTTTGATCCCGGTGCCGGTGTGCTGGACTATCAACTCGCCATCGAACATGAAGACGCCCAACTGAAAAGCCAGGGCCGTCTATCACTAAGCCCCGACCTATCCGGCAGCCGCATAGATCTATCCCTCGCCTTGCAGCGCCTGGAGGCACTGGCAACCATGGCAGGTTTGGAGCATGCACCAGCGCTACCCGAAAGCCGCCTGGCCACAACCTTAGTCATCGACAATGGCTACCAGCTCAGCGACACCACTCTGGCCCTTGGCGACAACACCCTGTCTGGCACACTGACCATCGCCACTGATTTTTCGCAGGTCGACGCCACGCTGAGCAGCCCCGCATTGAATGTCGATGCACTGCAGGAAATTTTCGCGCCCGCCCCGCAGGAGTCAACACAGACCGATACGACAGCAGAACCAGCTGAGACCGCGATGGACTGGCAGTGGTTGAGCAAACCAGAAGTGAAAGCGACACTCGCGATTGAGCGACTGCTCGCCAGCGGCTGGCAACTGGATGCACTGAAGGTCACCGCCACAACGGGCGAGCAGCTGTCCGCGGACTTTAGTATTGCCACGGTAAGTGAGGCGGCCAGCCAACGCCAGCTAAACGAGGTAACGGGGGAATTGCGCCTGACGCCATTGGCACCGCAGAGCGAAGGCGCTGATGCCCGCTTAAAACTGGCACTAAGCGAGCGCGGCGTAAACATCGATATAGAAGGTGACGTTAACCTCAACGGCAAGGCTGGCAACGCGCTAAAGGTCCGCGCGCAAGCGCCACAAAGCGCACACCTTTGGGCACTGGCACAGCTGCCCTGGCAAGAAGCCGGCGCGCTGGAACTAACCGGGGAGTTCGCCAGTGAGGCGCAAGGCTACACGGTAAACAGTTCCGCCTCACTGGGTGAGCAACAGGCAGATATAACGCTGGAATACAAAACGCCTGAGGCCTTGGAGTACGGCCACCTAGACGGCCAATTAACCCTTAAAAACCTCTCGATGGCCTTCACTTCGCCCGCTAATGAAAGCGCTTCTACGCAAACCAGCACGCCGCGTCCGCGCGGCAAAAAATTGCTGAGTAAAGACCCCATCGCCTTTGATGCTCTGCATAAATTCGAAGGCCAGCTAAACATTGATCTTCAAGATGTCGATACCGGCTATACCTACATTAAGCGAGCCTCTCTCGCGCCCAGCGTGAAGAAAGGTGTGCTGACTCTCAGCGACAGTCGCATTCTTACCAACGGCGGTGACGCCCAGCTTTCCGCGCGGTTGGACGCCAACGGCGAGCGCCCGCAACTGCGCAGTGAAATCCGTGTTGACGGTAGCGACTACGGCAAGCTCGGCTTGGAAAAAGCGGCGGGCATCCGCGGTGGTACTGGCGATATACGCCTTAATCTGCGCGCCAGCGGAAACAGCCCTGCCGACCTGGCCGCCTCCCTCAACGGCCAGGTCGATATCAAAATTACCGACCTGGAGGCCAAGGGCAATGCGCTGAACCTGATCGGTAGCGACGTGCTCACCGAAACGTTTAACAAGCTCAATCCCTTTCGGGAAAAACGCAGCACCACACAGATCGAGTGCTTGGCCGTGCACTTTAAAGGCAATGACGGCAAATTCATTAGCAACGACGGCATCGCTCTGGAAACCGAAGCCAGTAAGATTATCGGTACAGGTCATATCGATTTTGCTAACGAAGAGTTGCGGTTCGGTATTTCGCCCATCGCTCGCAAGGGCGTTGGCATTAATGTTGGCGCCGCCGCCGGGTTGGTGCGACTGGGAGGCAGCTTCAGCAAACCGCGCGTGGAGGCCGACCCCGGCGGTATGTTTACCTCGGGTCTCTCTACTGGTGCAGCCATTTACACAGGCGGTCTGTCGCTGGTCGCGCAGGGTTTAATGAAGCGCGCGCTGTATTCGGGGAGTGCCTGTGATGGCGCCTTGGAAGAAATTCCCAGCGCTGACGAACTACCTCCGGAGTTACTGCAACCTGCTGACAATCCCGCCGCACCGGCCAGCACAGAACAAGTGACTCAGCCCAAAACCTAAGAGAGCCCGAGCCCTGGGCGGGTTAGTCAGCCATTTTCTTTAAGCGGTACACCCGAAAGCCATCCTGTTCGCAGAGCAGCTCATGTTCAGCGAACAACGCGGCGGCATAGCGCGGCAGGGGAATAAACTGGTTGACCACAAACAGCGCTTCGCCATTACGCTTGAGCAAGCGCGCGGCGGCCTTTAGGAATCGCTCAATCAGGCCGCCTTCAATAGCAAAGCCCTGATGAAACGGCGGGTTACACAGCACTAAATCCACCGGCCCACTGAGGCCATCGGCACAATCGGCCAGTTGGATGTCTGCAGTCAGACCGTGCACTTTCGCATTTTTCTCGCTGGCGAGTAGCGCTGTGGCATTGTTGTCGGTCATCAACCATTGGCAGTCAGGAAGTTGTTGGGCGGCCATAATACTGAGATAGCCATAGCCGCAACCAAGGTCAGCCAGCCGTTTGGGGGCACGCGCCATTGACGCCAACACGTCGGATAGTTGCTCAATTAGCAGAGCGCTGCCGCGATCGATTTTCTGCCAGCCGTAGATACCCGGCTTGCTGTACATAGCGGGCGACTCGTGGATCAGCCGCAGTTGCCGGTAGTCTTTATCTGGCAACCTCGCATCGCTGTCACCCTGTTTGGTCAGGGTGGCAACATAGGCACCGGCGTAGCACTTTTCGATGTGGCGCGAGGCATCGAATACCTTGGCAGCTTTGTCAGCGTAGCCTTTCACACCATCATTCTTGTAGCCGCTAAGCAGCAGGCGTCCCCCAACCGGGAGCGCTGACATCGCGGCGTTGATTAACATGTTGACCAGCGGCCTTTCTTTCGACACGCGGTACACAATAGTCTGCGGCGGTGCCTCAAGCGTTGCGGGCACGTCAAAGTCGCCCAACGACACGGAAAATCCCTCGGCAGAGAGCGCCTGAGCGGTATCGCAGCGATTACTAAATACGTGGCAGTCACTCCGCGCGGCCGGCAGCTCTCCCGAGACCTGTTCGTCGGCAAACCACCAAACCGGGCCCGCGAGTTCGGGCAGGCGGTCATAGAGCTGTTGCAGCGGCCCATCATTCATGTGGTGTCATCACGCTTGCGCGCTCCTCAGCGGTTAGCGGGCGGTACTCGCCCTCTTCCAGGGTTTCATCGAGCTCAATACCCCCAATCGCCTCGCGATGCAGCTCGATAACGGCATTTCCCAGCGCGCCAAACATACGCTTAACCTGGTGGTAACGCCCCTCGCAAATACGCAGGCGCGCTTCGCAGCTGGCGAGAATTTCCAGCTCGGCAGGTAAGGTACGCTGCTTGTCGTCTTTCAGGAAAATACCTTTCGCGAACTTTGCTATCGCCGCCTCGGCTATGGGCTCGGCCGTGCGCAGCCAGTATCGCTTCCAACACCGCTGCTTGGGCGAAGTAACGGCGTGAGACCAATTGCCATCGTCAGTCAGCAACACCAGACCAGTGGTATCTATATCCAAGCGGCCGGCAACGTGCAGCTTCTCGGGATTATCTTCATCGAGCAAATCCAGCACCGTTAAATGCCTGCGATCGCGGGCTGCGCAAACATAGTCCTGCGGTTTATTGAGCATAAAATAACGTGGCTGAGCACTGCGCAGTGGCTGCCCGCGCAGACGGATATCGGCATCCTCGGCGACCGCTGCTCGCGGATCGGTCAATAGCGAGCCGTCGAGACTGACCTCACCGGCTTTAATTAGGCGCTTGGCATCACTGCGAGAATAGTCAGTCACCGTTGCTAAAAAGCGATCTAGGCGGATGGTTTTACTGGAAGACACCCAATATATCCTGTTCAGGCACAAAAAAGGGGCTTGCGCCCCTTTCGTATTTTACATGCTTAAACGCGATATGCAGCGTCTAGTTTAGACGCCCGCCGCTACTTACTCGGCGCCCGCCTCTACATTGGCGTTCACACGAATATTACCTAAGCCCTTAATCGCTTTCTTGGCATCATCCGCTTTCGCCTTTGCATCGGCTTTTGCTTCAGCTCGGGCTTCAGCACGCGCCTGGGCTTCTTGCTCAGCTTTGGCATCACGCTCGGCGCGCTTGGCTTCCATCTTAGCTTTCTTTGCTTCCATTTCTGCGCGCTTTGCCTCGCGCTTGGCTTCCATTTCCGCACGCTTCTCGTCAGCTTTCGCCTTCATTTCAGCGCTTTTTTCTTTGCCGTACTGATTCGCTTCTTCTGCTGAAGCGCTGGCATTTACTTCGGCATTTGCCTCAACACTCGCTTCGCTAGAGCCGCCAAACAAGCGCCCAAAGAAACCGCGATCGTCGTCAGCCAAAGCCACAGTGCTGCTAAACATCACGGTGGCAGCAATAACACAGTGTTTAATCGACATAATGTATCCCCAGATATTGGTATTTGATTTTTCGTATTGTTACGCACCACGACCCTAGGGTCGTTTTCAGCGCTCACCCAAGTCGATGGGTGATCTAGCACTTTCACAGTCTAGATTTGGCGGCAAAGAACTCAAGCGCCCTGAGCAGCAATATTCACCGCAACTAAATCCAAGCTGTATTGTCCGGCAGCGCAAAACGCCACCGCAAACGCAGCTTACAACACCTAGCTGAATGGAATATGAACACTGACTCACAGAAAACAAACCGGGCGATGCGAGTATTGCGCGGCAAGTGCAATTGCCAAATTTTGGGAATACCCCTATCTTACTAGGGTGATTGCAAATGAAGACAAGAACACCAAGGAAGGAGTTCTCGATGCAACTAGCCAGACCTTACCTATTAGCGCTTGGCGTTAACCTTTCACTCTTGGCCTGCTCGGGCGGTAATTCAGCCGATACTAATGACGAGCCACTTACCGGCAAGCGATTCTTCGACTCTGCCGCCAGCAAATTTATTTCAGCCTCCCCCGGTATGACTCGCCGCCAAGCCAATTGCATTGTTTCAGCGATGACAGAGAGCGGAGAGATTGGCCTGGGAGAAATCAACGCCATGCGCAGCACCGAGAACGGCTTAAGCGGCCGCCAGTCGCTGATGGCGGCCTACCAAAAGGCCGCCGACGCCTGTCGCTAGTGTTCCCTGGTCGAGCGGAAGCGGACTTTCGGGTGGCGCTCTTCGGTCAATGACAGGTTTACCCTTGTCGGGGCAAGGTAGGTGAGGTGGCCACCACCATCAATGGCGAGGTTCTCGGCGCATTTGCGCTTGAACTCGTCAAAGGCTTTGGGATCGTCGCAATCTACCCAGCGAGCGGTATACACGTTGATCGGCTCGTAGATCGCCTCAACTTTATATTCGTCCTTGAGTCGGTAGGCGACCACATCAAACTGCAGCACCCCAACTGCCCCGACGATCAAGTCACTGTTGCGCTGAGGCATGAACACCTGGGTAGAGCCTTCCTCAGACAATTGTTGAAGGCCCTTTTGCAGCTGCTTGGACTTCATCGGATCACGCAGCCGGATGCGGCGAAACAGCTCAGGCGCAAAGTGGGGAATGCCGGTAAATTTCAGCTCTTCACCGCCGGTAAACGTATCGCCGATCTGAATAGTGCCGTGGTTGTGCAGGCCGATGATATCGCCAGAAACCGCCTCCTGCACCAGGGAGCGGTCGCCGGCAAGAAAGCTCACCGCATCGGCGATTTTTACGTCTTTACCGAGGCGCACATGGCGCATCTTCATACCTTTACTGTATGTGCCTGAGCAGATGCGCATAAAGGCAATGCGGTCGCGGTGTTTCGGGTCCATATTGGCCTGAATTTTAAAAACAAAGCCACTAAAGTCCTTTTCACCGGCATCGACTTCGCGCTGGTCGGTCTTGCGATTCAATGGCTCAGGCGCCCACTCCACAAATCCATCCAGCATTTCCCGCACACCAAAATTCGACAGCGCGGTACCGAAATACACCGGCGTCAACTTACCCGCCAGATAGGCGTCGTGGTCAAACTCGTGGCTGGCGCCGCGCACCAGCTCGATTTCGTCGAGGTAATCCTCATACTCATCGCCCAACAGTTCTCGGGCGGCGTCGCTCTCAAGCCCGTCGATACGAATATCTTCAGCAATAACACTGCCCTTGCCAGGCTGAAAAACATGGATGGTATCGGTGTAGAGGTTGTATACCCCCTTGAACTCACTTCCCATGCCGATGGGCCAGTTGATTGGCGCAGCCTCGATCCCCAGTACGCTTTCGATTTCATCGAGCAGCTCTATTGGGTCGCGAATATCGCGGTCCATCTTGTTAACAAAGCTGAGGATGGGCGTGTCTCGCAGGCGACACACGTTCATCAACTTAATGGTGCGGTCCTCGACTCCCTTGGCACCATCGATCACCATCAGCGCCGAATCCACCGCCGTCAACGTGCGGTAGGTATCCTCTGAGAAATCCTCGTGTCCCGGGGTATCCAGCAGATTGACGATGCGGTCCCGATAAGGGAATTGCATCACTGATGAAGTTACGGAAATGCCGCGCTCCTTTTCCAAGCTCATCCAGTCAGAGGTGGCCGATTTGTCGTTCTTTTTACCTTTAACCGTACCGGCGACCTGGATCAGTTGGCCGAGCAGAATCAACTTCTCAGTGATGGTGGTTTTACCGGCATCGGGGTGGGAAATAATCGCAAAGGTGCGACGCTTGGCGATTTGCTGATCTAGCGACTGCTCTGACATGGGCTATCTTCTGCTGTGTGAAAAGAACCGGCACGCTCACCGGAAAAAGATCGGCGATTCTACGCCATCGCCGCACCATTTTCAGCAATTGCCCGGCCAAACTGTTCAAATATTAGGCATTTATCTGGTGCTGCCCCGCGTTATCGCGTAAGCTAGCCCGCCGCCAAAATCGGCGGTTTTGAATACAGGAAGCCCTCGCGATTGGCATCGGCCACTCGCCCTTGCGCCTTCCACATTGAGACGATCTATGCAGTTTACTTCCCTGGGCCTGTCGGCCCCGATTCTAGAAGCCGTTGCCGATAGCGGTTACAGCACACCTTCACCTATTCAAGCGAAAGCGATTCCCGCCGTACTCGACGGCCGCGATGTCATGGCTGCCGCGCAAACCGGCACCGGCAAAACCGCTGGTTTTACCCTGCCGATATTGGAAATACTCTCGAAAGGAAAGCGCGCGTCCTCCAACCAGGCGCGCACATTGATTCTAACGCCGACTCGCGAACTCGCCGCCCAGATCGGCGACAATGTTCACAAGTACGGTAAGAACCTGCCGCTGCGTTCAACGGTGGTTTTTGGTGGCGTAAAAATCAACCCGCAGATGATGAAGCTGCGCAAAGGCGTTGATATTTTGGTGGCGACCCCTGGCCGCCTGCTCGACTTGTACCAACAAAATGCTGTTCGCTTTGACGAACTGGAAGTACTGGTGCTGGATGAAGCCGACCGCATGTTGGACATGGGCTTTATTCACGACATTCGCAAAATTCTGGCACTGCTGCCCGCCAAGCGACAGAACTTGATGTTTTCTGCGACTTTCTCTGATGATATTCGCAAGCTTGCCAAGGGCATTGTTAACAATCCGGTCGAAGTGTCGGTAACGCCGCCAAACAGCACCGCCGAACGCGTTGAACAATGGATATGCCCGGTCGATAAAAAACGCAAACCGGCACTGCTGGCAAAATTAATCGAAGAGAATGGCTGGCATCAGGTACTGGTGTTTTCACGCACTAAACACGGCGCCAATAAACTCAGCCGTTTTCTCGACGAACGCGGCATTCCCTCGGCACCGATTCACGGCAACAAGAGCCAGAATGCCCGCACCAAAGCGCTGGCAGAGTTTAAAAGCGGTAAGATTCAAGCGCTGGTGGCCACCGATATCGCCGCGCGCGGTTTGGACATTAGTCACTTGCCCTACGTTGTGAATGTCGACCTGCCGAATGTGCCGGAAGATTATGTGCACCGCATTGGTCGCACGGGGCGCGCCGGCGCCGCCGGGCAGGCCGTTTCACTGGTGAGCGCCGACGAATTTGACCAACTCAGCGACATTGAGCGCCTGATCAAACAACTGCTGCGCCGCGAAGAAATTGAAGGCTTTGAGCCAAGTCACGTATTGCCGGAATCGCGCCTGAACGCGCGCCCCGGACGCAGCCGTAAGCCACAGCAAAACCGCAAACCCCGCCCGGAGCACCGGGACGGACAGCGTCCACCGCAAGCGAGACGGCGCCGACGCCGCCCCGCCGCTGACGGCAACCGCAGTGCGCGGCCAGCAAATGGAAACCGCTAATCCCGACCGAGCGCGGCGCGGGTAGAGACGCCTGCCGCTGCGCGCTGCTTACTGCGGCGCTTATGTCTGGCGCGGCGTCGTTTGGCGCGTCGCGTCAACCACAGATAGCCGCCGGTGAAAGCCAACAGTAGCGGCGCCAACCCCAGCACACTCCATATAACGCGACTGGTCAGCCCGGCGAAGTTCCCAAAGTGCAGGCGCCGAAAGCTGTCCAATACCTTTGCCCCCACCCCAGCAGTTCGAATGTCACTCGCCGCTAATGCCTCCCCCGTATCGGCATTGAAACCGACGCTGCTCGCGTATTCACTCAGCAGAGGATTGGCCGAGCCAACGTCACCCCAGAAACGGATCGCCCGACCGGGCTCCCAGGGCAGGGACACGTAGCGGGCCGTAAAGCCGGGCAACTGTGCCTGACTCTTGGCAAGCAAGGCATCCAGCGACAGGTCGCGACTGTACATCGGCCCTTCAACTATCGGATGCTCGTGGCCATCGGCATGCTCTTGGTATTCCTCGATACTGTGCGCGATATTCCAATAGCCTCCGGTAATACCGAGCACCAACAACACCGGCGATGCCAGCGCACCACTCAATTTGTGCAGGTCGCTGTAGTAGACGATGCGCCGACCGTGGCGACGCAAGGTGAACAGATTTTTCCAAAACCTGCGATGCAGAATCAGGCCGCTAATGCCAAGCAGGCACAGCACGACCGCCACCACCGCACTCACAATAATGCCGGCATCGTCCAACAACAGGGTGTAGTGCAACTCCAGCAACCAGTCACTGAGATAGTGATCGGTGGCCACCGCTGGCGCCAATATTTCACCGCGATAGGGGTCTACCAAGGTATACAGCCAGTCTCGACTGCCGTGCGCAATCACATACACCTGATCGGCACGCTGCGGATCATCAAACAGCGTCCAGCCGACGATTTCATGATTCGGCAAACCTTGGTGCAGCACCGTTTGCAATGCATCCAGGGACTGCCGCGGCCCGGCCACCTCAACCCGTACCTTTTCGGGCATCAGCAGGCGGTCAATTTCGTGCTTGAACACGAGGACACTGCCGGTCGCACAGATAACGACCAAGGGTAGGCAAGCGGCCAGCGCCAACCAGCTGTGCCATTTGAACAGCCACTTATTCATGTCAGTAGTTCCAGCGCACCGTCAGCGACGCGTTGCGAGGCGCGGCATAAAACGCCTGGTCCCAATAGAGGCTGTTCAGGTATTTTTCATCACCTAGGTTATTGCCATTGATGGCGATGCTCAGCGTTTCATCATACTGATAGCTGACAAAGGCATTCACAACGGAATACGCCTCCTGCTCCACACGCATTCCATCTTTGGTATCCCGGCGGGTATCATCCTGCCATCGCACGGAACTACCCACCTTCCATTTCGACGCCCAGGGCAATTGATAGCTCAGCGCCGCAGCAAGAATACGCTTAGGCACAAAGCGCCGGGCCGTATCGCCCTCTTCATCCTCTATACGCAGTTGGGTAAGGCTGACATTCGCCGACAGGCCCTCAGTGATCTGGCCGTAGACATCCAGTTCCAGACCTTCGCTTTGATAGTCGCGACCAACATAGACGTTCCGCCCCAGCGTTGTGTCAAAACCATCCGACTCGGCAACGTGCTGGTGCTTGGCTTGGAATAGCGCCACAGCAACGGTTAGGCGCTGGTCAAAGAAGGCCGACTTTAAGCCCAGTTCCGTATTGCTCCCTTCGGCGGGGTCTAAACGGTCATCATTGCGATCCAGGTCGCGCTGGGGCATGAACGTTTCGGTATAGCTCAGGTAGGCACTGTGATTATCGGCATATTCATACACCACACCGCTGTAGGGCAGTATCTTGCCGCTGGCCCGCGTCGCCTTCGACTTCCCGTAACTGTCGCCCTTGCTGCGCCAGTCCAACACCCGGGCGCCACCAATAAAGCTTAACTGCTCGCTCAGTCGAATACGGCTCGCCGCGTATGCCGCCTGCTGAACATCCTGCCAGTCGCTGCCCGTGCGGCCATCGACAAAATTCGGCGTCGGCGCGCGTCCCCGCCACTGCGAAAAATCGTCTATCGCGGGGAAGCCATTGGTGTAGTCATACAGGGAAACGTCTTCAATGTTGCTCTGCGCATAGTTAACGCCGAAAACAGCGTCGTGTTCACGCCCCCACAGCGTGTAACGCCCTTGCAAGTAGGCATCGAGCTGTTGGCGGCGATCATCCAGCGTGTATTCGCTGGCATACCCGATCATGCCTGACTCAGACGCCCGGTCCGGCAAGTTATACATATAAAACAGGTGGCTATCGCTATCGGTGTCGTCGTATTGATACACCGCTTTAAACTGCCAGTCTTCAGCAACCGGCACCGACCATTCGACAAAGGCACTGCGGTTGCGATTATCCCAGTACGCCCAATCTGCCGAGGTACTTGTCGACACGTCGTAGTCTGTCTGGCTGCCATCGCTGTAGTTCATCGGCAGCGCCCCCCAAAGCGGACTGTCTGCCTGGCGGTCTTCAATGGTGAGCCCCGCGGTTAAGCGACCGGCACTGGCGAGGTCCTGTTCAATCACCCCGTAGATAACGCGATTGTAAGTTTCGTAGCGATCTAAATGCGACTCGCCTTTTTCAATGGCCGCCACTAAACGGCCTCGGGTATTGCCCGCCAGTGCCCCACCAGCATCCAACTCTAAACGCCGTGTGTTCCATGAACCCAGCGTCGCGGCCACCGAGAGCGCGAGGTCATCACTCGGGCGCTTGCGAATTAAGTTGATCGTGGCCGAGGGATTACCGGCCCCCGACATCAAGCCATTGGCACCGCGCAGCACGTCGATACGTTCGAAGAGCGCCGAGTCGACACTGCCATACACACTACCCGAGCTGAGCGGCAAGCCAATGCCGTCGCGCTGAAAATTGGTGATATCGAAGCCGCGAGCCGTGTAGTAGGTACGATCGGTCTCAATACTTTGTACCTGAACCGTCGCCTGATTGGCCAGCGCGTCATTGAGATTGTGCAGAGCGAAATCATCGAGTTGCGAACGGCTGATCGCACTTAGCGATTGAGGGGTTTCCAATACCGACAACCCCAGGCGGGTAGCCGTTTCGCCATCACTAAGGCCGTACTGCGCGGCATCGCGCTGGCCGTATACCTCGACGGTTTCCAAGTGGTCATTGGCAAAAATAGGGGGGCTAAAAGCAAGGCTCAGGGCCAGTGGCCCGGTGTAAATCCGCCAAGACGACATACTGCACGCTCCATGATCTAACGAAAGAGCGCAGCATGCTATTGCAAATGATATTGATTATCAACTCTATTATTGATTGCGACCGTCTTCCTCCAACCAGCGCTTGCGTCGCACCTGGGCGCGCAACAGACTGACCACCTCATCAAGCGCGGGGCCGAAATCTCGCGGTCTGGCGCGGCGCTCATCGACGAGGTCATCGATAACACTGCGCACCAAGCTCTCCAGTAGTTCTCCACCCAGTGCCGCGTTGTTGTCGCCGTAGCCAAATAACTCATCAATGGTGTCGCAACTGGCGCTGACCAGAATACTCTCCAGTGCCTCGATAATGGCATCGCCGACGCCCGGCAACCGATCCAGGCGCTGCGCCGCCGCATTGTGCGCAAGAGTGCGCTGCACAAGTTCGGTAACGTAACGATGAATATCCTGGCGGCGCTGCCCGTAGACGGTATTTGCCGTTGTACCGATGCGCTCGGCCAGCGCCGATGACAACGGCTCCCGACGCGGCGCAATGACCTTCTGCAAAATTTGGTCAGGTAGCTCCGACGCGCCACTGCGCAGTTCAGACTGGACGCCGGAGAGCACATTGTCGACAATGCGGTCCGAGAGTTCTTCAATCAAAATGCGGTAGTAACGCATCACAATGCCGTAGGCGGGCCACTGCTGAACATGGATCAGGCCCAGACGCTGCAGGCGGAACAATATCGAAAACACCCGCAATATTCTCAGCCAGCGGAAGCCCGCCAGGGGTATGCAACCCAGCACGTCGTACCAGTGAACGAAGGGATAAAACCACCAGCGCTCATAGCGGCGCTCCCACGCTGCCAAGCCCCAGCCCAAAACGACGTCGAAGACAAACACCGCCACAAAAAGTAAGTCGATAGTTTGGAAATTTGCATGCACCTGATCGGTATAGCGCTGATGAAAAGCAGGCAACACCTCAGCTAAAAACTGGTTAAACGGTGCGAAAATAAACAGGCTATCAAAGACAATAAGCAGCAGGTTGGCCGACACTAACAATATCACCAGCAGATCCCACAACAGCAGCAACTGCTCTTCCAGGCGGCTACTCTGTTGGCGGCTGTGACGGCTCTTCGCGGATTCTTCTGGCTCACTCATCGCGGCATCCTTTTTGGCGAGATCAATACTGTGACCGACCAAGGCCGCCAGGATTCAACCCGATTTGGCGGCGTGCTCTAGTTGGCTGCGCTGGCGAACCCGCTCAGCAGGAATACTGAGCTGGGCGAGCAAATATTCTTTGAACTCCGGCGGGTAGTCCTGCCGATCCAGTGCGCGCTGCATGCACCACAGCCATTGGTCTCGCTCTTCTGACCCGATTCGCAAATGCTTGTGGATATCGGGAATACTGATCGCACCGAAGTGCTCACGATACAGGCGCGGCCCGCCCAACCAGCCCGACAGAAAATAACTCAAGCGCTGGCGCGAAGAGGACAGGTCGTCAGGGTGCATGGCGCGGATTACCGCCGCATGGGGTTCGGTGTCCATAACGGCGTAAAAATCATCGACCAGCGCAGTAATGCCCGCCAGCTCCCCCGCCGCTTTGTAGGACGCATCGCCCTCGCCAAATGCCAATTTAAGACTCACACTCGCTCCTCAATATCATCGCCGCCACGCGCGCTCAGTCACCGTTATCGTCACAGTCGCTCTATGATGACAGCGGCGCCAATACCCGAGGCTCCGGTTGCAACGACCATTCCCAGGCGGCCATCGCGCTGTTCCAACGCATCCACCAAACACGACAATAGTACCGCACCGGTGGCGCCCATTGGGTGCCCTTTTGCCAGGTGGCCGCCAGCAATATTTACTTTACTGGGGTCAACGCGATAGCGCTGTTCAAACAGCGCCGGCACAACGGCAAAGGCCTCCATCATCTCGATAACATCGATATCGTCCAGCGATAAACCCGCGCGACTCAGCACCTGCTCCATCGCCGCAAAGCCGCCCGTCAGGGACTCCTCAGGACTGCCGCAGTGCTCTGACAGTGCAATGAAGCGGGCCCGCGGCGCGCTTTCCAGCGGCAAATTCGCAGGGCCGATCAACGCCACCGCAGCACCATCCACCATGGGCGGCATATGCGCAAAACTGTGTCGCGCGTCCAATGCGCGGCCATGCAGCGTCTCAGCATAGGGCTTGGCAAAGTCGGCAAAGGCCGGCGGCATTGCCGCCAGGCTTTCAGCAGAAAGCTGCGCCTGAATCGCTTCGTCGCGATCTGCCAGCACACTGCCGTCGGCCGACGTCATCGCCACCAACGACGCATTGAACGCCGCCTGTTGCTGCGCAGCCGCCGCTCGCTGGCGGGAGCGCAAAGCCTGTTCATTGAGTTGTTCAACCGTCACATCAAACTGACTGGCCAACAGGTCAGCGGCCACCGGAACAGGAATGAATCGTCCCTTGCGCGGCAGACTAGCGTCACTGTAATAGCTGGCGCGGTCGGCCATAAAAGGTACCTGGCTTAGATTCTCGACGCCGCCCGCCAGGCTCATATGACTCATGCCAGCCTGTACTGCCAGCACCGCCTGACTAATGGCCGTGAGACCCGATACGCAGTAGTTATTCAGCGTGTAAGCGGCTGTACTGTCGCTAAGCCCTGCGGCCATTTTGCTGACCAGGGCAATATTGCCCCCCTGACTGGACACTTGACCGACACAGCCCAGCAGCAGCTGCTGAGCCGACTCTCGCACGCCCGGGTGACGCCCTTCCATGGCCGACAACAACTGCCTAACCATCTCGTGCGGCGGCATCGTCGCCAAACTCCCCTGTTCGGCTTTGGCCTTGGCTCGCGGGCTGCGCAAACAGTCGTATAGGTACGCGTCCATTTCTGCTCCTTATTCCTCTCGGTTCACGGCTCACGGGCGGGCAGGAAAAAGGTATCACAATGCAAGTAATAAATCTTACACAGGCAAACGAAGAAAGAAGACCGCAGCCATCACCAGCCCCACCACCACAATACCGCCGCGTAACCACGACGCTGGAATACGATAGGCCAACGCAGCACCCGCATACCCGCCAACAATAGCAGCCACCGCCATCGGCAGGAACGACGCCCACACCACCATGTCACCCGCGGCATACACCAACACCGCAATAGCAGTCAGCACCGCGGATAACACATTTTTCACCCCGTTCATGCTGTGCAGATTGCGCTGCCCGAGTAAGCCCAGGGCCGCCAACAAAATAATGCCCAAACCACCATTGAAGTAGCCGCCATAGAGACACACCACAAACACACTGCTAAGGGCCAGAGGCCGCCTAACCTCGCGGACGGAAGCCAGTAATGACGGGGCCAGCGCGAACAGCATGGTTGCCAGCAGTATCAACCAGGGCGCCAGGCGCGCAAACCACTGCGGGTCGCCGACCGTTAACAGCGCCGCGCCAAGGCTGCCACCCAGTAGGCTAATCCCCAACAGACGTGACCAAGACAGGCCTGCAGGCGCGTGAATATCGCGACGAAAGCGCCAGGCGCTCATGATATAGCCGGGCAGCAACGCCGCTGTACCCGTGGCATTCGCCATTACCGGCGGCAATCCGGCAAACACCAGTGCCGGTAAGGTGACAAAACTGCCGCCGCCCGCCAGTGCATTCATCGCCCCACCAACAAATCCAGCGGTGACAATTAGCAGTAGCTCCACGCAAAACCTCCCGTACCGCTCGGTGAAATCTGAAGATGCAAATCAGCCAGCGATCGGCGCCCGGTAATCGCGGCTGTAATACCCCGGCGGTTATTGACGACTCTGCGGCGCCCTAAGCGAATAGACCACCAGCCAAGCACCCAGGGTAAGATCCACCGCTGCGCAAAAGGCTGGCCACCAGATCGGTACACCGGGGTTGTCGATAAGGCCGTCGTGGAGGATATCGAATACGCCGTGCAACGCAATGCCAACGCCCACCCCCAGCGGCCAGTAAAACGCGGCAAGCAAGGCCGCTGCGGTAAACGCCAGCGCGACAAGCGCCTCCTCAAAAACAGCTTGCCCAGCCATACAGGCAAACAAAAGGTAGTAACTGGCGATCACAATTAACACGGTGGGGTAAAAGCTTCTATCCCGGTCAAACTGCATCCAGCGTGCAGATGCCGCAATCACCACCGCAAGCGCGACCCCCAGCATAATTGGCATCATGTTTTCTCTCCACAAGCACTAATCGCAGGCTGCTCAGTCATTGAAATACGCGCTGTGATCAGCCTCGTAAAATAAGCGATCATTGGGACGGGGAATGGCCGAGGGCAAGCCCGAGCCCCGCCGCGTGCGCGCCGCGGTGTACTTAAAGCCGGGGCCGGAGGTTTTTTCGTCACACCACAAGCAGGCATTGAGCTTACCGGTTTTTTCATTCTCCAGCGGGCAGCCATTGGCCTGAAGGATGGCCCGCAAGGCTGGGTCGTCGCTTTCCACATCAGCGGGGCAGGCACTAAACTCGCCTTTCACCATGGTATTGAAAACGCCACGCAACAGCGGCGACAGCCAGGCATCGCGGCCGTAACTGCGCATACAGTCCAGAGCACATTCAGCGCCTGTATGAATACCGTTGTACGCCCAGCTTTCCGCACACATTTCTGTGAAGCCCACTTCCTCGATAATGCACTGCTTAACGTCGTCCAGCTTGCTGAGCTGCCCTCGCCCCTTCTTGGTACAGGCGCGCACCGGTGTCGTTTGATCGGGAATGCCCATGTAAGCCGCTAGATCTTGTAGCGTCGAGCACGTGCCGCAGTGGTACTGATGCGTAATGGTCCAGCCCGCTTGTTTAGCTGCCTCGCCATTGGCGAAGGTTTTCAGCTCATAGCGCTGCTGGGCTGCATCGGTAAACTTTACCGCACACACCTCCTGCGCCACAGCCTTGCCGTGACTCACGTCGCTGAACCACTGGCTGACGCGCTGTTGCTGGAAGTAATTGGGACGGCCATTTTCCAGCTCGTAGCCTTCAGCAATATCAGCGTAACCCTCCGGGTTGTGAACCGTTTTGCCGTCGCGAACGACACTGCGCGGTTTGGGCAACGCTATCGAGACCTCCTCCGCGCGAGGATAATAGGGATTGGCGCTGGCAAAGCCCTCGCCGCGATTCACATCACTCTGCAGGGCGAGCTGCTCAACGATATCAGCGTGATTCACCGCCCGGGTGTTATAAAGTCGGATGACCAGCTCCCGCGTCTCGCTCTGGCCTAGTGCCACCCCGGTATTCGGATTGCGGTAGTGAATATCGGCGTCGAGGATATTGTAGCGGCCAATATGGGTCTGCGGCGCAGGCTCTGCCACCGCAAACTCAGCAGCCAGCAGCACGCCAAGGCAGAGAAGAAGGGCTTTCATTCGCACAGTCTCTTGTCGATAAAAGCGTGATTAAAGCAGACGCTGCGCGCTGGCGCCCTCGTCTTTTTGGCGCTTGTGAGCGATCACATAGACATGGGATTGCGGGTGCTGATCGCGCTCGCAGTGGAGGATGGTCAGCCCCTCGCTCATTAGCACGCGGAGATTTTCCGAAATACCGATAGAGCTGTAGTGAAAATCGCGACCGTGCCACTGGTCGATGTGGCTGCCCTCGGCGTCGCCGAAGCTGTATATCAGCACGCCGTTGTCATCGAGTAGTCGACACAGCTTTCTCAGCACTGGCTCGTGCTCGTTGAGCGGGAGGTGAAAAAGGCTGTCCCAGGCCAGAATCAGTGCGAAGCGCCGCTGGCTCTGCCATTGGCAAATGTCGGCGCGGCAGAATCCCAGCCCCGGATGCGCCTGTTGCGCCAGACTCAACATCCCCGCCGAAACATCGATGCCCTCGGGCGTAAAGCCCGCTTGCTGAAGGGCGTCAATCATCCGCCCTCCCACGCCGCAGCCGACATCCAGTGCGTCGCCCACAATCGGGCAATAACGTATAGCGCGTCGCAGGGCACTCAGTCCGTAGTCAGAATGCAGCATATCGCGCTGATAAAGCGGGGCAATGTAGTCGTAGGTTGCGCCAAGTTCCTGCGGCGTCATGGATTCGTCCTTGCTGTGGGCCGGTATCAACAGGCAGTGAAGCTCACGTTAACGTAGAGGCCCAGCATAAAATAAAGTTCCGCTTTAATATCTGCGCCACTTTGCAAAAATCCCATTCAGCCCGCTAACGCGCCCTACGCTCTCGGTGTGGGTACATCGTCAACGCCCACATCTTGCTGGGCAATCAAGGCATCCACCTCGCTGTCGGTATCGGCGTCGGCGTCCAAACCGGCATCTGCGCGATGCTGCTCAGCCACCAATACCAGCTCGGTGTACAAGGCGAAGTGGTCGGAGCCAAAGGCCGGCAGTCGGTCAATCTCGGCGACAGCAAAGTGGCTGCTGTGAAACACGTGATCCAAGGGCCAGCGCATGCCAGGATATTTCGCGTGGAAGGTATTGAACATCCCGCGCCCAACCCGGGGGTCCAGCAGGCCGCTTTTCTTGCGGAACAAGCGCGTTGTTCGCGACCAGGCCACATCATTCAGGTCGCCGCACACCACCACTGGCTCACGGCAGGCATCCAGCTTCTTGGCAACCACCATCAGCTCCGCATCGCGCTCCGCCGATTCGTCATTTTCTGTCGGGCTCGGTGGTGCAGGGTGCAGGCAGTGTAAGCGCAGCCGCGGTCCGTCCGGCATTTGCAGCAACACATGTATCGACGGCACATCCTCTTCGACCAAAAATTCAACGTGGCTATCGAGCAGCGGCCAGCGCGAATACAAGTGCATACCGTATAAATTATCCTGAGGACATTTAACGCTGTGGGGATAGTCAACATCCAGCTCCGCCAGGGCGTTTTGCCACCACGCATCACTTTCCAGGGTCACGAGCACATCGGGGCGCGTCTCTCGCACCAGCGACAAAAATGCCTCAGCGTTGCGATTGGGGGTAAGCACATTCGCCGTTAACAGGCGCAGCGTGGGTAGCCGAGTTTGAGCCGGTGCATCTGGCACCTCGTTGGGATAAAACGGCGTGTAGGGAATGATCCACCACCACTGATAGACGGCGCAGGCTGCGGTCACCCCCACCATCGCCTGCACCCATTCCTGATTGCTATCTAACAGCAGATATTGCGCTGCCACCAAGGCGCTGGCCAGCAGAGCAATTTGCATGCGCGGGAAGTCAAACGCGCGCACCCACCACTGCTGCTTGGGCAGGGCCGGCAATAGCGAGGCCACCACGCAAACCAAGCTCAATACTACAATTACTGCGCCCATTACGATTCCTCGGCCATGCGAATATCGGCACTGACAATGAGGCCCTCTCGCAGGCGATAGCGCGCGTGCAACAACAACTCCAGGCTCTCACCCTCGGCAAATGAATGACCCATAAAGTCTGCCACCGCCACCTTGGCAGTGAAGCGGTCGCGAATATCAACGACGTATTCGTCGCCGTGGCAGGCAATATGTTCGGGCGTCATGTGGTCGTAGAACTGGGCGATAATGTGTTTGTACACCGCTAGAATCGCGTCAGGCCCACGCAGTGCCCCATCGGCGGTATGCAACACAATATCAGGGTGATAAAAATCCCTCAGTGCATCGGGGGATTCTGAATTATAAGTGCGAAAATAGTCTTCAATAATCGCTTTACTCATCCCGCGTCGCCTCTGTGCCTATAGGGGTACTCGCCGCACGCAACCGCGTTATACGGTAGGCCAGCGCCAGCAAAAAACATAGCACAGCGGGTATTGTCAAAGCGAAGAAGCCAAGCCCGGCATAGAGCCAGGCCCCGGCACTACCGCCGCCGGTAAAACCCAAAATGATCAGCATAAACAGGCTGGCTTTGCGGCGGTCAAAGTGCTCGCCCCGCAGCGCGGCGCCGATCATTATCCCGAGGTCAGTGAACAAGCCGGTCACATGGGTGGTGCGAACCACAGCCCCGCTGTACCGGGTCGCCATGGCATTTTGTAGGCCACAGGCCGCCGACGCAAAGTAGTGCCCGGCGCCCTGCTCACGCTGAAGAAACGCGATCGCTATCAACAACAGTGCCCCCTCTATCACGAGCAACGTGTCGTAATGGCGCCCCAGGCTCAGGGTTTCGCTGCGGTTCAAATACCCGGAAATTGCGGCGCCCAATAGAAAGCTCAGCAGAATTGCCAATAAATGCCAGGCCCCGGTATCGCTCAATAGGCCAGCGCCCAGCAGCGTAGCGGTGCCGGACAGGTGCGAAACCGACTGGTGGGCAAAGCCTAGCAGGCCCACCGCATTAACGATGCCGGCCAGCAGTGCCAAGGTAAAGGCGCCCAGCTCCAACCAACGCGGCAGTGAATGAATCAACGCTAGCTCCCTTTGTCTGTCGGACAAACCCGTGGAACAGTTGCACGGTTTGCGAAATTGACGCTACGCCAGTGGAAACGCGCGTTGCCATTCGCTACCGGCACCCGCGCTATAGTTCAGCCCACGGCCACCGGGCGCTCGGCAGGGCCCCGCTTGCCAAGCCGCAGCCAGTGCCTCACAACCGGGCGAAAAATACACCAGTACCTCACAGTGCAAGCGCCCCTCTGACTCGTGCCTGGTTATCAAAACCCGCGGCGTGGCAGACGCCGAGTAGCGGCGCTGAAAGTCAGTTACCAGAGCGGCGTGCTGCGGCTCCGCCAGCAGCGCATCGCCTAAATTCAAGCAGTGCCACCCAGCGGCCATCAGCGAATCTTGCGCACCCGTACACTGCGGCCTTTCAGCTTACCGGCCATCAGCGTGCGCAATGCTTGGTCGGCGACATGTCTGCGCACGGCAACGTAGGCGCAGTTATCAAAGATATGAATTTTACCCACTTCTTTGCCGGCAACACCGTCTTCACGAGTGAGCGCTCCAAGGATGTCACCCGGGCGAATTTTCTGCTTTTTGCCGGAGTCCAATTGTAGGCAAACCATCGCCGGTTTGTAGCCCGGGGAACTCAATACGGCCGCAGTGGGCAGGGGCTCAGGGCGGATCGTCGCCTGACTCTGCGCTTCGAGCCGCTCAATTTTCTGGCGCTCGCGATCGCCAAACAAGCTGCAGGCGCGCCCCTTTGCACCGGCCCGACCTGTTCGACCAATCCGGTGAGTGTGAACCTCGGGATCGCGGGCGATGTGGTAATTGATCACCATATCCAGCTCTTCAATATCCAGGCCTCGCGCGGCCACGTCGGTGGCCACCAACACCGACACACTCTTGTTGGCAAAACACACCAAGGCCTGGTCACGGGCGCGTTGGTCCAACTCGCCGTGCAGTGCAATGACCTTCAGATTGGCCTCGCGCAGTCGCGCCGCCACTTCTTCGGTATCGCGCCGCGTATTGCAAAATACCACGGCGGAGTCGGGGCGGTGTTCAAGCAGTAAGCGAAGCACTGCCTCTACTCGCTCGGCATTGTCATTGACGTAATAAAAACTCTGCGCGATTGTCGTTGCGCTGTGCTGCTCTTTAATTTGCAGCAATTCAGGCTGGTTCATCACCCGCTTGGAAATTACGCGGATCTCATCCGGGTATGTTGCACTGAACAACAGGGTCTGACGCTGCTTAGGCATTTTTTCCACGATGGCGTCCAGCGTCGCCTGAAAGCCCATTTCCAACATGCGATCGGCCTCGTCCAGAACCAGCATGGAGAGCGCGTCGAGCTTAAGATTGCCCTTGCGCAGGTGCTCCTCTACCCTTCCCGGCGTCCCCACAATAATATGCGCGCCGTGCTCCAGCGAGCCGACCTGTGGCCCAAAGGGCATGCCACCACACAGGGTCAGCACCTTCACATTGTGCACGCCCCTCGCCAACTTGCGCAGCTCTCTCGCCACCTGATCAGCCAGCTCACGGGTTGGGCACAGCACCAATGACTGCACCGCAAAGCGTTTGACCTCCAGCTTCTGCAACACCCCCAAACCAAAGGCCACCGTTTTGCCTGAACCGGTTTTGGCCTGTGCGATCAGGTCCACGCCGTCGAGAATGCGCGGCAGGGCGCCAGCCTGTACCGCAGTCATTTGCTGATAGCCCAAAGAGGAAAGGTTGTTACGCAGCCCGCTTTTGAGCGACAGGCTGGCGAAATCGTAGTGATTCAAGGTGGTACCTATGTATATTGAGCTGGCGGGTATAGGGCTATGATGCCAGTTCAGCCGTGTTTTAAAAGCCCAAAAGCAAAAGGGCAGAACCTCGCGGTTCTGCCCCTTCTCGTTATTCGGCCGTAGCCGAGTAATGCTGATCCGACTAGCGGATCACATCATTACAGTACAACGATGTTGTCAGCCTGTGGGCCTTTTTGGCCTTGGCTTACAGAGAATTCTACACGCTGGCCTTCAACCAGAGTTTTGAAGCCGCTGCCAGAGATAGCGCTGAAGTGTGCGAACACGTCTGGGCCATTTTCTTGCTCGATGAAGCCGAAGCCTTTAGTTTCGTTGAACCATTTTACTGTGCCAGTAACTGTAGACATATTTCTATCCTGAGTTTTCAAAAATAATGTTTTGCCTCACACGAGGCGGTTGTGCTGGAAGTGTTTCTATTACTTATGAGATCAGGACGAGAACTAAAGGTAGAACATCGAAATGGCGTGCATAAATATTAGGAGCTACTTTCTAGCTGATGACCACTATATAGACAAAGTGAATAGAGGTATAGCTCTTTTTCCTGTTCCCGCTCACAACAGCGGAAATCCCTTACCCCCAACGACCACTATCGACCTCGCGCTGGCAAATATTCGGCACACGGCATTGCAACCCACGTCTTCCTGTAGCTAGTATGGAAGTCACTGGCTGATACTCAGCAGGACCGCAAGCGTGCCGATAGCAAGCCTTGCCAACCCGCAGGAGGACTATGCCAATACAATGGCAAGACATCGTGACGGACGCTATCTCGCTACGTCGCGAACTGCATAAAAACCCCGAACTCGGCTGGCAAGAGACCCGCACGGCTGAACGCATTCGTACAATCTTATCTAGTCTGGACATCCCCTGGCGCCAATGCGCCGATACAGGCACCGTCGCCTGGCTCAACCAACACGGCAAAGGCCGCCACATCGCATTGCGGGGCGACATCGATGCCCTGCCTATCACCGAAAAAACCGATCTTGACTGGGCTTCTGGAACTGCCGGCTGTATGCATGCCTGCGGGCACGACGGTCACACAGCCACGCTCATCGCCAGCGCGCGTTGGCTCAAAGCGCACGAAGGGCAGCTGCCCGGGCCTGTCACGCTCATCTTTCAACCTGCAGAAGAGGGTGGGCATGGCGCCCGTGAAATGATTCACGATGGTGCCTTAGATGGCGTCGACGAAATCTACGGCTGGCACAATTGGCCAGCGATCCCGTTTGGGAAATTGGTTTCACCAGACGATATCGTCATGTGTGGCAACGGCACATTTAGCATCACCGTCAACGGCGAGGGTGGCCACGCCAGCCAGCCTGAGCTCTGCCGCGACCCGGTTCTTGCCGCCAGCGCAATCACAATGGCCCTGCAACAGGTCATCAGCCGGCGCCTGCCTCCACAGACTGCCACCGTACTTAGCATCACAAGTATTGAGGCGCCCAGCGGCGCAACCATCATCCCCAGCCAGGCGAAGCTGGGGGGCAGTATCCGAATATCTAATGAAGCGAGCCGCAAACAGGTCAACCGCCTCATTCGCGAGATCGCAACACAAACCGCCACCAGCTACGGTGTCAGTTGCGTGGTGGATATTCAGTCTCGCTACCAAGCGACTATCAACCACCCCGCACCCGCTCAACGCCTGCGCAAACTCTGGCAGAGCCTGCACGGCACCAGCGCACTGCACGATGGTATCGCCCTCCCCATCATGGCGTCAGAGGATTTCAGCTACTACTTGCGAGAAATTCCAGGCGCCTTTGCTCTGATCGGCGCCGACGATGGCCGAGGCCACGACAAGCCCTGTCACAGCGACCAATACGACTTCAACGACCGCCTTATCCCAATGGTAACCCAACTCTTTGCAGGCCTTGCTGGCCTGCCTTCTCGTACCGACAACTAAGCCAAAAAGCACAGCGCCGTCGCCGCATCGCGACAACTTTCCCCCAGGAGGAACTATGAGCATTTTTGATCAACGTGAATCCGACATCCGAGGCTACTGCCGAACGTATCCAGTCGTCTTCGACACCGCCTACAACGCTCGGCAAACTGATGAAAGTGGCAAGCAGTATATCGACTTTTTTGCTGGCGCCGGGGTGCTGAACTTCGGTCACAACAACGCCAACATGAAGCAGGCGATGATCGATTACCTGCAGCGCGACGGCGTCACCCACAGCCTCGATATGCACACCACTGCGAAGCGCGAATTTATCGACGCATTTGTCAGCACCATACTTGAACCGCGCAATATGCCGCACAAATTACAATTCATTGGCCCCACCGGCACCAACGCCGTAGAGGCGGCGCTAAAACTGGCTCGCAGGGCAACAGGGCGTCAAGAAGTTGTGGCGTTTACACGAGGCTTTCACGGCATGACGCTAGGCTCCCTCGCCTGCACCGCCAACCAATACTTCAGGGGTGCCGCTGGCGTGCCCTTAAACCACGTTAGTCACCAGCCCTATGGCTGCGAAACTCCCTGCCAAGGTTGCACACTGGGCTGTGGCTTGGACAGCCTGGAAAAACTTCGCGCAAATTACCTCGATGGCAGCAGCGGCCTGACTCCCCCGGCAGCGTTTATCGTCGAGGTGATTCAGGCGGAGGGCGGCGTAAACGTCGCCAGTCACCAGTGGTTGCAGGCCCTACAAACATTGGCAAAAGATGTTGGCGCACTGCTCATTGTCGATGATATTCAAGTTGGCTGCGGCCGAACCGGTACCTACTTCAGCTTTGATGATATGGGCCTGGACCCCGACATTATCTGTTTGGCAAAAGGTCTTGGCGGTATGGGCACTCCCATTGCCATGAATCTCATCAAACCCGAAATAGACAAACTCTGGTCACCCGGCGAGCACACTGGAACCTTTCGTGGTCAGGGGCTCTCCTTCGTGGCGGGGCGCGAAGCCATCCGCTATTTTGAAGACGACAAGCTGATGGATGAAGTGCGTGCCAAAGCCAAGGAGATGCGTGCAACCCTGTCCGGGCTCATCACCCACTGCCAGGGAATTCAGCTGCGTGGACGAGGAATGATCCTGGGCCTGGACGTCGGTAGCGGAGATAAGGCCAAAGCCATTGTAGAGCAATGCTTCCAAGAAGGACTGCTGGTGTCAGCCTGCGGCAGCGGCGGGCGTGTGATAAAGCTCATCCCTCCCCTCACCATCGACGATGCAGACCTAAAGCAAGGCCTCAAAACACTTTGTGACATCATCAATCAAATGTGGGAGACAGCATGATCGAACGTGACGATATGACCTTCCCATTCGAGGAGTACCAACGGCGACTCCGCGAACTGCGCGAGCGTATTGCTGAGCGACGGCTCGATGCCGTCGTCATCTCCGATCCGGAAAATATTATGTATTTGACGGACTACCAAACCACCGGTTACTCATTCTTCCAGGCACTCGTTGTGCCACTGGAAGACGAACCCTTTATGATTACCCGGCAACTGGAGGAGTCGAATATTCATGCGCGGACCTGGATTGAGCGCACTCGCCCCTACCCAGACACCGGCGATGCAATACAAATGCTGGTCGACGCCTTGCGAGAGTTTGGCCTTGCCGACCGCCGCATTGGCTACGAACGGAACAGCTACTTCTTCCCCGCCTACCAACAGGACCGAATCCATACCACGCTGACCGGCGCGAAGCTGCTCGATTGCTTTGGCATTGTTGAAGAGGGGCGGGTTTGCAAATCACCCGCCGAGATTGCTGTCATGTATCGCGCGGCTGCAGCCACTGAAGCTGGCATGCGGGCGGGCATAGACGCTGCCGTGCCGGGCGCCACGGAAAATGAGATCGGCGCAGAAATTAGCGCTGCTATGTTCCGCGCTGGCGGCGAGCCCCCTGCCGTCATGCCCTACGTCACATCCGGGCCGCGCACAATGATTGGCCACGCAACCTGGGAAGGCAGAACCGTACAGCCCGGCGACCACATCTTTCTCGAAGTTGGCGGCTGCTATCGTCGCTATCACACCGCCATGATGCGCACTGTGCTGACTGGCCCCAAGAGCGATGCCCTGCACCATGCTGAAGAACGCATGATCTATGCATTGGACATGGTACAAAGCGTTTTTCAACCGGGCATGACCGTATCCGATGCCGACAATATGATTCGCAATATTATTTCCGACAATAACGTTGGCGCACAGCTGATTACCCGCTCCGGCTATTCGATTGGTATCGCCTTTCCACCCAGCTGGGACGAAGGTTATATCGTCAGTCTTAAACAGGGCGAATCCACTGTGCTGAAAGAGGGCATGACCTTCCACATTATTCCTTGGATGTGGGGCGTGGAGGGCGACAAAACGGTTGGCATCTCCGACACCATTTACATTACCGATAGCGGCTGCAAATCCTTCTTTTCAATGTCGAAGGAAATGAGTATCCACGCTTCGAACACTGCCGACCTAGCTAGTGGAAAGAACAAAAAACCAAGTGGAAAAAAAGCCGACAAAGACCAACCCACGCCAGCTAAAACAGACAGTTAATTTACCCAGCTTGAGAGGTGAATATGCTGATTGCGAGAAACCCGCTAACCGGAAAGATTATTGCCGAGTACCCTTCACTCACCACCGCGCAAATGCATGAGCGCATCGGCGATGCCTACCGCGCCTTTGAACCGTGGCAAGCCACACCAATAGCGGAGCGCGCTGAAGTACTAAAAAAGGTTGCGCAGGCATTGCGCACTGACAAGCAGCGGCTTGCCGAACTGATGGCCATTGAAATGGGTAAGCCGATGAAAGAGGGCGGCCCGGAGGTAGAAAAGGCAGCGTGGTGCTGCGAGTTCTATGCCGACCATGCCGAGCAATTTCTGCGCCGGGAAGAGCTGCCCTCCGACGCCTCACTCAGTTACGTCTGCTATCAACCACTGGGCACACTGCTTGGCATCCTTCCCTGGAATGCCCCTCTCTGGCTCGCCTTTCGCTATCTCGCCCCGGCCCTTATGGCAGGCAATACCTGCACAATGAAACACGACCCCAATGTACCGGGCTGTGCGCAAGCGATTGCCGACGCCTTCGAGCACGCCGCGGCGCCACCAGACATCATGGTCAACCTCCCCCTGGAGACGGACAAAGTCGCAGAAGCTATTCGCGACCCCCGTATTCGCGCAGTGTCTTTCACTGGGTCAGATACCGCGGGGAGAAAGGTCGCCGCCCTCGCGGGGTCAGAGCTCAAACCAGCCGTACTGGAGCTTGGCGGATCAGACCCATTCATTGTTCTGGCAGATGCAGACCTCGATACCGCCGCAGATGTCGCAACCTTGTCGCGTATTATCAACGCCGGACAAAGCTGTATTGCAGCCAAACGCATTATTGTCGAAGACCCCGTTTACGACGCGTTCGTCGACAAAGTCCAGCCACGGCTGAACAAACTCCGTTTGGGAAATCCCCTTGAGCTGGATACCGACATCGGCCCACTGGCGCGCGCTGATTTGCGGGACAATCTTCACCGGCAAGTCACCGCCACGATAGATGCCGGTGCAAAATGCCTGCTCGGCGGCGAACTGCCAGAGGGCGACGGCTACTTTTACCCGGTAACCCTGCTGACCGATGTCAGCGAGACAATGTGCGCATTCAATGAGGAAACCTTCGGCCCGGTTATGTGCGTAAGCCGAGCAAGTGATGTTGAAGAGGCCCTTCAGCTCGCCAACGAAACCGACTATGGGCTTGGCGCTGGCGTATGGACGAGTAATCAGGCACTGGCAGAGCAACTGGCGCTGCGCATCGAGAGTGGTCAGGTCGCGATAAACGGCATCGTAAAAACCGACCCGCGACTGCCCAGCGGCGGTATCAAGCGCTCGGGCTTCGGCCGGGAGCTGGGACCTCACGGCATAAAAGAATTCGTCAATGCCAAACAAATCTGGATAAAGTAATCGCTATGCCTTTTTCGCTGCCAAGGCCGACGGGCTTTGGCAGCTGACAATCGCCGGCGCCTTGTGCAGCAAGCTGTCGTCACGAAGCGCCGCGACCATAAAGCCAGCAAAGTCCACCCGCCGCGTTTTATTGCTGGCCAATATCGGGTCGCCGGCGTGCTCGCTCCACACTGGCAGCCCCTCGCTGGGGCCCTCCTCTAAGTCGGAACCGCGCACTACCGTCCAGCGCCGGTCGCTGGCAAAAACCCGACGACAGGCTTCCACCTGGTCGTCCAGCTCAACCAGGCGCAGCATTTTTGCGATCGCACCCACCAGTTTCAGCAACAGCGTGAAGTGCCAGGGGTAGCGGTCGCGACCATCCATGGTGATGTGCCAGCCACAGGAAAATACCAAGCGCGCGGCGGGCTCAGCATAATCCAGCACCGCCTGCGCCGTACCAGAGGCGTACTGCTGGACACCCCAGGGCACCAGCACAACTACGGCACCATCGCAGCCTTGAAGGGCGCGACGCAGCACTGCCCGATCATTGGTTTTACCGGGAAAGATCTCAATGCGGTCGGCAAATTCGTCCAGCTTTTTCACGCTCTCGGGGCGACACACAGCGGCGACCTCATCACCCGCCTCCAACAACTGCCGAACCATGTATTGCCCCAACTTGCCCGAAGCGCCCACCACACAAATTCGCATTTTTTATCCCTTGCCTGTCAGCCTGAGCTCAGCCCTGCAAGCCCTCGCGGGCCATAAATTCTGCAACCTGTTGTCGCGCTTGCGCATCGCGATGTTCGTCGCCGCGCCGGCTGTCCATTTGGTCAATATAATGCAGCAGTCCCACCTCGTTAAATGCGTACATCGGGGTATCGCTGCAAACATCGGCGACCTGCTGCGCCGACAGCAGGCTGGTTCGCGCATGGTACAAGCGATTGTGCTGACTATTATCGAGTATCAATAAACCCGGCTGACGATTCAGCAGCAGACCACTGCCCTCCTCAAGACTGCGAGCCACCCACTGCTCGTGTAAGGCATCAACAGAAAGCTGTGGCTGCTGGCCCTGCAACTGGTAAAAGCGCTCAGCCATCGTATGGCCCATTACCCAGGTAGCGAAATAACGGCGCGGTGCAGCCAGCCAAAAGGCCGTCGGATACGGCGGTGTGTCCTGGTGAGGGCTCTGACAAAAGTCAGTGAGATAGGGATTGCTGCTGTATGCATGCTGCTGAGGCGCGCGTTGCGCCAGGGTGTAATTGGTGGGGTTCAGCGGCAAACCGGGGAATTCGATAATGCCCCATTCAAAAATTTCCTTGCGCAGCTGCTGCAAGAAGTCGTAGGCCGAGGCATTAAAAGGGTGGCAGCCGTGCAGCGCTTCAGGCACCGCTATGCGAAGCCCTAACAAACGGCCATCCAGGCGATAGCATCCCGTAGTAACCGTGCATTCTGCAGCGATGTCATCAAAGCTAAAGGCGGGGCGGGACATACACACTCGGAACTATTCGCGACCGTAGGCCCGCCACATTATAATCAGCCTCCCCTAATTACCAGCCCGGGAATGCCCGCAATGAACACAGCAATGGCGCGCCACATCCTTGTCGCGACGGAGGCCGAAGCCTTGGATATCAAACGCCGCCTTTCGAAAGGGCAGGCCTTTGATGTGCTGGCACGCAAGTATTCCACGTGCCCCTCAGCGAAGAAAGGCGGCGATCTCGGCGAAGTTCGCCGCCGACAAATGGTACCCAGCATCGACAAGGTGATTTTCAATAACGCCCTGCGCCAGACCCACGGCCCGATCAAGAGTAAATTCGGCTATCACTTGGTGCAGGTGTATTTTCGCGGTTAAGAGCGGCGCCTGCTGGGCCGCGCCTGAAGGCGTTTCGCCGCGATGATTATCGCGGTTATCGAAAAGCCAGCCCCCAAAATCATCATTGCAATCACCAACACATCCCAGAGAGGACGACGGTTCAACAGCGGCAAAAAGTCCCAGCTATGCAAGCCGTTGTATAGCCAGCGCCGCAATCGCTCGCGCTGAGTAAGCCTGCCACGCAGCTCACCCGTGAGCGGGTCAATGTGGAACCACGTTGCCTGTGGGTCGTCAAAACGCAGCCGCATCACCGGCAGCGGACGATAACGCTGGTGGTGGCTGTAGTAGTACACATCGTGCCCGGCCAGCGTTTCAAGTCGGTAGCCGTAGCCGGGCAGCAGCTGCGCTGCGGCATCAGCGATCTTCGCCGCCATCACCGGCTCACGCTGCCAGGACAGCGGCCGCAATAAGTCTGTGTGGCGAGGGGAGCGCGAACCGAGCAGGTAATATTCGCCGCCCAATCGTCGCCAATGCAATTCTCGGTATTCCCCGCTACGGAGAACCTGTTGAAGCGCGTGCAGTGACGCCACCTCGTCCGCGATTTCGCAGCCGCCGTAATAGCGCTGCGCCTGCCGAGAGTAGGGCTCGCCTGACGAAAAAATTCCCCACGGGCTCATCGACATCAAACCGCTGAACATATAGGTGGCGAAGAATAATACGCAGATCAGCCCCATTACGTGGTGCCATTTCATCACCCCACGATAGGGGCTATAACGACGCCCCTTGTAGGGTTTGCGCAGACGCAAACGCCAAATACCTACAACGGCCCCACTGGCAATAGACAGCAACCCCAATAGCGATAAAGCAATTACCAACTGCGCCCACAGTTCTGAGTGGCGGCGCAGCGCCGCCGGATAGAGCCAATGCAGGTTGGCCCCCACCCAATTCCAGCTGCGCTCGAAGCGCGTGGTATCACGCAGCACCTGGCCCGTTTGCGACGACACATAAAGCTGAAGCCCATCCTCGGTGCCAAGGTCCACCCGAAAGAGCGGGCGATGCTCGCGCAAGCTCGGCGATAAGCTCCATTGGTCGTAGTCGATACTCGCCACCGATACCACCCCGGCGTCACCGGCCGCCAGGCGACCACTGCGCCGGGCAAAGGCCTGCGCAAACCCGACGGCCTCCTCCGCAGAAATTGCGGCGACGGGCTCGGCCGTATCAGCGTAATACTGCTCTGTTCGGCCATCGCTGAAACCAACAACATAGGCAGCGCGATCGCCAATGGCGCGCAGACTTAGCTGAGTAACGCCCGCCTCGCTCAACAACTGCCGCGGAGGAACGGCAACGGCAGAGGCCCGCAGCGGCGGCAAGCCCGCCAGTCGTTCCTCCTCGCTCAAGCCAGGATAGGGCACATACATCAGCACAATGCCGCTGATAAACCACATGGCAAACAGCACGCACATGGCCACACCCAGCCAGCGATGCCCCAGATATAGATACCGTTTTAGTTTCATCGCGGCGCGCCTCAGAAGCGATAATTCACACTGAGTTCAGCAGCACGTCCATCTGCCAGGATCCACTGATCACCATAGGGTGCCAACACATAGTCGCGGGTGTCCGACAGGTTTTTACCGCGCAAACTTATTTGCAGGGCATCACTGACCTGCCAGTGAAGGGCCGCGTCGACAACGCGGTAGGACGGCAATACCGAGGTATTACTGTCGTTGGCATAGCGCTTACCCACATAGCGCAGACCCGCACCGAGCTGCCAGTGAGGGTGCCACTGCCAACGCAGCCACAGGTTGGCGGTTTTCTCGGCGACATTGCGCGGGGTGTTCCCGGAGAGATCATCGCTGCCTTTCACGAACTCCTCGTAACGCGCCCGCGCCAATGCCAGATTAAAATCAAGGCTGACCGA